>ERZ1673695.2640-NODE-2640-length-12961-cov-5.409577_pt1 | contig 12961 bp, 10 predicted proteins | sample MGYA00580225_ERZ1673695 | MGnify/ENA primary metagenome ERZ1673695 (study PRJEB41218, sample SAMN15661739) | gut metagenome | host: Homo sapiens | place: Canada: London | collected 2015-08-20/2019-03-30 | study: EMG produced TPA metagenomics assembly of...
TTTCCGGTGCCCGGTAAAACAGCAGGTTTTTTCTTGCATAGCTAGCACCTCTTTTTATTCATAGGGTATAAATACATAGTATCATAGGAACGTTAAAAAGTCCATATTTGGTCGCGTTTTGTCTTCGCGGTTGGGTAAACTATAGTTACCATATATGGACTGGAGTGAAAAGGATGAATACGCGGGAAGCTGTAGTTGATCGGCTTTTATTTTTGTGCGAACAGAAAAATATTACGCCAAACGCTTTAGCGCGTATTTCTGCTGTACCACCTTCAACGTTGAAAAATATTTTAAATGGCGGGAGCCAAAACCCCGGAATTGTGACTTTAAAAATGCTGTGTGATGGGTTGGAAATCAGTATACCTGAGTTTTTTGAGACTCCCATTTTCCGTAATTTGGAACAGGAGATTAAATAAACGCGAAGGCCCCGGCATCTGCCGGGGCCTTTTACTTTTATAATAACAACGTGGTTTTGTGGGTCGGATGCGGAACCATTTTAGAGCCGCCTGCATCGCGGTTGTCAGGTCTGGTCACTGGCTCCGGCAAGGGTGAAATCAATCCGGCCGCTGTTGACATCGGAGGCGGTGCAGATAACCCTGACAGGATTGCCCACACGGTATTTATGACCGTTCACCTTATCCTTGAGCTCAAAGTAGCCGTCAAACTCATAGGGACCTCCGGGCAGTTCCTCCACCCGGACCATGCCCTCAACCGTGTTGGGAAGTTCCACAAAGAAACCGTTTGAGGTCGCGCCGCTGATGATCCCGTCAAAGGTCTCTCCAATATGGTTTTTCATATACTCGGCCTTGTAGCAGTCCTCACAGGCACGCTCAATCCTGACGGCTTTGAGTTCGGTGTTGGTGGACTGGAAAGCAGCCGCGTGAGCAAGCCGCCGGTAGTGTTTGGTGATGCCGGACACGTCCTTCGTGGCGATCAGCTCGCTCAGAATTCGATGGATCATCAAGTCGGGGTAACGGCGGATCGGCGAAGTAAAGTGGGCGTAATTTTCAAGTGCCAGCCCGTAATGCCCCACTGGATTTTCGCTGTACTTCGCCTTTGCCATTGCACGGAGAACCTGGTTGTTGACAATGCTGTAAACCGGCGTTTCGCGCGCCTGCTCCAGAATTTCAGCCATCCGCTTAGGACGGACGCCGTGCTGGATCCCTTTGGCGTTCAGCCCAAGGAGATGGAGCACTTCGGAAAGGGCCTCCAGTTTTTCGTCCGGCGGGTTTTCGTGAATCCGGTAGACAAAGGGGATGTTTGCCTGTTTGGCCAAAGTTGCCGCCGCCTCGTTGGCAGTCAGCATGAATTCCTCAATCATCCGCTCGGAAAAGCCCCTGGTGCGGGGTACAACATCGACTGCCACGTCGTTTTCATCCACAATGATTTTACTCTCAGCAGTCTCAATTTCCGGCGCGCCCCGCAGCTTGCGGTTGGCAATCAGTTTTTCCGCCAGCTCCTTCATCAGGGCGATCTGGATGGAAAAGGGCTGGTATTTTGCCTTGATTTCAGCGGTGGCAGTGCCATCCATAAAGGCGTTGATTTCTGCATAGACCCCCTTTACGCGGGAGCGGATCACCGTTTTTTTAAAGTCGAACCCGATTAGGTTCGCGTCCGCATTCAGCGTGAGCAGGGCGGAAAAAGCCAGGCGGTCCTCCTCCGGGTTGAGGGAACAGATGCCGTTTGAAAGCTCCTTGGGCAGCATCGGCACGACCTGGTTCGCGTAATAAATGCTGGTACCCCGTTCAAAGGCCTCTTTATCAAGGGCAGAACCTGGGCGGACATACTGGGAAACGTCCGCAATATGGACGCCAAGACGGTAGCCATCCCCCTCTTTTTCCAGGGAGACGGCGTCATCAAGGTCTTTGGAATCCGCGCCGTCGATGGTGAAAATCACCTCGTCCCGTAGGTCAAGCCTGCCTTTAAGGTCGTTTTCCTTAATCCCGCGGCTCTGAAGGAAGCGAGCCTCATCCTGCACGGAAACCGGGAAGGCGGGTACGACCTGCTCCAGCTCCAGTACAGCTGCGGCACAGGCTGAAGCGCTCCCGGCGCTGCCAAAAGAAGCGATGACCCTTGCCTTGTGCTCACTGTGGCGGGCGCCGCGCTTGATTACCTTTGCCAGCACCTTTTGGCCCGGGACAGTATCAGCTCCGCGCACGAGCTCAATCGGGGTTTTGGTAAAACTGTCCGGCTGTACGAAAAGCTTACCGTCCTGATAGACGACAACCCCAGTGAATTCACCGGAGCCGTAGGAGACAATCACTTTGACCTCCCCTTCCGGAGAATCCCCGCGCGAGGTGCGCAGGGCTTTGACAAAAACGAGGTCGTCCGGCAGGGCGCCTTTGAGAAACTTACCGGGAATAAAAACCTCGGCCTGATCGGAAACACGTTCAGCAAAGCCAAAGGTCTTATGAACCCTTGTAATCCGGGCGGCGTAAAGCCCAAGCGCGCGGGGGAGCTTATACCGTTCCCCCTGCCGTACAACTTCGGCGCTCTTCACCATCTGCTCCAGCGCGGCGGCAAAACGCTTTGCGTCGGCAGGCCTGCATTTGATTTTAACGGCCAGTTCCTTTGAACGAAGCCCGTTCTTCCCGCTTTTGGAAAGGACCTGCAACACTCTTTTTTGAATGGTATAATTCATAACTTCCTCTTTTTCCTTTTACAAGCTGCGTGACACAGCTTCATTATGCCCAAAAAAGTCCCTGCGTAAAAACACAGGGACTTTTTACCGTTTCTTATTTAAAGAATACTGATACGAAGTTGACTGCTAACGTGATAATGAAAAACGCAACCGCTGATATTTTAGTGAGCTTTACCAAAATCGCCTCACTTGTCTTGCCGCGGCCCCGCGACTCATAATCCATTCCGCCTGAAATGGAACTTGACAGGCCGGGCTGTTTGCTTTCCTGCAGCATGACGACGATTATAATGAATATTCCAACGGCCAACATCAGACAGCCGCCGATAATTTCCCATATACTCATAAAGGACACTCCTTTGAATTTTAAGAATCATGTTATATGATAACACAGTTTCCGGACAAACGCAACCCCAAATTTTTTAATGGCGGTTTGCATAAACAAGGCGCGGTGCGGCATAATAATAAGGCATTGCCGTCTTCAAAGGCGTTTGCGGAGAAATAAGCAATGCAGGCGGCCGGTAATCACCGGCCGTTTTCTTTTTTTCAGAGCGCACTGCCGGTGCAGCATTGGCCTGCATTTTCAGCATACAAGGCAGGCCGGCTGCTTTTACGGGCGAAATTCCCGCCGTTTCTAACCGCGAACCGGGCACTGCACCGCTCTGCCGGGTAACCAAGCCAAAGGATCGCATCAATCCAAAAGCGCTTTGCCCGTTCAGTGTTTATACCAAGCTCATCTGTTCGCCAAAATCCTCTTCCCGCGGAAGCGCCCCGGCGGCCGGCAGGGTCTTGGTACGGTAGCGATGCGGGTTTGCAAGGCCCCCTTCGGTATAAGGCGTCACCTTTTCAAGCCTGCAGTTTTTCTTTTGAGTCATAACCGCAACGCCCTGAGAATCGCGGGTCGCCTTGGGAGCAATCATAGCGCTGTTGAACAGGAGACGCCGTGTATTGGACGATATCAGCATAAATTCGGCGCTTTCCTGCGCGTGGTAAAGTGCAACCAGGGGAGAAGCCATAGAATAGGCGTTCGCAAGCTTTTTGCGCTTGGTTTTTGTCTGGTAAGAAGCAAGCGGCACTTTGGCGGCCTTGCCATTTTCAAAAAAGAACAGTACATAACCGGAAAAATCAGCGGCTACAACCATGCCGGCAACCTTTTCCCCTTCGTCAAAACCAAGCTTTGCAGGGATATAATCTCCCAGTACGCTCGCCTTAGTGTCGTCAAACTCATAGGCGAAAGTCTTGTAGACCTGCCCCCGGTCGGAGAAGAAAAGGAGCTCCACATTGTTGGTAGATTCCGTCTGCACCGCCACCCGGTCGCCCTCTTTGAGCTTCTGTTCAGAGCTCATCCGCAGAGACTGGGGCGTAATTTTTTTGAAGTAGCCCTCATCGGTCAGGAAGAGGTTGACTGGGTAGTCCGGGATTTCCTCCTCATAGGGGGTTTCCTCCACCTCTTCGGCGTAAACAATCAAGCTCCTGCGGGGTTTCCCGTGTTTTTTCGCAACCTCTTTGAGCTCTGAAACAATGATGGCGCGAACCTTTTTAGGGTCGCCCAATATCCCTTCCATCTCCGAAATATCCTTGTTTAACTGCTCAATCTCCTGGGTGCGCTTGAGGATATACTCCCGGTTGAGATGCCGCAGCCGGATTTCCGCCACATATTCCGCCTGAATTTCGTCGATCCCGAAGCCGATCATCAAGTTTGGTACGACTTCCGTCTCCTCCTCGGTCTCACGAACAATTTTAATAGCCTTGTCGATATCCAGCAGAATTTTGGCAAGTCCCTCCAGCAGATGGAGTTTTTCCTTTTTTTTGCTCAGTTCATAAAACACCCGCCGCCGTACGCATTCGGTACGGAAAGCCGTCCATTCTTCCAAAATCTCCCGAACACCGAGCACACGGGGCGCACCTGCTATTAAAATGTTAAAATTGCAGGAATAACTGTCCTCCAGCGGGGTCATTTTATAAAGTTTCTGCATCAGCTTATCCGGGTCAACGCCGCGCTTAAGGTCAAGGGTGAGCTTCAGGCCTCCGCGGTCGGTTTCGTCCCGCATATCGGAAATCTCACGGATTTTCCCCTGCTTGATAAGGTCGATGACCTTATCCATAATCGCCTCAACCGTAGTGGTGGGCGGAATTTCAGTAATTTCAATGCAGTTGTTTGATTTATCGTATTGATACCGGCAGCGGACGCGAACCCCGCCCCGCCCGGTCTTGTAAATTTTTTCAAGCTCCGCCTGATTGTAGAGAATCAGACCGCCGCCCGAAAAATCCGGCGCTTTCAGGGTTTCCATAATATCGTGTTCCGGGTTTTTAATGAGCGCCGCAGCCGTTTCACAGACCTCTGCAAGGTTAAAGGAGCAGATTGAGCTCGCCATTGAAACCGCAATCCCCACGTTGGCGTTTACCAGGATGCTCGGAAAGGTGGTGGGGAGAAGGACCGGCTCTGTGGTGCTGTTATCGTAGTTCGGTACAAAATCCACCGTGTCCTTGTCAATATCCCGGAAAAGCTCGGAACAAAGAGGGTCGAGCTTGACCTCGGTATAACGGGATGCGGCGTAGGCCATATCGCGGGAATAGGCCTTGCCGAAGTTTCCCTTGGAGTCGACATACGGGTGGAGGAGCGCCTCATACCCGCGGGACATCCGGACCATCGTTTCGTAAATTGCCGCATCGCCATGAGGGTTTAACCGCATGGTCGCCCCAACAACGTTGGCGGATTTAGTGCGGGCACCGGATAATAAATTCATTTTATACATTGTGTATAATAATTTACGGTGTGACGGTTTGAATCCGTCAATCTCCGGAAGAGCACGGGACATGATGACGCTCATTGCATAGGGCATGTAGTTCTGTTCCAGCGTATTGGTAATCCGCTGTTCCTGAACCAGACCCGCCCCGGCAATATAGCCCTGGATGCCGCCTTTTTTCTCTTCTTTTTTTGGCTCTCTTGTTTTTCTGGGCGCCATTTTCTCAACTCCACGTATTATTTAAACAATTTCAACAGATGATTCAACTGATGTCAGCCAGCTCCACATACTGGGAACCAAATTCTGAAATAAAGTCCTTCCGGCCCTGGAGGTTGTCCCCCAACAGAAGCTCAAACATTTCGGCTGTCGCCTGCGCCTCATCCCGGGTGACCTTAATCAGCCGCCGTGTTTCCGGATTCATAGTGGTCAGCCACATCATGTCCGCCTCGTTCTCGCCCAGGCCTTTCGAACGCTGAAGGGTGTACTTGTCCTCCCCAATCATATCCAGGATGTCCACTTTTTCTTTTTCGGTATAGGCAAAATAAGTTTTCCCCTTGCTGGTGATTTCAAACAGCGGGGATTCTGCGATGTAGACGTAGCCTTCCTCAATCAGGGTTGGGGTCAGCCGGTAGAGCATGGTGAGAACCAGGGTCCGGATCTGGAAGCCGTCTACGTCGGCATCGGTACAGATCACCACTTTATTCCAGCGCAAGCCGTTCAGGTCGAAAGACGCCAGTTCCTTATTCGCCTTGGTCTTGACCTCTACCCCGCAGCCAAGAACCTTGAGCAGGTCGGTTATGATATCGTTCTTGAAAATTTTATCGTAATCCGCTTTAAGGCAGTTTAGAATCTTCCCGCGGATCGGCATAATCGCCTGAAATTCCGCATCCCGCCCCTGCTTGCAAGAACCGAGGGCCGAGTCCCCCTCCACAATGTAAAGTTCCCTGCGGCCAACGTCCTTGCTGCGGCAGTCCACGAATTTCTGAACGCGGTTTTGCAGATCAATGCTCCCCGCCAGTTTCTTTTTGAGGTTAAGGCGGGTCTTTTCAGCGTTTTCACGGCTGCGCTTATTAATTAATACCTGCTCGGCAATTTTATTTGCCTCGTCCGGATTTTCCAGAAAATAGACCTCCAGCTGGTGCTTCAGGAAGTCTGTCATACACTCATAGATAAATTTATTGGTAATCGATTTCTTTGTCTGGTTTTCATAGGAAGTCTGGGTTGAGAACGAAGAAGAAACCAGCACAAGGCAATCCTCAACATCGGTAAAATTAATTTTGCTCTCATTCTTTAAGTATTTTCCGCCCTGCTTGAGGTAGGCGTCAATTTGAGAAACAAAGGCCTGCTTGACCGCCCGCTCCGGCGATCCGCCGTGTTCCAGCCAACTGGAGTTGTGGTAATATTCGGTGAGCTTCAGGCGGTTGGAAAAGACAAACGCCACCGAGAGCTTCACCTTGTAGTCCGGCTTGTCCGCGCGGTCCCGCCCCCGGCGCTCCGCTTCAACGTACTGCACGGTAGTAAGGGCCTCTTCTCCCACAAGCTCTTTGACATAATCGGTAATACCGTCTTCATAATAAAACTCTTCGGTTTCAAAACCGTTTTCCGTCTGATTTTTAAAGACGAAGGTCAACCCTTTGTTGACGACCGCCTGCCGTTTTAAAACATCCCGGTAATAGGAGACGGGGATATCAATATCGGTAAAAACCTCCAAGTCGGGCTTCCAACGCTGGCGGCTCCCCGTTTTTTTTGATTTGGCCGGTTCTTTTTTTAATCCTCCTATATTTTCACCCTTTTCAAAATGGAGGTTATAAACAAATCCATCCCGGATGATTTCAGCGTCAAAATATTCAGAGGAATACTGGGTGGCGCAAGAACCAAGCCCGTTGAGGCCGAGGGAAAACTCATAACTCTCCGCCTCGTTCGTATTATACTTGCCGCCCGCGTAAAGCTCGCAGAAGACAAGTTCCCAGTTGTAACGCTGCTCATTCTGGTTGAAATCCACCGGGATGCCGCGGCCAAAGTCCTGCACCTCGATTGAATGATCCAAATACCGCGTGACAATAATCCTGTCGCCGTGGCCTTCCCTGGCTTCGTCGATTGAGTTTGACAAGATTTCAAAGACCGAATGCTCGCAGCCCTCCAGCCCGTCCGAACCGAAGATGACACCCGGGCGCTTCCGGACCCGGTCGGCCCCTTTCAGGGACGAGATACTCTCGTTATTATATTCCTGTTTTTTTGCTGCCATAGTTCCATCCCATCCTGCCGTTTTCGGCAAATGTTAACCGCAGGCCGGCGTAGGGCCTGCGGACGTTTCTGTTTCAATCCTGTGTTAAAACGGCGGAAAAATACGCCGTTTTATAAATTCTAAAGGAAAATCCCCTTTTTTGTCAAGCAGCCGCTCCGCTGGGAACCGCCCAAATCACCTCAGCCCGAACAGTATTGGGGGTCTGAGGCATATAAGCAGGGTCCGTTACTACCGCGACGTCGTCCCCCAGCTGGAGGGCGTCTATCTGCGTTTCATTCCCCGACCGGACAATTTTTGTCCGGTTATCCGCAAAGACGTTGATATAGCTCTTTTCCCCCTCACTCCCTGTTCGAAAACCATAAATCATATAGGTAATACCATCCTCATGCGGGGTTGAAGCGACGATTGTTCCGCCGTATTCTTCCTCTTTCAGCTGCGTGCCCGTCCCACGCTCAAACAGGAAATAGCTTTCACCTTCCCAGTCCGTGACGTAATAACTGAATTTGCCCTCTTCGGAAAACACACCGATATCAGCGTATTCCTTTTGAAAAACCTCCCCGCCAATCTGGGTGTAATCGTTATAGGCGATCAACCGCCCGTTCCGGGAAAGGAACAGGGTTGCAAGCGGCTTTCCCTGCTTTCCCTCCTTAATCAAGTAAATGGAGCTGTCCTTTCCATCCTCCCAGTCTTCGATAAACCGGTCCAGAGCCGCGGCATTTTCTACACCGTCGTCCGTTACCACCACATAGCCCAATTCACGCGCACGGCCGTAATCATAAGTCTGCGGGGGAATATAGCCGTTATCCGTTACAGCCGGTTCTTCCACATCGCCGATGTTGAAACGAACCAGGTGGAGCACCGGTCCAATGTTGTAATTCTCACGGACGGTCAGCAGATAATTGCCGTCTTCCTCCGGCATTGTAAAGGAAAGCTGTAAAACGCCGAACCGAATCGAAGCCAAAACATCGTTTGCCTCCGTCTCTGACAATGAACCGTCCGCCGCGATTTTCCACAGTGCTACATCCGCTGGATGATCTCCCCAGCCAACCGAATAAACGCCCGCGTCCTGCCGCATTTGGACTTCTGCCCGTTCCCCCGCTTCTGCGGAAAAGGTTTCCGGCTGGTATTCGTTTAAAAGCTCTTTTAAAAACGCTGGATCTTGAGGATTCTCTCCACCATAACCGGAGAGCTCGACCGCTGTGCCGTCACCCTGTGACGACTGGGTGTAAAGGCTCATTTCAGGCGTATTCCAGTCAAGGATGCCGCCACCGTCTTCCAAAAAGCCAAATAAGGCGCTGAACAGCGAGAAAAAGACGCTGAAAAGCATGACGATTATATTTTGAAATAAGCCGAACATCAACTTTCTCCTTCTATATAACGCAGGATGTAAACGCAACCCAGCGCTAAAGCCATCCGAATTTCTGCCCCGACGCCGGACATGATAAAAACAGGGCAGCCAGTATTTTATTCGGCGTTGTTCAATAAAGCAACGGAATTTCGCTGGAATACAGATTAGCCTGTTTTCGCGTTTGATTTGAACTTATTATACCATATTTTTGGGAAAAAGAAAATCCGGCCACCAGATATAGATTGTGAACTTTTTTTAATTCCGTTTACAATCAAAGACACGCATGTTAAAATATTGTCATACCAACAGGACAGCCTGCGGGCTGAAAGGAGAACAATTATGGCGAACATCATCATTGCCCCGGGCAAATATGTGCAGGGAAAAGGGGAACTTCGCAAACTGGGCGGGTACGTTTCCTCCCTTGGGAAAAAACCTTTTATTTTAGTAAGCGCTTCCGGGCTGAAACGGGTAAAGGAGCCGATTCTCTCCGGCTTTGGCGACACGCCGGTGGTCTTTGAGGCTTTTAACGGCGAATGCAGCAAAAACGAAGTTAACCGGCTGACCGGACTGATGGGCGACTGCGATCTCATCATTGGCGTAGGCGGCGGAAAAATTCTGGACACCGCAAAGGCGGTTGGATATTACACCGGCAAACCTGTCGCCGTGGTGCCGACCATTGCCTCTACCGACGCTCCATGCAGCGCGCTGAGCGTTCTCTACACCGATGACGGCGTATTTGACCAGTACCTGTTCCTGCCGTCTAATCCAAACCTCGTATTGGTTGATACCGATATCATCGCCGCCGCACCCGCCAGGCTTCTGGTCAGCGGCATGGGGGACGCCCTTGCCACCTTCTTTGAAGCGCGCGCTACCAGCCGTTCAGGCGGTGCGACCTGTGCCGGCGGCAAGGTAACCAAGGCGGCCCTCGCTTTAGCGGAGCTGTGCTATGACACCCTGATTTCCGACGGCCTGAAAGCCAAGCTCGCCGTTGAGAACCACGTCTGCACCAAAGCCGTTGAGGACATTATTGAGGCAAATACCTATCTGAGCGGCATTGGCTTCGAAAGCGGCGGCCTTGCGGGCGCCCACGCCATTCACAACGGACTTACGGTTCTAAAAGGCTGTCACGGCCTTTATCACGGGGAAAAGGTCGCTTTTGGCACTCTGGTACAGCTTGTACTGGAGAACGCCCCGGTTGAAGAACTTGCCGAGGTCGCCGATTTCTGCATGACCGTCGGCCTACCAACTACGCTCGAGGATATCGGGCTCAGCCATCCCACAGAGGAAGAAATTATGGCCGTAGCAAAAGCAACCTGTGCCGAGGGAGAAAGCATTTACAACATGCCAATGGAAATTACCCCTGAAAAAGTTTACGCGGCCATCTGGGGCGCCGACGCCATGGGACGCTTCTATAAAGGAGCATAGCCCGGTAAAATAAACAAAAACCGCTTTCCCCTTTGTTTCCCGGCTGGGCAAAAGGGAAAAAGCGGTTTTTTTCATTGTTTTTTTAGAGTGGATGCGGTATACTGGTACTGCATTCATACAGAGTAGGAATCTGCGCGTGAAGTGCCAGGCGGACGGGGAGTTGCCGGCTGGACGAAAAGCCAAACGGCTTGCGGTGCAGGCTCCGCATCCCGCTGTACCACAATTTTTCGAGGCCTGCCTCCCAAATTTGTACAGCAAATTTTTTCAGGAGGTGTGCTCTATGATGCGTATATTTTATAAGTTTTCCGATTCCCTGGGGGAATTCCGCAACCTGCGGAACCTGACCCTGATGGCAATGCTGCTGGCGCTCAACGTCTGTTTGTCGTTTTTCTCTATCCAGCCATTCCCTTTTTTAAAAATCGGGTTCAGCTTTTTGAGCCTCACTGCGGCGGGGATGATGTTCGGCCCAACTGCGGGTTTCTTAATCGGCGCGGCGGGCGACCTGATCGGATATTTCATAAAACCGACCGGCCCGTTCAATCCCTTGATGACCCTTGTCGCCGCGGTGGCGGGGTTGATTTGGGGGCTTGTCCTTTACAAGAACCAATGTGGATTGGGGCGGGTTATCATTGCCAAAACAACAATTACCGTCGTTTGCAACCTCATTATGACTACAACAATCCTCTGCCTGTTCTTTGGATCTGTTTTTAACGAGATTTTTCCGCTGCGGGTCGTAAAAAACCTTTGTGCGCTGCCGGTGGAGGTAGCGATGGCCTACTTTATGTGTAAAGCCCTGGTAAGGATTCAAGCAAAGATACGGCGGGCGGCATAAAAATTATATATTTTAATCCCGGATAAGACTCCCCGTCTTGTCCGGGATTCTGTTTTACAGAAATTTAGTTTTATATGCTCAGTTTTATAAAACGATTTCTCTTGACTTTAACCACTATTTTATGTAAACTTATTTTATAAACCGTAATGGATGGTGATTTATTTTGAAACAACCCATTCACGCGCTTTACTTAAGTTACCTGAGCCAGAAAGACGGGTCTTCGCCTAAAAGCGCAGCTTACTACAAAGCTATGTCCCACCTTTCACGGCTTGAGGCCGAGCTAACGCCCCAGCTTGAGGAAAACGGGCGCCGCCTCTTCTCCGACTTCTGCGAGACATGGGGTTCTATTGAGCGGATTGTATCTGAGGAAACTTTTTCAGAGGGATTTCAGATAGGCGCGCAAATGATGCTCGATATTTTTGGAGATAAAAACCGGGCGAAATAACTAAAAATGCCGGCAGGCCAATGGCCTGCCGGCATTTTCTTTTTAATTAAAGCGTGGAATCCGTTTTTTCTTCAGCTGAGGCATCTGATTTTTCCTGCGGAGCCGGCGTTTGGGCAGCCGGTGCGGAAGCGGCCGCCGGGGCTTCAAAGCGGACGCTGTTGACAGCATCAATCAACTTGCCAACATACGGAACTTTCTCACCTGTCAGCTGTTCTTCAACCATACACCCCATAAAAACAAAGAGGATGGGGGAGATCAGGTTAATCATCCAGGTGAGCACGCTAATAAACTGAACGGAACCAATCATCAGACTGCCGACAATATGGAATACCGCAAACAGAAGCTGAATCCCTCCGGCAATGTAAAGGTAAAGGCTGAAGCGGACCGTCTTTTTCTTATACACCGAAAGAAGCAGAAAAATCACGGTGACCAGCGCTGCCAGGTTCATGGGCAGAATGTTGTGAAGGCGGTAAAGAAATGCCACAGATCCGGAAAACAGCGGCAGGCCGCTGAACAGCTCATAAAGCGGCCCAATGATGTAGGAGGCTACAACCGCCACAATTGCCAGGGTAATATCCATTTTCTTGGAATGCTTCAGAATGCCCGTAACAAAACCGAAGAGCAAGCCTACAAGCGCAAGAGTGCCCAAAAATTGCAAGGTATAGAAGAAATAGCTGATCAAGTACAGCCCGTTGCCAAATACATCGCCTAAATTGCCGAAGAAATAGCCGATATCACCCAAATACCAGACCAGCATGTCGGCAAACCATCCGAAGACCGAAAACAGGTTTAACGCCTGCATAATGAATGCGATAAGGCAAAACAAGGCAACGGCGCCAGAGACAATCAACAGCACCGGGTATTTCACCGCCTGCTTGAGTGCTTTTTGAAACCCACTTTCCATAAAAATCCCCTTTTCAAACAGAATATTCCGCCGCATCAACCGCGGCAACCGTTCATAAAAGCTGGTGTAAAAACGCCCTTACCCGCAGTATACCATAATGTGGTAATTACTTCAAGTGCGGGAATTTTATTGCAAATATTGATGTCCAAGAATCAATTCAGAACTTTTTGAGAATCGGCTGCATCTTTATATAGCATTTTTAAACTTAATAGTTTTCCAATTTTTAATGCTCAAAAATGCAGCCATTTTTGTATCATTTCTTCGTGAAATTAAAAACAAATCCGAACATCTCTAGTTAAAGAAATGTCCGGATTTGTACAATCTGGCTCCCCAAGTTGGACTCGAACCAACGACCCTGCGGTTAACAGCCGCATGCT
>ERZ1673695.2645-NODE-2645-length-12950-cov-4.357193_pt1 | contig 12950 bp, 10 predicted proteins | sample MGYA00580225_ERZ1673695 | MGnify/ENA primary metagenome ERZ1673695 (study PRJEB41218, sample SAMN15661739) | gut metagenome | host: Homo sapiens | place: Canada: London | collected 2015-08-20/2019-03-30 | study: EMG produced TPA metagenomics assembly of...
ATCGAACCAGATGATTAGCGGGAACACCTGACTACCTTTTTGAGGATCTGCTCCCACAGGCCGATATGCCGCTGGAAAAACCACTCGTAATGCGGGTCGAGCTGGACGACGCGCCCCTCCGGCAGGGCGTTCAGCAGGGCGAGGACCTCCCCGGGGGGGAGCGGGGCGATATGGAAGCCCCCGGCGTCGAGGTAGCGGGGCGGGATGTCCCCGGGGGCGGGCGCCGCCTCCATGCGGTTGGCGGAATCGTGGTGCTTGACCCAGTGGCGGTAGCCGTCGAGGTCGTAGAGCAGCCACAGCTTGATGCCCTCCCCCTCCATCACCCGCACCCCCTCGATGTCGAGGCCGGGATGCCGGGCCAGCGGTTCGAGCAGGGCGGGGGGCATGGCGGAGGCCCGCCGCGTGACGAGCCCGACTTCCCCGTCCTTCGCCCAGTAGGACGCCCCGGCGGCGGCGTTCATGCCGCCTCCGCCCAGATATCCGAGCTGGAGCCTGCCGTCATAGGTGACGATAAAATCGCGGGTGGTGTGTCCGAACACCGCCAGTTCGATCCTTCCTGCCATGATGACTCCTCATCCGCAGGCGGGGGAGCCGCGTCCGCCCGCCCGCGTTCTTCCACACGTATTTTCAGAGTTCTCCCGCCGAAAGCGCGGCGAGCGCCTTGGCGATTTCGCTTGCAAGGCGGACGTTGTTGTAAACCAGCTGGATGTTGGTGTCGAGGCTGCGCCCCCCGGTGATCTGCTTGACCCGGTCGAGCAGGAAGGGGGTGGAATCCTTGCCGTGGATGCCCTTCTCCTCGGCCTCCCGGACAGCCTGTTCGATGACCGGGTTGATCTCCTCCTGCGGGATTTCATACTGCTCTGGCACGGGATTGCAGACCAGCATGCCGTTGGAGAGCCCCATCTCCTGCTGGAGGTGGAAAATCCGGGCGATGTCGGCGGGGTCGTCCAGCCGGTAATCCGGGCTGTAGGGGCTTTGGGAGGAATAGAAGGCGGGCAGGCGGTCGGAGCGGTAGCTGACGACCGGGACGCCCTTCGTCTCGAGGTATTCGAGGGTGAGCGGGATGTCGAGGATGGCCTTGGGCCCCGCGCAGACGGTCAGCACGGGCGTGCGCGCGATTTCATCGAGGTCGGCGGAGATGTCGAAGGATTCCGGCGCGCCGCGGTGGACGCCGCCGAGCCCGCCGGTCGCAAAGATCCGGATGCCCGCCAGATGCGCGATGATCGAGGTCGCCGCGCTGGTGGTCGCGCCGTCCAGCCCGAGGGCGACGGCCGCGCCCATGTCCCGCCGGGAGAGCTTGCGGACCGCGAGGCCGGCCTTGCCCATATAGGTGATCTCATCGCGGTCCATGCCGACGATGATCTCCCCATGGATGACGCCGATGGTCGCGGGGACGACGCCCTTCTCCCGGATGATCCGGTCCACCTCGAGGGCGGTCTCGACGTTTTGCGGGTAGGGCATGCCGTGGGAGATGATGGTGCTTTCCAGCGCCACCACCGGCCTGTTTTCGGCAAGTGCCGCCTCGACCTCCGGGGAAATCCGCAGATAGGTTTTTTTCATGTGCTTATGGTCCTTTCCTGGTTTGATGATTTCACTGGCCGGAAGCCGCCGCCCGGAATCTTGCGCGGAGCTGCGGCAGCTTCTGTACGGTGATGATGACAATGACGATCCCCATGAGAATTTTGGCCATGGCCTTGGGGACGCCGCCGAACATCTCGATCGCGATGGACCCGCTCGTCATGGCCCCCATAAAGAAGGCGGAGAGGGGCACGAGCGCGGGATTCCCGCCCGCGAGCAGGGAGACGACGATGCCGTCGAAGCCCACGTCGGGGGAGAAATCGATCATGAACCGCCCGTAATTCCCGAGGATCTCGACCGCGCCGCCCAGCCCCGCGATGGCGCCGCTGACGGCGTAGACGAGCATCTGCCGGCCGCCGACCCGCAGGCCGGAAAACTCGGCGAACCGTTCGTTCGCGCCGATGACCCGGCACTCGTAGCCGATGACGCTCTTCGCGTCGAAAAAGGCGATGACCGCCACCGCGATGAGCGCGATCAGGATCCCGGTGGTGACGTTGGTGCCGCCGATCAGCACGGTCAGGCGGGAGCCCTCCGGGATGTAGGCGGTCGAGCCGCTCTCCCCGAGGGTGCCCGGCTCGTAATAGGGATATCGCACGAGATATTCGGTGAAGAGGGTGGCCACGTAGTTGAGCATGAGCGTGACCACCACGATGCTCGCCCCGAAGCGGATGCTGATGGAGCCGGCGAGCACCGACCAGAGCATCCCGGCGGCCATTCCGGCCAGCATGGCGAGCGGAAGGACCACAAGGCGGGGCGCGCCGGGCAGGGCGAGGCCCACCGCCGTGGCGGCGAAGGCGCCCAGGTAGAGCTGGCCGGCCGCGCCGATGTTGAAGATGCCGCACCGGGAGGAGACCGCGAAGGCGAGCCCGGTGAAGACGAGCGGGGTGGCCCAGCGCAGCGAGCGCGCCAGGTTGTAGACGCCGCCGAACGCGCCCTTGAAGAGGGCGGAATAGATGGTGGCGGGGCTTTTGCCGCTGGCGAGCAGCACCAGCGTATTGAGCGCGAAGGCGCACAGCAGGATGAGCAGGATGCGCGCGAGCCCCCGGAAAAACCGTACCGCTTTTTGATTCATCCCTCCGCCTCCTCGCTTTCCGTGATGCCGAACATCATCCGCCCGAGCTTGTGCTCGTCCGCCTCGGCGCGCAGCAGCTCGCCGGTCTTTCTGCCGCCGTACATGACCATGATCCGGTCGCTGAGCTCCATGACCTCGTCGAGGTCGGCGGAGATGAGCAGCACGGCGTTGCCCGCGTCGCGCATCTCCATGAGCATCCTGCGGATGTACTCCGACGCGCCGATGTCCACCCCGCGGGTCGGCTGGCAGGCGATGATGACGCGGGGCTTCTTGGAGAGCTCGCGCGCCACGACCACCTTCTGCATGTTGCCGCCCGAAAGGTTTTTGCAGGCCTCCTCGGGGGAGGACGCCTTGATCTGATAGTCCGCGATGAGTTTTCGGCTGACCGTCTGCGCCGCCCTCCAGTCTATGACCCCGTGCTTCGAGACGGGCGGACCGTTCCGGATGCTGAGGACGAGGTTGTCGGTGAGGGAGAAGTCAAGGATGAGCCCCTCCTTGACGCGGTCCTGCGGGATGTGCGCGAGCCCCCGTTCAAACCGTTTGCCGACCGGCATGCGGGTGATCTCCTCCCCCTGCATTTCGATGCGGCCCGCAGCGGGGCGGCGGACCCCGATGACCGCCTCGGCCAGCTCGGTCTGCCCGTTGCCCTCCACGCCCGCCACGCCGAGGATCTCCCCCATGCGCAGCTCGAAGGAGAGCCCCCGCACCTCCAGCGTGCCGCGGTCCCCGGGGACCGCGAGGTCCTCGACCGAGAGCGCGACCGGCCCCCGGTCGGTATCCTTGGGCTCGAGCCCCCGGATCTCCCGCCCGATCATCATCTGGGCGAGAAGGCGGGGGGTCACGTCGGATTTGTTCACCGTGTCGACCGACCTCCCCGCCCGCAGGACGGTGATCCGGTCGGAGATCTCCATCACCTCCCGCAGCTTGTGGGAGATGAAGATGACGGTGTGCCCGGCCTGCGAGAGCTTGCGGACGGTGTGGAAGAGCTCCTCGCTCTCCTGCGGGGTGAGCACCGCGGTGGGCTCGTCGAGGATGAGGATTTTCGCCCCGCGGTAGAGCGTCTTGACGATCTCGATCCGCTGCATCAGCCCGACGGTGAGGCTGCTCACCGGCGCGTCCAGCGGGAGGTCGACGTCGAAGTCCCGCCTGATCGCCTCGAGGTGGCGTTCCATCTCGCGGGGCTTCCACAGCACCCGCTGCCCGGGCGGCCGGTGCCCGAGCACGATATTTTCCGCGACGGTCAGGGAGGGGGAGAGCATGAAATGCTGGTGCACCATCCCGATGCCGTTGGCGATGGCGTCCTTGGGGCTGCGCAGCACGAGCGGCTTCCCGCCGAGGCGGATCTCCCCCTCGTCGGGGCGCAGAAGCCCGTAGAGGATATTCATGAGGGTGCTCTTTCCCGCGCCGTTTTCACCGATCAGCGAATGGACCTCGCCCTTTTTCACGCCGAAATGGATGTGGTCGTTGGCGAGCGTCGCGCCGAACCGCTTGGTGATGCCGGAGAGCTCCAGATCGTATTCAGGATTCATCAAAGTCACCTGCCGCATCCCGGTCGCGTGGAACCGGCCGCGCCCAGAGGGCGCGGGCCGGTCCACTGGTGTGTCACTTCTGAATGTTGCGCTCGACCGTCAGCTCGCCGGCCTTGATCTTTTCGGAGACGGCTTCCACGTCGGCCACGCCCTCGTCAAAGGCGGCCTTGTCCTCCGCGCTGAGGTGCTCGGAGATGAGCGGGCTCACGGTGATGCCGATGCCGCCCTCCGCCAGCGTGGAGAAGTGGGTGCCGGGGGAGAAGCTGCCGTTGGCGAATTCACTGACCACCGAGTACATGGCGGGGCCGAACTGGGTCATCGTGTCGGCCAGCACGACCGCGGGGGATATCTCGTTGTGGGGGGAGGAGTCGCCGATGATGAAGACGCCCTTCTCCTCGCCCGCCTCGATGACGCCCATCGCGGTGGCGGCGCAGTCGGTGATGATCAGGTCGCAGCCCTGGTCGATCAGGCTGATGGCGGCCTCCTTGCCCTTGGCGGGGTCGTCGAACGAGTTCGCGTTGGAGAGGAGCACGTCAAAGTCGGGGTTGACCGATTTTCCGCCCGCCTTGAAGGCGTTGTAGTTGGCGATCAGCGCGCTCTGCTCGGCGCCGATGACGTGCCCGGCCTTGTTCACCTTGGTCATGTGGCTGGCGAGGACGCCGCACAGGTAGTAGCCCTCCCAGGTGGCGAAGTCGACGCAGACGACGTTGTCCATCTCGATCTCCTCGAGCGGGAAGACCATGCAGAATTTGGTGTCGGGAAACTCGGGGGCCACGGCCTTGAGCGCCTCCACCATGGTGGGCATGGCGCAGATGATCATGTCGACCCCCTCGCGCGCGAAGGTGCGGACGACCTCCTCGTGCTGGGAGGGCTCGAGCGCCTCGTAGATGGAGGTGTCGAGGCCGAACTCCCCGGCGGCCTTCTCAAGATTCTGCTTGAGGCTGTCCATCGGCCCGGAGTCGCCGAGACTCTGGGGGATCACCATGACGACGCGGCGTCCGCCGGAAGCGGGGGCGGGTTCCTGGGAGGCGGCCGGGGCGGCCTGCGCGCCGCTGTCGGGAGCGGGGGAGGCGGCCGGACTGCCGCCGCAGCCTGCCAGCAGGGAAAGGGACAGGGTCAAAACGAGCATGAGAGCGAGAGCCTTTTTCATGAGATTCCCTCCTTATTCATCGTCAGAATTTGGTGTTCCCGGCGTCCACGTTGATCGACTGGCCGCGGATCATCGCGGCGGCGGGCGTGCAGAGGAAGGCGACGACCCGGCCGACCTCGACCGGCTGGATCAGCCTGCCGAGCTGGGGCGGGCCCCAGGTCCTTTCGCAGTCGGCGACGGTCACCTTGCCGCCCGTCTGCTGCTCGGTGGCGGCCATGCAGGCCCGGAGCATGGCGGTGTCCACCGCGCCCGGGCAGACCGCGTTGACGTTGATGCCCAGCGGGGCGAAGTTGGAGGCCATGCACTGGGTCATGTTGCTGACCGCCGCCTTGGAGGCGCAGTAGTGCACCTGGTCGTCGTAGGTGACCTTGGCGCCGTTGGAGGAGAGGTTGACGACGTTGCCGCCCTTTCCCGCCCGGCGCAGCCCGTCCGCGAAGAGCTGGGTCATCCGGAAGAGCCCCTTGACGTTGACGCCCAGAATGAAATCCCAGTCCTTGTCCCCGATCTCGAAGATATCCTGCATCAGCGTGACGCCCGCGTTGTTCACGAGGATGTCTGGCACGCCGAGGACCTGGCGCGCGCGTTCCAGCGAGTCCCGCACGGTGTCGGGCTTGGTCACGTCGCAGTAGCTGGCGGCGGCGTCGATCCCCTCCAGCCGGAGCTCCTCGGCCGCCCTGCGCAGGCTCGATTCGTTGATGTCGCAGAGCATGACGGACGCGCCGAGCTGGCCGAGCGCCCGGGCGATGCCGAGGCCGAGCCCGCTGCCGCCGCCCGTGACGATGGCGACGCGGTTTTTGAGGGAGTAATAGTCGTTCATGGAAGCCTCCTTCTCTAGTAGGCCTCGGCGAGCATGACGCCGCCGTCGGCCAGGATGGTCTCTCCCGTCACCCATGCGGAGAGCTCGCTGCAGCAGAAGATGCAGACGTCGGCGATGTCGACGTGCTGCGCGATCCGCCCGAGAGGGGCCCGGCCGCTGTAGCGTTCCCGCCAGCCGGGGACGTTCTGGTCGAGGCCGGGCGCGTCGATAAGCCCGGGCGCGACCGCGTTGACGCGGATGCCGTACTTTCCAAGCTCGAAGGCCATGCAGCGCGTGACCATCTCGAGCCCCGCCTTGGAGGAGCCGTAGACGAGCCCGTCGGCCATCGGCCGGAAGGCGTTGATCGAGAGGATGTTGACGATGGCGCCGCCCGTCCCCTGTCGGATCATCTGGTTGGCGGCGGCCTGCGCGCAGAAGAAGGCGCCCCGCAGGTTGGACTGGTGCATGTCGTCCCATTCGGCCTCGCCCACGGTGAGCAGGTCGTGGTGCGGATAGATGCCCGCGTTGTTGACCAGCATGTCCACCCGGCCGAAGACCTCCGCCGCCTTGGCGATCATCTCCCGGCTCCTGGCGGCGTCCCGCACGTCGGTGCGGATGGCAAGCCCTTTGGCGCCGCGTTTTTCGATCTCCGCCACCACCTCGGCGGCGGGGTGCGCCGGGTCCTCGGTGCGGTAGGTGATCACGACGTTGGCCCCCGTCTCGGCGAACCGCTTTGCGATCCCCGAGCCGAGCCCGGCGCGGCCGCCGGTGACGATCACGGTTTTCCCCGAGAAGTCGAGCATCTTTTGAATTGGTACTGCCATGGAAATCCCCCTTTTTCGGTTTAGTTGTTGGTCGCGGCTGGGTTTGGCTTATGGACGGCGGGCTTTTTCAGGCGCAGGTTGCGCAGAATCAGCACCGCAAGCGTGACGAGATAGGGAATGGTGAGCACGAGCGGCCCGGGGAGGTTCAGGTTCTGGACGCGGAAGGTGACGACCTCCGCGAGCCCGAACACAAAGCTCGCGAGCGCCGCGGCGAAGGGGTTGGCGTGCCCGAAGACGACCGCCGTGTAGGCGAAGAACCCGCGCCCCGCCGTGATGTTCTCGGTGAACATCTTGACGTACCCGAGGGAGAGGTGCACCCCCGCCAGCCCACAGAGCATCCCCGCGAAGACGGAGGCGGCCAGCCGGTAGCGGTAGACGGGGATCCCGGCGGCGGCCGCGGCCTCCGGCTTTTCCCCCACGGCGCGCAGGGAGATGCCGAGGTGGGTGTGGAAGAGCAGGAAGTGGAGGGCCGCGACGAGGAGCAGGGAGACGTAGACCAGCGCGGTGTGGTTGTTGAGCACCTTGCCCAGGAAGGGGACCCGGTCGAACAGGGGGATCGAAATCCGCGGGAGGCCGATGATGCGCGGATTCCCGACCGTCCCGGCGTCCCCGAAGATCATCTTCATCATGTAGGTGGTGGCGCCGATCGCCAGCGTGTTGATGCCGATCGAGACGATCGTCGCGTTGGCGCTCAGCCGCTCGGTCAGCCAGATGTAGAGCAGCCCGCAGACCGCGCCCGCCGTCAGCGCGAAGGCGACCCCCATGAGGGGGGAGGCGGTCAGGTATACGCCCAGCACGCCGAAAAACGCGCCGAAGAGCATGATGCCCTCGTGTGCGATCGTGAACACCCCGGATTTTTCAAAGACGACGCCGCCCATGGCGGCGAGCAGAATGGGGGCGGCGGTGCGCAGCATGCCGGCCAGAATTTCGAGCATGGTCTTCCCCTCCTTGAAAGGTTTCGCGTGTAACGGCTTTGTGCCCGCAGGCGGAATGTGAAAAAATCTGTTACCGGAATTACCGGCTGCAAGCCCATCTTAACACGGCGTTTTTACGCATTGCAATACGGATGTGGGGGCGGGCGGAAAGATTCGGAGAATTGGCCACATGGGGGTCCGGGAGCTTGGGAGAAAACCACATAAAAAATCACAAAATAAATCATTTTGTGATTTTTATGGGAGAAAACAGGCGCTATATTGACAAAATATTCACAAATACTTGAATTTTCCAACACAATTTGTTATGATTTGGCAAGATTATAACAGGAAGGGATTGCTTCGATTGGACAAAAAACTGTTGCGGATCAACCGGATGACAGAGCTTCTGCAGCAAAGGCGCTCCTCCACGGTCCGGGAGCTGGCCGGAGAACTGAAGGTGTCGGAAATGACCGTCCGCCGGGACCTGGAGGTGCTGATGGACGGCGATATTGTGACCGTCGCGCACGGCCACGTCCTGCTCAAGAACCCCCAAGCCCGGCCGGTCATCGGACCGGACTATGAGTGGGCCTATGAAAACAGCTCCCACTTCGAGGAAAAGGAGCGGATCGCCCGTTTCGCCGCGTCGATGATCGAGCCGGGCGACATGGTCATCCTCGACGTGGGCAGCACGCTCGAGCGCCTGCCCCGTCACATCCCGGCGGACATGGACTTTTCCGCCATGTGCTTCAGCGTCAGCGTCTTCAACCAGCTCCGGCAGAGGCCGAACCGGCGGCTCATCCTGGGGGGCGGGAGCTACCACCACGCCACCGACATGTGCGAATCTCCCGAGAATGTCGCGATGGTCAACAACCTCCGCGCCAACAAGGTTTTCCTCTCGGCGGGCGGGGTGCACCGGGAGCTGGGGGTCACCTGCACCTACCAGTACGAGGTGGACCTCAAGCTGGCGGCCATCAGTTCCTCCAAGACGCGCATCCTCGTGACCGATTCCAGCAAGTTCGGCAACGTCCGGGTGGCGTTTTACGCCCACCTGTCCCAGTTCGACGCGATCGTGACGGACACCGGCCTGCCCGAGGACTGGCGGGAGTGGATCGGGGAGGCGGGCATCAAGCTGCACCTGCTCTAGGCGCGCCCTTTTTCGCGCAGCAAAAAAAGCGGACATTTTCCGAAGAAAATGTCCGCTTTCCTTATGGAGAAAACGTTCCCGCGGGCCCGCTATCCGGGGCCGCGCCCGCCCGCGGGACGGGCGGGGCGCTTCCCGCGCGGGGACGGCGCGCCGCGCCGCTCCCCCCGGCCCTTCGCGCGGCCGGGCGCCTGGCGGCCCGCCGGTTTTTCCGCCGCCCGGTCGGGCGCGCGCCGGTCGGGCGGGATCAGGCAGTTCGGCCCGTTTCCGACGAGGTCCATCCGGCCGGTGCGCTGGAGCGCGGTGAGCACGGCGCGGCGGTTCTCGGGCTTATAGTACTGGAGCAGCGACCGCTGGAGCCATTTGTCCTCCTGCGAGCGGGGGACGAACACCTCCTTGAGGGTATAGGGGTCGAGCCCGGTATAGAACATGCAGGTGGAGACGGAGCCGGGCGTAGGGTAGAAGTCCTGCACCTGCTCGGGGCGGATGCGGTGCTTTTTGAGGAAGACCGCGAGGTTGACCGCGTCCTTCAGCGTGGAGCCGGGGTGGGAGGAGATGAGGTAGGGGACGAGGTACTGCTCCTTGCCCACCTGTTTGGTGAGGCGGTAGAACCGCTCGGCGAACTTCTCGTAGACCTCGATGTGGGGCTTTCCCATGCAGTCGAGGACGTGGGCGCTTGAATGCTCGGGCGCGACCTTGAGCTGGCCGCTCACATGGTACTGGAGCAGCTCGCGCATAAAGCGGTCGTCCTTTTCGAGCATCATATAGTCGTAGCGCAGGCCGGAGCGGACGAACACCCGTTTGACCCCGGGCAGCCCGCGCAGGCGGCGCAGCAGGTGCAGGTATTCGCTGTGGTCGACCTCGAGCGCGGGGCAGGGGGTGGGCGCGAGGCATTTGCGCTCGGCGCAGAGGCCCTTGGAGAGCTGCTTTTTGCAGGAGGGATGCCGGAAGTTGGCGGAGGGCCCGCCCACGTCGCTGATGATCCCCTTGAAGCGGGGATTTTTGAGAAAGCCCTCCGCCTCGGCGACGACCGACTCCTCGCTGCGGCAGGTGACGGCGCGGCCCTGGTGGAAGGCGATCGAGCAGAAGTTGCAGTTGCCGAAGCAGCCGCGGTTGTGCATGATCGAGAACTCGACCTCCTTGATCGCGTCCACGCCCCCCTGCGCCTCGTAGGAGGGGTGGTACATCCGCTCGAAGGGCAGGGCGAACACCGCGTCGAGCTCCTCCGTCGTGAGCGGAGGCATCGGCTCGGTCTGCACGAGGAAGCAGTCGTCCCCCTGCTTCTGGATGATCTTGCGCCCGCGCACCGCGTCCTGTTCCTCAATCTCGGTGCGGGTGGCCTTGGCGTAGGAGAGCTTGTTCTCCTTCACCTTGGCGTAGGAGGCCACCGACACGGCGTCGGCGGGCAGCCCCGGCTGATTGGTGAGGTAGCAGACCCCCTTGCAGCGGATCTCTTGGGCGGGCACACCCTTTTCCAGCTCCCGCGCGATATGCTCCGTCTGCTTTTCCCCCATGCCGAAGATGAGCAGGTCGGCGCGGCTGTCGACCAGAATGGAGGGCATCACCGTGTCCGCCCAGTAGTCGTAGTGGGCGAAGCGGCGCATCGACGCCTCCAGCCCGCCGATGACGATCTGCGCGTCGGGGAAGAGGGCGCGGATCCTGTTGCAGTAGACGGTTGTGGCGCGGTCGGGGCGGCGGCCCGCCTTCCCGCCGGGGGTATAGGCGTCGTCCGAGCGTTTCCGCTTGGCGGCGGTGTAGTGCGCGACCATCGAATCGATGTTGCCGCCCGTCACCCACCAGCCGTATTTCGGCGCGCCGAAGCGCAGGTAGTCCGCGTCGGACACCGGCTGGGCGATCATCGCCACCCGGTAGCCGAGCGATTCCAGCAGGCGGGAGACGATCGCGATCCCGAAGCTCGGGTGGTCGACGTAGGCGTCGCCCGTCACGCAGATGAAATCCGGCCGGTCCCATCCGCGTTCGCGCAGCTCCTGTTTGGTCAGCGGTAAAAACATCGTAACGCTCCTCGGCCGCGCGGGGCGGCGGAAATGAGAGATGCCGCCGGGGGCGGCATCTCTGGGACGAATTTTATTTAATCGGCGCGGTTCAGCTTCATTTCGGCCCACCGCTCGGGGGAGATGAGCACCTGGCGCGGCTTGCTGCCCTCGAAGGGGCCGACGATGCCGCGCTGCTCCATCTCGTCGACGATGCGCGCGGCGCGCGCGTAGCCGAGCTTGAGGCGGCGCTGGAGCAGGGAGGTGGAGGCCATCCCCGCCTCGACGACGCATTCGATCGCGGGCAGGAGCATCTCGTCCTCCGCGTCCTCGCCCGCCGCCGCGGAATCGCCGCCGCCGTTTTTGCTCCCCTTGCCGGCGACGACGTGGTTGTCGATCTCGCTGACGATCTCCTCGTCGTACTCGGCGGAGGCGTCGCTCTTGATGAAGGCGATCACGTCCTCGATCTCCTCGTCGGTGACGAAGCACCCCTGCACGCGCACCGGCTTGGCCGCGCCCACGGGGTTGAAGAGCATGTCCCCGCGGCCGAGCAGCTTTTCCGCGCCGCCCATGTCGAGGATCGTGCGGCTGTCCACCTGCGACGACACCGCGAAGGCGATGCGGGAGGGGATGTTCGCCTTGATGACGCCGGTGATGACGTCGACCGACGGCCGCTGGGTGGCGATGATGAGGTGCATGCCGGCGGCGCGGGCCATCTGCGCGAGACGGCAGATGTAGTCCTCCACCTCGGTGGGGGCGGCCATCATGAGGTCGGCGAGCTCGTCGATGATGATGACGATCTGCGGCAGGGTGGTCATCCCCTCGGTGCGGGCGGCGAGGTGGTTGTAGGAACCGAGGTCGCGCACCGAGTTGTCCGCGAAGAGCTTATAGCGCTTGAGCATCTCGGTGACCGCCCACGAGAGGGCGCCCGCCGCCTTTTTCGGATCGGTGACGACCGGCACGAGCAGCTGCGGGATGCCGTTATAGACCCCCAGCTCGACCACCTTGGGGTCGATCATGAGGAAGCGGACCTCCTCGGGGGTGGATTTATAGAGCAGGGACATGATGATCGAGTTGATGCAGACCGACTTGCCCGAGCCGGTGGACCCGGCGATGAGCAGGTGGGGCATCTTGGAGATGTCCGCCAGCGTCACATTGCCCGCGATGTCGCGGCCGAGCGCGGCGGTGAGCTTGCTCTTGGCGCCCTGGAACTCCTTCGAGTCGATGATCTCGCGGATGGACACCGCGCTGATCACCTTGTTGGGCACCTCGATGCCGACGGCGGCCTTGTTGGGGATGGGGGCCTCGATGCGCACCCCCGCCGAGGCGAGGTTGAGGGCGATGTCGTCGGCAAGCCCCGTGATGCGGCTGATCTTGACCCCCGCCGAGGGCTGCAGCTCATACCGCGTGACGGCAGGCCCGCGGGAGATGTCCACGATGCGGGTCTGCACGCCGAAGGAGGCGAGCGTGTCCACCAGCCGCTGGGCGTTGGCGCGCATCTCGTCGGTGATGTCCGTCTCGCTCTTGCGGCGGGGTTCCTTGAGCAGCCCGACGTGCGGCTTCACATAGGCGGGGTGCACCGGGATGGTGGATTCCGCCTCCAGCTCCATCTGGATGCCCTCGTCCGGCTTGCCGCGGTCGAGCGGCGGCGCGGGGACGGGGTCCGGCTCAAAGGGCGGCGCGGACTCCGGTTCGGGCGCGGGCTCCGCCTTGAAGGAGAAGCGGCCGGTGTCGGTGGCCGCCTTGCTCACGAGATCGTCGATCGACGGCTGGGGCGCGGGCACGAACTCCATCGCCTCGTCGGCGGGCAGCAGCGAAAAGCCCCCCGCCAGCGCGGGGTCGAAGTCGTCGTCGAGCGGGATGTCGATCGCGGTGGCCTTCGGCCTGGGCGCGGGCGGCGCGCCCGCCTGCGGCACGTCGGAGGTGAGGTCGGGAGCGGCCTTCGCGGTTTTGCG
>ERZ1673695.2648-NODE-2648-length-12930-cov-5.765903_pt1 | contig 12930 bp, 12 predicted proteins | sample MGYA00580225_ERZ1673695 | MGnify/ENA primary metagenome ERZ1673695 (study PRJEB41218, sample SAMN15661739) | gut metagenome | host: Homo sapiens | place: Canada: London | collected 2015-08-20/2019-03-30 | study: EMG produced TPA metagenomics assembly of...
GGCTGCCGAAGCCCTCAAGGAAAAAGGGATTGACGTTAAGGTCGTTGATATGCCATCAATGGATGAGCAGATGCTGATTGACCTTTACAAGTCCGGGATGCCGGTGGTGCTTGCCGAGCAGAACAACGGTTATCTCGCTGCCAAGCTGCCGAAGCTTCTGCTCCGGGAAGGCGTTGCAATGGATCCGTCCAGAATTGTCACCGTCAATATGCTCGACAAGGACGGCTGTCCGCAGTTTGTCCATTCCGGCACTTACGGCCAGCTGACCAAGGCGTTCGGGCTTTCGGGCGCGCAGCTCGCCGAGCTGGTTGAGAAAAAGCTCGGCTGAGAAAAGGAGATGGCAAAATGATTAACGTACGTGAAGACAGCATTCCGGAAAACGACCTGCCGGGAAGAAAGCTCCGCTGGGTTATCACCCCGGAAAAGGACGGCTGCGAATTTCTTTCGAGCTGTGTCATCCGGGTGGCACCAGGGGCTAAAGTAAAACCCGCCCACTCCCATCCCAATGGGGAGGAGCTTGTTTATATTATCTCCGGGTCCGGCCGTGTGCTGATTGACGGAGAGGTGGAACCGGTTGAGGCGGGCAGTGTTATCGTCTTCCCCAAGGCGAAAATTCATATGCTCCAGAATACCGGAGACGTTGAAATGAAGGCGGTCTGCGTATATGCGCCCGCTGCCGACCCCTCCGGGTATAAGTACCATGAAGACGTCGATATAGACGATTATGCAAAATAACGCACCAAACATCAAACCCACCCAAAGAAAGGAAAGAAACGCATGGAAAAGCTTAAAATGTTTATCAACGGTGAGTTCGTAGAGTCGAAAACCGATAAATACTACGACCTGCACAACCCGAGCACCGGCGAAAAAACCGGCGAGGCTCCCTGCTGCACCGCAGACGAGGTCAACGCCGCAATCGCCGCCGCAAAAGCGGCTTTCCCGGCTTGGAGCGCCACCCCGCCGATTAAACGCGCACAGATCATGTACAAAGTCCGTGAGCTTATTATTGAGCGGATGGAAGAACTGACCATGAGCGTTGCCCAGGAAAACGGCAAGGTTTGGTCCGAGGCTGAGGGTGACGTCCTGAAAGCAAAAGAGGGGACCGAAGTTGCCACCCAGGCGCCGTCTCTGATGATGGGCGAAAGCCTGATGGACGCCTCCAGAGGCTACGACACAGTTCAGTACCGTGAGCCGATCGGTGTTTTTGCGGGCATTGTTCCGGTCAACTTCCCGGCTATGATCCCCTTCGGCTGGATGACCCCGATCTGCATCGCCTGCGGCAACACCATTGTCCTCAAGGCGGCCAGCCTGACCCCGAAAACCGCGATGATGTTTGCACAGCTCTACAAAGACGCTGGCGTACCGGACGGCGTTGTCAACATCGTCACCTGCTCCAGAAATGAGATTGACGTCATTCTTAACCATCCGGATGTCAAAGGCATCACCTTTGTTGGCTCCACCCCGGTTGGCAAGATGATCTACCAGAAAGCCGCTGCAACCGGTAAGCGCGTCCAGTGCCTGACTCAGGCCAAGAACCATGCCCTGGTTATGTCCGACGCGCCGATTGAGAGAACCGTTGCAGGCGTTATTAACTCCGCTTACGGCTGTGCCGGCCAGCGCTGCATGGCTTTGCCGGTTGTTGTTGTTGAGGAAGCCATTGCAGACAAGTTTGTAGATGAGTTGGTCAAACAGGCCAAAAAAATTAAAGTTGGCCCGGCGTACGATAAGACCTCTAAGCTCGGACCGGTCACCTATAAGAAGCACTACGACGAGGTTGTTGCCGATATCGACAAGGGCGTAAAAGAAGGCGCCGAACTGGTGCTTGACGGCCGCAACTACAAGGTAGAAGGCTATGAGAACGGCTACTATGTTGGCCCGACCATTTTTGACCACGTCACCGAAGACATGAGCATTGGCCGCGAAGAAATCTTTGGGCCGGTTCTCTGTATTAAACGTGTCAAGAACTTTGAGGAAGGCCTCAAGGTTATGAATGGCAACCCGTATGCAAACGGTTCGGTAATCTTCACCCAGAACGGTTACTTTGCGCGTGAGTTTGTCCGCCACACTGACGGCGGTATGGTCGGCGTTAATGTCGGCATTCCGGTACCGGTCGGCGTGTTCCCGTTTGCGGGTCACAAAGAATCCTTCTTCGGCGATCTGCACTGCCTGGGCAAAGACGCATACCGCTTCTTTACCGAAAGCAAATGCGTGACCCAGCGCTGGTTCGACGAAGTTGAAATGCAGAACACCGAGGTTTCCACCTGGGACGGCACCATCTAAGCGAGACTCAAATTGATTGAATGTGACAGAAAATCGGGATGAGGAATCTCATCCCGATTTTCTCTCTGTTTTTATAAAACCATTCTACTCCCTGCAACTTATACTGAACCTATTTTGGAAGCAAAGGAAGCTTTAAATGAAAGAGAGTTCCAAAACAACTGTCAAATATGGGATGCTCCAGGGGATGTACTGGATGGCCCAGTGTACGGTTCTCCAGTTTGCCGTCATGCTCTATAACAGCCGGGGGTATGACAAATTTTCAATTGGAATCGCCACCATGCTGGTCGCGCTGACCAATGTTCTGGCTCAGCCGGTCTGGGGTATTCTGTGCGACCGGAAGCCGAAAATAAAAAGGCTTTTCCTCACAGGGCTCCTGATTGCCATGGGGGCGTCTTTGATCCTGCCGTTTTCTGAAAACAGCATTGTGCTGACTGTTTTTGCCATGATGGTGATTGGTTTTATGTACCAGCCGCTCGCACAGGTGGTAGATGCCTGGATTGTTCGGATGAACGCCAATGGATACCACATCAATTATGCGGCGGTGCGCAGCTTTGGCTCTATGGGTTACGCCTTTACTGCAATGGGGTACGGGCTTTTGCTGGATACATTCGGCATGTGGCTGATGACTCCCTCCTTTCTACTATGCTGTGTTGTTTTCTGTGTCGTCGTTTTGAAGACAAAGGAACCCGAAGCAGTTGTCGCCAAACGGAAATCCGAAGTGGCGGAAGGCGAAGAGAGCTTTTCGGATATCCTGAAAAAGCTGATTCGCAATAAACAGTACCTGATCCTGATTCTGAGCTTCCTGCTGATGACCACCGGCATGAGCGCGGGACACACCTTTATGTCGGTCAAGCTCACCGAGCTTGGCGGAGGCAATATGGAGTATGGGCTGGTCATGACGGTAATGTCCGGGTGCGAAATGTGCGTCCTGCTGCTGATGTCAAAGTATGCCGGCCGGTTCCGCCCTGCTGCGCTGATGGCTGTCGGCTACCTGTCAATCATTGTAAAAATGCTCCTGCTGGCCTTTGCGGGAAATATCCCGATGATTGTGGCTGCCCATATCTTCCACGGTCCCGCCTACGGGATTATGCTGGGGGCGGTTGTCATGTATATCCAAAGCGTTGTCGACCACCGGTCGCTTTTTACTGCCCAGACCGGCTATGGGGCCTGTATGGGTCTCGGAAATATCCTGGGCAGCTTTTTGGGCGGTGTGATTTCGACTGCGGTGGGAATAGACAATATGATTTTCATTATGGTAAGCCTGCCCATTGTCAGCTTTTGCGTAATGGCCGCAAACAACCTGTATTTAAAGCGGCTTGAGCAGCTCCCGGTTCCGGCCGCATTAATGCAGGAGACGGCGCCGGTGGAAATCCCCTCCGTCTGCACCGGGATGGAATGCCCGGAAGAGGTCAACGTGTAGCTCCAATTATTGGGACGGCTTAGAAAAGAAAAGGAAACGGAAGAAAGCGGTATGTTTATCATGCCGCTTTTTCTTTTTGGTTGTTATATGAAAAATGAGCCGTACGGCGGCGTTTTTCAGAGAAGAAAGAAGGGTGACAAGTTTATAAAAACATGGTAAGATGGGGGTAGCCTAAAACCGGTGCCCGTGGGCTTTATGTGAAGAAACTGGGGGGCGAAGCACGAATATATTCCCGCGTTCAGAAGGGAAAGAAATGAACCGAGGAATTGGCGGCGCAGCCTCAATTATAACGGGGCCGGCGCGGTGGATTTTCGCTGTGGGCGCTTGCCGCAGCCCGGAAATAATATGGCCGCCTGGCATTGGGCGAAAAGGAGTATGAGTATGACGCAGTTCAGAGATTTTAAAGAGAGCGACCGCGCGGTATTTTTAGAGATGTGCCGCGGGTTTTATTCGGGCGACGCGGTTGACCACGCAATCCCGGAAGATTATATGCAGGTGACCTTTGACGAAATTTTAAGGCAGGGGCCTTATCTGCGCGGCATCATATTTGAGCAGGATGGGAAGCCCGCCGGGTACGGACAGCTTTCCTTCACTTTTTCAAATGAAGTCGGCGGCTTTGTCGTCCTGATTGAAGAAATATATGTCCTGCCGGATTTCCAGGGAAACGGGATTGGGAACGCCTACCTGGAATGGCTCAAAAAAGAGTACGGAGGGAAGGCAAAGCGTTTCCGGCTGGAAGTTTGCTCCGGGAACAGCGGCGCTATTCGCCTCTATTCCAAAAAGGGGTTTGAAAAACTCGCTTACGAGCAGATGATTTTAGATCTGTAGTTCGTTCATAGGACATCCTTTAAGCCGCGTATGATTGAGTCAGAAGCGGAAATGGAGATGGTTTTATGGATCGGCTGATCAAATGGATCTGCCTCCTTGCGGGGATGGGGCTTGTCTTTGCTGCGGTATGGGGAAGTGATGCAAAGGCCTCGCCCACCAGTGCTTCCGATGGCGTAGACCTGCCCATTATCATGTACCATAGTATTTTGAAAGACCCGGCACTGACGGGTACCTACGTGCTGCCGCCCGACCAGCTGGAAGCAGACCTCAAATACATCAAGCAAGCGGGCTATACCCCTGTTTTAATGAAGGATATCATCGCCTATGCGGAAGATGAGCATACTACCCTTCCCGCAAAGCCAATTCTCATCACCTTTGACGACGGCTATTATAACAATTATGTTTACGTTTACCCGATGATGAAAAAGTACGATATGAAATGCGTGATTTCAATTGTGGGAAAGTTTACCGATATTATTGAACCCGGGGAGCATCAAAGCGCCAATTACTCCCATTGCAGCTGGGAACAGCTCAAAGAGATGAGTGATTCGGGCCTGGTGGAAATTCAAAACCACACGTATAATATGCACACCATTGACGCCCATCGAGCTGGCGCCCGGAAATGTTCGGGGGAAACAGTGGAACAGTATAGAAGCGTCCTGCAGGCTGATGTTGGGAAACTGCAGGAACTCCTTGCATCCAGGATCGGCGCGGCGCCTACGACCTTTGTCTACCCGTTTGGCAAATATTCTGAAGAATCGGAACCATTGCTAAAGGAAATGGGGTTTCGGGCGACGTTGTCTGTCGCCCCGGGGGTCAACCATCTGACCAAAGGCGGTTCCCTATCCCTTTTGAAACGCTATAACCGTGCTCCCGGAGCGTCCAGTGCGGAATTTTTCAAGGATATATTAAAATAATGGAGATGAAAGTATGTTGATTTTGGCGTCTGGCTCACCGCGCCGGCGGGAAATATTGACAATGCTGGGCTATGCTTTTAAGGTAGTTCCCGCAGATGCGGACGAAACGCTGGAAGAGGGAATTGATCCGGACTGCGCGGTGGCTGAGCTTTCAAAAAGAAAGGCGGAGGCGGTGGGGAAGCTGTATCCGTTTGATGTTGTTCTGGGAGCGGACACTCTTGTTTTCTGCGGCGGCGTGATTCTTGGGAAACCTGAAAGTATGGAAGACGCGGCCCAAATGCTCCGGTTTTTGTCGGGCAGGACGCACCAGGTCTATACCGGTGTGACCATTCTGAATCAAACCAGGTCAAAAACCTGGGTGAATGTTTCCAATGTGACGTTTCTGGACTTAACAGAAGAGGAAATCCGTGCCTACCTTGAAACCGGAGAGCCAATGGATAAAGCGGGCACCTATGCGGTCCAAGGAAAGGGCAGCGCTTTGATCGAATCGATTTCAGGTGATTTTTTTGCGGTGATGGGGCTTCCCGCCTCCAGTACGGCCCGTTTCCTCAAAGAGTTCGGAATAGTGCCAAATAACTTATAAAATGAAGGATCACACAGATAGCAGATAATTGCGAAGCGGTTGCTGTGGATAAAAATTTTGTATTAAATATACAAAATAATACAAATTGTATAGGTTGTGAAGCTGTGAAATGTTCTATCTGCCCCCGCCGCTGCGGTGCCCAGCGGGATGAAATGGCCGGGGACGGCTACTGCCGGCAGGGGACTCTCCCGCGGATTGCCCGTGCGGGGCTGCATTTTTGGGAAGAACCCTGTATCAGCGGGGAAAAAGGTTCAGGTGCGGTATTTTTTTCCGGCTGCACGTTGGACTGCGTTTATTGCCAGAATGATTCAATCAGCCACGGAGGTGTGGGACAGGCTGTTTCAGAAGAGCGGCTGGGAGAAATATTTCGGGGGCTAATTGCGCAGGGCGCGCAGAATATCAACCTGGTGAGCCCTACCCCGTTTGTCCCAGCAATTAAACGGGTGTTGGAGCGGGAAAAATTTCAGGTTCCGGTGGTGTACAACTGCAGCGGATATGAAACGGTTGAAACGGTTCGGGCGCTGGATGGGCTTGTTGATATTTATCTTCCGGATTTAAAATATATTTCACCAGCGCTGTCGGGGAGGTATTCCGGCGCAGAAGATTATTTTGAGGCCGCATCCCGTGCGGTTCTGGAAATGTGCCGCCAGACGGGGCTGCCGGTATATGATGAAGAAGGGCGGATGCTTTCCGGAACGCTGGTCCGCCATTTAATTCTGCCCTCTCATGCAGAGGAAAGCAAGGCGGTGCTGCGCTGGTGCGGGGAGAACCTTCCGGAGGGAACGCCGGTCAGCGTGATGGCCCAGTATCTGCCTTGCGGCCGGGCGGCTGAATTTCCGGAGCTGAACCGCCGGATTGCAAAAAGTGAGTATAACGCCGTGTTGGACGAGCTGTTTTCACTTGGTCTGGACGGCTATGTTCAGGAGCGGTCGGCCGCAAAAAAGGAATATATTCCGCCGTTTGACTTAAGCGGTGTGGAAAGAAAACAAGGGCTTTAACAGGTTTCCTTTGCAAAAGGCGGGCAGAAGCACGCCTTTGGGATGTGCTTCTGCCCGCGGTATCAGTTTTGACAATAAAAGTAATAAAACGTAAAACTAGAAAAAGCGGCGGTATGTGTTACGAACGGCAATGAGCCGCGGTATTCGGGAAATTGAGACCGGCGGCAAGGCGTTTGCATCCATTTTTCTCTGTTTTTGGCCTTCCCAAAACACGGCGGCTTGTCTGTCCCAGGGCGGCCGTTTTGTCTTCTGTTTAAAACGGCGTCTGACGGCCGGAAGAAGGAAACAAACCCCAGCGGCGCGCATAACCAGAGTGCCGCTGGGGTTTAACTTTGTAGAAAATATACCGCTGTTTTAACAACGTTATCGTTTGGAGTGGAAAAACTCAAGGACTTCCCCATCCGGACCGTATACGAAGGCAATTCGCACATCCAGCGGGTCGGCGCTGGTCTCAACCAGCAGGTCAGCCGGCGCGCTTTTTGACGTCGCTCCGCAGGACAGGGCACGTTCGTACCAGCTGTCTGGGTCTTCCACATCGAACGCAAAATGGATAAAGCTGCCCGCCCTGTCCTGGGACAGCTCGCCTTTTATACCGCCGGCGAACATTTCAATGCAGGTTCCGTCCCCAATGTCGAACATGGCGGCGCGGGAATCCTCTTCGCCCCAGGTTTTGAGGAGTTTCATCCCAAGGCCTTCGGTGTAAAAATTCAGGGACTTGTCAAAATCTGTTACCTTTAGTGCTGCATGGTGTGTTTTGAGCGGTTTTGCCGGAAGTACTGCCATAATGATATCCCTCTTTTCAAAAAATGAAAGGTTTCCCTTTTAACTAAACTATACTGTTTTTTGTGGAAAAAGTAAAGGGGATTAATTTGAAAGAAGGTTTTTACCGTGTCCAAAGCGGATGAATTCCGCCACGAAGAGCACACCCGCAAGCGTAAGGGCGGCGCCGAGGCCAGTGTAGAAAACCGCGATGTATTCAAGCGGGATCCAGCCGGAATAGCGCAGGGCGATTCCCCCGGACATCATGAAGATCATAATACAGTAGGATTTCAGGTCAAAAAAACGCAGAATACAGTGTTTTTTATCCTCCATTCCGTTGATCCGGCGGACATGTTTTTGGAACATTTTAAAAAACATGGAGCCGAACAGGCAAAAAACAATGGCACTGAGAACGATGTTGAGGACCGTGACGTAATCCGGGTAAACTACAAGCCCAATTCTAGCCACATTTCCTCCTGCGGCAAGCCAGACGATGCCGGCAACTAAAATAAGGGATCTTTTTTTCATAAATATTGCCCTGCGATACAGGTGTCGCACAGACAGCTGCGGAAATGGCCGTTTATGCCTAGTATCGTTCCTCTCTTTATATTTTTTGCGCCGCAATTCCCATGGGAACCGGTGATGGAAATCTCCTCCGGGGCTTGTGTGCAAATAATTCAAACGCTGTCCATCTTATAACTTTTATAGCTGTTTGTCAAATTTTGGCGGACGGCGGTTTACTTTCCTTTTATTATTCTATACCTTCGGCCTGTTCCTTGACAGAAAAACCCCGGGAAGCCAATATTGGCTTCCCGGGGTTTTTCTGCGGTTGATTTATTTGATGCTGCCGCGCATCCAGGCTTTCAGGGTGGCCTCGTCCGGGTCGGCGAGATCCGGGGTCAGCCCGTCGATATATTTGCAGGCCTCATACAGCGCCGGGATAACGTAGTCATGAATGCCGACGCAGTGATGGACATAGGGCCCGCAGACCAGCTTTTCTTCCCAGAGGAGCCAGTCGTTGACCTCAATCCAGACATAGGTGCCGCGGGTAAATTTGCCCGAAACGCCTTTCGCTTTCCCGAGGAAGAGCTGGTATTCGCCGTGGTCGCCGTCAAACCGGACAATGCTCATATCGCCGAGCTTGACCGGGCCCTCATGGGTGCCGGGTTCGTGCCCGTCAAACAGGAAATGCCGGGAGAACTTGGTCTTCCCCTCCGCAAGGCTGGGCGGGAAGTTGCCGCAGTGGAATAAAAGCTCGCTGTTTTCGTTCTGGCTGTGGCGGACAGTGAGATCGGCAAAGAAAGGCGCGGTTTTATACATCGCCGCCGCGTGGGCCATAATGCAGGTGATCGCGCCGTGGATATCAGTCTCGCAGGTGACGGGGAGCCCTTCGTCGGTCAGGAGGCCGTTGACCATGCAGGGCATGATCCCCAGGCTGTCCTGCAGGGCATTCCAGCACTGGATTGCTGCCGCGGTGCAAGCCTGTTCGTTTGCGTAACTGCGGACGGCGAGCTTGAGAGCGGCGGTGCGGCGGACCGCGTTTTCATCCGCCCCGGAGCAGTCTACAATTTCTTTAATCTGTGCGACGGTATCGTTTAAAACCTTTCCGCCCTCCTCCTCGATGGAAAGGGTGCGCAGCTCAAGCTCTTTCAGGGTGATAGGGAAAACCTGGATGCCGAATTTTTCGAGCAGCTCGCCTTCGTTGTACATCATGGTCCAGAAGCTGGCCGGCCGGGGGGCGATTTGCAGGATGCGGGCCCTGTTAAAGGCTTTTACCACGCTGACAGCACGCAGAAAGGTGTCAAAGCCGCGCGCGAAGATCGGGTCGTCAATAGCACAGTTCGGAATATATGTAAACTTCACATTGAACCTGCGCAGGATTTTGCCGGTTGCGAAAAGGCCGCACTGGGTGTCGCGCAGGCGGGAACCGTCTTCAAGCGGGTCTTCGTCACGCGGGCCCCAGAGCAGGACCGGCTTGCCCACCTTTTTGGCAACCTTGGCAACGGTGTCCTCAGTGCCGAAATTGCAGTGCGGGAAGAAAACGGCGTCCACCTTGGCTGCGATAAATTTATCGGCGATTTTATCGACGTCCCCGACCGAGTCGTAGATCAAACCCTCTTCGTTAATATCGTCAATGTCAATGACCTCAACCCGTTCGTCCGCCCGCATCTTTTCTAAAATGATGTCTTTAAAGCGGTGGGCGTCTTCCCTGCTGAAGCAGAAACGCCGGGTAGGCGCAATGCCGAGTTTAATTTTTTCCATGGTTACGGTTCCTCCTTAATTGATTATCAGGAAATTAAGAAACAGTCGGGGGTGCGGTGCTTTTGCGCAGAATGAGCTCGGTCCCGACTGAAATTTTAACCGGGGCTTCGAACGAACCTTCCAGCAGCGAACTCATCAGCGAAACGGCAATGCCGCCCATCTGCCGTTTCGGCACCCGGATGGTGGTCAGCGGCGGGTCGAACAGCTCGGTTAAGGGGATGTCGTCAAACCCGACGACTGAAACACGTTCGGGCACGGCGATGTTATATTCCCGCAGCGCTTTCATCGCGCCGCAGAGAATGCTGTCGTTGTCTGAGACAAAGGCGGTGCAGGTCACCCCGTACTGGAGGAGCTGGTCCTTCATCGCCGTATAGGCGGCCTCAGAGGTTGGGGCGCTTTCAATCATCCCATCCTTTGGCAGGGGAAGCCCGGCGGCTTCCATTGCCTGCCGGTAGCCTTCGTACCGTTCGATAAAATTGCGGATAGGGGGCGTTCCTTTAAGGTAGCCTATTTTTTTATGGCCGAGCCGGAGCAGGTGCTCAACCGCCCGCCTCATGGAAAAGGTGTTGCTGATGACCACGCAGTCAAGTCCGATATCCTCAAAGTTTTCGTCCAGCGCCACCAGCGGCAGCCCAAGTGAACGGAAAGGGATTGTCTGCTCGGGCGACATTTCAGTCGCCAGAAGAATAATCCCTTCACAGTTGTTTTCTTTGAGCCGTTCAATTTGCTCCTTGATGCCGGGGCCGTAAGTGAGGTAGGAGATCATCAGGTTAATGCCGCTCTTTTTTGCCTGCTGGTCGATTCCTTCGATCAGCTGGAGGAAAAAGGGGGTGTCGGTAATAATATCCTTGCCGTTTTTGTAGAGCACCAGCCGGACGCTCCGCAGCTGCCGGGGCTGCTCAGCTGGGATCAGTTCCTCCAGGCCCTGTTTCCGCAGCGCCTCGAACACCTTGGCCCGTGTCGTTTCACTGACGCCGGGGCGGTTGTGCAGGGCCAGCGAAACAGTGGAGGGGGAAATCCCAAGCTGAGCGGCAAGATCTTTCAATTTGAGGGCGATAAAAACCACTCCTTTCTGCGCGGGGCTGAACTAAAGAATTTAGTTTTATTATAAAACGCTTTAAATGCCTTGTCAACATATTTTGCTTGACGTTTTTTAAGAACCATATTATGATAGAAATTGAAATAACACTTATTTTTTTAAAAATTTTAATTATATTTTTTGAGATTTTAACAGATATAAGGAGGAGCTTATGCAGGATAAAGTTTTGTCGGTTGATCAAAGCACTTCAGGGACAAAAGCGCTGCTGTTTGACCGGGAGGGAAACCTTTTGGGCCGCACAGACCTTCCCCACCGCCAGATCACGCCGCAGGGTGGTTGGGTGGAACACGACCCGGAGGAGATTTACCGGAATACGGTTGGCGTGGTAAGGTTGCTGTTAGAGCAAACAAAAACCCAGCCGGAGGAGATTGCGGCGCTTGGCATCAGCAACCAGCGGGAAACAGTCCTCGCCTGGGATAAAACTACCGGCAAACCGGTTTACAACGCCGTGGTCTGGCAGTGCTCCCGTGCCGAAGCTCTCTGCCGGGAACTGGAAAGCGACCCGCGCGCCCGGCTCGTTCCCGAAAAAACCGGGCTGAACCTCTCCCCGTATTTTTCCGCTGCAAAACTGAGATGGATTCTCCGCAACGCGCCGGGTGCAAAGGAAAAAATGGCTGCGGGAAACCTTTGCTGCGGCACGGTGGACAGCTGGCTTGTCTGGAAACTGACCGGCGGAAAAAGCTTCAAGACCGATTATTCTAATGCCTCCCGCACCGAGCTGTTCAACATCAACACTTTGGAGTGGGACGAAGACCTCTGCGGCCTGTTCGGGGTTGACCCCGCATCCCTGCCGGAACCCTGTTTTTCAGACAGCCTGTTCGGTGAAACCGATTTTGACGGTCTTTTCCCCGTCCCCATTCCGATTCGGGGCGTACTGGGGGATTCCCACGGCGCCCTTTTCGGGCAGGGATGTACCGTCCCCGGTACTGCCAAAACGACCTACGGCACCGGTTCATCCGTTATGATGAATACCGGTGGGGAACGGGTTTCCGCCAAAGGCGGCCTTTGCGCCTCTATCGCCTGGGGGCGCGGCGGAAAGGTGCAGTATGTGCTGGAGGGGAATATCAATTACACCGGCGCGGTTATTAAGTGGCTGGTGGACAAGGTGGGGCTTTTGCAGAAAAGCCGGGAGGCGGGTGAGATTGCCGCTTCTGTCCCTTCAACCGGCGGGGTTTATCTGGTTCCGGCCTTTACCGGGCTTGGCGCCCCCTATTGGGATTCGGACGCACGTGCAATCCTCTGCGGAATGAACGCCGCTACCGGCAAAGCGGAAATTGTGCGGGCTGCGGAAGAGTGCATCGCCTACCAGGTGGCGGAGATCGTCAGCCTGATGCGGGAAGAATCCGGGGTGGAATTCGTTCGCCTGTGCGGCGACGGCGGCCCGACCCGCGATCATTTCCTGATGCAGTTTCAGGCTGATATGAACGGCTTCCCCCTTGAAGTCTCTAAAATAGAAGAGGCGTCCGGTGCGGGAGCCGCCTATATGGCGGGAATCTCCGCTGGATTATACGATGAAACCGTCCTCCAGCGGGGTGGCCGGACCGTCTATTCCCCTAAAATGCCGGAGGGAGAACGGGCCGCCCTCCGCGCGGGCTGGGCAGATGCAGTCAAAAAAGCACGCGGGCCGGTATAAAATACCAATTGTATAATAAGGAATATTTATTTTAATTAGTATATTCCCTCTGCTAAATTAATGAGATCAAGCCCTTTCTGCTGTGCATACCCGACAGTATAAACAGTACCGCCCTGCTTTTTGGTGCAATAACAAACACAGACGGAACTGC
>ERZ1673695.2651-NODE-2651-length-12922-cov-21.729852_pt1 | contig 12922 bp, 10 predicted proteins | sample MGYA00580225_ERZ1673695 | MGnify/ENA primary metagenome ERZ1673695 (study PRJEB41218, sample SAMN15661739) | gut metagenome | host: Homo sapiens | place: Canada: London | collected 2015-08-20/2019-03-30 | study: EMG produced TPA metagenomics assembly of...
CGAACTCATGCTATCTGAATTATTAATCAGTCCAAACTTTGGGGTGCACATCAATCACTCTTCCCCTTCTTTTTTGGATGTATAACTGATATAGTTGCTCGGATGGATCACGCATATCTGCCCGTCCGGTTTTCCGAAATCGATGAGGATCGGATATTTGTAAAGCGGCAGATAGTATTTCCGTCCGAAGGATTTGCGGATTGCCTCCGCAGCCAGCAGGAGTCCCGATTCTGCCGTTATGGGACGATCGTATCCGGGATGTTGTCGCATGATCTCCATGCGGCATTTATTGATGTCGTCGAGCGTAAAGACCTCTCCCCGGATGATGCGCAGCAGGCGCAAGGTAAGTTCGTATTCGCGGGACAGATTTCGACGTTGGTCGTCGTTTGTAGCTTCTTCCAACTCTTTCTTCAGCCGTTCGGCTTTTTCTTCGAATGTTGCCACATTTATAGTCTTTTTTGTGTAATGATTCTGTTGTCGGCAAGGGGCAGTAAAATTCCGAGGCCTTTGCCGTCATTCATCCTGCGGTAGAAAATCCCGGACGTATTTCCTGGCCGTGTAAATGTCGCGTTCGATGGTAAGTCCGAACGGCAGACGAAGATATGCCAGCTCGGAGAGCATCAGGTAGCCCCACTCCCATTCGTGGATATGACAATAACCGAACAGGCGCCAGTCGTCGCCTTCGCGTTCGGCTTCGGTGATGAGCCATGTGCCCGAGCCGCAGGGGTTGAAATACTTGACGAGGACTTCGGCATCCATTCCTTTCCCATCCTGTGAGTGGATAGGATGTTTCTCGAATTTCGAGATGATCTGTTTTGTGAGCAGTGTCATAGAGAATAAAATTTCAGACTGCCCGGAACGCCCGGACAGCAAGAGCCGAATAGCCGCCGTAAGCGACAAAGACAAGGCATTGCCTTGACGTGTCGCTTACGGCGGCTATTTTGCTGGACGGGTCGGCGTAAGATATATGGTGATTCAATATTAAGACGACGATGATTCACTCCGCAAAACTTGCTCGTTTCGTTCGGATTCGCTATATTTGGATTGATGTAATATATCCGAGATCATTAACAATCTTTATACATTTCTACAATGCCTTTACGTGCTTATATAGAAGACAAAGAAATTGTTTCCATTGATCTTAATGACGAAGAATGGAGTGCTTTGAAAGCCCGTCTTAAAGCCAAAGAAATCGTTTTAACATTGCCGTGCTGCGGGCAAGAGGGCTTTTTGAGAACAAGCAACAGAGGGTTGAAACATTTCGTTCATCTGAAATCTGCAAATCCATGTGATTGGAAACCCGAGTCTGCAGAGCATCTCAAAGCGAAAGTCGCTATCATGGAGACATGTCGGGAGCAAGGATGGGATGCCATCCCCGAATTTTCCGAAGCGGATTGGAGGGCGGATGTTTTGGCTGTACAGGGAGGTAAAAGGATTGCTTTCGAGGTTCAATGGAGCCGGCAGACTTATGAAGAAACCCGCCTCCGGCAGGAACGGTATAAGGCATCGAACGTAAGAGGTTGCTGGTTTTTCCGCATAGCCCCCAAAGAAATGTCGGATTATGACAAAACTTTAGTTGCAGACAAAGAGACTCCTGCGTTCAAAATATTCAAGGACGAAAATTCAAACATACTTGCCCAAGTAGGGAAAGTTCAAATGCCGTTAAAAGCATTGATAAGTAATTTACTGGCGCGTAAGTTGAAATTTTGCGAGCATATCAGATCAGCGCCCAAGCAGAAGGTTACTATCATCTTCTTTGAAATGAAATGCTGGAAGTGCGGGACGCTGCAATACTGCTATACGGTAGAGCCAAGTCTGAAGAGCGTCTGCAACTGCGATTTCGATGTGGAGCGGTCTTCGTGGGACGATCATGATATAGACAAGCATCCTGGGGTCTATGCCGCGGTACAAGATTTCTTACAGACGGAAGAGGGGCGACAACTCAAGGTCGGCCCGGTAAAAAAACGGTATAGCCGGACGGTTGCCGATAGCTACCTATCGCACGGCTGTTATTATTGCGACGCTATTTTCGGCGATTTCCATCTCATAGAAGAAAAGTTGTATGCTTTCACTGGAGTCTATATTATTATTGACAATGCCTTGATGTCAAAACCTATATGGTGGATTCTCCGTGTGTTCCATCACGTCCTCCTTTCTTTATTGGGGTTATACTTCGGTTCTTTCCGTTGCGGGCGGAACTTTTTCCGCCCGACGTTTACTGCTTCCTCAAGGTGGGCAATGCTCCGGTGAGTTCGTAACGCCACTCTGAGCCTGCGTTCTGCAAGGCGGTGTTCATGGCATCAACGGCGTTCTTCCAGGTAACGCCAGTGCCGTCCACCTTCGTGGCTTCGGTGCTTTTCTTATTGTAGCCGATACCTTGTTCATGATTGTTCTTCCAATAGCAGGCGGTCATCACGTTGGCGTAGTTATTTCCCAAAAAACCGCCGATATGTACATAGCCAGTGCTACTACCCGTACTGGTTACGTTGCCCGTGGCATAGCAGGCAAGGAGGCTGCTTCCTGCGTTCATTCCCACCAGACCGCCGCCAGCGATATTCTTTTTGGGGGCTATTTCTATGGTCACGTTGCCCGTGGCATAGCAAGCGGTCAGGGTGGCACTCGAATTCGTCTGACCTGCCACGCCGCCGACATCGACCGTTCCCTTCACTGTGGCCGAGGAGCTGCATCCGGTGATGGAACCGCCTATTTGAACACCCACCACACCGCCGACATACACCGTGCCGCTGACGCTGCCCGACACCGAGCAGTTTTCAATGGTGCCCCAGCCAGATCCTACCACGCCGCCAATACTGCCGCCATATATTTGATTGCTTGTTATCTGTACGCCCTCCATCACCACGTTCTTCACCGTACCAGCTCTATTGAGCCAGCCGAACAGACCCGCAAATTCGTCATTTGTCGTAAAGGTCAGCCCCGTAATGGTATGGCCGCCACCGTCGAAGGTGCCTTTGTATGAGTTGTCGTAGTCTGTGCCTATCGGTGTCCAGTCTTTGCCTGTGAGGTCAATGTCGGCGGTGAGGGTAATGTTTATGTCGGTCTTACCTCCGTTCACTAATTCGGCTACATTCAGCAGGCCGTCGGCGTTATAGACCGTGTAGCTGCCGTTGCTCTCTATGGTATAGCCCAGGTCTTTTGCCGCAGCGAGGGAGACGGTGTAGGTATATTCACCGCCCGCCTGCCAGTCGGTAGCATTCTTCATCTTATAGACGAAGACCTTGCCGTTGGTGAAGGTGCAGGTGATAAAGGTCGTGCCAGCTGCCACACTTTGCGGGGCTACAAGAGCGGTGTAGGTGTTGCTGCCCTTGTCATACGGGGTGATTTCGGCTGGGTTGTCGCCTTCGGTGGAGAGTCCCGTCAGCTGCACGGATGCCAGCCCCTCGGTGTAGTCCGTCAGAACGACGGTCACTCGCGCCGTGCGGTGGGTGAAGCGGAGCGTGGGGCTGCCGTAGGTCACCGTCTGTCCGTTGGCTACGATGAGGTCGCTGCCCTCAAAGTCTTTTTGGGCACTTTGGTTGGCTTTTACCTTTACCGCAGGCGGAGTTGTCTCACCAGCGGTGTAGGGCCACCACGCTGTGACGGTGATGTTGTTGTGGTTGGTCCAGTAATACGGGTCGGTGGAAGTCAGCGTGGCGCTGGTGGGGTCGGCGGTGGAGGGCGTCACGTTGTACGTCTTCACCATGCCGTCCATCAGGACTGCCACGCTCTGCACACCCTCCCAATTGCCATCCACGGGGGCACGGGTGCCGGCGGTGGCTGTCGCGGCGGGATTCAGCCCCGTGGCGGTGAAGACGATGGGTGTGCCTTCCGCCCCTTCCGGTAGGAAGCCCGCTTCGTCCTGCGTGCAGGCGGCAAGTGAGAGGACGAGCGCTGCAAGTGCAAAAAATCTTGTCTTCATTATATCTGTTGTTTTATTACTCTGGTTCTTTCCGTTGCGGGCAGAACTTTTTCCGCCCGACGGTTTACTGCTTCCTCAAGGTGGGCAATGCTCCGTTAAGTTCGTAACGCCACTCTGAGCCTGCGTTCTGCAAGGCGGTGTTCATGGCATCAACGGCGTTCTTCCAGGTAACGCCAGTGCCGTCCACCTTCGTGGCTTCGGTGCTTTTCTTATTGTAGCCGATACCTTGTTCATGATTGTTCTTCCAATAGCAGGCGGTCATCACGTTGGCGTAGTTATTTCCCAAAAAACCGCCGATATGTACATAGCCAGTGCTACTACCCGTACTGGTTACGTTGCCCGTGGCATAGCAGGAAAGGAGGCTTATTCCGTCGTTGAATCCTACCAGACCGCCGCCAGAGATATTCTCTGTGCGGTCTATTTCTATGATCACGTTGCCTGTGGCATAGCAAGCAGTCAAGGTGGCACCAAAAATCGTCTGACCTGCCACGCCGCCGACATTGAGCGTTCCCTTCACTATGGCAGAGGAACTGCATCCGGTGATGGGACGGTCCCTTTGAGCACCCACCACACCGCCGACGCTCACCGTGCCGCTAATGCTGCCCGACACCGAGCAGTTTTCAATGGTGCCCCAGCTAAATCCTGCCACGCCGCCGGCATAACCCAACCTGTGATTGCATGTTATCTGTATGCCCTCCATCACCACATTCTTCACCGTAGCGGCGCCATTATTGAAATTACCGAGATAGCCGAACAGACCCGCATATTCGTCATTTGTCGTAACGGTCAGCCCCGTGATGGTATGGCCGCCGCCGTCGAAGGTGCCGGTGTATGAGTTGTCGTAGTCTGTGCCTATCGGCGTCCAGCTTTTGCCTGTGAGGTCAATGTTTTTGTCGAGGGTAATGTTTATGTCGGTCTTACCTCCGTTCACTAATTCGGCTACATTCATCAGGCCGTCGGCGTTATAGACCGTGTAGGTATTGGTGTTGCTGTCGTAGATGTAGCCCAAATCCTCGGCTGCGCCGCTCTCGCCGCCGCCGTCAGCCCAGCTGCCGATGGTGCAACCCTCTAACGTTAGGCCGGTGGCGTTCACCTTGACGGTATATTTATAGCGGGTGCCCGCCTCTAATACGACGTCGTTTTGCGGACGGAAGTAGAAGGTGCCGCTGCCGAGTTCCACCCGGATGAACGGCCTGCCTGCCGCAACGGTCTGCGGGGCGGTCAGTGCCTCGTAGGTGTTGCCGCTTGCGTTGTAGGTCTTGATGGCAGTCGGGTTGCCGTTATCGGCTGACAGGCTCACGAGTCTCACTGTGGCACCGGCGACGCTCGTGAATCCCGTGCCGGGCTTCAGTTCGATTGTCACGCGTGCCGTGCGGTGGGTAAATTCAAGAGTCGGGTTGTTAAATTCCACCTTCTGGTTCTCAGCAGAGATGAAGTCGCTGTTCTGGAAGTCAGCCAGTTTGCTTTGGTCTTCTGCCACCTTCACGGCAGGCATCTGTGTGATGTCGGCATTGTTGAAGGGCCACCATGCCGATACGGTAATCGGGTCGCGGCTGGTCCAGTAGTGCGGGTCGTTCTCGCGTGAAAGCGTGGCACTCTTGAAATCGGTAGAAGCCGTTACGGTGTATTCCTTTACCGCATCGCCCATCTTGAGTGCCACGGAAGTGACGCCCTGCCAGTCGCCGTCCACAGAGGCACGGGTGGAAGGGGCTGCCAGCGGCGTTGCTTCTACGGACAGTCCGGTGGCACGGATGACGACGGGGTATTCACCTTCGGGCAGACGGTTATCGCCAGCAAGTTCGTCCTGCGTGCAGGCGGCGAGGGCGAACAGCAGTGCGGTGGCTGCGGGGATAAATAATCTATGTCTCATAATTCTTTATTCTAATCGATTAATTATTAAAATCCTACAGGTCAGCACCCACATCTCCACCGTCTATATCGTTCCACTTTGCAATGGTGGCTTCGCTGACTTCAAGGACTTTGTTGCGTACCTTGACGGTATAGGTATAGTTGTTGCCCGCCAGCAGTGCGCCTTCGGGCATGGTGAGTGTGGCATGATATTCCTGACCTTTGTAATTCACAACCAACGGCAGGGATGCAACTGTCTGCGGGAAGAGGATGATCGATGACGTGAGATTGCCGTCTGCCAGATTCATGGCCAGTTCTCCGGTCTGTACTCCGTTGTCTGCGGTGGCAATACCGTCGGCCGTGTTGAACGTACCGGTGAGTAACAATCCGTCCAGCGTGTAACGTTCAGGCTTGACCACGCTGAAATCCACGCCGTCGCCCGCCTCGAAGGTAAGGGTTATCTGGCTCATGCGGTGGTGGAAGGAGTTGTCTTCACCGCCTTTGGCGGTTTTGTCGGTAAAGCTTACTACCGGGTTGTTTTTGTCTCCCGTGGCTCCTGAAGCAAAGAGGAAGTCGATGGCAGGCTTGTTCTGCTGCGCCGTGGCATCGGTCGTGGCTGCGAGGATGCCTCCCGCCGCGTTGTACGGATAGTAGGCGCGGAAAGTATGGGTCTTTGTATCTTCGATATAGATAACCTTTCCTTCTGCCTCAAATTTCCCGTTTTTCAGGATGAAAGGCACGTTGCCGTACTGGGAATCGTTGCCGATGTCGGTGATGCCGATACGGTCGCCGCCAGTCCAGGTGGTTCCGCTGGCGCGGGTGGCGGGGGCGATGTTGGCGGTAAACTGGGCGGCCACGGGGTCACCGTTCAGGTTCTCGTTGTCGTTGTTGCAGGCTGCCAGTGCGAGGGCGAGCGTTGCAAGTGTAAAAAATCTCGTCTTCATTATATTAGTCATTATAATTAGTTTAATTCCATTTCAATATTTGCTGCACCTCAGCAAAATCAAAGCAAGCTTTGCTCCTGCGTTCGGTTTACTAATTATTTACAAATCGGCATTTACATCATCACCTTTCACTTCTTCCCAGCCGTTGATTTCGGCTCCGTCCACTTCCATGCCTTCGGGAGTCTCAACCAGCGTTCCGCCGAGGGTCAGCGATTCGCCCTTTCCGGTGTTGAACTCCTTGAGGGCTTCCGTAAGGTCGCTTTTCAGCGTGGTGGGGGTCGGGTTGCCGTCAGCATAGCGGATTTCACCCGTCAGCAGTTGTTCCGTTCCGGTCACACCCAGCAGCCGCACCGTGGCTTTCCACTTGCCGGCATCGTCACCTTCGGTAATCTTGGAGAAGGGCAGCACGACGTTCGAAGCGGCTCCGTAGGTATCGGTAGCGAAGTCGAGTGTTCCGGCTGCACCCGTCAGATGGGCAACAATCTCCGTGATGCGTCCGGCGGCATCACCAGTAGGTTCGACGACAAGCGTCAGTTCGCGTACCTGCTGCTTCATTGCGGCAGTCAGCGGATAGTCCTTGTCTTTCTCGATGGTCACCTGTTCCGTATAGGTGAAGAACCATCCCGGGGCATTGTTCACAAAGGCATCCGTGCCTGCCCGGTTTCCCGTGGTTGCGGCAATGGTGGCTGTAGTGCCGTTCACCGTGATTCCCTCGGCCGGGTTCCACACCGCAAGGGTGTAGCTGCCCGGAGCAAACAGATGGTCGGGGGTATGGGTGGCGGAAGTCTCCGTACCCGTATAGTCTCCCATGGTGACCGTCCATGTGGCAGGTATGTCGATACCCTCACCGCGGGCCGACCAGTCGGCTGTCACCGCAATCTTCCCGTAGTCGGGATGCGGCGTGTCATAAAGCGTGTCCTTCACGCAGGAAGAGAGCAGCACGGCGGCTGCCATTCCCATCATATTTATATATTGTCTTGCTTTCATATTCTATTCCTCCGTGTTAGAATAACTTCCATACCAATGTCACACCGGCATTGATGGGACCACACCAATCTTTTGTCTCGTTGCCGCGGCGTACACGCACGCCGTCGATGACTTCATATTTTTCGAAATCGGCATTCAGGTAGCCCAAACCGAGGTTGAAATCAAGAGCCAGTGCCTTGTTCAGCCGCAGCTGATAGCCGGCGGTGATGCCGCCACCCATCAGGTCGCCCTGCTTGCCTGTTTCGGAGAGCTTGTAGTTGAACTGTCCGGCCTTGAACATCGCGCCCAGATACCAGGCTTTCTTCTCACCCATATAGTAACGCACTTCCGGAGCCACTTCCCAGAGTGCATAGCGGTGGTCCTTGTCGCTCCACGTCCATGAAGTCCACGAGCCGTTTACGGCAATGCCCCACGATGGACAGATGCGCCATTCAAGTCCTAAATCTGGTGTCAAGGTAGCCCAGCGCAGCAGGTTGGCACGCAGGGAGAGATGATAATCAGTTGTGATTTTGGTTTCCGACAGCGTGTCGGCAAGTGTATTTTGTTGAGCGGCTTTCTCGGCTTCTGCCTTTTCAGCGGCAAGTCGGGCTTCTTCCGCCTTGCGCTGCTCTTCGGCAAGCCGTTCCTGCTCGGCACGCTTCTCGGCTTCCAGTCGTTCGGTTTCCGCCTTGCGTCGTGCTTCCGCTTCCGCATCCGTCTCGGCAGTTCCCTTTACCGGTACCGTCAGGCGCACGGTGACAAAATCACCCTCAGTTGCATGGTTGCGGGTAATGAAATTCTCCTCTTTTATTTCCGCGCGTGTAATCAGTTCGGATTTCACACGGTTGGCACGGATCTTCGCCGTGGCAAGGTTCTCGGCTTCACTGCCCAGTGAATTACAGTAGCCGTCAACCAATAGCGGCAGCTTGCCGTCAAGAATTGTGGTTTTGTTGTTTTCGATACATTCCAACAGACGGGCAAGTTCCGTGTCATTGCCATTCCAAGGCACGTAGAACATGTCCTTCTGCGGTACGAAGCGGAAGGTGTAGGTCGTGTCTGCTTTCTGCTGCGCAATGACAGGAAAAGTTACCGTCATCAGCCACAGAAACAGGGTAAGAAAAGTGATTTTTCTGCTCATATAAACTTGAATTTATTATCTTTGTCTTCTCCAAAGGTAATAAATGCCATTCAGCGCCCAAAATATTACAAAAACTTTTTCTGTTAAAATACAGCGTTTTATAAAAATTGTCGTTTGAGCACTTTTCAAATTGTCGTTTGAGCACTTTTTTGTCGAATTAGCACTTTTTGATTGTTTGAGCACTTTTTGAAAATGGGTTTCTGTGACCTTTTCAATGGCTTTTTACTACACAAATTAGTCCTGATTCCTGATTTGCTTTTTTTCATTTGGCAGGCGTACATCCTTCCTTCTCTGTAAATGATTTGATAAAGTTACTGCGGGAAAGAAAACCGGAAGACTCAGCCAGCTTCTGTATATTGATTTCCGGATGCTCCTTCAGTATGTTTTTCGCATACTCCAACCGGAGACCGGTTATCCATTCGCGGAATGTCATTTTATACGTAGTCTTGATATAAGCGGAAAGATAGGTACGGTTCGTATGAAGTATTTCGGACAGTTCTTTTATGGTAAGTCCCTGCTGGACATAGCCGTCTGTCTTTATCCAGTTGTCCACCTTCTCTATAATTTCTGTATAGGACACTGGAACTTCCTCTTCTGAAACCATTTCGGGTTCAGTTCCCGAATTTGTCAGAAGTTCTTCTTCAGATTGTATATCCTGCTCAAACGCATTTTCTACCTGTTCATAGAACAGCAGGTAGTTCTGATAACAGTGAAAAAGATAACTGTAGAACGGGATTGATGAAAACACCCAGATATATACATATTTGTCTGGCAGAAATGTCAGCAATCCGCATCCGACACCGAAGATAACAGCCCAATAAGTGAATATGGAAAGCCATTCGATATATGCGCCTATATCATCCGCCTGAGTTTCATCGAAAATCCTGACGGCTCTGCGGTATGCGACAATGACTCTTCGGGCAAGCACAAGCCCGTAAATCACCAGCCATGCAGCCAAAGCCAGCAATGCAACATTCTGCACGGCGCCACCCGGCAGCAGCAATAATAACTAAAACTATTCGGCGTAGAGCGTATTTCCAACTTTCAGATACTTGCAGATACTTTTGAAAGAGACGAAACCATCGACATCGCCAATCTGTTCAAAGACTGTTTCGGCATTTGGAATCAGGAGGACATTCCGGTAGAGGATATAGTCCTTTCATACAGTGCTCTCGACGGTCGTTTCCTGAAATCGGTTCCGCTGCATCATTCGCAAACCATCCTTACCGATACGGAAAATGAATTCAGAATAAGCGTCCGGCTTCGAATTACAAACGATTTCGTGATAGAGTTACTCTCCAGAAGCACTTCGTTAACCGTTATAAAACCCGCTTCATTACGCCGCAGAGTCGCGGAAATATATGAAAAAGCATTGCATCGCAATATGGACAAATAATATGCAACAGCCCGAAAAGGGGACACTTAGTTAGTATTATGTTTCGATATTTTTGTTATCTTTATCTTGTACTGCCTGTTGCAGGCAATGCAGACATACATAACACGGGAAAGTGTTTGGCTTTATTCTCAGGTAACGAATCTGACAATTCAAAACAAGTAGAGAATAAGCTGATATCCTTACGTTTCAAACAGGCGTGGGCTGTTGCTTATTTATACTTGTGGGCTTTGTCAGAGCCTGTTACCTTAATTCCACACTTGAACCAATAGCGTGGAAGGAGTTGCTCTTTACAGTTATCGCCGGTTGTCAGCTACAAACAAGGAGGATGGACGGGGAGTCAGGGCGGGCAACGAGATTGCCAAGCATTTTGCCGGTAACAACGTGGACGTCATCATCTATGCCGTGGAGAAGTCGCTTGACAGCTACAAGTTCAACCTGCTGCACTGCAAGCAGACGTTCATCTCGCAGTTGAAGTCCGGCGCGTTGGGAGCGCGTACCATCGACGAGGGGGCTATGGACGAGAAGTCGGGCATGAACTTCTCGGAGTACATGGCGTTGCTCTCCGGCAACACCGACCTGCTCGACAAGGCGAAATTGGAGAAGAAAATCGCATCGCTCGAAGGGGAACGCAAGTCGTGGGGCAAGGGCAAGCGCGATTCGGAGTTCAAGTTGGAAGCCAAGACGGGGGAACTTCGCAACAACACGGCGGTCATCAATGCCATGACGGAGGACTGGAACCGTTTCCTTTCCGTCGTCAAGACCGACAAGGAGGGCAACCGCCTGAATGCGGTCAAGGAGGACGGCGTTTCTTCTTCGGATGAGAAGGTTATCGGAAAGCGTTTGCAGGAGATAGCCAAGAACGCCACGACGGGCGGACTGTACAATCCTGTCGGAGAACTTTACGGTTTCCCGATAAAGGTGGTCAGCGAGAGGATGCTCAAAGAGGGGCTGGAGTTTACCGACAACCGCTTCGTGGTGGAGGGGAACTACAAGTACACCTACAACAACGGGCATCTGGCGATGGCTGACCCGGTGGCCGTCGCACGCAACTTCCTGAACGCACTGGAGAAGATACCCTCCACCATTGACCAGTACAAGGCGAAAAACGAGGCATTGGAGAGGGATATTCCGCAGTTGCAGAAAATAGCGGGCAAGGTATGGAAAAAAGAAGATGAACTGAAACAGTTGAAGTCCGAACTTGCCGCGCTCGACCGCAAGATACAGTTGGAGCTTGCGCCGCCCGTGCCCGAAGTCGCCGAAAAGGAGAATGACGGGCAGGAGGTCAAGCCGGATACGGAAGGTGTACGGAACGTACCGTCACAACCAACCGAAGATGCTCCGCAGATACGCAGCCCGGCGAATGACCGAAGTCCGTCTGGGATTTTCATTGCCGATCATATCGTTATCGGACGGCCGGGATTCGTATGCAAACCGAAAGGAATAAAAATGTGAACAAGTGTGCGGATATGTGTGGCAGGATTAGGGATATATCATCCCTTTTCCTGCCTTTTTTCATCAATATGCCATAGTGGCAAGGGAAATAGGGTGTTGAAAGTAAATCGTCACGGCAAATCCGCCATATTTTCAGTATTTTTGCTAATTTTGCAATAAAATAGTTAGGCATAAAAAATGGAACCATCTATATACAGTTATTCACTTTGCATTGCGCTACCGTTGATGTCGTTCTTCGGCTTTTATTTTTTGCTGGCTTCAACCCCGGAAAAAGCCATTTTCAATAATTATCTGCGTTCCCGGCGAATTATGGGGGTAGCCATACTGTTACTTGCAGCCAACTATTCGGTACATTTCTTTTTTGGAATCAGGTTCAAGAATACCGATGCCGCCATCCTGATGAACCTGGCCACCTATTTTTTGTGCTACTGGCTGTTCAGTTCGGCCCTCACCACTCTGCTTGACCGCTTTTATATCACCAAACGTAGGTTACGGACACATATCTGTCTATGGATACTGTTTTCCATCCTTTCCGGCATCGTTCTGCTGTTGTTACCCAAAGGTGGTTTACAGACAACGGCGATGTTTGCCTTGGCCGCATGGTTGGTTATCTATGGGCTGTTCCTGACCCGTAGGCTTCTCCGGGCCTATCACAGGGTCATCCGCATTTTCGATGACACCCGTGCGGACGATATCGGTGCCTATATCAAATGGCTCTCCATTTTCACCTACTGGGCTATCATATTCGGTGTGGGATGCGGACTGCTTACTTTCCTGCCTGATGAATACATCTATATCTGGATTCTGTCATCGGTACCGTTCTACATTTATCTCTTCCTTTGCTATCTGAACTATCTGCTGTTTTACGAACAGGTGGAAAACGCGATGGAGGATGGCATGACTTCTGAAGAGGAAGACCTGTGTGACACACACAAACCGGGAACAGGCACAGAGGCAGGATACCCCTTTTTCCATGCCGAAATAGCGAAAAAAATCAAAGGTTGGATCGATGCGGACGGTTATATCCGGCCCGGCCTTACCATAAAGGAGCTTTCAGATGTGCTTCATACCAACCGCACCTACCTGTCCGGGTACATCAAAACTACGTATGACATGTCGTTCCGCGATTGGATTACCGGACTTCGTATAGAATATGCGAAACGTCTGCTTGCGCGATATCCGAGGTTGACGATAGCCGACATCTCCGAGAAATCCGGTTTTTTGTCACCAAGCCATTTTATAAGGCTGTTCAAGGAAAATGC
>ERZ1673695.2652-NODE-2652-length-12916-cov-10.914004_pt1 | contig 12916 bp, 7 predicted proteins | sample MGYA00580225_ERZ1673695 | MGnify/ENA primary metagenome ERZ1673695 (study PRJEB41218, sample SAMN15661739) | gut metagenome | host: Homo sapiens | place: Canada: London | collected 2015-08-20/2019-03-30 | study: EMG produced TPA metagenomics assembly of...
CGGACCGCGCCGTATCCCGGCGTGACAGCCGCGCCAGTCGCAGAGGAGGCGGGCGCTCATGAATCTGGACGCCTACTGGCGCGCCGTTCTGGCGCAGGATGCGGACGGTATGCGCGCCTTTCTTGCACCGGACGCCGTCATTTGCTGGCCCAATACGGGCGAGCGCTTTTCCGCGGAGACATTTATCCGGGTCAACTGCGCCTATCCCGGGGCGTGGAAGGGCGGGCTGGAGCGCGTGGAGTATGCCGGGGACGTGGCCGTCTGTGTGGTCCGGGTCCAATCGGCGGATGACGCCAGCTCCCTGCATGCGGTTTCCTTTCTGCGCCTTGACGGAGAGAGGATCGCGCGCATCGACGAATACTGGAGCGACGACGGCCCCGTGCCGTCGTGGCGGCAAAAGCTGCTGGGGAGCTCAGAAACATGAAGTCAATGAAAAAGTGAATTTGAAAAGCGCGGACCGCATGTGCGGTCCGCGCCAGTCTTTGTTTGTTAGAGCTCCTTGACGGCGCTGAGCAGCTCCGCCGGAGCGAAGGGAAAGTGCAGAATGCCGGCAATCTCGCCCGCGATTTCCCCGGACTGAATAAAGAACACCACGTTTCCGTCCCCATCCAGATAAAAGTCCGATTCGGGGCTGAACGCGCCGGTCAACTGCTCCTTCGTCAGCCCATCCAGATAGTCGCCGTCGGCGTTCTGGCTGTCGCGCTCCACGATGCGCCAGATCAGCTCATAGGCCAGCTGTTCGGCCACGCTCTGTCCATCGCTGAGCTCGTTCCCCTCCTCCTCCAGCCCCAGCACCTGCGAAAGGCTCACGGGTTGGCCGGCATAGAGACCGTCACGCGCGAAGGTATCGGCGGAAATGCTCACATTCTCCCCGCCTCCTCCCAGTGTGGTGGAGGTGAGAACCACGCTCACGTACCGGCTGGAATCATGCGTCACCTCAAAGTCGATGGATGCGTCCAGCGGCTCCGTCAGGTTCTGCATATCCTGCGCCATGGCCTGATAATAGGCGTTGATGGCCTTGTCGGCGTCCGTCCAGGCGTCAAACTGGGGATACCGGTAGCGAAGGGTAGCGCTTTCCATCACGCCATCCGCCTGCCAGACGTGTTCGCCGGTCAGGGCGTCCGCCAGGGGCAGCACATCGGCGGGCGTGGGGGCCTGCGTACCGGCCTCCATGGCAAGCGCGGCCGCGCACGCCAGCGTAAGGAACAGCGTCAGGCACAGCGCAGCCGCTCTTTTCATGGTAAAACGCTCCTTTGCTTAGCCCTGGTACAGCTCGTTGGCCACAAAGCTGTTTTCCAGATACGAGGTGTACATGCTGTACTGGTTCATCAGCGAGGTCAGGAAGCGCAGCTGCGCCTGGTAGATGTAGCGGTCGGTCACGATGTAGACCTCAAAGACGTAGTAGCCGTCCTCGGTGGTGTAGGCCACGGTGCCGTACTGGGATTCCTCGTTGATGGTCGAACTGCTACCCGTGATGCCGTTGGCGATGATGCCCACGTAATCGGTCAGGTTGGCGCCGTTGGTGTTGTCGATGCGCTTGGCCATGAAGCTGGCGCTGCCATCGGGCAGCTCGGCGGATACGCCGTCATCGCTCTCCACCAGCAGATCGTCGGTGAACACAGCGGGGTAGAGCAGCGTGAAGCCCAGATGGCTCTCGTACTCCACGGCGATCTGATCGAAGTAGCCCTGCATGGCATCCTCCAGGGACAGGTCGGTGCCCACGGAGTAACCCATCAGGCGGAAGCCGTTGAGCGCGGTGGAATCGCTCTGGAAGGTGAATACCGCGCGCTCCAGCCACTGGATGTTGCTGTAGTCAGCTTCGGTCATCTCGCGCATGGGCTTGTCCGCCAGGTAGATCTCGCCGATGATCTGCACGGTGGTGTTGTCGGCGCCGGGATTCACCGTGACGGGATGGAAGCCGATGAAGCCGTTGACGTCGTCGGTCATCACCACGGGCTCCAGCTGGGGCAGCTGCGCGGCAAAGATCTTGCCCAGCAGCTCGGCCTGGGCGTTGGTATCGTTGATCATGTCAGCGGTGACGCCCACCTCCGCGCCATAGGTCTGGCCCACCTTGAAGAACGCGTCGGTAAAGGAAACGGTCAGCACCCCATCCGCTCCGGGAACGGATTCGGGCGCGTTGGGAGAGTATTGCGAGGCCGCGCATACCAGGTCCATCAGGGGGGTCAGGGCCTCAAAGTCCGCCATGTCCTGGGTTCCTTCGGCCAGGGCGCCAGCGCCCGCCGTCAGCGCGAGGCACAGGGCAGCAACCAGGGAGATCACCTTCCGTACGGTGCGATTGATCATGTTGTCATCCTCCTCCATGTGATGCAAATCGGCTTTGTTCGCCGGTTCGGTACGCTCATATAACGCGCCGGCATGGATGTTTCATCCACGTTTCGCAATATATTCCGCGGCGCTGATGGCGGCGATGTTGCCCTCGCCTACGGCCTTGGGCACCTGCAGGGGCTTGCCGGTGCAGTCGCCCGCCGCAAAAACGCCTGGAATATTGGTTCGCATCCCCCGGTCCACGGGGATGTAGCTGCCCTCGGTCCGAAGGTCCGCCAGCAGCATGGACAGCGGCATCGCCGCCCGGAAAATAAAAATGCCGTCATAGCGCCGTTCGCCCTTGTCGGTGTGCAGCACCAGCGCCTCGCCGTCCCGCGAGATGGCGCGCGGCTTTTCCTCCACGGGGCGAATGCGCGCATCCAGCCCGGCGATATCGTGCGCCTTCAGCCGGTAGTAATCCAGCTCCGCCGCCAGCCCGGCCAGAAAGGCGCTTTCCTCCACGCCCTGCGGCGAACCGCTCAGCACCGCGATGCGCCTGCCGCGGTAGAACATGCCGTCGCACGTGGCGCAGTAGCTGACCCCCTGCCCCAGCTGCTCCTCCTCGCCCGGCAGAAGCGCGGGGCGTGCGGCTCCCATGGCCAGCAGCACCGTTTTGGCTTCCATCACGTCGTTTTCCACCAGCAGCATAAAGCCGTTTTCCGTGGGCATGATCTGCCGCACCAGCCCAGCCCGCTCCTGCGCGCCAAGCTCGATGGCCTGGCTGCGGAAGCTCTCCAGCATTTGCTCGCCGGAGGCATGCGGCATGCCGGGGTAGTTGTCGATGCGCTCCGCCGCGCGCAGCAGTCCCGCGTCGCCTGCGGGCGCGATCACCGTCGCCGAAAGGCCGCGCATGCGCGCCGTCATGGCGCAGGACCATCCTGCCGGACCTTTTCCCACGATTGCGATGTCCGTCATTTCAACCTCCCGTGGCGTGGAACATACCGATACCACACCTTGATAAAGTATATCAAAATCATTACTAAAATACAAGGCTTTTCAAGCGATTATAACAAATGTGTTACAAAATTCTATTCCTCCTATAAAACAACCGGCCGCCCCCTGCGCAGGGACGGCCGGCCTTCTATGCGTCATTTTCCTTATTCCAGCGAGCTGAACAGCAGCAGCTCAAAGCAGGGATAGCTTTCGGAATCCTCTTCCTCGCCTTCCACGCCTGTGCTCAACGACATGCCCGCACAGGTGCCGTACATCATCACCCGTTCATCCACCTGGAAATTGGGCCTTTCGTCGGTGGTGACAAGGATGATGTTGCTGTATTCGCCGCTCTTGCGGTTAAGCGCCATGCGGACGACATACATATCCCCGCTTTCGCCGATGTCCACGATGTAGGCCTTGTAATCCATGATGCGGCCCTCGTAGCCCTCCATCTTGTCGATCAGCTGACTGTAGGAAGGCGAGATGGCCTGCTTGTTAAGATAGTCCATCATGTCCTCGTCCGTCCATACGCGGTTGAAGGAGAAGGTGAACCGCCGATCCGCCAGTTCCTTTTTGCTGAACACCAGCACCGCCTCGTAGCTGCCCTCTTCCTCCACGTCCAGGGTGACGGTGAACTTGCCGGCGCTGGTGACCTTCTTGCTCGCCACATCCTCTCCGTTCAGGAACACCTGGATGGAGGCGCTGGGCTCGGCGGTTCCGGCGATCTCCACCTCGTCCTCCGTCACGGTATCGCCGGGCTTGGAGGTGAAGTTGACGGTGAGCAGCGTGCGCTGGTAGGTAACCGGATAGGCGAGCTCCGCCACCTCCTCGCCCTGGTATTCGCCGGTGATGGTGATGAGGAACACGCCCTCCCTGGGCAGGCTGATGGGCAGCGCGAATTTTTCATTTTTTCCCACCGTGACCTCCGTCACAATGGGCTCGGGATAGCTCAATCCCATCACCACGGCGGTCAGGCTCACGCCCTCGGCCGCAGTGCCCTCGATTTCAAATTCCTGATCGTTGGTTTCGGTGGGAGGTTCGTCCGAAATGAGGATGCGGGCGCTGGCCTTGGGCGGGAGGGGCAGCACCTCCACAAAGGTAAAGGTCTCCCAGATTTTGTTGAGGTTGGTATTGTCCTTCTCGGTGGTGGAACGGCCATAGATCTGCATGTCAAAGTCGATCTCGTAGCCGTTGCGGATGGTGCGGCGCATAAAGCCGCGATAAAGGATTTCGCCGTTGTCGCGCCGGGTGTAGCGCAGCACCAGGAAGCGGCCGTTATCGGTGTTTTTCCATTCGGAGGTGGTAAACTCGTACCCCTCGTATTCGTTCTTGGGATAGTGGCTGGTGCGGTAGACGCCGCGCACGTCGCTGGTCTGCTCGTTGACATCGAAGATGGAGGCGGACTGCTCGTTCTGCACGGCACGCAGCTCAAAGCATGCGTCCCCCTCCTCCGTCCAGGCCTGCAAAAGCACGCCGCGGGCCAGAAAATCATTGGACGCTATTTCCATGGAGGAGCCGCGCGCCTCCAGCCAGTCGGCATAATCCGCCAGGTTGTCCGGCGTGAGCACGATGTAGCCCTCCGGCATTTCCATGGTGGCGTAAAGCTGGTCAAACACATAGGTTTCCGCCAGAGCGGGCGCGCATGCCAGCAGCAGCAAAAGCAACAAAAGGCACGGAATTGCTTTGCGCATGATGTCACATCCTTCTTCAATCCTTTTGCGGCGCATGGCGGGCCGGGAAAGCCCGGCGCAGTGTCACAGGCAAACCGTATGATTTATTGTAACATAAAGCGCCCATGCAGGCAACCGACCGCAGGGGACATTTTACATTTTGACCCGCCGCGTTGTATTTCCTTTGTACCGGGCTTGCCATGGGAATAACGGACCGGTATAATGGGCATGTGCTCAAAGACGAGTTTCGTTTTTGAGCGCGTTTTTTTTAGTATTTTTCGCCGGAGCGCCGCCGCCTCCGGCGTCGGAACAGGAGGACTGACGATATGAACGGTTCATCCATGGGGTATCCCGGCCAACGGGGAATGTATTCTCCCGCCTTTGAGCATGATGCCTGCGGCATCGGCATGATCGTGGACATCGCCGGCAGGCGGTCGCATGAAATCGTCACGCAGGCCCTGAGCATCCTGAAGAATCTGGAGCACCGGGGCGGAGCGGGCGCAGAGCCGGACACGGGCGACGGCGCGGGCATCCTGACCCAGCTGCCGCACACCCTTCTGGAAAGGGAGTGCCGGCTGGGCGGCATCGTGCTGCCCGCACCCGGCCGCTACGGCGTGGGCATGCTGTTTTTAAGCCGCGACGAAAGCCGCCGCATGGCCGCCGAAGCCGCTTTTGAAGCCATTGTGCGTGAGCAGGGACAGCGGTTTCTGGGCTGGCGGAGCGTGCCGGTCAATGCGTCCACGCTGGGAAAGACCAGCCGGGCCTGCATGCCGGTCATCCGCCAGGCCTTCATCGAAAAAAGCGCGGATCTCGACGGCGAGGATGCCTTTGAGCGCAAGCTCTACCTCATCCGTCGGATTGCCGAAAAACGCCTCCGCTACGCGCCGGACGCCCGGCCGGGGGATTTTTATGCCGCCAGCCTGTCCTGCCGCACCATCGTCTATAAGGGCATGCTGCTCAGCCGTCAGGTATCCCAGCTGTATCTGGATTTGAATGACCTGGACTACGACACGGCCATCGCTCTGGTACACAGCCGCTATTCCACCAACACCTTCCCCAGCTGGGAGCGGGCGCATCCCAACCGCTACACCATTCACAACGGAGAAATCAACACCATCCACGGCAACTGCAAGCGCATGAACGCCCGACAGAGCCATGTGCATACCGGCCTGTTCGGGGATGATCTTTCGCAGGTGTTTCCCATCGTCAACGACGACGGCAGCGACAGCGCCATGTTTGACAACGCGCTGGAATTTCTGCTGCTGACCGGCCGAACGCTGCCCCACGCGGCGATGATGATGATTCCCCAGCCCTGGGAAAAGGACCGGACCATGGGCCGTGAGCTGCGTGCATTCTATGAGTTTCACAGCCATGTGATGGATGCGTGGGACGGTCCCGCCGCCATGGCCATGACCGACGGCGTGCAGGCGCTGGCCATGCTGGACCGCAACGGCCTGCGGCCCGCCCGCTACCTGATAACCACGGACGGCCTGCTGGTGATGGCCTCCGAAACGGGCGCGCTGGAGCTTCCCCCCGAGCGGGTATTGCGTCGCGACCGCCTGCGGCCCGGCCGGATGCTGATGGTGGATACCCGCGCAGGGCGTCTTATGGATGATGCGGAGATCAAAAGCCGCATGGCTTCCCTCTACCCCTATGACCAATGGATTGCCAAGCTCGGCCTGCGCCTTGACGACCTGCCCGCGGCCGCCGCGCCCCAAGAGGGCGCGCCTCTGTGGCAGCTGCAGAAGGCCTTCGGCTACACCTGGGAACAGGTGCGAAACGTGATTCTCCCCATGGCGGAGCAGGGAGCGGAGCCGCTGGCCTCCATGGGCGCGGACCTGCCCCTGGCCATTCTGTCGGACAGGCCGCAGCCGCTCTTTGCCTACTTTCATCAGCTCTTCGCCCAGGTGACCAACCCGCCCATCGATGCCATCCGCGAGGAAATCGTCACCTCCACGCTGGTCTACCTCGGGCCGGAGGGGGATCTGCTCTCCCCTTCGCCCCAAAGCTGCCGTCAGCTGCGCCTGTCCTCTCCCCTGATGACGGACGAGCAGCTGGCCCGGCTTCGCGGGCTGGATACCGAAGGGTTGCGGGCCCTGACCGTGTCCATCCTCTACGAGGCGGCACAGGGCGAGGCGGGGATGCGCGCTGCGATGGACCGCGTCTTTTGCGAGCTGGATGAGGGCTTTGAAAAGGGATACAACCTCTTTATCCTCACCGATCGCGGCGTGGATGCGGAGCATGCCGCCCTCCCCTCGTTGCTGGCGGTCAGCGGAGTGCAGGCGCATACCCTGCGGCGCGGCATCCGCACGCAGATGAGCATCGTGCTGGAGAGCGGCGAGCCTACGGCGGTACACCACTTTGCAGCTTTGGTGGGCTATGGGGCCACCGCCATCAACCCTTACCTGGCGCTGCGCACCGTGCGGGAGGCCGTGCGGGAGGAGCGTCTTACAGGTCTTTCGGAGGAGGAGGCGCAGGCGCGGTATCTGCACGCGGCGGTAAAGGGCGTGGTAAAGACCATGTCCAAGATGGGCATCTCCACCGTGCAAAGCTACCGCGGTTCGCAGCTGTTCGAGGCCGTGGGCCTGAGCCGCGCGCTCATCGACGAATACTTTCCCGAAACCGTCAGCCGCATCGGCGGCATGGGGCTAGACGGGGTGGCCAAGGAGAACGCCGCGCGGCATGACGCCGCCTTCCACGATCCGCTGGGCGGGACGGCGCTGGCCCCGGGCGGCGAATTTCAATGGCGCAGGGAGGAGGAGTATCATCTCTATAACCCCGAAACCATCCGCCTGTTGCAGCAGGCCGTCTGGAACGACGATTACGGCCTGTTCCGGCAGTACACCGCCCGCCTTGACGGCAGCGAGCGCAAGGCCACCCTGCGCAGCCTGATGGACCTGCGGCCTGACCGTTCGCCCGTGTCTCTGGACGAGGTGGAAAGCGAGGACGTGATCGTCAGGCGCTTCAAGACCGGTGCCATGAGCTATGGTTCGCTGAGCAGGGAGGCGCACGAGTGCCTGGCCATCGCCATGAACCGTCTGGGCGGCAAGAGCAATAGCGGCGAAGGCGGCGAGGACGAGGACCGCTACCTGCCCGATGCAAACGGGGATAACCTCTCCAGCGCCATCAAGCAGGTGGCCAGCGGACGCTTCGGCGTGACCAGCAGCTATCTCACCCATGCCAGGGAGCTGCAAATCAAAATGGCGCAGGGCGCAAAGCCCGGCGAAGGCGGGCAGCTTCCGGGGGAAAAGGTCTATCCCTGGATCGCCAAGACGCGCCACGCCACGGCGGGCGTGGGGCTGATCTCTCCGCCGCCCCATCATGACATCTATTCCATCGAGGACCTGGCGGAACTGATTTACGACCTGAAAAATGCCAACCGCAAGGCGCGCATCAGCGTCAAGCTGGTGGCGGAAGCAGGGGTGGGCACCGTGGCCGCGGGCGTGGCCAAGGGCGACGCAGATGTGATCGTGGTCAGCGGATACGACGGCGGCACCGGCGCAAGCCCGCGTTCCTCCATCCGGCATGCGGGCCTGCCATGGGAAATGGGCCTTGCCGAAGCGCAGCAGACCCTTATGCTCAACGGCCTGCGCGGCCGCGTCGTGCTGGAAACCGACGGCAAGCTCATGACGGGCCGGGACGTGGCCGTGGCCGCGCTGCTTGGCGCGGAGGAATTTGGCTTCGCCACCGCGCCGCTGGTCGCCATGGGCTGCGTGATGATGCGCGTATGCAACCTGGACAGCTGTCCCGCAGGCATTGCCACCCAAAAGCCGGAGCTGCGCGCCCGTTTCAAGGGAAAGCCCGAATACGTGATGCGCTTCATGCGCTTCATTGCACGGGAGCTGCGGGAAATCATGGCGCAGATGGGTTTGCGCACGCTGGACGAAATGGTGGGCCGAACAGATTTGCTGGTACGCAGGCCTTCGGACGGCTGCTGGAAACGCGACAGCGTGGACCTGTCCGCCCTGCTGGACCAGCCGGAGGGCAAAATGCAGCCATGCCGTCACGATCAGGGCGTCGTCCGGCAGCTGCAACCCACACTGGACGAAAGCATGCTGTGCGTGTTGGCCCGTCCCGCGCTGGAGGGCGGACATCCCGTGACCGCGGCGCTGGCCATTCACAACACCGACCGCGCCACGGGCACGATTCTGGGCAGCGAGGTCACCGTTCGCTACGGGGAAGCGGGCTTGCCTGACGACACCATCCGCCTGACCTTCCGCGGCAGCGCGGGGCAGAGCTTTGGCGCTTTTGTGCCGCACGGCGTCACGCTGACGCTGGAGGGCGACTGCAACGATTATCTGGGCAAGGGCCTCTCCGGCGGCATCCTGTGCGTAAGCCCCGCCAGGGAACAGGCGGGCCGGCCGGAGGAAAACGTCATTGCGGGAAACGTCGCGCTCTATGGAGCCACCGGCGGAGAATGCTACGTATGCGGCATGGCGGGCGAGCGCTTCTGCGTGCGCAATTCCGGCGCGCTGGCGGTGGTCGAGGGGGTGGGCGACCACGGCTGCGAATACATGACCGGCGGCCGTGTGGTCGTTCTGGGAACGATTGGACGCAACTTTGCCGCCGGTATGAGCGGCGGAATCGCCTATGTGTACGACCCGGACGGAACCTTTCCCCAGCGCTGCAATACCGAAATGGTACTTCTGGAACCGCTGGACGACCCGGACGAGGCCATCCTTGTGAAAAAATGGGTGGAGCAGCACGTGCGCCGTACCCACAGCCCGCTGGGACAGCGCCTGCTGGACGAATGGGGCACGGCGGCCAGCCGCTTTACAAGGGTCATTCCCGTACAGTACAAGCGCCTGATGGCACAGCATGACAAGGAGGGGGCCTGATCATGGGCAAGCTGTTTGGTTTTCTGGAATACGCCCGCGAGCTGCCGCCGGACCGTGACCCGCTGGAACGGCTGAACGACTGGAACGAGATTCATGGCCTGCTCCCACAGGAGGAGGAGCGGCGGCAGGCGGCGCGCTGCATGGCCTGTTCCGTCCCCTTCTGCCACAGCGGACAGATGATCGGGGGTCTTCCCTCCGGCTGTCCGCTGGGTAACCTGATTCCGGAATGGAACGATCTTCTCTACCGGGGCGAATGGGAAGGGGCGGCACAGCGACTGCTCATGACCAACAGCTTCCCGGAGTTTACCGGCCGGGTGTGTCCCGCGCCCTGCGAGGGCGCGTGCACCTGCGGCATCCATCAGCCGCAGGTCACCATCCGCCAGAACGAGTTGAGCATCATAGAGCGCGCCTTTGCGGACGGGCGTATGCAGCCGCGGCCTCCGGCGGTGCGCACGGGCAGACGGGTGGCCGTTGTGGGCAGCGGACCCGCGGGCCTGGCCTGCGCCGAGCGCCTCAACCGCTACGGCCACAGCGTCACCGTGCTGGAGCGCAGCGACCGCGTGGGGGGCCTGCTCACCTACGGCATTCCCAACATGAAGCTGGACAAGCGCGTGGTTGCGCGGCGGGTAGACCTGATGCGGGCCGAGGGCATAACCTTCCAAACCGGATGCCATGTGGGGGTGGACCTGCCTGCCGAGGCGATGCTGGATGCGTTTGACGCCGTGGTGCTCTGCGTGGGCAGCGGCAGGCCCCGCGATCTGGACGTTCCGGGTCGCGAGGGGCCCGGCGTGGCATTTGCGCTGGATTACCTCACCGCCGCCACGCGCGCCGTGCTGGACGGACCAGGCGCCCTGCCCGATGCGCTCAATGCGCGCGGCAGGCATGTCATCGTCATCGGCGGCGGGGATACCGGCACCGACTGCGTAGGCGCCGCGCTGCGCCAGGGCTGCCGGAGCGTGCATCAGCTGGAAATCATGCCCAGGCCACCCCTTGCGCGCACGCCGCAAAACCCCTGGCCGGAGTATCCCCGCGTGCTCAAGGTCGACTATGCCCAGCAGGAGGCCATCGCGCGCTTTGGAAGCGACCCCCGCCAATTCCTGACGCAGACGCGCGAGATCCTGCGCGACGGGCATGGCGTGTGCGCCGTGCTTACCGAGGGGGTGCGTTGGGTCAGGGGAGCGGACGGCCGCTTGTGCCCGCAGGTCCAGCCGGGTACCTCGAAGCGCTGGCAGGCCGACCTGGTGCTCATCGCCATGGGCTTCACGGGTCCGGAGGAAACGCTCGTTCAGGCCTATGGCCTTACCCAGGACGCGCGCGGGAGCGTGCTGGCCGACGGTTTCATGACCGTGCGTCGCGGCGTATTTGCCGCGGGCGATATGCGCATCGGACAAAGTCTGGTGGTGCGCGCCATCGATGAGGGCCAGCGCGCCGCAAAAGCCTGCCATGCCTACCTGACCGCGCTGTAGCCCCGCTTTTTCCGCTTCTTTCCTTCTTTGTTCAAGCGCCGTCCACGTGCAGCCGGCGTTCCGCCAGTCCATAGGCAGCCTCTTCAGCCCGCGCGGACGGCCTGCGATAGTCCCGCCCTGTTCCGACCGCCTCACCCCGCGCTCTCCCGCGCCGGAAAACCTGCTTTGCCGCAAAATACATCACTTTGGCATCCTTTGCACACACTACCCTCCGTACACAATAGCGGAGGTTTGCCTGATGCATTGGATCATATCGGCGGCCGGACTGGCGATTCTGTTTTTCCTGGCCTGGGGAACGCACCGGCCCGCGCCCCGCGCCTACCGGGACGCAACGTTGGACGACGCCCTCCCCGCCCATCTCAAGGCCCTGGCGGCCGAAACGGAGGGGCGCGGGCGGGCGCGCATCCGCATGCCACGCGGGCTGCTGGGCTCGCTGGAGCGGTCCGTGCGGTTTTTGAACGCCCTGCCCTCGCAGGACCTGCTGCCCGCCGCGCGCTGGCTGTGCGACAACGGACGCTTTTTGCAGGAGGAAATCGCCGCCCTGCGCCTGGCGTTGGAGGGAACGCCCCGCCTGCCCCGGTGCTCGTCCGGCGTGCCGCGGGTGTGCCTGTTTGCCCGTGAGCTGATCGGGCACAGCGCCGCCGCCTTCGACCGCGACCGGCTGGAGTGTGCCGTGGCCGCCTGGCAAAGCGTTGCGCCCTTTACCGTTCAGGAGATCGATTGTCTGCCCCTGGCCCTGCGGCTTGCGCTTCTGGAGCTGCTGTGCGCCTCGGCGGACCAGTGTATGCGCGAGCAGCGAGCCCGTCTGAGCGCCGTGCGCATGGAGCGCCTGCTCCGCCATGGACGCGAGCGCCAAGCCATGCGCCTGTTCAAGCGAAACGAGCACGAATCCGCCTTCCTGGAGCAATTGCTCTCCCAGGTGCGCACCGGCGAGGAGGCCGGTCGCACGCTGTGGCTGGACCGGTATTTCACCCGGCGCGGCCTGTCCGCCGACGGCCTGGCGGAATCGGAACACAGCCACCAGACGGAGAGCTGCCTGTGGGTCGGCAACGCCGTCACCTCGCTCCGGGCCGTTGCCCGCACGCCGTGGCAACGCGTGCTGGAATCCGTCAGCGCCGTGCATGAAGCCCTCTCGGCCGATCGCGTCTACCTGGGTATGGACCAGGAGAGCCGCGCCTATTACCGCGGACAGGTATCGCTGATCGCCGTTCGCACCGGCCGGCCGGAGCTGTCCGTATGCGCCGGGGCGCTCTCGCTTGCCCAGGGCGCCGGAGAAGGTGTCCGCGGCCACGTGGGCTATTACCTGCTGGATGACGGCCTCCGTCAGCTGCTTGGCTACCTGCAGGCGCGGCGTGCCTCCGGCCTTGCGGCTCCGCGCGCCCGCGCCCTGCTGCGGCTGGGCGGCTGGGTGGTCTTTGTCGCGCTGATCGCCGCCGCCTGGGCGCTCAGGCTGCCGTGGCCCGTGTGGCCCCTGTTTGCAGGGGTGTTTCTCTACGCCGCGCAGCAGGCCGCGACTGTCGTGCTCCTGCGCCGCCTGCGCCCGCGCATGGTTCCCCGCATGCAGGTGGACCGGCTGGATGCTTCCACGCAGACGCTGGTGGTATGCCCCACCATGCTCATGGACGCGGGCCATGCCATCTCCATGGTCAAGCATCTCTCGGTGCTGCATCAGGCCAACCCGGAT
>ERZ1673695.2653-NODE-2653-length-12915-cov-10.921073_pt1 | contig 12915 bp, 7 predicted proteins | sample MGYA00580225_ERZ1673695 | MGnify/ENA primary metagenome ERZ1673695 (study PRJEB41218, sample SAMN15661739) | gut metagenome | host: Homo sapiens | place: Canada: London | collected 2015-08-20/2019-03-30 | study: EMG produced TPA metagenomics assembly of...
ACGGTCCCGAGCGGCCAGGGCATAGAGGGTATCGGCATGCGTATCGCAAATCAGCATATGGGGCGCTCCTTTCCTCAAAGGCATGGGCGCGGCGCGCCTTATTCCATCTCGCCGTAGTGATTGCTGGGCGTGAGGTCGTACACCACGCGAACCACGCCCTTGACTTCGCTGCGGATGCGCTCGGAGGCGCGCTCCAGCACGTCGAAGGGCAGTCGGGCCGCCGTGGCTCCACCCCGCGCCACCTGCAGCGCGCGCAGGCTGATCGCATAGGTGTCCGGCTGGTCCGGGCTGTCCACCAGATTGGTGTAGTATTGCCACAGGCGCTTGGCATGTCCGCCCTGGCAGATCTCCTCGCTGAAACAGGCGTCGGCGGCCCGCAGCACGGCCAGCCGCTCCGGCGTGACCTGACCGAAGATGCGCAGAGCCAGCCCGCTTGCCGGAAAGGGCTGCCTGAGCGCGATGCTGTCGGGCAGGGACAGCGCCGTGGCCAGGCGGCGCACCTCCTCCTTGAACAGGTCGTGTACAGGCTCGCATACGCACAGATCATAGGCGCCCTTGACCGCCTCCATTTCGGCGCTGGCAGAGAAGCCAAATAACGCGTCGTTGAGGTTGGCGCCCATCACGATGGAACGGATGCCGGGATCATAGCCCAGCTGCTTGATGAGCACCTGCGTCATCAGCTGAGCGGCAATGCGCTCCTTGTCATCCCGGCTCCGTACGCCGGAAAGCGCGCGCAAAAAGGCTTCGCTTGCGTCCACATGCGCCACCACCAGGCCCAGGGAATCCATGAAGGTGGAGATGACATTCTCCGGCTCCCCCTGGCGGAACAGCCCCGTATCCACAAACACGCACATCAGCCGGTCTCCCACGGCCAGGCTGGCCAGGCGCGCGCAGACCGTGCTGTCCACCCCGCCCGACACCGCGCACAGCACGCGCCCCTCCGGCGCGGCCTGACGGATGCGCTCCACCGCTAGATTCATCATGGCGTCCTCGTCCCAGGTATCCGCAGCGCCGCAGATGCGGCTGGCAAAGTTGAACAGAAGCTGCGCCGCATCCGGATCGTTGCGTTCGATGGGATATTGCAGGGCATAGAGCGGAAGGTCCCGGTGACGGAAGCCGATGGGCCGCTCCGTGGCGGTGGCCAGGGGCAAAAGACATTCGGACAGGGTCAGATCTGATAGGGAACGCAGCACGCGCTCGCCGCCGGAAATGTCGGCAAACAGCGGGTCGTTTTCAAGCCCCAGCGTTACCGCGCCGCGCGGACAGGCGGCTGGCGAGGCGTCCCCGCCGTAGAGGCGGCACAGCGCCGGCACCATCCCACCCAGCGCCAGCACCGGCACCCCGGCCTCCAACAGCGCGGGGTCCAGACGCGCCAGCGCGTCCGGCGTGCCGTCGGGGGCAGATAGAACGATCCCCTTTGGCGCATAGGACAGCACCGTTTCCGCCGGGCTGTCCAGGGCGAGGGGAAGGCTGTACACCTGGCGGTAGCGAAGCGTGCGGGCAATCAGCGCGGATTGCCGCCGGCCTTGGCACAAAACCAGAATGGTATCCATGAAGCGTTCCTCCTCCTCAGGCGGTGGGAAAAGATCGCCCGCCGCCGAAAGACAAGATCGGTGCTATAACATTCTCCGCATGAGGGAGAAAACCCTTCCGGGCCAGACAGCGATTGCGTTTGCATGCTTTGCAGGACCAAAGTTTTACAATTGCGCGGCTTACAGGAGGGGATGGGGGGAGCGCATCAGGGAAAACAGGGGTTGTAGAGTTGCGGGAATATTGGTATAATAGACGATGGTATACAGTCGGCACGTATGCCGTCCATGCCGCAAGCGCGGCACGGCTGCTCATGGAAGCCCTTTGGGAGCCACCGGTCCCGTCGGGGATCGAATCCACCCAACCGAACCAAGGATAAGGAGTGCGACATTTTGAGCGACTACTACCGCAATCACAATCAGCCCAGCGACCCCTTCCAGCCGCCGCTCAACGGGGCGGCAGAGGAGGCGGCTCCCTGGGATATGCCCATGGACGCCCCGGAGATGGCGCAGGGAATGCCTGCATGGCAGCAGCCCGGCGTGATGGGCGGCGGTTTCCTGGCGGAAGATCCCGCGCCCTTTGGCGCGGAAATGCAGCAGAGCGGCGTGCCCTTGTTCCAGGAGGCTCTGGATTTTCGCACCCAGGGGGATGACGCGCCCACCCGCGTCGCAAAGCCCCTTGCCCAGCAGATGGTGAACAAGCGCACCACCCTGGGCCGCGGCCCCGGTCCCTTCGAGCGGCCCGCTGCGCCCGTGGTGCAGCCGATGGAAGCGGCGTCTGCGCCCCAGCCTGCGTCGCCTGCGCCTGTGGATGGGCCGGAACGGGAGGAGACGCCCACGCCGCGCCGCCGCCGCAGCCGTGTGGCTGAACGCGCCCAGGAGGCGCCGGTGGTCCCGCCGCAGCCCGTTCAGCAGGATTACGACCCCTTTGAGGCCGGCGACAGCGAAGCGCCTGAAGCGCCGCGCGCGGAGCGCCGCGCCGCCATGCCCGGCGGCCGCTATACCGGCGCGCGCACGGCCATGCCCGAAGGCGGCCCGCGCTCCCGGTCCGCCGCGGCCCGTGCCCAGGAGGCGGACCAGCCGGTGGAGAATGCGGTCCCCGCGCCGCGCCGTGCCGTGCCGCAGGGTCAGCGCCCAGCGCAGCCGGGCAGGCGCACTGCGCCCACCCAGGGCCAGCGCCCGCAGCAGCAGGCCGCGCCGCAAGGCCAGCGGCCCGCCCAGCCGGGCCGGCGTCCTGCGCCCGCCCAGGGTCAGCGTCCGCAGCAGCGCCCCGCGCCGCAGGGCCAGCGGCCCGTCCAGCAGGCGGCCATGCCTCCGGCCGGGCAGCGCATGGCCCAGGCGGAAATGGAAGGAAACGCCATGCCGCGCCGTCAAGCCGGCCCGCGGCAGCAGCCCGCCCGCCCCATGGACGAGCCGTTCCGCCGGCCTACCGCTTCAGTGGACAGGCCCCGCTATGATTTTGAAGAGGATGAGGATTACGCGGCCCAGGAGCCGGAGCGCCGCCGTGGCGGCGTGCTCCTGCCCATCGTGATCGCTCTGCTGGTGGTCGGCGCCCTGCTGGCCGGTATCTGCCTGCCCGACTGGGAAGGCATGGGCGGCGGCATCGGCGGCGCGATTGCGCCGGTCAAGTCCACGCTCGTGAGCGCCTTTACCAGCGTGAAAAACATGATCATCCCCGAGGAGGACCCCATCAAGAGCTTCAGCGCCGCCGCGGCGGACAGCGCCGCGCCCACGCAGGTGATCTTTGCCGTGCAGACCGCCAAGTCCGTCATGGGCCTGCGCATCGTGGACGATCTGGGCAATACCGTCTATGACGGCAACTACTCCACCGACAAGGAAGCCAGCGGCGAGGTGATCTCCAACAGCAACGTGCTGCTGTGGAAACCCTCCTGCACCATCGAGGATGCGTACAGCGGCGGCTTCACGGTCTATGCCCGCAAGCAGGACGGCGTGGAGAGCGAGGGTTTCCCCGTATCCGCTCCGGTGAGCATCTCCGCGCCCCGCGTGGTGGCCGAGCCCATGCAGGGCTTCACGTGCGACACGTCCATCTCCGGCGTGCCGGCGCACCTGACCTTTGCGCTCACCACCTCCACCGACGTGACCGCCGTGCGCGTGGTGGACAGCTATAACACCCCCGTCGTCAGCATGTACCTGACCGATCCGCAGAGCGAGGACGCCAGCGTGACCGAAAGCGGCGATCAGCGCATCTGGACGCTGGGCGTGGAAGTAACCACCGCCTATTCCGGCGAGTATGACGCGCAGTATCAGCTGGACGGCGATCTCAACTTCACGCCCTCCGGCATGAGCGTGGACGTACAGCTGGGCAGCGAGCCCGTTGGGGAAGAGGAAGAAGAGGAGCCGCTGGACGAGATCACGCCCAGCCCGTCGCCCTCTCCCACGCCCAGCCCCAGCCCCACGCCCAGCCCGACGCCTTCTCCCACGCCGGTACCCACCACCTCGCCCCTGCCTGATTTGAGCGCGGAGGCGGCGCCCGCGGCCCTGCCTGAAGAGCTGACCCTCAAGGCCACGCTCTACAGCGGCACCAAGACCATCGACACCTTTACCCGTGAGCGCACCATCAACATGCTCAATGCCTTCACCACCACCGTAGGCGGCAGCGACTACGCGGGCTGGCGGCAGGCGGGCGTGCTCACCTTCCGCAGCGGTCCGCTGCGTCAGAACGCCGCCTATGGCACGGTGGACGTGCAGTCCGCCAAGCTCAGCGAGGTGTGGAGCCAGCCCGTCGGCTCCATGAAGACCAACGAGAGCACCGTTTACGGCGTGACCGCTCCGGGCCAGCCCGTGATCGTCAAGTGGCCCACGGAGCTGCGCCAGCGCATGGGCATCAAGGATGAGATGAAGGAAGTGACCGCTCTCAAGGAGGTCATCGTCGCCGGCCAGGATGGCTTCGTCTACTTCTACAACCTGCTCACCGGCGAGGCCACCCGCGATCCCATCGAGCTGGGCGCGCCCAGCCGCGGCGGCCTGTCCGTGGCCACCAACGGCACCCCCATTCTGGGCGTGGGCCAGTTCAACAGCCGCCTGGCCAACAAGACGGTCAAAAACGGCTACCATATCCTCAACCTCATCACCAATGAAAAGGAGCGCCTCATCGCCGGCGACGGCAAGGACAAGAACAGCAACTATACCGGCTTCCTCGGCTCGGCGCTCTTTGACAGCACCACCGGCACCATGATCGTCGGCGGCCAGAACGGCGTGCTCTACACCGCCGAGTTTGGCGCGGTGAAGGATACCTACAATTACCAGAGCAACGAGATCACCCTTTCCGAGACCATCCAGGGCTACAAGACCCAGGTCAAGGGGCAGGACCGCACCGATACCAACATCAACGCCAGCGTAGCCGTATACAATAACTACGTCTACTACGGCGATATCGGCGGCATCCTGCAGTGCGTGGACCTCAACACCCTTACCCCCGTCTGGGCTGTGGATACCGGCGACAGCATCGAATCCACGCCCGCGCTGGACGTGGAGGACGGCTCCGTGGTGGCGCTCTATACCGCCAACGCCATCGTCAACGGCGGCAAGAACGGCGTGTGCACCATCCGCCGCCTCAATGCCCTCACCGGCGCCGAGGAATGGTCCTACGAGGTGCCCGATCTGGTCTATGCCAGCAAACGCGACATCGGCGTATACGCCAGCCCCGTCGTGGGTCAGGGTGCCATCCGCGACCTGGTCATCTTCACCGCCACCAACGACGAGGCGGGCGCCAAGGTGATCGCGCTGAGCAAGGCCGACGGCAAGGTGGTCTGGCAGACCGCGCTGGAAAGCGCCACCCTCTCCAGCCCCGTGGCCGTCTATAACGAGGACGGCGACGCCTGGCTGATTCAGGCCGAGAGCAACGGCAAGATCCATCTCATGGACGCCACCGACGGCTCCATCCTCGATACCCTGACCCTCACCTCCGGCGAGGGCGAGGAAAGCACGCTGGCCATCGAGGGATCGCCCGCCGTCTACGGAAACCTCATGATCATCGGCACCACGGGCAAGGACGCCGGCGGCGTATACTGCATCAAGATCGAGTAACACAAGAGGAGCGTATCCGCAATGAAGATTTATTTGGACGCGATGGGCGGCGACAACGCGCCGAAGGCCCCCGCCGAGGGGGCCCGGGAGGCGCTGGAGCGCTATGAGGGGCTGGAAATCGAGCTGGCCGGTCCCATCGGAGAGGTGCAGGCCGCGGTGGACGCCGCCTTTCAGGGCGCGGACCCCGCGCTGCGCGCCCGCCTCGTCCTGACCGACTGCCCCGAAGTCATCACCAACTGCGAAGCGCCGGTCATGGCCGTGCGCAGAAAGAAGCAGAGCGCCATCGTCGACGGCATGCTCAAGCTCCGCGACGGCAAGGTGGACGCCTTCGTATCCGCCGGGTCGACGGGCGCGGTGCTCTCCGGCGGCATGTTCCGCCTGGGCCGTCTGCGCGGCATCGACCGCCCGGCGCTCGCGCCGCTTCTGCCCAACGGCAAGGGCTATTTCCTGCTCATTGACTGCGGGGCCAACGTGGACTGCCGTCCCGAATACCTGCACCAGTTCGCCATGATGGGCAGCGCCTACATGCAGGGCATGCGCGGCATCCAGAGCCCGCGCATCGGCCTGGTCAACAACGGCGCGGAGGCCGAAAAGGGCTGCGCTTTGACCAAGGAGGCCTATGCGCTGCTTGCGGCCGACGATCGCCTGAACTTCGTGGGCAACGTCGAGGCGCGCGAGATCACCCATGACCAGGCCGACGTGATCGTGTGCGACGGCTTCGTGGGCAACGTGATTCTCAAGTTCATGGAGGGCGTAGCCGGAACTTTGATGGGCATCATCAAAAAGGAGCTGCTTAGCGACACCCGCAGCAAGCTGGGCGCGCTGCTGGCCAAGCCCGCCTTCGGCCGCGTGAAGAAGGCCATGGACTACAGCGAGGTGGGCGGCGCGCCGCTTCTGGGTGTGCGCGGCAACGTGGTCAAGGCGCATGGCTCCTCCAACGGACACGCGCTGGCCTGCGCCATCGGTCAGGCCGTGCAGATGATCCATGGCGGCGTGGTGGAGAAGATCGAAGCGCTTCTGCCCCAGGGCGGAGAGCAGCCCGCCCAGTAACGTTCTGCGCGGGAGCGCCGCTCCCGAACCAGATAAGGCGTATTCCGCCATGATTTTGATTGGACGAACAGGAGGAAACAACCATGGTTTTTGAAAAGGTACGCGACATGATCGCTTCCCAGCTGCAGGTGGACGCTTCCACCATCACCCCCGAAAGCCGCCTGGTGGAGGACCTCAAGGCGGACAGCGCCAACGTGATGGTGATGATTCTGGAGCTGGAAAGCGAATTCGGCATCGAGGTGGAGGATGAAGTCATCCTTACCCTCAAAACCGTTGGCGACGTGGTGGACTACATCGAGAAGCACCAGTAACGCCCCGGCATTCAGGCGCCCCCAGCGGCACACCCGTTGGGGGCGCAGCCATCCCGAAAAAAAGGAGCGCCGACCTATGCAACGTTTGCAGCAAGCCCTGGGCTATGCCTTCCGGGACCCGTCCCACCTGCGCCTGGCGCTGACGCATCCCTCCACAAAGCTGCCGGACAACCAGCGCCTGGAATTTCTGGGCGACGCGGTGCTGGAGTTTTGCGTCAGCGACATGCTGTATCAGAAATATACGAACCTGCACGAGGGCGAATTGACCGCCCGCCGCGCCGCGCTGGTGTGCGAGCGCACGCTCAGCGCCATCGCCCGGTCGCTGGACCTGGGCCGCTACCTGCTCATGGGCCACGGGGAGGAGCAGACCGGCGGGCGTGAAAAGCCCAGCATTCTGGCCGACGCCATGGAAGCCGTGCTCGCCGCCGTCTATGTGGACGGGGGGTACGAGGCGGTCCGCGGGGTCATCCGCGCGCTGTTTCAGGACGATGAGCGCCTGACCGCCTGGCGCGGCCAGGACGATAAAAGCGCCTTGCAGGAATACACCCAGGCCAACGGCCTGGACCTGCCCGCCTATGAGATCGTGGCGCAGAGCGGCCCGGACCATGACCGGCGCTTTACCGCGCAGGTCAGCGTGCAGGGCCGGCCCGTGGCCACGGGCGAGGGCAACAGCAAGAAGGCCGCCGAGCAGGCCGCCGCCAAGGCGGCTCTCAAGGCCTACCGGGGAGATGCATGATGCGCCTTACCAGACTGGAGATCTACGGATTCAAATCCTTTGCCAAGCGCACGGAGATCGTCTTTCCGCAGAACGTGACAGGCATCGTGGGCCCCAACGGCAGCGGCAAGAGCAACATCGGCGACGCGGTGCGCTGGGTGTTGGGCGAGCAGAGCGCCAAGATGCTGCGCGGCAACAACATGGCCGACGTCATCTTCAACGGCACCGAAAAGCGAAAGCCCCTCAACTACTGCGAAGTGACCCTCGTCTTTGACAACACCGACCATCAGCTGAAGGCCCCCTTTGACGAGGTGAGCATCACCCGCCGCGTCTACCGCAGCGGCGACAGCGAATACCTCATGAACGGCTCCGCCTGCCGCCTCAAGGATATCGTGGACCTGTTCCGCGATACGGGCGTGGGCAAGGAAGGCTATTCCATCATCGGCCAGGGCCGCATCGACGATATTCTGAGCCAGCGCAGCGAGGACCGCCGCGCCGTTTTCGAGGAGGCGGCGGGCATCAGCCGCTTCCGCTCGCGCAAGGAGGAGGCCGAGGGCCGCCTCAAGCGCGCAGACGAGAACCTGGTGCGTGTGATCGACGTGCTGGAAGAGCTGGAAAGCCATCTCACGCCGCTGAAAAAGCAGGCCGATATGGCCCGCGAATACCTGGCCCTGACCGACACGCTCAAGGAGCTGGACGTGCGCCTGTTTCTGCTGCGCCACGGACGGCTGACCGAGAAGGAGAGCGCGGCGGAACAGGCGCTTTTGCAGGTGAGCGACGCGGTGAAGGAAGCCGAGCGGACGCTTGCGGAGCTGACGGAAAAGCGCGTGGCGGGGGAGCAGCGGCAGGAGGAATTGCAGCGCGGCCTGAGCCGGGCGCACGAGGCGCTGCTGGGCCAAAACGAGGCGCTGCACCAGGCGCGGGAGGCGCTGACCGCCGTGGAAAACCGCCTCCGGAGCGGAGAGGAAGCGCTGGAGCGCCTATCCGGAGAAGAGGGGAGCCTGCGCGCGCGCCTTCGGCTCATCGAGGCAACCATGACCCAGAGCGACGGGGGCTTGAGCGAGGCGGAGAAGCTGCTTTCGCAGGCGCGCGAGGCGCTGGACGCCCGCAGGGCGGCCCACGCGGCCGCCACCGAAAGCGCGCAGAAGCTGGAGGACGAGCTCAGCGCGCACAAGGCGCAGATCATGGAGCGCTTGAGCCGCATGCAGAACGTGCGTACTTCCCAGGCGCGCCAAAGCGCCATGCAGCAGCAGATGAACACCCGCCGCGCCGAGATCACCGCCCAGCTGGCCGAGGAGGAGCAAAAGGAGCAGGAGCTTTCTTCTGCCCTTGAGCAGGCCGGCGCCAACCTGAAGGGCGAGCAGGACCGCCTCGCGGGCCTGCGGGAAGGGCTGGAGACCTTCGAGCAGAGCACAAAGCAGCTGTTGGCCGATATCCTGGCAAAGCAGAAGCAGGCGCAGGAGGACTTGCAGAGCGTGCGGGCCATGGACACGCGCCTCAAAACGCTCAAGGAATTGCAGGACGGCTACGAGGGCTATCAGTACGCCGTGCGAAACGCGCTGACCTATGCGCGGCGCAGCGGCCTCAAGGGCGTGCACGACGTGGTGGCGATGCTCTTGCAGGTGCCGCGCGAATACGAAACCGCCATGGACATGGCCCTGGGCGGCGCGATGCAGAACATCGTGACCGAAACCGAGCAGGACGCCAAGGTCCTGATTGACTATCTGCGCAAAAACCGGTTGGGACGGGCCACGTTCCTGCCGCTGAATACGGTTCGGGGCCGCACCCTCACCGCGCGCGAGCGTGAGGTGCTCTCTTTGCCCGGCTGCATTGGCGTGGCCAGCGAGCTGTGCGGCTACGACCCGATATACCGCGGCGTGGTGGAAAGCCTGCTGGGCCGCACCGTGGTGGCCAGGGACCTGGACAGCGGCATCGCCATCATGCGCGCGGGGGGACATGCTTTCCGGCTGGTGACGCTGGAGGGCGACGTGATGCACTCCGGCGGCAGCATGACCGGCGGCAGCATTCAGCAGAAGGCGCAAAACCTGCTGGGCCGCGAGCGCGAGATGAAGGAGCTGGCTGCGCAGCTGGAGGAAGTGAGCGCGCGGGCGCAGGCCGCCCAGGAGCAGGTGGCCCAGATGGAAAGCCGCCGCGCGGGCGAAAAGGAGCGCCGCGAGCGCGCCCAGTACGAGCTGCACCAGCAGGAGATCGCCGTGGCGCGCGACACCGAGCGCCTCAAGGCGGCCCAGGCGGATTACGACGCGCACACCGTGCGCCTGGACACCATGCGCGCAGCCATCGCCCAGCTGGACGAAAGCCTTGGGCAGATCGCGCGGGAACTCCAGCGTATCGAGGAGCAGGGCGCGCAGGAGGAGGGCGACACCGACGAGATGAACGCCCGCACCGAGACGCTCTCCGCCGCGCTGGACAAGGCCCGGCGCGAGCGCGAGGCCGCGCAGGAGGCCCTGACCGACGCCATGCTCACCTTGCAGAACGCCGAGCATGACGTGGACCGCATCCAACGCGACCAGAAGCGTCTGGCCGGCGACAGCGAAAGCTGCCGGGCGGAGCTGGACGCGATCGCCAAGAAGCGCGAGCGCACCAAACAGGAGATGGACACGGCCCGGCGGGATCAAACCGAGGCGCAGGATACCATCGCCGATCGCGAGCGGAATGTGGAGACTGCGCGCGCGCATGTGGCCGAGATGGAGCAGCGCCGCGACGCGCAGCAGCGCGACCTGCGGGATCTGCAAGGGGATATCGACGCGGCGCAGCAGCTTTCCGCGCACGAGACCGAGCGCATGCACCGCCAGGAGCTGACGCTGGGACGCATCCGCGCGGACCTGAGCCAGCTCAACGACCGGCTGTGGAACACCTACGAGCTTAGCTATGCCGGGGCGGAGGAAGCCCTCAGGGAGTATGACGCGCGCGAGGCAGGGGAAAGCGCCCCGGACGGCGAACCCTTACCCACACCCTTTGATGAAAACGCCGCCGACGAGGAGGCGCGCCGCATCCGTGACCGCGTGCGCCAGATGGGATCGGTCAACGTGGGCGCCATCGAGGAATACGCGCAGATGTACGAGCGCTTCACCGATCTCAGCGCGCAGCGCACGGATCTCGAACGCGCCAAGAAGGACCTGGGCGCGCTGATCGCCCAGCTGCTGGAGCAGATGGAAACGGTGTTCGTCAAGCAGTTTTCCACGCTGCAAACGTATTTTTCCGAAACCTTTACCCGCCTGTTTGGCGGCGGCCGGGGCGAAATCAGCATGAGCGACCCCTCCGACCCGCTGGGCTGCGGCATCGACATCATCGTGCAGCCGCCGGGCAAGAAGCGCCAGCTGCTCAGCCTGTTTTCGGGCGGCGAGCGCGCGCTGACGGCCATCGCCCTGCTCTTTGCCATGCTCAAGCTCAAGCCCACGCCGTTTTGCATCCTCGACGAGATCGAGGCGGCGCTGGACGACGCCAACATCAGCTATTTTGCCGACTACCTCAAGGAATTCAGCCAGGACACGCAGTTCATCGTCGTCACCCACCGCAAGGGCACCATGGAACGCTGCGACACCCTTTTCGGCGTAGCCATGGAGGAACGCGGGGTGAGCAGCATGGTCAGCGTGAACCTGACCGACTACGAATAAGCAAGGGAGGCGCTTTGCCATGACTGAAAAAAAAGGCCTGTTTTCCCGGCTCAGGGAGGGGCTGTTCAAAAGCCGCGAACATATGTCCGTGGCGATGGAGGCGGCCGTTCAGGACGACCGCTCCATCGATGAGGATTTTTACGACGATCTGCTGGACGCGCTGATCTTGAGCGATATGGGCGCGACCTGCGCCACCGAGGCCATCGATCGCCTGCGCGAGCGCGTCAGGGCGGAGCACCTGCGCTATGCGCCCCAGGCCAAGGAGGCGCTCAAGGGCATTCTGGTGGAGATGCTGGAGGTGGAAAAGCCCGCCCTGCACTGGCCCATGGTGACGCTCATGGTGGGCGTCAACGGCGTGGGCAAGACCACCACCATCGGAAAGCTCGCCCTGCGCTTCCAGGGGCTTGGCCGCACGATTATCCTCTGCGCGGCCGATACCTTCCGCGCCGCCGCCGCCGAGCAGCTACAGGTGTGGGCCGACCGCGCGCGCTGCCCCATCGTGCGCCACAAGGAGGGCGCGGACCCCGCCGGCGTGGTGTTCGACGGCATTCAGGCCGCCAAGGCCCGCAACGCCGACCTGCTCATCGTCGATACGGCGGGCCGCCTGCACAACAAAAAGAACCTCATGGACGAGATGGAAAAGATGCGCCGCGTCATCGACCGCGAATACCCCGAGGCCACGGTGCGCTGCCTCCTGGTGGTGGACGCCACCACCGGCCAGAACGGCCTTGCGCAGGCGCGCGCCTTCCGCGAGGCCGCGGGCATCAACGGCATCGTGCTGACCAAGCTGGACGGCACGGCCAAGGGCGGCATCGCCTTCTCCATCGTGCGGGAGCTGGGCGTGCCGGTGATGTACGTGGGCGTGGGCGAAGGCATCGAGGATTTGCAGTCCTTCAGCGCCAGAGAATTTGTGGACGCCCTGTTTGAATGACCGGGGCAAGGGAGGGTTGACGCATGGTTCTGGGTTCGTTCTTCTTTAAACAGGAGGCGCGACGGGCGCTGCGCGGCAACTGGCAGCCCGCGCTGGTGGTCACCTTCTTCTCCGGCGTGTTTCTCACGCTCTCAAGCGTTTTGCAGGCGCTTTGGGTGCCGGACCCTGTGGTCTATGCCAGCTACGGTCTGCTCGACCGCTTCTGGCAGGAGCTGACCGCCGTGTCCCAGGCGGAATGGGCGGGGCTGATCGTGGTCAATCTCCTGTCGCTGCTTTTCTCCCCCGCGCTGATGCTGGGGTGCGACCGCTATTTTCTCAACCTCCTCGTCGGCAGGGACAGCGGTGTGCGGGAGGGCCTGCTGGGCCGCATGGGCATATGGCCCAAGGCCCTGTGGCTATACGTGCAGATGGGCGTGCGCATCTTCCTGTGGTCGCTTCTGCTGGTGGTGCCGGGCATTCTGGCGGCCATCCGCTACAGCATGGCGCCCTATTTCATGGCGCAGGACCCCTCCGTCAGCGCGTCCGAGGCCATTGAAAAGAGCAAGCACGCCATGAAGGAGATGAAGCTGGCGTACTTTTCGCTCATCATCAGCTTCATCGGCTGGTCGCTGCTGGCCAACGTGGCGCAGATGCTTCTGATGAGCTTTGGCGTGGTGATCGCGCTGGTGGCTGCGCAGTTCATGCAGGTGGCCATTTC
>ERZ1673695.2657-NODE-2657-length-12905-cov-5.212840_pt1 | contig 12905 bp, 12 predicted proteins | sample MGYA00580225_ERZ1673695 | MGnify/ENA primary metagenome ERZ1673695 (study PRJEB41218, sample SAMN15661739) | gut metagenome | host: Homo sapiens | place: Canada: London | collected 2015-08-20/2019-03-30 | study: EMG produced TPA metagenomics assembly of...
GATATGGTTCACCAACTTTCCAATTTAAACAACTCCTTTGCGGCGGATTCTGCCGCCATACAGAAACAGGAAGAAAACCGCAAGGTTGAGGCTGAAAAAATTGTTTCTGAAATTTCCGGCCAGAGCGCTCCAGTTGTGGAATCCAAGCCGGAAGCACTGCAAAGCCCGGCTGTGGTTAAATCGGAGGAGGAGAAAAGCTTTGATTATAGCCAGCTTATTTCCACCCTGGGCCTTGAAAGCAAGGAGTCGTCCGACCTGATTTCGATGCTTCGCCAATATGGTGTAACCGATAAGGACACTGTGGAATCAGTTCAAAAAGCGGCGCCTTTTATCCGGCCTGTTGTGACGGATCATTCAGTTGATTTAGACTTGGAAGGCCGTCCGACAAAGAAGATCCGCGTTGTATCGGATGAACACGGAAAATTCCTGATTGTTGAGTCTGATCAGGTCGAAACAAAAATCAGGCTGCCGTTTTAATGAAGAGAAAAAGGCTGTGTTCATTTGAACATAGCCTTTTTATGCGTCAATCGGCTTTCTAGCTTTTGCCTGAATCCTCCGGTAGTCGGCTATCCACTTTTCTCCGTCCCACAACAGCGGCTTCAAGCGTTTTTCCACCCGTGAAAGTAAGATATCCCTATTGTCCACGGAAAGTTTGGAAAGGCTGGCGGTATAGAACTGAGCGAGCCAGTTCCGCAGTCCGTCGGCACCGTCGTTTAACGGGGTCGGACGGTCAAAATCCCTGACAAACTCAATATCAAAGCCGTGTGCCAAAAGCAGGCTGCTGTATTCCTGAGTAGATGGATAGTAGAACGGGTTTTCAAAGACCTGCCCTAGATTGCTGAATTCTTCCTGGAAGGCATTAAAAATATGCCCGGTATTCCGTTCGGCGCCAAATTCGCAGAGCAGTATCCCGCCCGGTTTCAATGCCCGGAAAATGGAATCGAGGAGTGCGTTTTGGTCGGCTATCCAGTGAAAGACAGCATTGGAAAAGATGGAGTCAAAGATGTTTTCATAGGGAAGCCGGGTTGCATCTGCCACCAAAAACTCTAATTCGGGGTGGTTTTTCCTTGCGCGTTCAACCATTTCCGGGGATGAATCCACGCCGGTCACCTTCGCCCCCTTGGCGGCCAGGTCACCTGAGAGCTTGCCGGTTCCGCAGCCCAGATCGAGGATGCTCTGACCCGCTTCAAGGTTAAGTTCACCGAGCAGGTTCCTGCCGTATTGAGAGACAAATTCGTGTTTGCTGTCATATAAGTCTGCGTCCCATTGCATGTTAACGGCCTCCGGTTCTATTTTTTCTCATTGTAGCATATTCCTTTTGGTGCAGCAATATAAATCTGCGGCTGTGGGCAGAGCTCACCGTACCCGGGTTGGAAATATGAAAATATTGACGTTGACCTGATGACGGGAATATTATACAATGTTGTAAGAAATGCACGGGAAAAGAAACATTTTGCCACACGGAGGGGTATTTTGAAAAAGCTACGACTGTTGTTGACTGCTGTATTGATTATTTCAGTTCTGTCCGGGTGCCAATCCACAATGGTTTCCCTCTCATCAGATGGGAGCTCGTCCTCTTTTTCGTCCAGCTTGTCTTCGGGTTCCTCTTCCAAAAGCTCGTCTTCGGAGACGTCTTCGAGTTCATCTGAATCCCCATCTTCTTCCGCTCCGGCTTCATCTTCCGGGGTCAGGCTGCCCGGAATGGTGGAAAGCCCTCCGCCCTCATCTTCCGGGGGACAATCTTCTTCGGATGGGTCACAGGTCTCAAAGCCCAGCAATGCAAATGAGATGAGGGCGGTCTGGATTACTCAGTTTGAGATCAGCCCGATTCGTTCTTCTTCAGCCTCCTCTTTCCGCAGCTCCTTTGCGGCTATGATGAAAAACTGCGCAGATTTCGGCTTGAATACTGTTTTTGTCCAGGTGCGGCCAAACGGTGATTCGTTTTACCCCTCTTCTGTTTACCCGTGGTCGGTCTATATCAGCGGGACGGCGGGGCAGGGCGTGAGTTATGACCCGCTGGCTATTATGATTGAAGAAGCGCACCGCTATGGTTTAAAGTTTCATGCTTGGTTTAACCCCTATAGGCTGCAGCCCGAAAGTCATATGAAAACCATTTCAACCACCTATCAGACCCGGAAATGGTACGACTCCCGTTCGTCCAGCGACCGGGTTGTGGTAATTAACGGGACCTGTTATTTAAACCCCGGCTATCCGGAAGCACGGCAGCTGATTGTTGACGGGGTGAAGGAAATTGTAAGCAAATATAACGTGGACGGCGTACATATAGACGATTATTTTTATCCCACTACCGACAGCTCGTTTGACCAGAAAGCCTACGTTGCAAACGGCGGTGGGAAGTCGCTGCGGGATTTTCGGTTTGATAATGTAAACCAGACGGTAAAAGGGATTTACAGTGCGGTAAAAAGCACAAAATCCTATGTTGTTTTCGGGGTGAGTCCGGCGGGAAATATGTCGAACAATACAAATACTTTATACGCGGACACTAAAAAGTGGACGTCGAACAACGGGTATCTGGACTATATCATTCCGCAGCTCTATTGGAATTACGATCATCCGACCGTTCCGTTTGCGTCAAACCTTGCAAACTGGAATGCGACTGTCACTGCGCCGGGTGTAAAAATTATTCCGGGGTTAGCGCCCTATAAAATTGACCAGGGGGAATGGGCCAACTGCGGCGACGTCCTGTCCAGGATGGTAACTGATTCCCGGAAGCAGTCCCGCTACGGCGGTGTTGCGTTTTATAATTACTCAGCGCTGTTTCAGGCGAAATCGTCTATAATGAAAACGGAAAAGGATAACCTTTTAAAGCTTTTCAAGTAAAAAAGACAGGAGAGAAAAATGAAGGCTCGCGGATTTGTTAAAAAATTATTGGTGCTTCTTTGTGCGTTTGCCACATTAGCAGCCGGCGCTGATTTCAGGAGCCTGGCAATTTCGTCTGAGGGGGAAGCTTCTTCTAATTCAGAAGAAGCTTCCCCGCAGCAGGGAGAGCAACAGGAACCGGACGCACCGGTTTTGCTTGAGGGGATGTACGCCTTTGTGCTGACCCCGGGCGTTGATTTTTACAAAGACCCCGCCGCTTCGGCCGAAACAGTTTCCAAAGAGCTGGACCAGCTGCTTGATAGGGTGGTCAGTCTTGGATTTAATGCAGTGATTCTCAAGACCAGCCTGAACGGAAAAACAGTTTACGACATTGGCGAGACAGAAAGTTTTTCCGGTGTTGACGCAGTTTCTCTTCTGCTGGAAAAAGCCAAGGCGAAACAGGTTCATGTCACTGCTGTTTTAGACCTGTACCGCAGCTTTTCGGCTGAACCTTCTGAAGAGAACAATTTTATGTCCGCCGGGTATGTTGAAACAGTACTGGGACAGGTGCGGTCGTTTACGGAAAAATACCTGGTCGACGCAATCCTTTTCTCTGATTATGAAACTTCTAAAAACGATGCGAACTATGCCGAGTACATGCGTTCCGGCGGTGGCGCGGGCTATGATGCATTCCTGCGGGGTACAACCTCGTACATGATTAAGAACGCGGCCGAAACGGTCAGAAGCGTCCGGAGTTCGGTGCCTGCCGGCCTTCTTTGCAGTGCGGTATGGGCCAACAAAGAAGCAAAGGGGGAGGGTTCCGATACAAAGGCGGTCTTCCAGAGTTATGTCAACGGCTTTGCGGATACCCGTTCGCTGATCCAAAGCGGCGCGCTTGATTTCTTTATGGTGGATATTCCGACTTCAATTTCCGATTCCGCCGTTCCTTTTACAAACGCCGTCAACTGGTGGGGCACGCTGGCGGGAGAAGCGAAGGTGCCGATGTATGTCCTGCACGACGGGACTAAGGTCTGCTCTGATAATGCGGGATGGACAGGCTATGACCAGTTGGTGCGTCAAATGTCTTCCGCTAAAAAAACAGGCGAATATTACAAAGGGAGCGCTTTTTACGGCTTGGAGCGGATCGTCTCCAATCCCAATGGCAGTACCGACGCCCTGCTTCTTTATATTAGCGATCAGTATAGTGACAGCGACCTTTTCAAGGACCTAACCATGACCGCACCGCTTCAAAGAAATTTTGCGACTTATGAAGATAAAGTCATCTTTTCAGGTCAGTACGACCCGGTTTTTGAGGTGACCATCAACGGAAAGAAAATTGAACCTACCGCCAAGGGGGAATTTTACCTCGACTATCCGCTTGAGATTGGCTTGAACCGCTTTGTCGTTTCCAGTAAAGGAGGGAGTGTTTCTTACCTGATCACCCGGAAGGTACAGGTGCTCAAGGAGGTTCAGCCGACCGAAACCCTCACGGTGGACGGCGGGAGCGTTATCTCACTGCGGGCGGTGGCCTATAAAGGATCTACGGTTACAGCGTCCATTGGCGGCCAAACAGTGAGGCTGCAGGAGGGGGCAGGCGATCAGGTCGTGGCTGATTCCGCTTATGCGGTCTTCGGCGCGAACTATACTGTCCCACAGGGAAATACCTCCGGGCCGGTCTCCCTCGGCTCAATCGTCTTTTCCGGCAGTTTCAAAGGGTTTTATGAATCGCGTTACGGCTCATCCGTCACCATAAAAAAAGTAGAGGAGGTGCGCCCAGGCAACCCTGATGCACAGGTGCGGATCACCTCTGCGTATGCGGACGTCTTTGAACAGGGCGGCAGCTATGCCTCGCCAAACTGGTTTAACCTGCCCGCCGGAACGGTGGATTATGTGGATTCGCAGGCTGGAAATTATTATATCCTCAATTCCGGGCGGAAGATCCGTAAATCGGACTGCCAGCTTTTCTCTGGGGCGAGCAACGGGGCGAATCGTTTGAGCAAGATGAAGCTTTCATCAGACGGTTCTACAACCTATTTGCGGGTAACGGAAAGCTGGAAGGCGCCGTTTAACGTCAGCTTTGAACCGCTGAATTTCTCCTATACCCAGAACAATACGGCGAACCGCTTCCAGGCTTCAGCTGTAGTGCTGACCTTTGATTATGCCGTGGACGCTGCCGCCCTAACCGGTTCTTCCCCAATGTTTTCAGGCGCGTCAATTTCCAAGGTGACGGAGAACGGGATTCAAAAGGTCAAGGTGCGGTTAAACTTAAGGCAGACAGGGCGGTATTACGGCGCTTACGCCTATTACGAGGGAAATGACCTTGTTCTTGCCTTTAACGAAGCATCAACTTCACTCAATGGCGTCCGCGTTTTTGTTGATATCGGCCACGGCGGCAGCGACCCGGGCGCTGTGAAACAGTTTGGAAACGTCATTTACCGGGAGGCAGAAATAACAAAAAGTATTTCTGACAAATTGGTGGCAAAACTAAAAGCAGCGGGAGCTACGGTTCAGTTTACAACCGAATCCCAGCGCGCTGCCTATAAGTCCAGTAATATTACCGGGCGGGTTAACTTGGCGCGGAACTTTAAGGCGAATATCTATATCGCCGTCCATGTCAACGCCGGAGGGAGCGGAATGGCCACCGGGTTTGAGGCGTTTTACAACGATCCGTTTTCGCAGCCCCTTGCAAAGTCAATTGCGGATAGCCTGAGCGCCGCGACTGGCGACCGGAACCGGGGCGGCAAATGGAGCGAGTTCGCGGTCACCCGGGCAAAACAGTTTTCGTCTGTTCTGGTCGAGTACAACTTTATTGATACCCAGTCGGTCGCCCAGAAGCTTGTGACGGATTCTTACCAGAACCAGCTTGCCGCGGCAACGGTTCAGGGAATCCAAAACTACTTGTCTTAGCAATTCTTTTTTGGAATAAAAACCACACGGAATTTATATCTGTGTGGTTTTTTCCTATATTTTGTATTACAAAAATAGATAAAATTCGGTTTGCCGTTTAGCGTTCATCGTCGGCTCTATTAACCAAGAAATCCCTTTATTCCTTACAATCTTGTATTTTTCTCACCTCGGTATTCAATGTGGTCGAGCAATTCTACTGTTTAGCAAGTATTATAATTTTTCTAAAAATTGAGCGGTGAAATTTGACAGTATATTCACAACCTGAATTATTGAAATAAGACCTGCCCGATGTTATAATAATAAAGGTCAAATAGATATGGAAAAGGAGTACGTTCATGTATAAAATCGTTAGAAAAAAAAGTTTGAATGACTCGGTTACTTTAATGGAAATTGAAGCGCCGTTCGTTGCCCGCAAAGCAAAAGCGGGGCAGTTTATCATATTCCGCGTAGATGAAGAGGGTGAGCGCGTTCCGTTGACTATTGCAGATCACGACGCTGAAAAGGGCACTGTCACCATTATTTTCCAGCATGTCGGCGCCGCTACCATCAAACTTGCCGCCAAGGAAGAAGGCGAAGAGATTGCCGATTTTGTAGGCCCTCTCGGGGTCGCCTCCCATTTTGAAGACGTAAAAAAAGCGGCTGTCGTAGGCGGGGGTGTTGGGTGCGCCATTGCGTATCCTCAGGCAAAACAACTCCACGCGAATGGCGTAGAAGTACACACCATCGCTGGATTCCGGAATAAAGATATTGTCATCCTGGAGGATGAAATGCGGGAAGTCAGCGACCGACTGATTGTTGCGACCGACGACGGAAGCTACGGAAAACATGGTTTTGTAACAGACATGCTCCGCGAGCTGATTGAAGCGGGAAATGAATACGATATCGTCATTGCCATCGGACCGATCCCGATGATGAAAGCGGTCTGTGCCCTGACAAAACCTTACGGAATTAAAACAATGGTCTCCCTCAACCCGATTATGGTTGACGGGACCGGTATGTGCGGCGGCTGCCGCGTCACAGTGGGCGGGAAAACCCGCTTTGCCTGTGTCGACGGCCCTGATTTTGACGGCCATGAGGTCGACTTTGATGAGCTGATGCAGCGCAACCGTTTTTACAAATCGCAGGAGGAACAGGAAAGGAATCATGCCTGCAGATTATTTGGAGGTTCTGAGAATGCCTAATATGTCACCGAAAAAATTGCCGATGCCGGTACAGGATCCGGATATCCGCAATAAAAATTTTGAAGAAGTCGCGCTTGGCTATACGCCGAAAATGGCGGTGGAGGAGGCGACCCGCTGCCTGAACTGCAAAAACAAGCCCTGTGTCAGCGGATGTCCGGTTGGGGTGAAAATCCCGGAGTTTATTCAGCTGGTTGCTGCTGGGGATTTTGAAGGGGCTTACCAGAAAATCACCGAGACAAACGGCCTGCCGGGTGTCTGCGGTCGCGTCTGCCCACAGGAATCCCAGTGTGAGTCGAAGTGTGTCCGCGGCATTAAGGGCGAATCGGTCGGCATTGGACGGCTGGAGCGTTTTGTGGCCGATTACCATATGGCGAACGACCCGGGCAATCTGGAAAAAGCGGAAAGCAACGGTCACAAGGTTGCAGTTGTCGGTTCGGGCCCGGCAGGCCTTTCCTGTGCGGGTGAACTGGCAAAACGCGGTTATGAGGTCACAATTTTTGAGGCGTTCCATGTGCCGGGCGGCGTTCTGAGCTATGGAATCCCTGAATTTCGCCTGCCGAAAAAGATTGTGAAAAATGAAATTGAAGGCCTTAAAAAGCTGGGCGTCAGCGTGATGACCAACATGGTCATTGGAAAGGTACTTTCAATTGATGAATTGATTGACGATATGGGGTTTGAAGCTGTCTTTATCGGTTCCGGCGCTGGTCTGCCAAGGTTTATGAACATTGAAGGGGAAGGCTTGATCGGCGTTTATTCCGCTAACGAGTATCTGACCCGTATCAACCTTATGAAAGCTTATAAAGAGGGATACGATACCCCGATTATGCGCTGCAAGGCGGCCGCTGTTGTCGGCGGCGGCAACGTTGCAATGGATGCGGCCCGCTGCGCAAAACGGATGGGAACAGAAAAAGTCTATATTGTCTACCGGCGTTCTGAAGAGGAAATGCCGGCCCGTCTTGAGGAAGTTCATCATGCGAAAGAAGAGGGAATTGAGTTCCTCACCCTGAACAACCCGACTCGGATTCTTGGGGATGCCGATGGACGTGTCAACGGTATGGAGTGTATCAAAATGGAATTGGGGGAACCGGATGAATCCGGCCGCCGTTCCCCGATTGCGATCCCCGGTTCTGAATATATCCTTGATGTGGACGCGGTTATCATGGCAATCGGTACTTCGCCGAATCCGTTGATCCGTACGACTACCCGGGGAGTGGAGGCCAATAAACGCGGCTGTTTGATTGTAGACGAGCAGATGTGCACCACTCGGGAGGGCGTCTATGCCGGCGGCGACGCCGTAACCGGCGCCGCGACCGTTATTCTGGCGATGGGCGCGGGTAAAACAGCGGCGGATTCAATCGATAAGTATATTAAAAGCAAATAAATTGTAAAGACGCTTGCAAATAAGGCGGTTATCCTGTATAATAATACCATTAATTTTGAGGAGCAGATGTTATGAATTTAATGATGTTGGAAACCGTGTCAAGCGCCTCTGGGGATGCCGCTGCGCAAAATAACCCCTGGTCGATGCTGATGACCTTTATTCCGCTTATCCTGATCTTTGTCGTTTTCTATTTCCTGTTGATTCGTCCGCAGAAAAAGAGAGAAAAAGCGACCAATGAAATGCGTAATAACGTTCAGGTGGGTGACGAAGTTGTAACCCAAGGCGGGATTGTAGGCCGTGTTGTCAGTATCAAAGAGGACAATATTGTAATTGAGACTGGCAGTGAGCGCAGCAAGCTCCGGATTAAACGCTGGGCAATTGCCGCGGTTGAGACAATCCATGACGATGTGGAAGCTTAATTTTTAAAAGTAGAATATGTTCCCCGTTATTCTCATATGCTTTACCAGTGATAGAATGAGGGGGAAGTTCCGTGGGCCGAAGAAAAAAACAATCGAAAGACAGTTCCGGAATCTATGGGTATCTGCGTACCGTTTTACTAAGTATTTTGGCGGCTGCTGTGGTCGTTACCGCTTTAACCGCTCTATTCGCTTTAGCGATGTCGCTGGTGACAATTCCATCCGCTGTTCTCAGCGGTGTTGTAATTGTCTTGCTGATACTTGCGGGATTTGTCAGTGGTTATCTGTCGGCGAAATCCATCCGGAAAAACGGCCTTCGTGTCGGCGTCATATGCGGCGTCGCGCTATCAGTCCTGTTGTTTTTGCTTGCCGGCGTGATTTTTGACAGCGTCAGCTGGCAGATTATTACAAAAATGCTGGTTGTGACCGCTGCCGCTTCAATTGGAGGCGTGCTGGGGGTAAACAGCCGGAAAAAGTACCGTTAAGGAGGTTTAAAGATGAAACACATTAAAACTTTGAACGATGCGAACCTGAAAAAGACTGCTGCCAAAGGTGGCTGCGGCGAATGCCAGGCATCCTGTCAGTCCGCCTGCAAGACGTCCTGCACGGTTGCGAACCAGAAATGTGAGAAATAAACGTAAAATTTCTGTATCTGCATTTATCGCTTGCCTGTTGATAAACGGGCAAGCGTTTGCTCTGTTTGTGGAATTTTGCCAACGAATTCAAAGGGGAACAAAATGATACATAAGTTTAATTTGAACGGTTTTTTTATTGTGCTTGATGTAAACAGCGGCGGTGTCCATGTGGTGGACGAGCTCACATATAAGTTGCTTGACTTTGTTGCCGAGCCGCTTCCGGAGGAGTGCCCGCCGGAAGCGCTTGAAGCCCTTACGCCTGGATACGAAAAAGGTGAAATTCTGGAGACGTATGGAGAAATCTATCAACTCTACCGCGACGGAATCCTTTTTTCGGCCGACGACTACGCCCAGTTTGCCGACCGCATGGTTGCTTCACCTATCAAGGCGATGTGCCTACATGTTGCGCACGACTGCAATTTGCGCTGTAAATACTGTTTCGCCTCAACCGGGGATTTTGGGGAGGGCAGACGGCTGCTCGACTTTGAAACCGGTAAAAAAGCAATTGATTTCCTGATTGAAAAGTCTAAGGGCCGCCACAACCTGGAGCTCGACTTTTTTGGCGGCGAACCGCTGATGAATTTTGACGTGGTCAAGCAGATTGTGGAATATGCCCGTTCGCTGGAAAAAGAACACAATAAGCTGTTCCGTTTTACAATCACCACCAATGGGATGCTGCTGGACGACGCGAAAATCGATTATATCAACAAAGAGATGTCAAATGTTGTCCTTTCCATCGATGGGCGGCGTGAGGTCAACGACAAAATGCGCCCTTGCATTAATGGAAAGGGAAGCTATGATATCATTCTGGATAAATATAAAAACCTAGTGGGAAAGCGCGGGCACGACCAATACTATGCCCGCGGGACCTTTACAAAGTATAACTTGGATTTTGCGGACGACGTCCTTCATCTATATGAAGAGGGCTTCGATCAGCTTTCGGTAGAGCCGGTTGTTTCTGATCCTAGTGAGGATTATGCAATTACTGAGGCCGATTTCCCGCGGATTTTTTCTGAGTATGAAAAGCTTGCAAGGGAAATTATCCGTCTTAAAAAAGAGGGAAAAGCCATCAACTTTTTCCACTTTATGCTTGACCTTGACCAGGGGCCCTGCGCCATCAAAAGGCTGCGCGGCTGCGGCTGCGGCAACGAGTATGTCGCTGTGACGCCGGACGGAGATATTTACCCTTGCCATCAGTTTGTTGGGATGAAGGAATGGAAAATGGGAAACCTTCGTGACGGTTCGTTTGATTTTAAAATGAAGGATTATTTTTCACAGACCACTGTTTATAACAAAAGCGACTGTAGGGAATGCTGGGCCAAATTCTACTGCAGCGGCGGCTGTAACGCAAACAACCTTCAATACGCCGGGGATGTGTTAAAGTCCCATAAGCTTTCCTGTGAGCTGGAGAAAAAGCGCCTGGAATGTGCCATTATGATCAAAGCCGCTCTAGCGGAGTAGAGGAAGTGTAAAAATGAAACAAGTTTCATTTATTGGCGCCGGTAATATGGCGACCGCTATTATCAAGGGGATTCTGGGCAGCGCCGGGGCGTCTGAGTACCGCATCCGCGCTTATGATGTATTGCCTGAAAAAGCCGAGGGCCTGAAAGGGCTGGGCGTTGTTCCAGCGGAGACGCTTAAGGCGGCAGTTACTGGCGCAGACCTTCTCTTTCTTTCGGTAAAACCTCAGAATTTTGAAGAAGTTTTAGTGAATGTAAAACCGTTTTTTTCCGAAAAAACAGTAGTTGTTTCCATTGCTGCGGGAATTACCGCCGAGTATATTAAAAAATCGCTTGGAGACAATTGCAAAGTCGTTCTGGTCATGCCGAACACTCCGCTCCTTTTGGGTGTGGGTGCATCTGCTCTCGCACAGGTACCGCCTACAGCTGACGACGAGTTTAAAGACGTCTGCAATATTTTTGCTGCCAGCGGCGAAATCGCGGTCATTCCGGAATCCCAGATGAAGGAAATTATTGCGGTCAACGGCAGTTCTCCCGCTTTCATCTACCTTTTCACCAAGGGGTTTATGGAATACGCAAAGACTGTTGGAATTGATGAGGAAGCATCGCTGAAACTCTTTTGTCAAACTCTGAAAGGTTCTGCGGAGATGATGCTCCATTCTGGCAGCAGCATTGATGAACTCATTAAAATGGTCAGTTCTAAAGGCGGAACCACCATTGCCGGGTTGGAGCGCTTTGAAAAGCACAACTTGCTCGGTGCAGTAAGGGATGCCTGCGAAGCTTGTACCAAACGCGCCTACGAGCTCTCTAAAACATAAGGCATAAGAAAGCCTCCCTGCCGCATATACTGTATCGTTCGGTATATGAGACAAGGAGGTGTTTTTATGACCCGGACAAGCGGTGGATTGCCCTCCGGCGGAATGGCGTCAGTCCGGAAGGCTCTTCGGCGCAACCGGATTATGGCGGTTTTGCTGGGGTCATTTCTGGTTGCAATGCTTTACGGTTCTGTGCTGATTGCACAGGCCGACGATGCTTTAAAGGAAAAACTGTTATTTTTAACGCAGGAATATCTGTCTACAAGGGGGGAGCAGTCGGTTTTAACTACCTTTCTGTCTTCTTTGTCAACCTCGGCTGTTTACCTTGTGTCCGCATTTTTTCTGGGCTTTTTTGCTCTTGGACAGCCGGTATGCGTTTTTATGGTTCTGTTCCGCGGTTTCGGACTGGGGCTGTCTATGGGGCAAATCTACTTGAATTACCAGGCGCAAGGGTTTTTATATTGCCTTGTCCTAATTGTGCCGGCGGCGGTCCTTTTTACCCTGATTCTGGTTTCTGCCCTGAAGGATTCTATCCAGTCGTCCAACCTGTTTTTGGCCGTTTTCTTTCCAAAGCTGGGTGCGGTTGCAACTCCGGCCGCTTTAAAGGTATATGGAATCCGGTATTTGATATATCTTGTTTTAACCATTTTAACAGCGGCAATAGATTCTGGAATGAATTTCCTTTTTTCGGGAATTGTCCCGCTTTAAAGGGGTTCAGATATGTACATTTTATAAATAAACATACTGTTTTATTGACAAAAGCTTAGGATTTTAGGATAATGAAACTGTTAGTAACATTTTGAGAGGATGTTTAAATTGGCTTTTGGTCTCTTCGGTTCCGACAATAGAAATGGCCCGGGTGTGGAAAAAGACCGGCCGGAGAAAAAGAGATTTTTCTTGTTTTTTGAACTTTTTTTCCGGAAATTCAGCAAGATGGTCTATTCCAGCTTGTTGTATTGTCTGTTCCTGCTCCCGTCAGCGGCGCTTACAGTTTTGGGGTTCTTATTTGTACGGATACCGCCTTTGGACTTAATTGGCATGACGCTTGGCCTTGCACTGATCGGCCCGGCTACTTGCGGTTTTACATACCTGATGCGGCAGATGTCATTGGAACGGCCGGTCTTTATTTGGTATGATTTCTGGACCAATTTTAAGAAAAACGCCAAACAGGCGCTGGCATTTTCCAGCTTGGACGCCGTTGTAATCTTTTTGGTGGTCAGCAGTCTCCGGTACTCTATGGCTCAGTTTAATGAAGGCGTTATGCAGTATATTATGGTGGTCTGCTACTGT
>ERZ1673695.2672-NODE-2672-length-12814-cov-7.451524_pt1 | contig 12814 bp, 7 predicted proteins | sample MGYA00580225_ERZ1673695 | MGnify/ENA primary metagenome ERZ1673695 (study PRJEB41218, sample SAMN15661739) | gut metagenome | host: Homo sapiens | place: Canada: London | collected 2015-08-20/2019-03-30 | study: EMG produced TPA metagenomics assembly of...
AAGCGGCCCGCTGCTTTTGGGGTGTTTGTTTACAGGATCCAGCCCAGTACGGCGGACAGGACGAAGGCGATGATGGCCGGCATAAAGTTTTCCCACTTCACCGGCTTGTCGAACAGCGCCTTCACCAGCAGCACCACGCCCGCGATGCGCAGCAGCCAGGGCAGCAGGCCCAACAGCAGCAGCAGAGGCAGGCCGATGATGGCCAGCACCACAAAAATCAGGACCACCGCCACCAGGCAAACAATGGAAAGGGTCAGCAAAGTGATCATATCGTTTTCCTCCTCGTTTGATTGCTCCCATCTTACCACCCCAGGCTTAAAGCCGCCCTGGAGTTTTCCTTAAAAAAGAATAAAAATCGCCCGGCGCTCCCGCGCCGGGCGATGGTCCGCTTACCGGAAGTATTCCGCGCCGCTCTCAAACAGGGGCTGGCGGCGGTCGCCGGGAATGTTCACACCCACAAAAGCGCCGCGGCGCTCGCTGTGTCCCATTTTGCCGAAGACCCGTCCGTCGGGGGAGAAAATGCCTTCGATACAGGCGGCGGAGCCGTTGGGGTTCACGTCGATCTCCATGGAGGGCACGCCGTCGGCGTCCACATACTGGGTGGCTACCTGGCCGTTCGCGATCAGCCGCTCCAGCTCTTCCGCCGGGGCCACAAACCGCCCCTCGCCATGGGAGATGGGGATGGCATGCAGATCGCCTACGTTGGAGCGGAGCATCCAGGGGGACTGGACGGAGGCTACCCGGGTGGTGACGTACCGGCTCTGGTGGCGGCCGATGTCGTTATAGGTCAGGGTGGGGCAGCCCGCGTCCATCGCGCGGATCTCCCCGTAAGGGACCAGGCCCAGCTTGATGAGCGCCTGGAACCCGTTGCAGATGCCCAGCATCAGGCCGTCCCGGCGCTTGAGCAGGTCATGGACCGCGTCCGTGAGCGCGGGGTTGCGGAAGAAGGAGCAGATAAACTTGGCGGAACCGTCCGGCTCGTCGCCGCCGGAAAAGCCGCCGGGCAGGAACACGATCTGCGCCCCCCGGACGGCCCGCTCCAGCGCGGCCGTGGACGCGGTCAGGTCGGCGGGGGTCAGGTTGCGCACCACCACGATCTCCGGCTCCAGCCCCGCCTGCAGGCAGGCCCGGGCGGAGTCGTACTCGCAGTTGGTGCCGGGGAACACGGGGATGACCACCCTGGGCCGGGCCGTTTTGGCCTTGCACACGGCAGGGGAGCGCTTGTCCCAGTTCAGGGCCGGTACGGGCGCGGCCGTGCCCGCGCGCGTGGGGTACACGTCCTCCAGCACGCCCTCGTTGAGGGCGAGCAGCTCGGCAATGGACGCCCGGTCGCCGCCGGCGACGATCTCCGGCGCGGCGGCGGTATCCCCCAGACGGACGGCATGGGGCGTCTCGACCGTCTCGGTCAGCTCCGCCAGAATGGCGCCGGGCCGGGCGGACAGCTCCGCCCCCTCGGCGGCGCGAAAGCCGATCCGGTTGCCGAAGGACATGTTCATCAGGCCCTCCAGCACCCCGCCGGCCTCCACCGCCCAGGCGGCGCGCACCTTTCCCGCCCGGCAGAGGGCGTAAAACGCCTCCCAGGCCGCCCGGTGGGCCGGATAATCGCCGGCGGCGGCGCCGCCGAACCGGTAGACCGGATGGCCCGGCTCTTTGAACTCAGGGGAGAGCACCTCGCCCGCTTTGGCGGGGGCGATGGCGAACGAGATCAGGGTGGGCGGCACGTCCTGATCCAGGAAGGAGCCGGACATGGAGTCCTTGCCGCCAATGGCCGCGCAGTCCAGCCCCAGCTGGGCGTCCAGCGCCCCCAGCAGGGCCTGGAAGGGCTTGCCCCAGCGCGCCGGGTCCTGGCGCAGCTTTTCAAAATACTCCTGGAAGGTCAGGTAAGCCTTCCGGTAGTCCGCGCCCGCCGCCACCAGCTTGGCCACCGAGGTGACCACGGAGCCAATCGCTCCCGTGTAGGGGTCGGCGCTCATCCAGTCCGGATCGAAGCCCCAGGCCATCACGCTGGCCTGGTCGGTCGTCTGCCCGGGCAGCACGGGGAACAGGGCGGCCATGGCCTGGGCGGGGGTGCGCTGGTACTTTCCGCCGAACGGCATGAGCACGCTGCCCGCGCCGATGGAGCCGTCGAAGCGCTCGGTCAGCCCCCGGCGGGAGGCGCACTTCAGGCTGGCGGCCACATCCCGCAGGGAACGTTCGGCGGGCGCTTTCCGGTCCGGTTCGGGCTTGGGGGCGCTCACGCAGACGCCGGCGTGCTTCACGGCGCCATTGGTGTCCAGAAAGGCGCGGGACAGGTCGGCGATGGTCTCGCCCCGCCAGCGCATGACCATACGGGGAGAGGCGGTGACCACCGCCACCCGGTAGGCCTCCAGATTCTCCCGCGCCGCGGCGGCCAAAAAGGCCGCCTCATCCTCCGGGGCGACCACCACGGCCATACGCTCCTGGCTCTCGGAGATGGCAAGCTCGGTGCCGTCCAGACCGTCGTACTTCTTGCGCACCGCGTCCAGGTCGATCTCCAGCCCGTCGGCCAACTCGCCGATGGCCACGCTCACGCCGCCCGCGCCAAAGTCGTTGCAGCGCTTGATGAGGCGCGTCACGTTCCCGTCCCGGAACAGGCGCTGGAGCTTGCGCTCCTCCGGGGCGTTGCCTTTCTGCACCTCGCTGGCCATGGTGGTCAGGGAGTTCTGGTTGTGGCTCTTGGAGGAGCCGGTGGCCCCGCCGATGCCGTCCCGGCCGGTGCGCCCGCCCAACAGGATGACCACGTCGCCGGGGGCGGGCCGCTCCCGGCGGACATTCCGTGCCGGGGCCGCGCCCACCACCGCGCCGCACTCCAGATGCTTGGCCACATAGCCCTCATGGTAAACCTCCGCCACGTGGCCGGTGGCCAGGCCGATCTGGTTGCCGTAGGAGGAATAACCCGCCGCCGCGGTCTGGGCCAGCTTGCGCTGGGGCAGCTTGCCGGGCAGGGTCTGATCAAAGGGAGTCCGGGGGTCGCCGCAGCCGGTGACGCGCATGGCCTGATGGACGTACACCCGGCCGGACAGGGGGTCCCGGATGCAGCCGCCGATGCAGGTGGCCGCACCGCCGAAGGGCTCGATCTCGGTGGGGTGGTTGTGGGTCTCGTTCTTGAACATCAGCAGCCAGTCCTGCTCCTGTCCGTCCACCTGGGCGGGGACGTGGATGGAGCAGGCGTTGATCTCCTCGCTCTCGTCCAGCTCGGGCAGCTTGCCCCGCTTTTTCAGGGTCTTGGCGCCGATGGTGGCAATATCCATCAGCGTCTGGGGCCGCCGGGCGGCCTTCTCCTGCCCATAGACCTCCACCCGGGCGGCCAGATAGCGCTCATAGGCCTGCCGGACCGGGCCGGCGCCGATCTCCACCTGGTCCAGATGGGTGGAAAAGGTGGTGTGGCGGCAGTGATCGGACCAATAGGTGTCCACCAGGCGCACCTCGGTCAGGGTGGGGTCGCGGCGCTCTTCCTCCCGGAAGTAGGCCTGCAAAAAGGCCAGGTCGCCCAGGTCCATGGCCAGGCCGTATTGTTCCAGCAGCCCCTCCAGACCGGCCCGATCCAGCGCGGTGAAGCCCTCCAGCACGGGCACGGAAGCGGGCTCGGGGTACTGACGGCGGAGGGTGTCCGGCTTGTCCAGAGCGGCCTCGCGGCTCTCCACGGGGTTAACGAGATAGCCGCGGATCTGCTCGAATTCCCCGTCGGTGAGCGAGCCCGTCAACAGGTATACGGTGGCCGCGGCCACCAAAGGCCGCTCCCCGCCGGTCATCATCTGGATGCACTGGGCGCAGGAGTCGGCCCGCTGGTCGTACTGGCCGGGCAGGGCCTCCACCGCCAGCAGGCGGTCCCAGGCGCCGTCCTGCTCCGGGACGGCCTCGTCCCAGACGTCGTCCACCTGAGGCTCGGACAGGACGGTCGTGCGGGCGGCCTCGTAGACGGCCCGGGAAACGCCCTCTACGTCATACCGGCGCAGCAGGCGCACCCCGGTGAGCCCCGTCAGCCCAAGCGGACCCCTCAGCTCTCCCAGCAGGTGCTGCGCCTCTACGGCAAAGCCGGGCCGCTTCTCCACATAGCATCGAAATACGTTCCCCATTCTTGATTCCCCCACATTTCTCTCTCCGAACTTGTTTCCCCGCCTGCGTCCCCCAATCGGCGGGCCCGTTCCCGTCCGGACGGCATTACGCGACGGTCCAGTCTGCAAAGCGATAAAATACGTTCTGCTGGGTGGGCGTCAGGCCCGTAAGGAGCCGCCACTGGGTGAGCAGCGACCAGTTTTTGAAGCAGATCACCGCAAAGGGCGGCTCCTGGGCCAGATACTCGTACAGCGCCCCGGCCGCCTGCCCCCGCGCCGCGCCGTCGGCGGCGCGAAACGCGCGGAGAAGCCCGGCTGCCGACGCGTCCTGATAGCCGCCGTAGTTGAGCGCTCCGGTCGGTGCAAGCAGGGCGGTCAGGTCAAAATCCCCCGTCAGGCGCACCTCCGCCAGATACAGATCGAAGTCTCCGCGCGCCAGTACGGCCGTATAATCCTCCCAGGACAGCTTTTTCAATTCCACTGAGACCCCTTCGTCGGTCAGGTTTTTTGCCAGCTGCTCCGCCGCAGAGATCCGGTCGGTATTCTCGCCGGGCACCACGAAGCGCAGCGCCAGCGTTTCCCGCCCCCGCCGCCAGCTCCCGTCCGTTTGGGACCAGCCCGCGCCGGCCAGTGCCTGGGCCAGCGCCTGGGACGAGTAGGCCAGGCGGCCCGCCAAGGCGCCGTCATACAGCGGCGAGACCGGGGAAACCGGCAGGGCGGCGGCCAGCGCGTGGCGGGAAAACTGGGCCGTGACCACCGCGTCCCGGTCAAAGCTCTGCTGGAGCGCCCGGCGCAGCCCCGCGTCCCGGCAGGGCCCGGAGGCCGTGTTGAATCCCACGTAAAGCATGGTGCTGGTGGGATAATCCACCGTTTCAAAGCTGCCCGAGAATCCCAGCGCGTTGGTGCCCGTCAGGTCGGTGGCCACCAGGGCGACGTCACGGGTATCGAAGGCCCGGATCAGATCGTCGGCCTCCTGGATGCTCCGCAGGGGGATGGACTGCCTGGGCAGGGCGTTCCCCTGCCACCAGTCCGTCCTGGCCTCCAGGACCAGCGCGTCCGCCTCGCCGGCGAGCACGTAAGGTCCGGTACCCGCGGGGCGCTCCCCAGTTCCCTTGCACACCGGCACGTCCAGCAGCGCGGGCAGGCCGCCGTTGGGACTGGAGAGCGTGACGCTCACGGTTCCCTCCCCGGCGCTCACCCCGGTCACGCCGGTAAAGCGGGCGCTGTAGAGGGCGCTGGCGCGGGCCTGGTTCAGGCTGGCGGCCACGTCGGCCGCCGTCAGTGCGCTGCCGTCGGAAAAGCGCACGCCGGCACGCAGGACAAAGGTCCACTTCAGCGCGTCCTCCGATACGGTATAGGATTCGCACAGCACGTTCTGGACCTGAAATTGGGGGTCCAGGGCAAACAGCCCTTCATAAAGCAGGCCTCCCAGCGACAGATTGGTCCGGTTGCCGCCGGTAATGGGGTGAAAACTGGACTGCGGGTAGCAGGCCAGTGCAAACTGGGCCGGCTCCGGCTCCGGCGTGGCCGTGGCGGCCGGCGTGGGCGTGGGCTGCCACGGCTCCTCGTAGGGCGCCGCTCCGCACCCGGCCAGTCCCAGCAGCAGGCAGGCAGCCGTCAGCAGGGCCGTCAGGATCCTTCTCAAGCTGTGCCTCCTCCCCGGCGCAGCGCGATCATGGCCGCCTGACTGCCCCGCTCCCCATGGGTCACACGGTGGGACCAGTATTGATCCGGCCGGCAGGCGGTGCAGTCCGGCGAGCGGGCAATATGCTCCGGCTTCAGTCCGGCCCCCTCCAGCCGCCTGGCGTTGAGGCCCTTCAGGTCCACATGAAATTTCCCGATCGGCAGCACCTCGATAAACGGAAGGGCGCAGGCGCCCAGGGCCTCGGTCATGGCGTTGGGCACATCCTCATGAGTCTCGAAGCAGCATTTGGAGATGCCCGGCCCGATAGCGGCAAGGAGATCCAGCCGGTCGCAGCCGTAGCAGTCCACCATCCGCTCCACCGCCTTTTCCACGATCCCCAGGGCGGTGCCCCGCCAGCCCGCGTGGACCGCGCCCACGGCCCGGCGCACCGGGTCGTAGAGAAGGATGGGCAGACAGTCGGCGGAAAAAACGGTAAGCACCGCGCCAGGTACGTCGGTAATGAGCGCGTCGGCCTCGTAGTCTACGGTCTGCTCCAGCCCCTTGCCCAGGTCGGCGGAGGTAACGGTGCGCACCCCGTCCCCGTGGACTTGGCTGGAAAAGACCAGTCCCTCCCGCTCTGCCCCGATGGCGGCGCAGAAGCGGCGGAAATTCTCCCGGACGCGCTCCGGGTCGTCCCCCCGGTTGACGCCCAGGTTCATCGAGGCGTAGATCCCCTCGGATACGCCCCCCAGGCGGGTGGAAAAGCCGTGGACCACACCGCCGGCGGCCTGGAAGCCGTCGGCGGCAAGGTACACCACGCCGTTTGCGTTGTGTTCGGTGATATTCATGCTGGTTCTCCTCAATGACAGCGGTTTGACGGAACGGGCGGCGGTACGGGGGCGTGCGGCCCCCGCTGTCCCGCAAAGGCGCGGCCCGCTCCCGCCCGCACGCATCCCCGAAGCGGGATGACACCCCCTGCAGGCGCGCTTCCGGAACTTCTCCCCGCTCCCGCAGGGGCAAGCCGGCGCGCTCCCCGGCGGATCCGATCCCGATCAGTCGGGGTGGTACTCCTTGCAGGTGCACTTCTTGAACTTCTTCCCGCTCCCGCAGGGGCAGGGCTCATTGGGGCCGATCTTCTGTCCCTTTTTGATGGGCTGTTTCTTCACGGTGCCGTCGCTGCCCGCGCTTTCGCCGGTGACCCTGGCCACCCGCTCCCGCTTGACGCCGGTATTCACCTGCACCCGGGCCAGGAAGATCCGCCGCAGGGTCTCCGCCTGGATGGCGGCGATCATCTGCTCGAACATCTCATAGCCCTCGCGCTTGTACTCCACCACGGGGTCGCTCTGGCCGTAGGCCCTGAGGCCGATGCCCTGGCGCAGCTCCTGCATGGCGTCGATGTGGTCCATCCAGTACTCGTCCACCACACGCAACATCATCACCCGCTCCAGCTCGCGCATCAGCGGCTCGCCCAGCTCGGCCTCTTTGCGGGCGTAGAGCTCCGCCGCCCGTTCCCGGAGCAGCTCCGCCAGGCCGTCGGCGTCGTATTTCGCCAGCTCCTCGTCGGTCAGCTTCAGCTCGTCGGGGCGCAGGAACACGCCCCGAAACTGAGCGCACACCTCCCGCCAGCTCTCGGCGTCCATATGCTTCTGCTCGCCCAGACGGCCGTGGACCTCGCCCGCGATCACCGTGGTGAGCATGCTCTGGACGGACTCCTTCAGGTTCTCCCCGTCCAGCACCTTGCGGCGCTGCTCGTAGATGACCTTGCGCTGGGTGTTCATCACGTCGTCGTATTCCAGCACCGTTTTCCGGGTCTGGAAGTTGCGGGATTCCACCTGCTTCTGGGCGTTCTCAATGGCGCCGGAGAGGATCTTGGCGTCGATGGGGGTATCCTCGTCCACCCCCAGCTTCTCCATCATGTTCATCACCCGTTCGGAGCCGAACAGGCGCATGATATCGTCCTCCAGAGAGAGGAAGAAGCGGCTCTCGCCCGGGTCGCCCTGCCGGCCGGCGCGGCCGCGCAGCTGGTTGTCGATGCGGCGGGACTCGTGCCGCTCGGTGCCCAGAATAAACAGGCCGCCCGCGGCGCGGACCTGGTCGGCCTCTTCCTTGATGGCCTCTTTATACTTTGCCTCCGCCTCGGCATACATACGCCGGGCGTTCAGGATCTCCTCGCTGTCGGTCTCGGCAAAGCCCGTGGCCTCGGCGATGAGCTCGTCGGACAGCCCCGCCTTGCGCAGATCGGCCTTGGCCAGGACCTCCGCGTTGCCGCCCAGCATGATGTCGGTGCCGCGGCCGGCCATGTTGGTGGCCACGGTGACCGCCCCGAGCTTGCCCGCCTGGGCCACGATCTCGGCTTCTTTTTCATGGAACTTGGCGTTGAGCACATTGTGGCGGATGCCGCGCTTTTTCAGCATGCCGGAGAGCTCCTCCGACTTCTCGATGGAGATGGTGCCCACCAGCACGGGCTGGCCCTTCTCGTGGCACTCCACGATCTGGTTGACGATGGCCCGGTACTTGCCCGCCTCGTTTTTGTACACCACGTCGGGGTTGTCCTTGCGGGCCAGCGGACGGTTGGTGGGGATCTCCACGATATCCAGGGCGTAGATGGTGCCGAATTCCTCCTCCTCGGTCATGGCGGTGCCCGTCATGCCGGAGAGTTTGCCGTAAAGGCGGAAATAATTCTGGAAGGTAATGGTGGCCAGGGTCTTGGACTCCCGCGCCACCTCCACATGCTCCTTGGCCTCGATGGCCTGGTGCAGGCCCTCGGAGTAGCGCCGGCCGTACATCAGGCGGCCGGTGAACTCGTCCACGATGATGACCTCGCCGTCCTTCACCACGTAGTCGATATCCCGCTTCATCAGGCCCCGGGCCCGGATGGCCTGGTTGATGTGGTGGGAGAGCGTGGTATTCTCCGGGTCGGAGAGGTTCTCGATCTGGAACTGCTGCTCGGCCTTGGCGATGCCCCGGGCGGTGAGGGTGACGGTACGCGCCTTCTCATCCACGATGTAGTCCGCGTCGATATCCGGGTCCTCTTCCTCCTTGGTATCCACGCTGGTGACCCGCTGTCCCTTCAGCCGGGCCACGAAGGAGTCCACAATGGTGTAGAGCTGGGTGGACTTGTCCCCCTGACCGGAGATGATGAGGGGGGTGCGCGCCTCGTCGATGAGGATGGAGTCCACCTCGTCCACGATGGCAAAGGCGTGGCCCCGCTGGACCATCTCGCTGGCGTAGATGGCCATGTTGTCCCGCAGGTAGTCGAAGCCGAACTCGTTGTTGGTGCCATAGGTAATATCCGCGTCATAGGCGGCCTTGCGCTGTTTGGGGTCCACGTCGTGGATGACCAGGCCCACGGTGAGGCCCAAAAAGCGGTAGACCTTGCCCATCCACTCGCTGTCGCGCTTGGCCAGGTAGTCGTTGACGGTGACGATGTGCACGCCCTCGCCCGCCAGGGCGTTGAGGTAGGCGGGCAGGGTGGCCACGAGGGTCTTGCCTTCGCCGGTCTTCATCTCGGCGATGCGGCCCTGATGGAGGATGATGCCGCCGATGAGCTGCACCCGGTAAGGCTTCATGCCCAGCACCCGCCAGGCGGCCTCCCGGCAGGCGGCGAACGCCTCGGGCAGGATGTCGTCCAGGGTCTCGCCGTCTGCAAGACGCTGCTTGAATTCAGGCGTCTTGGCCTGGAGCTGCTGGTCCGTGAGCTGGGAATACGCCCCGTCCAGGGCCTCGATCTTGTCCACCAGGGGCAGGATGGCCTTCACCTGCTTTTCCGAGCTGGTGCCGAAAAGCTTTTTCAAAAGTCCCATGGGTCGTTCACCTTTCTTATTTCAGGCCCGCGCGTGCGGGCGGTCATAGGAGTTCCAGGGTAATTCAGCTTACTAGTATACCATAGTTGTTTCGGATAAAAAAGGGGAAATTGTGAACAAATCCGCGTTTCTCTTCCTCCCGGACAAACCAGCCGGAGGCCCCCGACCTACGGCTGGGGCCTCCGGCTGAGACGGTCGAAAAAGCGGCAAAGCCGCTTTTTCGAGCAGGAATGCACGAAATGTTCACCTCGACTGCGCACGAAATTGTCGGCAAACATGTCGTGAGAAGGGTCCTTTCCAGGGCACATCCCCCGGGGGACCTTCTCTTGCCCCTGCCGGGCAATTCAGACTGTCGAAAAACCCTCCTGAGGAAGGGCCTCGCAGAGTTCCGTCGTCCGCAGACGACGGAATCCTGCGAAGCGGAGGGGTCATTGGGCTGCGTCGACCAGCACGCAGGCGGTATAGGTGATGGTGCCCGGCCCGTAATAGTAAGGCAGGCCCGACCGTTCGCATACGCGGGACACCCAGAGGCCGTAGGCCTCCATGGAGGGGATGGCCCGGTCCGGAAAACGGCAGGGCGCGTCCGGGCAGGTACACGCCGCGCAGATGCCGCAGCCGCCGGTGCCCATGGGCAGGCAGTCGGGGTCCGCCCGGCGCACCCGTTCCACAAAGACCGCAAAGCGCTCCCGCTGGAGGCGCTCGGTCTCCTGCATGGTCTCCACGTCAAAATCGTCCTCCAGCGTCCCGGTGGACTGGAGCAGCACCCCCCGGCGATAGCGCCCGGCGCGCCGCGCCGCCTCCTCCAGCGTGCCGCAGGCGGGCGGGCAGGTCCAGCACCGGCCGTAATTGTGGCAGCGGTCGGCGGCGCACATCTCCCGCACCTGGGGCAAAAACTCCAGCGCCGCCCTATTCAGCTCTCCCGCGTGGGAGAAGCCCACCTCCTCCGCCAGGGACAACAGTTCCTGCTGCGTCATGCCCAATCCCCTCTCTGCTCCGTTTGGCCCACATTTTAGCACAGTTTTTCCCCGCCGGAAAGGCTTCGGCCGATTTGCAGAAGGGAACACAAAGAATCGCAAAAGTTTACAATTGTGTTTTTCCCATTTACGCCGGGGAACGCAGATGGTAAAATGGGGTATCCCAATCCGCATCCGACAAAAGGAGCCTAGAATGAAACGAAACAAGCTTTTCCCCGCCGCGCTGGCCCTGCCTCTGGCCTTTGCCCTGACCTGCTGTGCCAAACCCGCTCCAGCGCCCGTCGATACCGCCGCGCCGACGCCCGCCGCCACGGCCACGCCCGCTCCGGAGGCCACGCCCACGCCCACGCCCGTCCCGGCCGAACCCCCCGTGTGGGGGGAGCAGGCGTTCCGCCGCACCTTCACCGCCGGGGACGGCACCCAGGTCATGAGCGTGAGCTATACCCTGCCCATGGTGCAGAACACCGACGCCTGCCCCGCCGGCACGGCCATCAACGCCTGGTACCAGACGGAGGGCCATAACCGCCTGATGGAGGCGGAGGAGCAGTATGAGATGGTGGTGGCCGATTACGACGTATCCACCGACGCGGGCCTGCCCTTTACCGCCACGGTGCAGGAGATGACCTCGCGCGTGACCTATGAGGATGAAGCCGTCATCAGCGTGGCCCGGGAGTGGTATCTCAACAGCGGCGGTGCCTACCCCACGGTGTTCCGCCTCTCCGAGCAGTTTGACGCTCAGACCGGCAGCCAGCTGGGCTTTGCAGACTTCTTCTCCGACACCGACGCCGCCCTTGAGCGGATCGTTTCGGCGTTTCTGGCCCAGGGCGAGATCAGCCGGGCGATCTCCTCCGGCGCGCTGAGCGAGGAGCAGGTGCGCCTCTCCTTCCAGCCGGAACACTTTTACCTCACGGAGGAGGGCTACACCTTCTGGCTCCAGGGCGGCGACCTGCCCGCCCTGCACAGCCCCGTGGAGGCAGCGATCCCTTACGATCAGCTGGAGGATGTGAGCGCCCATGGATAAGCGTCCGCAGCAAGGGGACACGTTCCCGCTGACCATTGACGGCTACGCCAGCGACGGCAGCGGCGTGGGCCGTCTGGAGGGCATGGTGGTCTTCGTTCCCGGCGCCCTCCGGGGGGAAGTCTGCCAGGTGCAGCTCACCCACGTGGGCCGCAGCGCTCTCTGGGGGCGGGTGAAAACGATCCTCACGCCTTCTCCGGCCCGCATTCCCCCCGACTGTCCCTACGATGCCCAGTGCGGCGGCTGCCGCTTCCGGCATATGGACTATGCGGAAGAGCTTCAGGCCAAGCGGGCGCGGGTGGAAGACGCCCTGCGCCGCATCGGCGGCGCTTCGGTCCGGGTGGAGGCCGTCCTGGGCGCCGGGTGTCCCGCGCGCTACCGCAACAAGGCCCAGTTCCCGGCCGCGCCGGGGCCGAAGATCGGCTTTTACCGGGAGCACAGCCATCAGGTGGTGGACGTGGCGGACTGCCTGCTGCAAAGCCCCGCCGCCGCCCGGCTGCGCGCCGCCGTGAAGGACTGGATGCGGCGCTACCGCGTGAGCGCCTATGACGAACGCACCCGGAAAGGGCTGGTGCGCCATGTGTATGTGCGTACCAGCCGGTCGGGGGCGGCGCTTTGCTGTGTGCTGGTCAACGGGAAAACGCTTCCCCGCGAGCAGGAGCTGACGGCGGCCCTCCGCTGCGCCGAGCCCGGCCTTACCGGCGTGGTACTGGGGGTCAACGAAACCCACAGCAACGTCATCCTGGGGACGGACTACCGCACCTTGTGGGGGGAGGATTTTCTATACGACACCCTGTGCGGCTTTACCTTCAAGCTTTCGGTGCCCTCCTTTTACCAGGTCAATCCCGATCAGGCCGAGGTCCTTTACGACCGCGTCCTGGAGCTGGCGGGCCTGACCGGGGAACAGACTGTACTGGACCTGTACTGCGGCATCGGGACCATCAGCCTGGTCCTGGCCCGCAGGGCCAAGCTGGTCTATGGCGCCGAGGTGGTGCGCCCGGCCATTGAGGACGCGGTGGAAAACGCCCGGCGCAACGGGGTGGGAAACGCCCGCTTTCTGTGCGCCGATGCGGGAGAGGCCGCCCTGCGCCTGGAGGCGGAGGGCGTGCGTCCGGATGTGATCTGCGTGGACCCGCCCCGCAAAGGCCTTGCCCCCGCGGTAGTAGACACCATCGTGCGCATGGCGCCCAGGCGGGTGGTCTACGTCTCCTGCGACCCGGGCACCCTGGCCCGGGATATCGCCCGTTTTCGGGAACAGGGCTGGAGCGTGCGCCGCGCCCTGGCTGTGGACATGTTCCCCCGCACCGCTCATGTGGAGACGG
>ERZ1673695.2677-NODE-2677-length-12791-cov-4.538709_pt1 | contig 12791 bp, 11 predicted proteins | sample MGYA00580225_ERZ1673695 | MGnify/ENA primary metagenome ERZ1673695 (study PRJEB41218, sample SAMN15661739) | gut metagenome | host: Homo sapiens | place: Canada: London | collected 2015-08-20/2019-03-30 | study: EMG produced TPA metagenomics assembly of...
GGGAGGCCACCCACCCGGCGACGATCTCCTCGATCTCGGCTGCGTGCTCGAAGCGGACCTCCTGCTTGGCGAACCGTTCGTCCTCCAGCAGCCATTCCATTTCCATGGCCTTCACGAGCCGTAAAAAGTGGGACTGGTTGCCGGCGATGATCATCAGCACTTCGCCGTCCTTCGTCTTAAAACAGTTGCCCGGCGCGGTGTAGCGGTCCCGGTTGCCGACGCGGCCGGTGACATGGCCGGTGGCGCAGTAGTCGGGTATGCCGGTCAGCAGCAGGGAGGCGGCGCATTCGAGCAGAGAGAGCCTGATATGCTGGCCTCGGCCGGTCGAATGGCGCACATGCAGCGCGGAGAGCGCCGCGACCGCCGCGTAGAGGGCGGTCGCGTAGTCGACCGCGTAGGTGCCGTACATCATCGGCATGCCGTCCGGCTCGCCGGTGATCGACATCAGCCCGCTCATCGCCTGCACCGCCGCGTCGAAGCCGGGCTTGTCCCGGTAGGGCCCGTCCGCTCCGAAGCCGGTGATGCTCACCATGATGAGGCCGGGGTTGTGTTTTTTCAGTTCCTCGTAGTCGAGCCCCATCTTTTCGATGGTGCCCGCCTTGAAGTTCTCGATCAGCACGTCGGCCGTACAGGCCAGCCGGAAGAGTTTTTCCCGGCCCTCGCCGCTGCGGAAGTCGAGCTCGATGCCGCGCTTGTTCCGGTTGACGGCGAAGGTGTAGAGGCTCTCCCCCTTCACAAAGGGGGGCAGCACACGGGTGTCGTCTCCGCTGCCCGCCTTTTCCGCCTTCACGACGTCGGCGCCGAGGTCGCCCAGCACCATGCCGCAGTAGGGCCCGGAGATGAAGCGGGAGAGGTCGAGGACCCGGATCCCTTCGAGAGGTGCGTTCATAGGTTTATCCCTTCTTTGTATCGTTTTGGCGCTCGCTACATCATGTTGGGCGCAAAGGTCTGCGGAATCCACAGCACGATCTGCGGCACGAAGATGATCAGCAGGATGATCGCGACCACCGCCGCGGTAAAGACGAGCGTGGGCTTCATGACCTTTTGGAGCGGGGTGTGGCCGATCTTGCAGGCCAGCAGCAGGCAAAGGCCGAAGGGCGGCGTGATGAGCCCCAGCGAGAGGGTGACCACGACGACGACGCCCATGTGGATCATGTTGACGCCCAGCGCCATGCCGATCGGCGCGAGGATGGGGGCGAGCATGATGATGGCGGGGGTCGCGTCCATGAAGCAGCCGACGATCATGAAGATGACAAAGGTGATGAGCAGGAAGGGCAGCTCGCTGTCCGCGACGGAAAGCACCATCCCCTTGACCGCGTCGGGCACATGGTAGACCGACATCATATAGCTGAACACCATCGCGATGCCGATGCACATGGTTGTCGCGGAGGTGAGGGCGGCGGTCTTCTTCACGGCGCCCCACAGCGCCTTCAGCGTGAGGGAGCGGTAGCAGGCCGCGAGGATCAGCGAATAGACGCAGGCGACGACCGCCGCCTCGGTGGGGGTGAAGAACCCGGCGGTGATGCCGCCGATCAGGATGATGGGGGTGCCCAGCGGGGGCAGCGCCACCCAGATGGTGTGCAGGGCCTTTTTGATCCCCATCTTCGCCTCGCGCGGATAGCCGTATTTGAGCGCGTAGACGTAGGAGATGAGCATCATCACGAGCCCGATGATCACGCCGGCGGAGAGCCCCGCCAGAAAGAGCGCGCCCACTGAGATGCCGACAGTGGCGGCGTAAATGACCGCGATGATGCTCGGCGGGATGATCTCGCCCAGCGTGGAGGAGGCGGCCGTGACGGCGATCGTAAAGTCGGGGGCGTAGCCCTTCTTGATCATGGCGGGGATGAGGATGCCGCCGATGCCCGCCGTATCGGCGGAGGAGGAGCCGGAGATCCCGGCGAAGATCATGCTGACGAGCACGTTCACATGCGCGATGCCGCCCCGGATGCGTCCGACGATCGCATAGCAGCATTGGACGAGCTTATCCGTGATGCCCGAAATGTTCATGATCTCGGCGGTCAGGATAAAGAGCGGGATGGCCAGCGTGGTGAACCCGCTGAGTCCCGAAAAGGTCCGCTGGACCAGGACGAGCGGGGTCTGGCGGAAGGTGTTGAGCAGCACGACGATCGAGGAAAATCCGATCGCGTAGGGCACGGGGACCGACAGGAAGATCAGTCCCAGCATGAGCAGCAGGAGCAGCAGAGCCATGGGTTCCATTAGTCCAGACCTCCTTCCGTGTCGCGGGCGACCTCAGCGGGAGGAATGACGCCCAGGTGTTCAAGCAGCATTTCAAAGGCAAAAAAGACGGTCAGCGCCCCGCCGATGGGGTACGCGATGTAGACGAAGATAAAGGGCCGATGGGCGGCCACGGAGGTTTTCCCCAGACCGGACTGCACGAAGCGTACGCCGTATAGCAGGAAGACCGCCCCGACCGCCAGCACCATCAGGTCGATCATGCAGAGGAAAACCCTCTTGTATTTGACCTTGTCTATGAAGAGCGGGATCACGAAATGTTCGCCGCGGCGCACCATCAGGGGCGCGCCCACCATGGTGAGCCACATGAAACAGTAGACGGCGATCTCCTGGGTCCAGGTGCTGGTGACCTTGAGGATATCGCGGCAGACGACCTGCACGAGCACGCAGAAGATGATCCCGATCAGGAAGACCGCCGCGGTAACCTCCGCGCAGCTTTGCAGCTTGTGTGAAACTTTATGCAAGGTAACCCCTCCTTTGCAGTGGGAAGAATTCGGGCAGGGCCCGGGACGTCCGTCCGGAGCCCCGCCCAAGAGATTCCAGTTTCAGGCGGTCAGTACTGCTGGACCTTGTCGAGCAGCTCCGTCAGGCCGTACTGCTCGCAGAACTCCTTGCGGACCGATTCCGTCGCGTCGATCCACGCCTGCTTGTCCGTCAGCTCGCAGACCTGGGCGCCGTCGCCGAGCATCTCTTCGAGGTCGCTGGCGGAGTTGGCGCGCTCGCTGGTGACGAATTCATCCGCGGCCGCCTGTCCGCACTCCTTCAGGATCGCCTGCTGCTCCCCGGTGAGCTTGGCCCACTGGTCCGCGCCGATGTAGAGCGGATGGCAGTTGATCTGGTGCTCGGTCTCGATGATGTAGGGGCAGCACTCGTACCACTTCTGGGTGATGAGGGTGGACATTTCGTTCTCCGCCGCTTCGGCGACGCCGGTCTGCAGGGCGGAATAGGTCTCAGAATAGGCGATCACGGTGGGCAGCAGGCCGAGCGCCTTCCAGGTGGCGACGACGATGTCCGACTGCTGCACGCGCATGGTGATGCCGGCCGCGTCGCCCAGCGTCTTGATCTCCTTGTCCGCGATGAGGTTGCGTGTAGCGCCCGAACCGTTGCCGAGGACCACGATGTTGCCCTTCTCCTCAAGGATCTGGTTGAGCTGCGCGATGTCGCCGCCGTGGACGAACTGGTCGCGGGCCTCGGGGCTCGAGAAGACGTAGGGAAGCGCCACGAAGCCCCACTCAGGCACGTTGGCGCTCACCGCGCCGTCGCCCGACCAGACGATGTCGACGCTGCCGGTCTGCACGGCCTCCCACAGCTCGTTTTCATTGCCGAGGGTTCCGTCGGTAAAGACGTCGATCTCAATGGAGCCGCCGGATTTTTCCTTGACCATTTCGGCAAAGGATTTGCTGGCCTGGGCGCAGGCGGTGTTGGAGGAGACTTCGATGGCCATGATCAGCTTGACGGGTTCCGCCGCGTCGCCGGCCTGCGGCGCGGACGGGTCCGCGGCGGGCGCGGAGGGGGTGTCGGACGGGCTGGAACCGCATCCTGCCAACGAGGCAAAACACAAAGACAAAGTTAATACAATCGCGAGTACCTTTTTCATAACAGAGACTCCTTTTCCTTATTTTTGCGAGATTATATTCAATTTTTCGATATTGTTATAATATCATTTAATACAATAAGATGTCAATTATAGATTGCTATTAAAATTCTTGTATTATTTTGTTCATAATGAACATGCGTGAAGAAATCCCATCCCGCGGGCGCGGGATGGGATAAGGGGGACAATGAGATCCGCCGCAAAATAGAAAAGGCCCCGCCCATCAGGGCGGGGCCTTTTCGCGGTTCAGTCCCATTGGTATTCGGCGGCGGAAATGATCTTGATGGGGACCCCGTCGACCGACTCCGTTCCCACCGAGATCAGTTGGCTCGTTCCGGTCCCGGCGACCCAGCCGTTTTTGATCTGGTAGCCCGTGACCGTCACCTGGTCCGACACATTCACATCCTTCAGCGGGTCGGAGATGTAAACCTTGTATTCGTTGTTGTTGACCTTATAGATCCGAAAATCGAAATCCGTGGAGATCTTCAGGGATGCGGCGAGACGTTCCTTGATATCATCGCCGAAATTCGGCCCGGTGGAATTGAGCGTGTTTCCCGGGCGTTTTTCGAAGTAGCTCTCTATTGCCAGCTGGAGCAGGTCGAGGATGTTCTTGTTATCGGAGTTGATCGTCTCCACCGCCGTCATCCCGTGCTTGGAGCAGCGGACCTTGATATCGCCGTTGGCGCCGACGGAAACGTTGTAAAGGCCTCCTGAGGGGCAGATCCCGCGATAACCGGAAGAAGTGGGATCGGCGCCCATGGAATCCTTCATGATCGTGTCGATCACATCCGGAGTGAGCGTCCGATTCTCGACGACCTCATAGAATTCGAGCGTCCGGGTGGTCGTGGTGAGGTTTGCCATGCAGGCGGTTTTCCGGGCGGACTCCAAAAAGGAGGAGAACAAGGGGGCGGTGAGGGCCAGGAGCACGCCGATGATGGTGATGACGACCACCATCTCGATCAGGGTAAAGCCTCGTCGATGTTTTGTTTGCACAGGTCTCACCGCCTCAAATTTTCCGTAAAACAATCATTTATTGTTATTATATGACTTCCGGTCCGATTTGTAAAGCGGCGGTCAGCTGATGACAGTTCTGGCCAAAGGCTGCCGAAAAAATTTCTTTATGTTCGGGAAAGTTGCATTTTTTTGCACATTTGCTCCATTTATGTGGTACGGGTGGAAAGGACTTTTGGAGAGTCCTTCGATCAATGCGGAAAGGCGGGATGCGATGCGGGGACTTGAAGTATCGGGAGCGGCGGCATGGGACCGGACGTTGACCGGGCTGCTCGAGGACCTTCCGGAGATGCGCCGGAAGCTGCGTGGGGAGCTTATGGAACTTGCCGGAAAGGAAATGGAGAACAAAGGGACCAATCTGCGTAGTTCCTTCGAGGCGGAAGCGGTTCGGCTGGCGGAACAGTTCGTGGAAAAGTTCGCAAAAAAACTGGAGGGTGAGGAATGACGACTGAAAATCAACTGGACAGTCCGAATCAAGAACCCGCTCTGGTGGGCGCAGATGGCGTGCGCCGTCGTCCTGCCCATCCTCGCATACTTCGGCCTTGCGTGGGAGGACATGACGACATGGGCGTCGATCGGCGGCGTGCTCCTGCGCGCGGTGCAGAATCCCGTTGTGGTGGTGTCTGTGCTCGTCAGCGTGTTCAATGCCCTGACCGACCCGACCACCGCAGGCGTGAACGACAGCGTGAGGGCCATGACCTACGAGACGCCGCACAAGGACATCCCGAACACGGGGAGGTAGGCGGATGGTAAAGATTTGCCTGGACCCCGGACATGGCGGGACAGATCCCGGAGCGCTGCTCGGGAAACGGTACGAGAAGGACGACGTGCTGCGGCTCGCGCTGGCCGTGAAGCCCCTGCTCGAAGCGCAGGGCGTCGGCGTGGTCATGACCCGGACGGACGACAAGGCCGTCCCCTCGATCTCGGAACGGTGCCAGATGGCCAACACGGCGGGATGCGCCTACTACCTCTCCCTCCCCCGGGACGCGGCGGGGCCCGCCGCCCACGGCATCAGCCTGTGGGTGCACAGCAGGGCGAACGACCCCACGGTGCGCAAGGCGCAGTACATTTTGGACGAGCTGCTTGCCGTCGTGCCGACGCAGGACCGGGGCGTGCAGAAGGGCACCCCGCAGAACTATGAGAACTTCGGGGTGAACGTCTACACGACAATGGCCTCGGCCCTGCTGGAGCTGGGATTCATCACGAACACGGACGACAACGACCGCTTTGACCGGTACTTCGACGACTACGCCGAGGCGGTCGCGCGGGGATTGTGCAAGGCCGTGGGGGTGACGTACACGGCGCAGGACAAGCCCACAGAGGCCTCGGAGTCTTTAGCTTTCAACCTCAATAAGAGGTGTAATAGCGGGTGTAATAGGAGAAAAAGATAAAAAAATCCGCGACAATTTCAGACATAACAAAATCCCTGCAAACCGGTTAACGGCTTGCAGGGATTTTACGTGGTGGAGACGAAGGGGATCGAACCCTCTACCTCTTGAATGCCATTCAAGCGCTCTCCCAGGTGAGCTACGCCCCCACGGTCATGGTGACCCATCGGAGATTCGAACTCCGGACACCTTGATTAAAAGTCAAGTGCTCTGCCAACTGAGCTAATGGGTCGATGCTGCGGTCGCAGGCACTGTGTCTGTACGACGCTTGATTATTATAGCAAAACAGGGACAGCTTGTCAACTATTCGGGACGAAATTTTTACAGGGAAAGGGATTCGACAGGAAAAGCCCCGTGACAAACCGGGGCCGATTTGGTAAAATGGGACCAATGGCTGAAAGGGGGTGCGCGCGTGAACGCGGGACAGATGGATATCCGGATGCTCCGGGGGGTGGGGGAGACCCGCGCGCGCACGCTCGCGAAGATGGGGATCGCGACGCTGGAGGATCTGCTGCTGCACTATCCGCGCGGCTATATCGACCTTTCAGCGCCCTGCGGCATCCTGGACGCGCCGCTCGACCGGCCGTGCGCGGTGCTCGCCACGGTGATCAAAAAGTCGGGGGAGATCCGCACGCGCGGCGGGCTCAAGATGTACAAGGCGACCGTCGCGGACGACAGCGGCGAAATGGAGCTGACCTTCTTCAACACGAAGTATGCGGTGGAATCGCTCGACTACGACGCGGCCTACCTCTTCTACGGGCGGGTGGAGGGCAACCTCCTGCGCCGGGAGATGCGCGCGCCGCAGATTTTCCCGCCGCGTGCCGACCGGCCCTTCTTCGCGGTCTACCCGCTGACGGCGGGCGTCTCCGCCCGGACTTTTTCGGGGCTGGTGGAGCAGGCGCTGAAGCTCTCACCCATCCTGCCCGAACGGATCCCGGCGGACATTCGGGCCGAATACCGCCTGGAGGGGATCGCCGGGGCGGTCCGCGCCATCCACCGCCCGCAAAATCCCGCCGAGCTCGAAACGGCCAAGCGGCGGCTCATCTTTGAGGAGCTCTTCACGCTGGCCGCCGGGGTCGGCCTGCTGCGCACCCGCACCCGCGCGGCCGCCGCGCAGCCGATGGAACCCCATTCCATGCAGCCCTTCTACGACGCGCTGCCCTTCACGCTGACGGGCGCGCAGCGCCGCGCGATCGAGGAATTGACCGCCGACATGCAAAGATCCGCCCCGGCCAACCGGCTCGTGCAGGGGGACGTCGGCTCGGGCAAGACGATGGTCGCGGCGGCGGGGGCGTATTTCGCGTTTCTGTCAGGCGCGCAGTCGGCGATGATGACTCCCACCGAGCTGCTCGCGCGGCAGCACTATGAGGGCCTTTCCCCCCTCTGCGGGCGGCTGGGGATGAAGGTGGGCCTGCTTGTCGGCTCGATGACGCCCGCCAAAAAGCGCGCGATGCACGAGGCGCTCGCGGCGGGGGAATTCGACCTCTGCATCGGCACCCACGCGCTGCTCTCGCAGGGGGTGTCCTTCCAAAACCTCGCGCTCGTCATCACCGACGAGCAGCACCGGTTCGGGGTGGCGCAGCGCGCCGCGCTCGGCCAGAAGGGCCGGCACGCCCACACGCTCGTCATGTCCGCGACCCCCATCCCGCGCACCCTCGCCCTGATGATCTACGGGGAGCTCGATGTCTCGGTGATCGACGAGCTGCCGCCCGGGCGCAGCCCGGTGCTCACCTACAAGATCTCGTCGGGCAAGCGGGAGCGGGCCTTCGGGTTCATCCGGGAGCACCTCGACCGGGGGCTGCAGGCGTACATCGTCTGCCCGCGCGTCGAGGCGGGGGAGGAGGACGCCGGCCTGCGCGCCGCGACCGACTACATGCTCGAGCTTTCGGGCGGGGCCTTCAAGGGCTACACGGTCGGCCTCCTGCACGGCAGGATGAAGGCCGCGGACAAGGAGCGCACGATGGCGGGCTTCCAGGACGGGACGGTGCAACTGCTCGTCTCGACCACGGTGGTCGAGGTGGGGGTGGACGTGCCCAACGCGGTCATCATGATGGTGGAGAATGCCGAGCGGTTCGGCCTGAGCCAGCTGCACCAGCTGCGGGGCCGGGTCGGGCGGGGGAAGGAGCAGTCCTACTGCATCCTGCTCTCCGACAGCACGAGCCCCGAGACGCTCGACCGCTTAAAGACGATGTGCAGGACGAACGACGGGTTCGCCATCGCGGAATACGACCTGCGCACCCGGGGACCGGGCAATTTCCTCGGACAGCAGCAGCACGGTCTGCCGCAGCTGCGCATCGCGGACCTCGCGGCCGACGTGGAGGTCGTGGCCGAGGCGCAGCGGGCGGCGAACCGCGTGCTTGCGGATGACCCGGCGCTGCAAAAGCCGGAGCACGCCGCGCTGCGCGCGGCCGTCGAACGGCTGATGGACTCGGTGGGGGAGCGCCCCAACTGAAGCGGCCCGCGGGCCGCGCCTTCCGGACAAAATCAAAAAGAGCGGCGGGGCTTTGGCCCCGCCGCTCTTTTGATATCGGCTTATTTCTGCTTGGACTGGTAGATCGCGTAGGCGTCGCGGGCGATCATGAGTTCCTCGTTGGTGGGGATGACCCAGACCTTCACGCGGCTGTCGGGGGTGGAGATCTCCTCCTCGTCGCCGTGGTTGGCGGCGTTTTTCTCCTCGTCGAGCCGGATGCCGAGGAAATCCATGTTGCGGCAGACCTCCTGGCGCAGCCCGGGGGAATGCTCGCCGATGCCCGCGGTGAAGATGACCGCGTCGAGCCCGTTCATCGCGGCGGCATAGGAGCCGATGTACTTCTGGATCTGGTAGTTGAGCATGTCGATCGCGATCTGTGCGCGCTCGTCGCCCTCGGCGCAGGCGTTCTCCACGTCGCGGTGGTCGCTCGAGACGCCCGAGACGCCCAGCAGGCCGGATTTCTTGTTGATGACGTTATGTATGCCCTCCAGGTCGAGGCCCGCCTTCTGGGCCATCGGAAGCAGAAGCGAGGGGTCGATGTCGCCGCTTCGGGTGCCCATCATGAGGCCGGCGAGCGCGGTGTAGCCCATCGTGGTGTCGACCGATTTGCCGCCGTCGACCGCGCAGAGGGAGGAGCCGTTGCCGAGATGGCAGGAGACGATCTTGAGCTCTTCCACCGGCTTGCCGAGCAGCTTTGCGAGCCGCAGGGAGACATAGCGGTGGCTGGTGCCGTGGTAGCCGTAGCGGCGGAAGCCGTAGTCCTTGTAATAGTCGTAGGGGATCGCGTACATATACGCCTTGGGCGGCATGGTCAGGTGGAAGGAGTTGTCGTAGACGGCGACCTGGACCTTGCCGGAGAAGGTGTCCTGGCAGGCGCGGATGCCGGTGAGCATGCCGGGCAGGTGCAGGGGGAACATCTCGGTGGTGGCCTCGATGTCCTTCAAAACCTCGGGGGTGATCTCGTTGGAACAGGGGGAAACCCGGCTGAACGCCAGCCGGTGGCCGACGGCGACGATGTCGTCGATGCTGTCGATGACCTTGGTCTCGCCCGAAAGCAGCAGGTCGACGACCCGGTCGAGCGCGGCCTTGTGGTTGGGCAGGTCGGTCTCGACGACCTTCTTGGCGCCGAAGTACTTGTAGGTGATTTTGCCGCCGTCGATGCCGATGCGCTCGCAGTTGCCCGAGACGAGCACCTGCTCGCTCTCCATGTCGATGAGCTGGTACTTGAGGGACGAACTGCCCGCGTTGACCACAAAGACGTTGTTCATCCGTTTGCCCGCGTTGACCACATGCACGTTGTTCATGATGATTGCTCCTCCTTATTCTGCCCGCCGGATGATCCCCATGGGGGTCTGCTCACTGCACTGGCCGAGCGGGTTGTCCTTCAAAATTTTGCAGAGCAGATCGCGGTCCATCTTCCTGTCGGAGGTGCCGAGGATCTGCCCTTCGAGGTCGTTGATGTCGGTGATGGCCACCGGCGTGCCGCCGATGCGCCGGGAGATCTCCGCCGCGACCTCGTCGGGACGATCGGGGCCGAGCACGACGTAGTGGTTGTAGGGCGGCAGCGTGAAGTCGCACGGCCCGTCGATGCTGCGCGCCTTGTAGCCCGCGATGTTGTAGAACCATCCGCGGATGTGGAAGAGCTTGCCCACGGCGGAGACGGCGGCGGCGAAGAGGATGCGGATGGTGCCGCACTCCTGGAGCGCCATCTCCATCGTCTCGGGCATCGCGAGCCCGATGCCGTAGGGGGTGCGCAGCACGAACCGGCTGAGGAAGCGCGCGAGCGGACGGGGATGGATGTCCTCGAGCGGAATGGCGCGGCGCTGGGTGCAGGCGACCGCCTTCTCGGTGATGAAGACGATATCCCCCGGCTCCGTGAGCGGGGAAACGTATTTTTCCACCACGTCGCAGATGTTGTCCTGGTCGGTGATGACGTGCGTTTTGATGCACAGCCGCCGGTAGCCGACGCCGTCCACCTCGATGACCTCGTTCTTTTCCGGGTTCACCACATAGCCCGCCGGGGTCTCCTCCCGCGCGGGTTGGGCCGCGGGCGTTTCCTGCGCGGACGCGTCCCCGGCGGGGGCGTCCGCGGTCTCCGGCGCGGCGTCCAGAACGGCGTCCTCCGGCTGCGCGCCGATGGGCGCGGTTTGTTCGTTCGACATGTTGACCATCCCTTATCTTAAATTACCTGTTTATTGTGAGGTTCAATCACCAAGATTATACAACGTTTCCGTCCACCCGTCAAAGGGCGCGGCCTCATTCGGCTGGGACAAACTGGATTTCGTCCGGAAAGAGGAGTTCGTCCTCCCCGAGCGCCGCGCCGTCCCGGAGCCGGAGGTCCGCGCCGCAGTCCCACAGGCTGAAGCCTTCGCTTCCGGTAAAGGCGCGGGATCCGTCGGGCATCGTGAGCCAGACGGCGGCTTCCTCCAGCCGGTCGGCCTCCGATTTGAAATAGGCCGCGATGCAGCAGTTTTCCGGGAGCCCGTAATTGAGGCAGACCGGGACGCGCAGGGCGCTGCCGTCGGCCTCCGGCTTGGAGGAGAGCAGATTGTAGCTGCGGGATTCCGGGGAACCATCGGAAAATTCGTAGGCGCTCGCGCCGTCATAGGAGAGCGTCCGCCCGGAGGAAAAGAAGAGCAGGTCGGGCAGGCCGTTTTCGCCGGTGTCGAGGAAGCGGTAAACGGGCTGCGCGAGGGAAAAATACGCCATGCGGTAGCCTCCGCCCGGCTGGGAGTGGAAGAAATAGGCGGGCGCAGGCGAATTCCCGAAGTACATGGCCTGCGGCAGGGCGGAGACGATATAGTCCCGCGCGCCGTCGCCGTTCACGTCGCCCGCCGCGATGTCGTACCGCATGAGCGGGAGCACCTCGGGTCCAAACTCCTCGGCGTACCCGGTGAGGAAGAAGTCCTCCGCCTCCGCCGGGAGGGAAAAGCCCACGGGCAGGTTGTCCTCCCCGGCTTCGTACTCCCCGGATTCGAGCGCGAGCAGGACATGGTCGCTCTTCCATTCGAGCGAGTCCAGCGCCACGGGCGGCAGAGGAACTTCCGTTCCCGCAGGGGCGGGTGCCGAAGAAGCCTCCGGAGCCGCCGCGCTTTCGGTGGCGGCGCTTTCGGACGCGGCGCTTTCCGGGGCGGGCGCCGCCGCCGGCGCGCCGCAGGCGGCGAGCGCGAGGGCGAGCGAAAGCGGCAGGGCGAACAGGGCGGACGTTTTCATCATAGCCCTCCCCGTCATACGGTTTTCTGCGCGGCGAGCGAGCGGTCGCGCCAGACGCACCAGGCGGTGATCGTGACGATGACGATCACGCCGCCCGCGAGGGCGAAGACGCCGGGACGCTCGCCGGTGAAGAGGAAGACCCACACGGGGTTCAGAAGCGGTTCGATCGCGCCGAGCAGCGAGCACATGAGCGCGGGGCAGTCCTTGACGGCGATGCCGTAGAGGACGTAGGGGATGCCGAGCTGGACGACGCCGAGCGCGAGGATGCTCAGGACGGCGGGCGCGGTGACGGGGGTGTCGAAGACGAACATGAAGGGGATGCCCACTGCGGCCGTGAAGAGATGGCCGAGCAGGATGCCGCTCATGCGGCTCTCCTCGTCGGTGTTGCCGGTGATGATATACATGCAGGCCATCGAGAGGCCGGCGAAGATTGCGACGAAGTTGCCCAGCAGGTTGCCGGGCGCGAGCTGGTCGAGGAAGAAGAGCGCGATGCCGCACATCGTGACCGACACGGTGATCACGTCCGCGCGGGAAAATTTCTGGCGCAGGAAGATCGCCGACAAAATCAGGATGAAGACGGGCGCGGTGAACTGGAGCACGATGGCGTTCGCCGCGGTGGTGAGCTTGTTGGCGGAGACGAAGGCGAGGAAGGTCAGCGCCAGAAAGACGCCGCTCACGAGGGAGGCGCGGTTGAGGCGCAGCCGCTGTTTCGTAGCGCGCAGGTAGATGACGACGCAGCCCGCGGAGATGAGGCTTCGCCATCCCGCGATGACCAGTCCGTTCCAGGGGATCATTTTGATGAAGATGCCGGCGACGCTCCAGAGGGTGGCACAGAACAACATCAGGAAGATCGCGCGCTGCT
>ERZ1673695.2685-NODE-2685-length-12742-cov-5.495625_pt1 | contig 12742 bp, 9 predicted proteins | sample MGYA00580225_ERZ1673695 | MGnify/ENA primary metagenome ERZ1673695 (study PRJEB41218, sample SAMN15661739) | gut metagenome | host: Homo sapiens | place: Canada: London | collected 2015-08-20/2019-03-30 | study: EMG produced TPA metagenomics assembly of...
AACAGCAGCACTGAATACGGCGTGCCGCGGGCGCTGACCTTGTCCTCGCTGCGCAGACCGGCGTCCACACCGGCAGGGGTCGGCACGTAGTAAAAGCCCTTCGTCGGCAGACGCTCCATGCCGATGAGCCGCTGCGCCAGCAGCCACTCGTCGATCTCCTTGATGGTCGGTGCCTTCACATCCGGGTCACCGGCGGCCTCGATCAGCGCGGCCTTCAGCTCCGCGCCGGTATAGCTGTCCTGATAGTTGAAGCTGCGCGCATCCTCCGCCGTCAGGTAAAACGCGGGGCGCTCGGCTTTCGGCGGCTTTTTCTTCTTCTCGGACGGCAGCGGCTTTTCCGGCTCCGGTGCGGGCGGGTCCAGGCTCAAAACGGCGTCGGGGTGGTCGGCGCGGTAAGCGTCAATGACCGCAAAGAACGCGGCACCGTACTTTTCATACTTGCGCTCACCCATGCCGTAGATGCCCAGCATATCCTCCGCACGGCGCGGCGCGCGCAGGCACATATCCACCAGCGACTTGTCACCGAACACGACGTAGGGCGGCAGTCCCTCGCGCTGGGCGGTGTCGAACCGCAGCTGGCGCAGCTGGTTGAACAACTCCAGTCCGGCGCTCGTCAGCGCGTCCATCGGGCTGCGGCGCTTCGGCTTCGGTGCGCGGGCCTGCTCCGGCTCACGCTGCGGCGGCAGCTTGACCAGCACCTGCCCGCCGGCCTTCAGCGGGGCAATATCCCCGATGTGCAGCACGGCGTACTGGTCGTCGCTCTGCACCAAATATCCATCCTCCAGCAGCTGGGCCAGCAGGCGTTCCAGCGTCTCGCGAGGGGTGTCCTTCATCCGGCCGTAGCTCTTGAAGCGCTCGGCTCCCAGCTCCCGCAGACGCGCACGGTTCGCGCCTTGTAAAGTGCCGAACAAAATCGCTTTGCCGTACCGCCCGTGCAGCTCGGCCACGCAGTTGATCATCCACTTGGCGGCGTCGGTCATATCGACCTCGTCAAAATCGTTGTTGCAGCTGCCGCAGTTGCCGCACGGCGCGGTGGGATGCTCGCCGAAATAGGCCAGAATGTAGTTGCGCAGGCACTCCGTCGTCTGGCAGTAGCGCTCCATCGTCTGCAAGCGCTGCAGGTCGCGCTGGCGCAAAAGGTCGGCCTCCTCGTCGTCCATTTCGACAAAATCCTTTTTGTCCAGCAGGAATTTGTTGATGATGACGTCCTGCGCCGAAAAAAGCAGCACACACTGCGACGGCAGCCCGTCACGCCCGGCACGGCCCGCCTCCTGGTAATAATTCTCCATGCTCTGGGGCATGTTGTAGTGCAGCACGAACCGCACGTTGGACTTGTCAATGCCCATGCCAAAGGCGTTCGTCGCCACAATGACCGGAGCGGTGTCGTAGATGAAGTCATTCTGATTTTTGCGGCGTGCTTCGGCGGACAGGCCCGCGTGGTACTTTGTGGCCGCAAAGCCGTATTCGGTCAGAAGCTCCTGCAGCTTGTCCACATTCTTGCGTGTGGCGCAGTAGATGATGCCGCTCTCGCCGGTGTGGTCGCGCAGATATTGGATGACAAAATCGTCCTTGCGGCGGGTGCGCTCGACCTGAAAGTAGAGGTTGGGCCGGTCAAAGCCGGTCACAAGCACCTTCGGGTCGTGGAGCCGCAGCGTGCAGACAATGTCGTCCTTGACCTCCCGCGTGGCCGTGGCCGTGAACGCCGACACGATGGGGCGGCGGGGCAGACTGTCGATGAAGTCGAGGATCTTTAAGTAGCTCGGGCGGAAATCCTGTCCCCACTGGCTGATGCAGTGCGCCTCATCCACCGTGACCATCGAGATGTCCGCCCCCGCGGCAAAGCTGCGGAACACTGGGCTTTCCAGGCGTTCGGGCGCGACGTAGACGAGCTTGTAGCTGCCCTCGGCGGCCAGGTCCAGCGCGCGGGTGATCTGTGTCTCGGTCAGCGACGAGTTGATAAACGCCGCATGGATGCCCGCTGCGTTCAGCCCCTTGACCTGGTCCTGCATCAGCGAGATCAGCGGCGAGATGACGAGTGTCAGCCCCGGCAGCAGCAGGGCAGGGACCTGATAGCAGAGCGACTTGCCCGCGCCGGTGGGCATGATGGCCAGCGCGTCCCGCCCGGCCAGAAGGGCGCTGACGATCTCCTCCTGCCCGGGGCGGAAGGAGTCGTAGCCGAAATATCGTTTTAACGCTTCACGCGGAGTCATGAAGGGCCTCCTGAAATTTTTCTTCCATTATACCACATCCGCACCCCTGCGGCCAGAGAAACGCGCACTTTACACCGCGCACCGTCTGCGGTATACTGGTAGCAAACTATAGCAAACTATAAAAACAGGAGCTGTCGCTATGATTCTGGATATTGTTGTGGACGTACAAAAGGACTTTATCACGGGTGCGCTGGCGAACCCCCAGGCACAGGCCAACGTGGCCCACCTGGCCGAGACCGTTAAGGCCCATGCCCGGGCCGGGCACTGGCTGTTCCTGACGCGGGACACCCACCCCGACAACTACCTTGCCACGCGGGAGGGACGCCACCTGCCTGTGGAGCACTGCATCGAGGGCGAGGACGGCTGGAACTTTGCGCCCGAGCTGGAGAACGCGCTGGACGGTACCGAGCCCGAGGTCTGCCACATCGTCAACAAGCCCACCTTCGGCAGCTACATGCTGCCGAGCGAGATCCTCGACGAGCTAATGGCCCACAACAAGGCCGTGGACGACATTGAAAAGATCGTCATCTACGGCTACTGCACCGACATCTGCGTCATCAGCAACGCCATGGTGCTGCGCGCGGCCTTCCCGGAGACGGAAATCGAAATCCTGTCCGACTGCTGCGCCGGGGTCACGCCCCAGTCCCACCAAACGGCGCTGGACGCCATGCGGGCGTGCCAGTTCACAATCGTATAAAGGCAAAATTGAAACCGACGCACTCTTGCGTTTCTCACCGCATTGTGCTATACTTTACACTGTAAAACTGAATACGACAGCAGGTGCCTTTTTATGCCGCCGTTCGGCGCATGGGAAAGGGTAAAAGGGAAGCGGGTGCAAATCCCGCACGATCTCGTCACTGTGATAAGGGAGTCTGCCGCCAGGGTGCATTTGCACCGGTCACTGGGTTTTGATCCGGGAAGGCGGCGGCAGGCGTTGAGCTTTCAGCCAGGAAACCTGCCTGCTGCCGGGTACGGGGGCGCACCGCCCCAGATCACGAGGAATTGGTTGTACCGCAAAGCACCTGCTTAAAATACGGGGTCTTTTGTGTTGCCATTCTGCACGCAAAAGACCTCGTTTTTTACGGGGTCAATTTCCGTGTGCCCTGCTGTTCTCTCCCGTACTGTCTCCCAGCTTTAAACAAGGAAAGGAAGTAAGAACACATGAGAAGGATCACCTACAAGAAAGCTGCCGCCGTCGCCATGGCCGCAGCACTGTCCGCCGCCCTGCTGGTCGGCTGCGGCAGCACCGCCGCAAGCACTGACAGCGCTGCCGCGAGCACCGTCGCCGACGAAAGCGCCGCAGAAAGCACCGCAGAGGATGCAGAAAAGACCGCAGACGAGGGAGATGCAGACGAAGTGGCCGCTAAGAACTGCGCCGATTTGATCGACGCCATCTACGTGCAGGAGCGCAGCGCCGACACCGATGCCCAGTGCGAGGCCGCTAAGGCTGCCTGGGATGCCCTGACCGACACCCAGAAGGAACTGGTCGAGGGTGAGAACGCAGACCCCGACTACTTTGGCCGCGACACCGGCGACGCCGGCAAGGACGACCCGCGCAATGCCGATGACATCGGCGAAAATGAGCTGCTGGTCGTCAGCTTCGGCACCTCCTTCAACGGCAGCCGCGCCGCTGACATCAAGGGCATCGAGGACGCCCTGCAGGCCGCCTACCCGGATTGGAGCGTCCGCCGCGCCTTCACCGCGCAGATCATCATCAACCACGTTCAGGCCCGCGACGGCGAGAAGATCGACAACATGGACCAGGCGCTTGAGCGTGCCGTTGCCAACGGCGTCAAGAATCTGGTTGTCCAGCCTACGCACTTGATGCACGGCGCCGAGTACGACGAGATGTGCGAGGCGGTTGAGCAGTACAGGGACAAGTTCGACAGCGTTGCCATTGCCGAACCCCTGCTGGGCGAGGTCGGCGAAGATGCTGCCGTCATCAACGCCGACAAGGAGGCCGTAGCCGCCGCCATCACCGCCGAGGCCGTCAAGACCGCCGGATATGACGACGCCGCTGCCGCCGCTGCGGACGGCACCGCCTTTGTCTTTATGGGCCACGGCACGTCCCACACCGCCAAGGTCAGCTACAGCCAGATGCAGACCGCGATGCAGACGCTGGGCTATGACAACGTCTTTATCGGCACCGTCGAGGGTGAGCCCGAGGACACCGCCTGCGATGCCGTTATCGAGAAGGTCAAGGAGGCCGGTTACACCAAGGTCATCCTGCGCCCGCTGATGGTCGTCGCCGGTGACCACGCCAACAACGACATGGCCGGTGCCGAGGACGATTCCTGGCTGAGCCAGTTCAACGCCGCCGACTGCTTTGAGAGCGTCGACACCCAGATCGCAGGTCTGGGCGAGATCGGCGACATCCAGCAGCTCTACGTTGACCATGCCGGGGCCGCCATCGATTCCCTGAACGGCTGAGAAAGACCTATTCTGCCCGGAGGGTAAGCTCCGGGCAGTTTTTTGGTTTTTGGGAAGGCACGGCAGGGGCCGGGCATGCCCGGCCTGCGTCCGATGTGATGCCCTGCCACGCCGTAGGGGCGGATTCCATATCCGCCCGCACTGCCTCCCGCTAATGCCTGATAAATATATATATAGAATGAGGTAAGGAAAGCATGAAAAAGCTCCAACTCGCATCCCTGACTCTCGCTGCCCTGCTGCTGGCGGGCTGCGGTGCGTCCGCAGCGTCCACCGCCGAGAGCACGTCCGAGGCGGTCTCCACGGAAGAAACCGCCCCTGCCGCCACCGCGGCCCCGGCCCCTGCCGTCACGAAAGCCCAGGCCCCCGCTGCCGCGCTGCCGGACGGCGTATACACCGCTAAGTTCAACACCGACAGCAGTATGTTCCACGCAAACGAAGCTGTGGACGGCATGGGCACGCTGACGGTGGAAAACGGCACGATGACCTTCCACGTCAGTTTGCAGTCCCAGAAAATCGTCAACCTGTATCCGGGCATGGCCGCCGACGCCCCCGCCCACGAGAGCGACTGGCTGCAGCCTACCGTTGACACGGTGACCTACTCCGACGGCACCAGCGACGAAGTATACGGCTTTGACATCCCCGTTGCGGCTGTCGATGCCGATTTCCAGCTGGCCATCCTCGGCACCAAGGGCACCTGGTATGACCATACGGTCAGCGTCTCCGATGCCGAGCCTGCGGCAGAGGATGCGGCTGCGGCAGCCGTCGAGATCCCCGCCGACGGCAGCTACACCTGCGCTGTGACGCTGGAGGGCGGCAGCGGGCGTGCCACCGTCGAAAGCCCCGCCGCGCTGACTGTGGCCGACGGTATTATGACCGCGACCATCGTCTGGAGCAGCCCGAACTATGACTATATGCTCGTTGACGGCGAAAAGTACCTGCCCGTCAACACCGACGGCAACTCGACGTTTGAGATCCCCGTTGCTGCGCTGGATACCGCGCTGGCCGTCACGGCGGACACCGTCGCCATGAGCACCCCGCACGAGATCGACTATACCCTGACCTTTGACAGCGCGACGCTGGCCGCCGCCGAATGAGGCGCGCGGCAGCTTTTGCCCTGCCCGCTCTGCTGCTGGCAGGCTGCGCGGCTGCATCCCAGGCTCCCGCGCAAACGGACGCATTGACGATAGAAAACCGCTATCCGCTGGAATATGCGAAGCAGTTCACGGTGGATGTGTGCGCGGGCGGCTATGACCTCATCACGATTGACGGCAGCCGCTATCTCGTCGTGCCGGAGGGGGCCGCTGCGCCCGCCAATCTGGACGCAGACATCACCGTTTTGCAGCAGCCTATCCAAAATATCTACCTTGTGTCGTCGTCCGCGATGGATCCCATCATCAGCATTGGCGGGCTGGGGGCTGTGGCACTGTCCGGCACGCAGGCCGAAAACTGGTACCTCGACGCGGCCCGCACCGCCATGGAGCAGGGCGAGATCGCCTACGCGGGCAAGTACAGCGCGCCCGACTACGAGACGATCCTGTCCGCCGACTGTGGCCTTGCCATCGAGAACACAATGATCTACCACACGCCCGAGGTGAAGGAGCAACTAGAAAAATTCGGCGTGCCGGTCCTCGTCGAGCGCTCGAGCTACGAGAGTGATCCGCTGGCCCGGATGGAATGGGTCAAGCTGTACGGCATCCTGCTGGGCAGAACCGAGGAGGCCGAGCGCGTTTTTGACGACGCTGTGCAGCGCATTGCACCGCTGCTGGACGAGGAACCCACCGGTAAGACTGCGGCGTTCTTCTCCATCACCTCAAACAATCTCGCCACGGTGCGCAAGGGCGGCGATTACGTTGCCAAGATGATCGGGCTGGCGGGCGGCAGCTACGTCTTTGCCGACCTGACGGACAGCGGCAACAATCTGGCGACGGTCAATATCTCGCTCGAGGATTTCTACGCCGGGGCGCGTGACGCCGATGTGCTGTTCTACAACAGCACGATTGAGGGCGAGCTGCGCACAATGGATGAGCTGCTCGCCAAATGTCCGATGCTGGCGGACTTCAAGGCCGTGCAAAGCGGCAGCGTCTGGTGTACGTCGCAGAGCCTTTTCCAGCAGAGCATGGAGCTGCCGGAGCTGATCCTGGATATGAACAGGGTGTTCACCGAGGATGACCCGGACGACAGTGAATTGACATTTTTGACGAAGCTGCACTAAAAATTTAACGCGGCGGCAAAAACAGACGCACAAAACCGTGGCGCATCCGTAGGGGCGGATTCCATATCCGCCCGCACCATTGCCGCCCGCCGCAAAGGGAACCACGCATGCACACCTCCAAACGCATGACAATTGCATACCTCGCCATGGCGGCGGCCCTGCTGGCGCTGTTTGCGCTCAACCTGTTCTGGGGCAGCGTTGCGCTCTCCCCGGCGGACATCGCCGCGGCCCTGCTGGGCCGCCGCACAAACGCGCTGGCGGCCAACATCCTGCTGCAGCTGCGCCTGCCGCGCGCCGTCATGGTCGTGCTGCTGGGGGCGGCGCTCTCGGTGGCCGGGTATCTGCTGCAAACGTTTTTTGCCAACCCGATTGCCGGGCCGTTCGTCATGGGCATTTCCAGCGGGGCCAAGCTGGCTGTGGCGCTGACGATGGTCGTCTTTTTGAACCGCGGTCTGCTCACCGGCTCGCTGACGCTGATTCTGGCGGCGTTTGCCGGGGCCATGGCGGCCATGCTGTTTGTGCTGGCCGTGGCGCGCCGCGTGCAGCAGATGAGCATTTTGGTTATCTGCGGCGTCATGATCGGCTACATCTGCTCGGCCGTCACCGATATTGTCGTCGCCTTCGCGCAGGATTCCAACATCGTCAACCTGCACAACTGGTCGATGGGCAGCTTCTCCGGCATGACCTGGGGCAATGTCGCCACGGCGGCGGCCATCGTTCTGCCCTGCCTGGCCGCCGCGTTTTTGCTCTCCAAGCCGATGGCTGCCTACCAGCTGGGCGAAAGCTACGCCGCCAGCGTCGGCGTGCCGGTGCGGGCGTTTTCCGTGGTGCTTGTGCTGCTGTCAAGCCTGTTGGCGGCCTGCGTCACGGCATTTGCCGGACCGATCTCCTTCGTCGGCATTGCGGTGCCGCATCTGGTAAAACATACGCTGGGCAGTGCAAAACCGCTGCGGGTGCTGCCGGGCTGCGCACTGGGCGGCGCGGCATTCTGCCTGCTGTGCGACCTGATCGCCCGCAGCCTGTTTGCACCCACCGAGCTGTCCATCAGCTCGGTCACAGCGGTGTTCGGTGCGCCGGTGGTCATCTGGCTGCTTGTGCGCCGCCACAGCGGGGAGGGCACGGTATGAGCTGTTGTGAAACGCAAAATCTCGCCGTCGGTTACGGCGCGCCGCTGCTGCGGGACATTGCCCTGCACGCCGAGCGCGGCAAAATTCTGGCGCTCATCGGTCCGAACGGCGCGGGCAAATCCACCCTTTTAAAAACGCTGGCCGGGCAGCTGGCGGCGCAGGGCGGCGCGGTGCTGCTGGACGGGCAAGACCTGACGGCCTACACCCCCAACGCCCGGGCGCGCAAGCTGGCGCTGATGCTACCCCACACGGCCCGCACCGAGCTGACGTCCTGCTTTGAGGTCGCCGCCGCCGGGCGCTACCCCTACACCGGGCGGCTGGGCATTTTGTCCGACACCGACAGGCAGCAGGTGCATGACGCCCTGTGCCTTGTCCGGGCGGAGGAGTTGGAGGACCGCGATTTTGCCAGGATCAGCGACGGCCAGCGCCAGCGCGTGCTGCTGGCCCGCGCGGTCTGCCAGCAGCCGGAGATTTTGCTTCTGGACGAGCCAACGTCGTTTTTGGACGTGAAGGGCAAGGCGGAGCTCATGGACATCCTGCAAGTGCTGGCACATGAGAAGAATGTGGCCGTCATCGTGACGCTGCATGAGCTGGAGCTGGCCCAAAGGCTGGCCGACGCCGTAGTCTGCGTTGCGCCGTCAGGCGTGTCCGCTGTGCTGGCACCGCAGGACGCCTTTGCACAGGACAATATCTGTGCGCTGTTTGGACTGAGCACCGACCAATACGCGGTGCTGTTTGCCGGGAGCGGCGCAAAGCCGAAGCCCCAATTTGAGCACTACATCCGCAGCGGGCAGCGTTTACTGCGCTGCGGCTACACCACCGGCACCTGTGCGGCGCTGGGGGCGGCGGGCGCGGCGCGGCTGCTGCTGACCGGCCACGCGCCGGAAAGCGTTGGTCTGCGCACGCCCAAGGGCATCGTTGTGGAGGTCGCACCGCAGTTCTGCCGCCTGACGGCAGACGGGGCCGCGTGCGCCATCGTCAAGGACGGCGGCGACGACATTGACGCCACGACGGGTCTGCCGGTCATTGCCGCGGTCACACTGCTGCCCGACGCGCCGCGCACCGTTACGATTGACGGCGGGGCGGGGGTGGGCCGTGTGACAAAGCCCGGCCTCGACCAGCCCGTCGGCGCGGCGGCCATCAACCGTGTGCCGCGGCAGATGATAACCGAGGCGCTTTTGCGGGAGGCGGACGCCGTCGGCTACGGCGGCGGGTTCGCGGTGGTCATCTCCATCGAAGGCGGCGAGGCTGCGGCCAAGCGCACCTTCAACCCGCATCTGGGGGTCGAGGGCGGCCTGTCGGTGCTGGGCACCAGCGGCATTGTGGAGCCGATGAGCCAGCAGGCACTTCTGGATACGCTGCAAATCGAAATCCACCAGGCAGCGTTGAAAAGCCGCCGCCTGATTTTAGCCCCCGGCAACTACGGGCTGGACTACCTGGCCGCCAACTACCCCGCGCTGCACGAGATCCCTGTCGTAAAAATCTCAAATTTCATCGGCGAGGCGCTGGATATGGCAGCGGCGGAGCACTTCGCGGAGGTGCTGCTCGTCGGGCATGTGGGCAAGCTCGTCAAGCTGGCGGGCGGCATCATGAACACCCACTCCCGCTGTGCCGACTGCCGCACTGAGCTGTTCTGCGCCCATGCGGCGCTCTGCGGCGCGGACGCGGCGACCTGCCGCGCCCTGATGGACGCCGCCACGACAGACGCCTGTCTGGACATTCTGGACGCCGCGCAGCTGCGGGAGCCGGTCATGGCCAGCCTGCTCGCCGCGATCCAGCTGCATCTGGACCGCCGCGCGGCGGGGGCGTTCAAGATCGGCGCGGTGCTGTTCTCAAACCGGAACGGCCCGCTGGGACAGACAAAAACTGCCGATACACTGTTGAAATTGTGGAAGGAAGCCTGACATGGTACATTTTGTGGGGGCCGGCCCCGGTGCACCGGACCTGATTACCCGGCGCGGCGCGGCCCTGCTGCAAACGGCGGACTGCATCATCTACGCGGGCAGCCTGGTCAACCCGGCGCTGCTGGGGCTGGCGGGGCCGGACTGCGCCATCTATAACAGCGCCGAGATGACGCTGGAACAGGTGCTTGCCGTCATGAAAGAAAACGAAGCAGTGCACAAAACCACCGTGCGCCTGCACACGGGCGACCCCTGCCTGTACGGCGCGATCCGGGAACAGATGGACGCGCTGGACGCCATGGGCATCGCCTACGACGATACGCCCGGCGTGTCGAGCTTCTGCGGTGCGGCAGCGGCGCTGAACGCCGAGTACACGCTGCCCGGCGTCAGCCAGACCGTCATCATCACCCGCATGGAGGGCCGTACCCCTGTGCCCGAAGGTGAGCGGCTGGCCGCGCTGGCCGCCCACGGGGCGACGATGGTCATTTTCCTCTCCATCGGCCTGATCGACAGGGTGCAGGACGCGCTTCTGCAGGGCGCGTACACCGCCGCGACCCCTGCCGCCGTTGTCTACAAGGCAACGTGGCCGGAACAGAAAATTGTACATTGCACCGTCGGAACGCTGGCCGAAAGCACCCGTGCGGCGGGCATCACCAAGACGGCGCTCATCGTTGTCGGGGACTTTTTGGCCGCACAGTATGACCGCAGCAAGCTGTATGACCCGGCGTTCACAACGGAGTTCCGCAGGGGGACGGACCGATGACCTGCGCGTACATTGCGTTCACGGCGCGGGGCCTGGCGCTGGCGCAGCAGCTGGCGGCTGCCTGCCCCGGCAGCGTGACCCGCGGCGGTGCGGACGGTGTCCGCCTGACCGATTGGACCGCTGCGCAGTTTGCACAAAGCGACGCACTGATTTTTGTAGGAGCTGCCGGGATCGCGGTGCGGGCCATCGCGCCACACTGCCGCAGCAAGGCTGCAGACCCCGCCGTCGTTGTGCTGGATGAGGGTGGGCAGTTCGCGATTCCGCTGCTGTCGGGGCATCTGGGCGGCGCAAACGAGCTGGCGCAGCGGCTGGCGGCGGTCTGCCATGCCGTGCCGGTCATCACGACGGCCACCGACGGACGAGGCGTTTTTGCCGTGGACGAGTGGGCCAAACGCCAGAACTGCGCCGTGGCCGAGCCGGAGCGCATCCGCTGCGTGAGCGGGGCACTGCTGGCCGGGCAAAGCGTTTGCTATGCCGCCGACTGGGCTGTTTCCGGCACGCCGCCCGCGGGTGTGGAGCCTGCCGCCGCCGCTGACCGCGCAGATTTTGCGCTGACGCTGACCCCGACGGGTGAGGCGCTGCACCTGATCCCCCGCATTGCGGTGTTGGGTGTCGGCTGCAAGCGCGGCACGACGGCGGAAAAGTTGGAAACAGCCTTTGCGGCCTTCTGCGCGGAGCACCATTTTGCCCCGCAGGGCATTGTCCGCGCAGCCAGCATTGACTTGAAAAAGGATGAGCCGGGTCTGGCGGCGTTCTGCCGGGCGCACGGCTGGAAGATGGACTTTTATACCGCCGCTGCCCTGCGCACGGCGAAAGGCCGCTTTACATCCTCCGGCTTTGTGCAGAGCATCACGGGCGTGGACAATGTCTGTGAGCGTGCGGCGGTGCTGGCTGCAGACGGGGTGCTGTTTATCCCGAAGTGGGCGCGGGACGGTGTGACCCTTGCCGTGGCGCTGGCCCCCTTTGCCCCGGATTGGAGATGGAAAAATGATGAACCGTAGTCTTGTGTATGTGGTTGGCCTCGGCCCGGGCGGGGCGCAGTATTTGATCGCCCAGGCGCAGACTGCCCTGCAGGCCGCCGACGTGCTGTGCGGCTACACGGTCTACATCGACCTTGTGCGCCCGCTTTACCCGGATAAAGAGGTCTACGCTACCGGCATGACGCGGGAGCTTGACCGCTGCCGTTGGGCGCTGGAAACGGCAAAGGGCGGCAAGACGGTGGCGCTCGTCTGCTCCGGCGACGCCGGGGTCTACGGCATGGCCAGCCCGCTGTTGGAGCTGGCGGAGCACTGCCCGGAGGTAGAGGTCGAGATCGTGCCCGGCCTGACCGCCGCTTTGAGCGGGGCCGCGGTGCTGGGTGCGCCGTTGGCACACGATTTTTGCGTGATTTCGTTGTCAGACCGGCTGACGCCGTGGGCCGTCATTGAAAAGCGGCTGGCCTGCGCCGCGGCGGGGGATTTCTGTCTGGCGCTCTACAACCCGTCGTCCAAAGGCCGCGCCGACTACCTGCAAAAGGCCGTTCGCATTCTGCGGGACAATGGCAAGGGCCCGGACACGGTCTGCGGGCTGGTGCGCTGCATTGGCCGTGACGGCCAGACCGCACGGCTGCTGACGCTGGCCGAGCTGGAGGACACCGCCGTGGATATGTTCACAACGGTCTTTGTCGGCAACGCTGCAACGCAGATTTTACATGGCAGAATGGTTACGCCAAGGGGGTATCGCGGCGTATGAATGTGGTGATTTTCAGCGGTACAACGGAGGGGCGCAGCTTCTCCCGCGCGCTGGGGGCGCTCGGCGCGTCGGTCACGGTCTGTGTGGCGACAGAGCTGGGGGCCGAGGAACAGGGCTGCGCCGACGGCATCACGGTGCGCACCGGGCGGCTGGACGCCGAAGGAATGACGGCGCTGCTGCGCGGTGCGGCGCTCTGCGTTGACGCGACCCACCCGTATGCCGCCGAGGCAACGCGCAATATCCGTGCGGCGGCAGCGGCGGCGGGAGTTGAATATCACCGTCTGTTGCGCCCCGCCAGCCCCCTGCCCGCGGGCAGTGTGGTGCTGACCGATGCCGCCCGGGCCGCCGCGTATCTGGCAGACAGACCG
>ERZ1673695.2688-NODE-2688-length-12726-cov-14.055639_pt1 | contig 12726 bp, 8 predicted proteins | sample MGYA00580225_ERZ1673695 | MGnify/ENA primary metagenome ERZ1673695 (study PRJEB41218, sample SAMN15661739) | gut metagenome | host: Homo sapiens | place: Canada: London | collected 2015-08-20/2019-03-30 | study: EMG produced TPA metagenomics assembly of...
ACATAATCGGTGTAATGATCCTTATAGTTATCGCCGCAAACAGAGCAGGTGTGCAGGGAATAGCCCTGAGAGTTTTCTGTCGGAGGAATGATCGTTGTGACATAATTGTGCGGAATCATCGGAATAACTTCCTGCTCTTTCAAGGTTTTTCCACATACTGAACACTTCTCGCCCGCAGTAAGACCTGTGCTGGTGCAGGTTGCCTTAACCTCCGGAATTTCTACCACAGTGTGTCTCATAGGAACTGTTTTTGTCTCCGAATAGCCGCATACAGAGCATGTGCGTGTGCTGGTGCCGTTTGTATCGCAGGTAGGCGGAGTTTTCTCCTCCCAGAGACCAAAGGAATGCGCTGCAGGGATTTCTGTAATATCCGTTTTTTCATTACAACGGATGCAGTGATGCGATTTGCTTCCGGGCTCCGTGCAGGTGGCTTCTTTCTCAATCGTCCACTCAGCGGAATACTCGTGACCGAGAGCCGGTATTACAGTTTCGTCTTTTTTAGCGTCACACAAGGTACAATGGATCGATTTTGAGCCTTCAGTGATACAATCGGGCGCAACATCAATTGTAAAATCGTCACCCCAAATATGTTCGTGGACAGATACCTCATAAATGACGCGGTCATTTGAAGTATATGAATCCCCTACGCCGGGAATATATTCCGCTGTAATGGTATGTTCCCCCTCAAGCACCGTCCATTCCAGCTCGGCATAAGCTATGCTGTAGCCGTTTGCACCTACAGTTGTCTTTGTCAGTGGTGCAGTACCGATTTTCTCACCGTCCAGTTCAAAGGACACAGAACCGCGGGGAGCCGGAGTTGTGATACCGTTCTTTCGCGAAACATCAAACGAGGCAACCAGCGTTACGGTTTCACTGCATTCGTATGCCTCGGGATTTGTAGTAAGCGCCGCCGCGCTAATGGTGAATTTTCCGTTTGCGTCATAAATACCTTCGTATTGCCTGGCGCCGCTTCCTGACACAGTACAGTTTGTAAAGACCGGAACAGTCGCATTTGTACCTCTGCCTGATGATGATAAATTCAAAATGCCTCCGGTGACATTCAATTCCCCGGCAGTCCCGTATTTTGTCCCGTCATAGCCGCCGCCGATATCAAAGGCTTGTGAGCCGGCTTTTGCTGTCACCTGTCCGCCGCTGATTATGACATCAAAGCCGTTTATTTCATTTCCGGAGCCTCCGATTCCGGCGGCGTATTGTGCACCGGTAGCAGAGACAGTCCCGTCTTTTACTGTAAGCGCCGCATGGATACCTGCGCCACCATAATAAATTTGTTTGCCTGAACCTCCACTTATGCCATCAGTTCCACTAGCATATCCTCTTCCGTTAAGTCCTCCATTTCCTCCGCTTCCTCCAGTATTTCCCGGTAATCCCTGATTTCCGCCTCTGCAATATAATTTTCCACCATAAACATTAACATCGGCAGATGACAAACCAGATCCTCCAGAACCACCAGAGCCCGCACTGCCGCCGTTCCCGCCATTGCCACCTGTGCCAACTTGTCCATAATTCGGCCCGCCAGATTCACTATATCCGCCTTTTCCGCCAGTACCGCCTTTTCCGCCGGCACCTCCAATTCCTCCGGTTCCACCATTTGTATATACTATTCCAGAATATATTGTCATACAACCAGATACGCAAATGCCATCACCACCACTGCCGCCAGTACCACCTGTACCGCCTTTTCCGCCATTGCCTGCATTACTAAGGTCAGTGAACATTGTGGTCCAATTGCGACCATTAGCACCAGCACCTCCTTGGCCTCCTGCACCTCCTGTACCGCCGTTTCCACCGTTTGCCGTAATCCAACCGCCTTTTACCGTTATGTTACTAACATATATTCCGCAACCACCGTGAGGACTGGAACCTATCCCTCCAGTACCTCCATTTTTTCTGTAAGCTAAACCACCATCGTTAATACCAGAACTTCCTCTTGAACCGCTGCTCCCAGTTGTGCCATTTGATCCGTTGATTGTTATTTTCCCATCAAGGATTTCTACATTTCCTGTTCCGTATATTCCATGACTAGCCGTCTGTGAGGCTTTCCTTTTGATTTCTACGACACCGCTCTCAATCCTCAATGTTCCGTTACCGATCGCTATACCGTTTTGGAATGTTGCGGTGCCGGTACCGGTTTGCTCAATTTCGTTATATTGGCTGTCTACAATTCGAACCGTTCTTCCACCGCTCTTGAATGTTAAAGTATTGCTGCAAGTCAAATCATATCCATTGATATCAATAGAATTACATGACACTAAATCCGAACCTGTATAATCGATATCCTGCCACAACATGATATCCACATTCTCGGTTTTCAGCATCTCGCCGAAAGTCGTTGCGTCATATACGTTGACAACGCTGCCTTCCGCTGCCATAACAGGCATACTGACAGCCGGCCAGCTTCCCATCCCTAATATCACAGTCAGCGCTAACAGATACGCGGTTGCTTTTGATAACAATTTTTTCATTATAAATCTCCTTCCTTCTAAACAGTTCCATTTTTCTGAATGACGCTGAGAAATTTTCGCTCAACAGTTTCCCGCATGGTTTCCGTATGTACCCGGAGTGAATTGACAAAATCTTCTGCATATTGTCCATGTTCTCCGCTTTTAAACGCATCAATATGCTTCTTAAAAAAGCGGTAAATTTCCGAATAACAAACAGGTTGAAATTTGACACCGCCAGCGCCCTTGTCAAAATAAGCGATATCAATTTCGTTATAATTGGGTTCAAACAGAAAATAATGCGTTTCTTTTTTACCGGAAAATCCCTTTTCAATAAATTGAACATATTTTGTAAGCTGCGAAATTTCCTCGCGCTTGTCTATCCCATGTAAGCTGGATTTAATTTTATTCTCAATGGCAATCACATGATTGTTTCCTTCCGCCAGCAAATCAATCCTACCTTTTCCCTTGACTGCTTGAACCTCTTTTTTCATCGTATAAGAGTCATCTTCGGGAATCTTTAAGACTTCCCGTGCGAATGAATTAAAAAGAACCGGATTTTTACTGAAAAATTCAAAGAAGAGATTGGTATAGATCGTTTCGTCATATTCCTTGTGAATCAGCTTTAGAAAATGAAAAGGGATCGGAGGTATCGCAAAATCTTTCGGTGCCTTTTCGGGATAATTCTTTTCTTCCCAATATTCTGAATTTTGATCTTCGATGATCTCTTTCAGCTGACGGTAATAATTTTGGAATTCCGTGATATAACCGCGCTGGCGCTGATACTTATAATCGTCCGGCAATGTGATTGTAATGGTATCGGCGTTTTTTATAAAATTATTGGAGGTTTTATCCCATACAAGAAACATTCTTTTCTTTGGGCGAACCACTTTATCCGCCTTAAAGGTCATATAAAAGGTTTTTTCTTCCGTATTTATTTCGCTGAGCAGCTTACCGCCATAGCATATATTGCGTTCTATAATCTCCTTTTTCTGCGCTTTCCGTTCCTCAGGCTCCGCTTCCAGACCGCCATGATGCATCAGCGTTAATCCCGATACAAGATATAATACTTCGGTTGCTTTTTGGTGCCATTCGGAAGTTAACAGGATGTAACCGACATCATGATTTTTTGTGTCATAACCCCCATAAGGCGGAACATAAATATAAATCTCGCCGTCATCCGTTTGAAACAAATTCATAATTTCATGTGGGTGTTCGTCTTCACTGTCCGAACCATATCCACCGGCGAATGATTTATTCAACATAATTTCTTTCACTTTTTTTCTCATCCTCCTCGAATTTATTGTGCAACATAATCGGCATTATGTAATAAACACAAGTTGAAATTTGCTGTTTGATACTGGCGAATTTACATAAGCCGCAGAATAAAACTTAAAAATAGGCACAGAAAGCCAAGCCTTTTCAAAATTTCTGTTGAAAAGGCTTATTCGTGCTGCTTGTTTTTGACAATATCCCGTAAAAATCATACTTTTCTTCGCAAAATGGCTTGTAATTTCCCGCGAGCCATGATATAATAGCATCAATAAAATAGGTTTGGTATATCCATTTACAACATAATGCCGATTATGTACTCAGCCGCCGGTTTCGACGGCTTTTTTCATAGGAGCAGCCGCATATGTTCCATCTGTCTGCGGTGCTCATCTCCAGTTGAAATGATATAGATCCGGGTAGTATTGATACTGCTGTGGCCTAAAATATCCGCCAGCTTGGCGAGATCTTTTTCAATACCGTAAAACACACGGGCAAACAAATGTCGCAGATTGTGAGGAAATACCTTTTGCGGTTTTACCTCCGCCTGCTCGCAAAGGCCTTTCATCTCCCGCCAGATATTGGTGCGGCTCATCGGCTTCCCTGTGCGGGTGATAAAAATGGCGCCTGACTGTATATTCTGCTCTGCGGCATAGCGCAGCAGCTTTTTCCGCAGCTCCTTTACAAGGAACACCGACCTTGTTTTTCCTTTGAGGAAAACAACCGCCTCGCCGCGCTTTGCCGCTTCCACTGTGATATATTGCAGTTCGCTCACTCGAATCCCAGTTCCGCAGATGGTCTGCAAAATCAGGTTTAGCCGCTCGTTGCCTTTTTGCTTAGCAGCATTTACCAGTCGCATATATTCCGCTTTGGTCAGTTCCTTTTCTTCGGGGCAGTAAATCTGCCGCTGGAGCTTGATGGATTTCACCTTGCAATCCGACCATCCGAGAAATGAAAATAGGCTGTTCAGGCTTGCCAGCATGGAGTTAATGCTTCGAACAGCATAGTTTTCGGCAAGCAGCCTACTCTTGTAAGCAATGACCTTTCCCTTTGTGATTTCAGCACCGCCTAAATATTCGGCGAACGCTTGCACATCCCGCAGATATTTTTCTACGGTGTTTTCGCTTTTCTCTTCACTCCTGAGATATGCGGAAAAATCCGCAATCCTATTTTCTGTTAAAATTCGTCCTTTCATTTTGATTTACCTCCGGATATCTATTTTATTCGAAAAGTATGATTCAAGAGTGGTCCTCTCCATTTTAGGAAGGAATAGCCGCTTAATCGACTGTGTGGATTTCGGGCATAAAAAGAGTCCCATGGGTTATCAGCGTAAAAATTATGCTTTTCTAACGAGCTTTTTTTTCCTTACCGATCCCTTCTCGTATCAGTTTCTAATGCAGTTTCCCCAGCGCACGGCGGTAAGTCTTGTCCGTTGTATCGGTGGGGGAAAACTAAGCCGTGATCGACGGCAACATCCAGGAATGCCCCTGTCGGTGTGGTTTCTTTTGGGCTTGCCGTCCTCATCGAATCCTCGTTATCATAGTAATAGATAGAATAACATTCCATACAGAAGCCGAGATGTGCCGATGCCATTGCGCTTTCATGGTAGTTCGGATTTTCAAACGCCGCCAGGATTGCTTCGGCTCGCTCTATTTTGAAAAACAGTTTTTCCGTATCTGATATATCCCCGCGGCGATTTCTTCACGGCCGTCCTCGCTGTCCTGAACGGCCTATTTGCCATGGCAGTCTATAACTGCACATTCTGCATTCCTGACCGTATGAGTTCAGCGGTATCTTTTTCACTTATATCGATCGCCTGTGCAATTTTCTGAATGGTTGCGCGATCTGCCTTGCCGCCGGATCCACGGAATAACCGCATCGTCTTTTTCAGCCGCGAATATTCATCGTTTCTCTGAACGGTAAAGCCCGTGCGCATGGTACGGATATATTCGTGCACCTCTCGCATTGCAGCGTATTGCTTGTACGCAATAAAGAGGACACCGCAATTCAGATCGTAATCGTGCAAGGCGTTCAGCATATCGATGATATACGCCTGCTTGGTATCCGAAAAACGCCCGTACATCGCATATTCCCGAACAAATGTCATGGTCTTGTCATTGACCGTGACCGTGCGCTCATAGTAACGCAGAAGCCAAGCGATATATTGATCGTCCTTTTCGGAAATGTAACCTGCGCCGGCGTTAAACGGCGTCTATGCGGTTCCTTTTCCCATTCTTTCGCGGCGGCCGCCTCTCCCGAATTAAAAAGCGGGGGTTATTTTAACCTCTTATCCGCTTCGGCGCAGAGCCGCTCTTGCAAATTCTTCCGTTATGGTTTTCCTGCCGTTCTCGGTTCGGATAGCAGAACAACGTCGGTTATACAAATCCACAGCGGGATCAGCAGCGGCAAACTCCTTGCGGTTGCTTGAACTATTTAGTCTCAATTTTATTGTCCAACTTTTGGGGCAATTCCTTTTTGCCTATAAACCTGGATTTCATGAGGCCCGCGCTTTTGCTTTACTGGCCGCCCCCGGACAGAACGATGATCTGCCGCTGATTTGCCTCGCGTTTCCCGGCAAGCAAGGCGTGCGGCTGGTATGCAAACGCAGGCAGGGCACAAGATCGCGGTTTGACCTGGAAACAGCGTCAAGCCTACAGGTTTTGCGGCCCGCAGGCTTCACCGCCTGTTTTTGTTATGTTTTACGCAAATTTCATCAAATAAAGATATATGAAATTGCTGCGCTGTGGTAATATCATACGGAAATATGTCAAACAGAAAAAATCTGTATCCGGAGGCATACATGAGAGGAATCATTCTCTATCAGTCAAAATACGGTGCCACAAAGAAGTATGCAGCTTGGCTGTCAGAAGCAACGGGATTCCCTATGCAGGGAATAAATGCTGCAAAGGCGTCTGATTTGCGTCAATATGACCTGCTTATCGTTGGCGGCGGAATCTATGCTTCGGGCATAGCGGGGCTTTCTTATTTGAAGAAAAATCCAGATATCTGGAACGGCAAAAACGTTCTCGTGTTTTGTGTGGGAGCATCTCCTTACGAGGAAACGACGTTCAAGGAAATAGTGCGTCATAATATGAAGGGAGAATTATCCTCCTTCCCCTGCTTTTATTGCCGGGGAGCCTGGAATATAGCACAAATGAATTTTTTGGATAGAACGCTTTGTAAACTGCTCCGCAATGCGGTGCGGAAAAAGGCTCCGGAGGATTATGCCCCCTGGGAGGCTGCGCTCATGGAAGCAGGCGACGAAAACCGTGATTGGACAGATAAGAAGTATTTAGAACCGATATTGGCCAAAGTGAACGCGTTGTTGTCAAAGACATTTTGAGGAAAGGCGGGCTCCGAAATGTACAAAGCGGTAGTGATCGAATACTCCCCAAAAGCAGAAGATATGGCGAAAAAAATAGAAGAAAAGGCAAACGAGATGTCGGAAGAAGGCCTTGATCTGATTACCATGTCTGTTACAGGCTCAGCAAAAGCAATTTTGGTATTTAAAAGCGAGAATTGAGCTTCGGGCAGCAAAGCTGTATATGATCTCTGTAGCAGCGTACCCACTTGGCGCAAAATGCTCCGACGCAAAAGGGTGTTTGTACACAATCAAAAAGATTTCCATCATCGCCAAAAAACAGAGCGTAAGCGTACATTAATTTATTTAAAAGCTTATAATTATTGGGATATTCTAAGATACCTGCGCGGGTAATATGAATGCATTCATCAATATTTCCTCCGTGAGATCTTTTTCTCTGCGAAGGCGCTTTACCGTCTCGCCAATATAAAGCTGAATATTGTTTCCTCCATTTAATTTTAATCGTTATGACCATAATATCACGCTTACTACTAGAAAAAATATCTCGCAGGATCACCTCCGCTGCCGACGAAAAGACAAAGCTTGCCCACGAATTAGGGCATTGCATAACAGGAGCATTCTACAGCATCGATTTCCCCTTCGATATTCGGCAGCGCCATGAAAATCGCGCCGACAAATGGGCAAAAAGGCTCGTCCCAGAAGAAGAGCTGGAAAAAGCCGTCGCGGACGGTTATACGGAAATATGGGCGCTTGCCGATTTCTTCGGCGTGACAGAGGATCTGATGCGCAGGGCAGTAAGCTGGTACAAATTCGGCAACCTAGAGTCATGATAGACTGCCCGCGTTTTGACATTTAAATGAAAGGACAGAACAAAAAGCAAAAGACCGCTTCTTCCAGCGGCCTTTTCTCTGTTATATCCGTTTTACCATAATCCGTTACGAGCTTCCAATCTGGAGTTTCTCCGCCGCAGCAGAAAAACGATTAATGATGATAGTAAAACTATACATAGATTTATAACATATGTAAGCCGTCCTGTCAATCCCTTATTTGCATTTTTTCACGATATTCGCACAAGAAAAAGGGGCCGGAGGCACAGGTCTTATTCCGTAATCCGAACCCATGCCGCCGTCTCGCAGCGATCGTTCCATTCTTTCCCGGATGAAGCATAATCAACAAAAACGACGTTGCGGTCTTTGCAGCAAAGCCGGTAGGCCTGTTCTGCGGGGAACAGCGCGAAATCCGGAATCGGCTCGGCCTGCTCCGCGCCCTGTTTCAAATTCAGCGGAATGTCGACCGCTCCCGGATTCGCTCTCGTATCCAGCGCCAGTACGACGGGGCCGCGCATCAGCACGCCGTATCGATCTGGCCTGTTGGCAGCCTCCGGCAAAAAATCAGAATCCTTCCATAAACGGATCGCAAGATCTGCGCGGATGCGGATGGTATCTCCGCCCTGCCAGATCCGATCTGCGGCGTAGAAGCCGGCGCGGTTTTCGGCAAGCGTCTCCCCGTTGATCTGAAGCGTGCTTCCGGCGCCGAACGGGGGCAGCCGGAACAGAATTTCGAATTGCTCCGGAGCCTGCATTTGGAGTGTCAGAACAATTTCTTCTCCCGCGGGATAATCGGTGTCGATCCGGAACGAAGCTTCCTGCCCGCTCGCCGTCGCGGTTCGGACCAGCCCCGGCTGATAGAGATGAAACGCAAAGCCGCGTTCTGTTCTGCTTACGGAGGAAAGCGCCGTGCAGGCCGTTCCGGCAGCGCCGATTGCAAGACAGCAGCCGTACGCAAACGTATCGTCCAGTTTTTGATAACCGCCCATTTCCCTGCCCCGCCGGCCTTTGCGCAAGGGACTGTAGCTGTCGAAAACGGGGATCATCCCTTTGCACGTCTGTAATTCCGTATTGACTGCGCCAAGCAGCGCATTACAGGCCGAACGTTCGATTGCGTCGGCATATTTGACGTTTCCCGTAATCTGCAGCAGCAGATAGCAAAGCTTCATCCAGGTCACCGTTACGCACGTCTCCTGCATAATGCCGTCGAATGCAGGATCAAACTGACGGATCGCAGAATGGTCGAAGAGCTCATGCGTACAACCCGCGGAACCGATTACCGTAATATCCGAGCGCAGAACACGATCCGCAAACCGTTCCGCTGCACGCAGGTATCTCGGCTCCTTCGCAACGCGGTAATACCACAGCAGCCCCTCGAAGCAGCTCATCATCTCATAGGCTTTTGTTACGGGATATTCATACGGGAAAAGGCGATCCTCTTCCGCCGCGCGGAACAGGTCGAATCCCTCCACGCCCCCGTTTTCGATAATATATCGTGCAAAGTCAAGATAGCGCTGTGCGCCGGTCAGCGTATACAGCCTTACGAAGGGCTCCAGGATCGAACTGGAATTCATTCCTCCCCAGGCCTTGCTCGTCTGCGTAATCGAACGCTTGCCGGCAGACGGAGGGCCGATCCGCGCAACGATATAGTCTGCATGGCGCTTCAGTGCCTCGAGGATTTCACCGCGCAGCGCTTCCTCCCGGCAAATGTCCAGAAAATACTGCATGCCCAGCATCACATATTTCCGGCACCAGATATCCCATCCCTGGAATTCCCGGGAAATGGAATAAGTGGAAAAACGTCCCTCGCCATCCTGTACAGACAGCAAATCGCGCACGCTGTCTTCCAGAATTTCGTACAAGTCCGGATCCTGCGTATAGTAATATGTCAAAGAAGCCCCGCGCATCAGTTTTCCCCAATATTCGCCGCGCCAGGCAAGATTGGCGTCATCCGCATTCCCGCTTCGGAACGGCTCCGCCAGCCGTTTCCAGACAGCGGGATCTTTCAGCTGCCGTTCCTGTACGAACCGAATGGCTCTGTCGAACATTCCCGTAAAATGCAGAGAGCCCATGGGCAGCAGTTCAAACCGATAGGGAATCATACACATATTTTCAAACCTCCACGCCGATTTCGTTTCCTTCCGGAATATTTTCCGCTGTGGTATACGTTTTGACCGCAAGCCGGCCGGAGCTCCCGTGCAGAGGAGCGATGCGCACCGTGCGTTTTTCACCCGGAAGCAGAGAGAAAAAGTTGTCCTCCAATACCGCCTCCGCGTCGAACGCAACCGCATGCACATATGCCGCCGCCTCTACCGTAACGGATCCGTCCTCCTGCAGAACGGATACGCCGCCGCATTCCCGAAGCCGCAGGAGCCCCGCTTTATAGAAAGTCCTGTGGCGTCCCAGCCCGCAGCGCAGATCGCATACCAGAAGCTCTTCTTCTCCAGGCACCAGCTCTTCCGGGACGGTAAAAACGCAGGAAGCGCCGCCTGCCGGAATTTCCTGCAAGCGATGAAGCGCGCCGGCGGCCGAACCGTCCCGTCCGATCCGCGTAAGCGTCAGCTCCGCGGGAATCGCGTCCGGCGTATCATTCGCTGCGTATAATTGCAGCGTACCGTCCTCCTGCCGGTCAAACGAAGCCGTGACAGGGCGCGCCGCTTCTTTAAAGGCGTAATAGGCGGCCTTCGGCACGCCGTAATAATCTATGAACGACCAGCCGGAGGCCGCGGGCCAGCACTCGTCAAACATCCAATAGATCACGCCGCCGCAAAAGTCCTGATTCCTGCGGTACTGTTCCATCGTCAGCCGCATCCACTCATACTGGATGTACTGTAATTTAAAGAGTCTGTCCGCTCCGTCCCGGGAGCCGCCAAGCAAGCGCTCCGCAAAGCGCAGCGTGTAATCCAGCAGTTCTTTGGGCAGGGATGGATTCGTTTTCGTATGATACCTCCACATCGACAGGTCTTCGCCAAAAATATCGTCCTCCGTCATAAACTTTCTCAGCGAGCAAAGCGATACGGCGCCCATCGTCGGCTCCTCCGCGATAAACCGGGCAATATATTCCTTAAAATACTCCCGGTAGTTTTCAATGGCGCCCCGGTCGATAAAATCCAGAAGATATCCCAGGAACTGCGTATTATGTGTCGTGCCGCACGTTTTGGAGGCATACCGGTCCCCGCCATACGGGCTTGACGGCAAAAACAGCCGCTGCGGATCAAATTTCTGCAAAACGGGCGCGATTGCACAGAGCGCCGACCGTCTTCCGGTATAAGAGGGATCGAGGTCGCTGCCTCGCACCGCATTTTCATTGTCGCCGGACCACCATAAAAGACAGGGATGATTCCGGAGGCGTTTCGCCGCAGATTCCGCCTCTAAGGAAAGCTGTCTGAGAAACCAGGGCTCATCCTCTGGATAAGAGCCGCAGGCCATCATGAAATCTTGCACGACAAGGATGCCCAGCCTGTCGCATTCCCGATAGAAATGCTGCTTTTCAAAAATTCCGCCGCCCCAGATGCGAATGAGATTGATCCCTGCGCAGGCCGCCAGTTCCAAAAGCCCCGTAATTTTTTCGTCCGATTCTTCCGAAGGGAACGGCTCGCAGGGGACCCAGTTTCCGCCTCTGCACCAAACCGGAGCTCCGTTGATCATAACCCGGAAGCCGGAAAAAGTTTCGTTGAAATCATATTCCTTTCCGCTTTCGGTATTCTGCAGCCTGCGGCACAGATCATAGGCCGCGCTGCCCGGCAAATCAACGGGCTGCACGATGCGGGCCGTCCGAACGCCGAAGCGGCAGGAAACGGCCGGTTCCCCGTCGGCGGTCAGCCGAAACAAATAGAGCGGCTGCCTGCCGGAACCATTCGGATACCAGAGCTGTGGATTTTCAATGGAAATCCGCTCCTTTCGGAGCTCCTCCGCGCAGTAAAAATCCTTTTTATAAATAAGTCTTCCCTCCGGATCAAAAAGCTCCGCGCGTGCGGTGCAGCTTCTGTGGAACCGCATTTCGGCGGCAATTTCCGCCCATTTTGCGTCCGCCGACACCGTATAAATATAAAGATCGTCCTCTTCGGCGGCTCTTTGCCCAAACCGCAGAGAGACCGGCCGAAAGATTCCGCAGGTTACAAAGCGATCTACCCAATCCCAGCCGTAGGTGCATTGCATACGCCTCGTATAAAGCCGTTCCGCCGTAAATGCAGCCGGCCGCGCTTTTCTCCCGCGAACCGCCAAAACAGGAGAATAGAAGTAGACCTCCAGCGTATTGCTGCCGCTGACCAAAATCCCGTCTACCGCAAATACATGCTCGAGAAACATATTCTCCGCATGGCCGATCCACGTTCCGTTGAGATAGATATCGCAATATACGTCGAGACCTTCAAACACCAGCTTTGCGCCGGGCTCCGCGGCGTCGCACACAAACTCTCTGCTGTAAACCCAATCACTCATTTCGATCCATCGAAAAGAATCGGCATTGTCGCGTCGATAAAGATCCGTGACAATCCCGTTCCGGATCAGGTCGGTATGCACGCAGCCGGGAACAGTTCCGTTCACATCGATTTCCGCTCCCGCAGAAGCATTTCTGCCGCGCAGGCGCCACACGCCGCATAATGAAATTTCACGCATAGGTCCTCCAATATTCTTTGCATATTTTTACAATAATATATCGTGTCGTATTGTATCATTAATCCGAGAAAATAACAATAAAAAAGCCGGCGCTCTCCGGAAAGGCTGTTGATGCAGGCTTGGTTTTGTGTTATACTTTTTTCATTGATTATACATAATTCTGGAAGGTACAGGAGGTAGTGTGAAAGAAATGAGTCGAGCAGGCCCGAAAAAGGGCGCACAAAACCAGCCC
>ERZ1673695.2689-NODE-2689-length-12725-cov-4.397790_pt1 | contig 12725 bp, 11 predicted proteins | sample MGYA00580225_ERZ1673695 | MGnify/ENA primary metagenome ERZ1673695 (study PRJEB41218, sample SAMN15661739) | gut metagenome | host: Homo sapiens | place: Canada: London | collected 2015-08-20/2019-03-30 | study: EMG produced TPA metagenomics assembly of...
GGCGCGCAACAAATACACCTTCTTCGGGGCGAAGGCGAAGGAGGACGGTTTCCAGCAGATCGGGGACCTCTTCCTCGAGACGGCGAACAACGAGAAGGAGCACGCGGAGATCTGGTTCAAGATCCTGCATAACGGCATGCAGCCGACGACCGACAATCTACAGGCGGCGGCGGACGGCGAGCAGTACGAGTACGAGACGATGTACCCGACCTTTGCGAAGGAGGCGCGCGAGGAGGGCTTCGACCGGATCGCGACGCTGTTCGAGCTGGTGGCGAAGATCGAGCAGGAGCACATGCAGCGGTTCCAGCACCTCAAGGGCAACGTGGACGGCAACACCGTCTTCCAGAAACCGCAGAGCGTCACCTGGATCTGCCTCAACTGCGGGCACATCTACGAGGGCACCACGCCCCCGCCCAAATGCCCCGTCTGCGAAAAGCCGCAGGCGTGGTTCCAGGTCAAGGCGGAAAACTACTGAGCACTCAAAAAAAGGGGAACGGCCCGCGGGCCGTTCCCCTTTTTTATCTATCTGAAACTGCGCGCGAGGCGCAGGCGGACGTTGGTCTGTCCCGCCCGCCGGGCCGGTATTCCGGCCGCCCGGCGGGCTGACAGTATTGTATGAGGAGAAGAAAGAAAAGATCAGGATCGGTATTGGGAAAATACAGCTGGGTCTCGTCCCGATGGCATCCCGCCTTTCGTTTTGGAGTGGCTTCAGTATACCGGGCAGATGTGAAACCCGTTTGAAGATTTTTTGACATTTATCGGGGGATTGTCTGTCCAAATTGTTTCGTAACAATGAAGCCTGTCGGGTTCGCCAAACGGCAAGCCGGTTTTTTGGCGGTTTGCACATAATTTTACGCAATTTTTACACGGCGCGGCTTGTGTTTTTACATGGGGAAGGTATTCTTATCGCGTACCTCAGGAACGGAACAACCAGTAAAGAAAGGTGAAAACAATGAAAAAGATTTTTGCGACAGCGCTTGCTTCTCTGATGATGCTCTCCGCGCTGGCAGGCTGCTCCTCCGCCCCCGCCGGCGAACCCGCCGCCCCGGACGCGGCGGCTCCCGCCTCCGGGACCCCGGCCTCCGGGGCCGCGCCGTCCGAGGCGCCCGCCTCCGACTTTGACGCCTCCAACCCGATCTCGGTCATCTCCCGCGAGCCCGGCTCCGGCACGCGCGGCGCCTTCATCGAGCTCTTCGGCATCGAGGAGAAGGGTGAGGACGGCACCAAGGTCGACCGCACCACCGAGGAGGCCACGATCGCCAACCAGACCAACGTGGTCATGACGACCGTCGCCGGCGATCCCTACGCGATCGGCTACATCTCGCTGGGCTCCCTCAACGACACCGTCAAGGCGGTGAAGATCGACGGCGCCGAAGCGACCGCCGCGAACGTCGCCTCCGGCGTCTACAAGGTCGCGCGCCCCTTCAACGTCGCGGTCAGGGGGGAGGCGTCCGGCGTCACGAAGGACTTCCTGGATTTCATCATGAGCGCCGAGGGCCAGCAGATCATTGAGGACAACGGCTACATCAGGGCCGCCGCCGACGCGGCCGCCTATGCGGGCGGCAAGCCCGAGGGCAAGATCGTCGTGGCCGGCTCCTCCTCCGTCTCCCCGGTCATGGAGAAGCTCAAGGAGGCCTACACCGCGTTAAATCCCGCCGCCGTGATCGAGATCCAGACAAGCGATTCCACCTCCGGCATGACCGCCGCGATGGACGGCACCTGCGACATCGGCATGGCCTCCCGCGAGCTTAAGGACGAGGAGGCCGCGGCCCTCTCCGCGACCGTCATCGCCAACGACGGCATCGCGGTCGTGGTCGCCCCCGGCAACCCGGTCGGGGACCTCACCAGCGCGCAGGTAAAGGAGATCTTCACCGGCGCGGCGACCGCGTGGAGCGCGGTGGCCGGCTGAGCCGGTTCCCGCTTCCGATAGAACGCTTTCTTCCTTTTCATTTCTTTCCTCCGGAAAAGGGCGGATGAGCATCCGCCCCTTTCCCATGCCGGGGACCGGGCGGGTTTCCCGCCCGGCCGCCCTCCGCCAGACCGCCCCGCGCGGGCAGCAAAGGAGACTTCGCCGATGTCCGGTAAAATCAAGGAAAAAGGGATGGAAATCCTCTTTTTGGCCTGCGCGCTCGCGTCGATCGCGGCGGTGGCCGTGATCTGCCTCTTCCTCTTCATGGGCGGCATCCCGGCGATCGGGGAGATCGGCGCGGGGGAATTCCTGCTCGGGCGCAAGTGGGCCCCCCAGGACGTGCCCGCCTCCTTCGGCATCTTCCCGATGATCCTCGGAAGCGTCTATGTGACGGGCGGCGCGATCCTCCTCGGCGTGCCGGTCGGCATCCTGGCCGCCGTCTTCCTCGCGCGGTTCTGCCCCCGCCCCGCCTACCGGGTGCTGGGGCCCGCCGTCCAGCTGATGGCGGGCATCCCCTCGATCGTCTACGGCTTTTTCGGGATGGTGGTCATCGTCCCCTTCATCCGGGAGCATTTCCGGAGGCTCGGCGCGGTGAACGGCAGCAGCATCCTGGCCGCCTCGATCCTGCTGGGGATCATGATCCTGCCGACGGTCATCGGCGTGTCCGAATCGGCGCTGCGCGCCGTGCCGCAGAGCTACTACGAGGGCGCGCTCGCCCTGGGCGCGACCCATGAGCGCGCCGTCTTTTTCGCGGTGCTGCCCGCCGCCAAAAGCGGCATTCTCGCGGGGGTGGTGCTCGGCGTCGGCCGCGCCATCGGCGAGACGATGGCGGTCATCATGGTCGCCGGCAACCAGCCGCGGATGCCGGCGGGCCTCTTCAAGGGGGTGCGCACGCTGACGGCGAACATCGTCATGGAGATGGGCTACGCCTCGGGGCTCCACCGGGAGGCGCTTATCGCCACCGGCGTCGTGCTCTTCGTCTTTATCCTGCTCATCAATCTCTGCTTTTCGCTGCTCAAAAGGAGGATGGACTGATGCGCGACATCCACGGCCTCCCCGCCGTCAACCGCGTGAGCCTCCGCCAGCGGGCCCGGTCCTACCTGCGCCGGCCCCTCTCGCTGCTGCTCTTCCTGCTGGTCGGGCTCGCGGCGCTGCTGACGGCCGCGACGCTGCTCTTCATCATCGGGTACATCCTCGTCAGGGGGGCGCCCCACATCACCCCCTCCCTCTTTGAGCTGACCTACAACTCGGTCAACGTCTCCCTCTTCCCGGCGGTCGTCACGACGGTGATGATGACCCTTCTCTCGCTGCTCATCGCCGCGCCGCTGGGTATCTTCACGGCGATCTACCTCGTCGAATACGCCCGCCGCGGCAACCGGCTCGTCGGGCTGGTGCGGATCACCTCCGAAACGCTCAGCGGCATCCCCTCGATCGTCTACGGGCTCTTCGGGATGCTCTTCTTCGTCACCGCGCTGCACTGGGGCTTTTCGCTCCTTTCGGGCGCGTGCACGCTGGCGATCATGATCCTCCCGCTCATCATGCGCACCACCGAGGAGGCCCTCAAATCGGTGCCCGACTCCTTCCGCGAGGCGAGCTTCGGTCTGGGCGCGGGCAGGCTGCGCACCGTCTTCAAGGTGGTGCTGCCCTCGGCGGTGCCGGGGATTCTGGCGGGGGTGATCCTCGCCATCGGCAGGATCGTCGGCGAGACGGCGGCGCTCATCTATACGGCGGGCACCGTCGCGCAGATCCCGGGCGGGAAGGACGCGCTCTTCCTGTCGGGGCGGACGCTCGCCATCCACATGTACGTGCTCTCGAGCGAGGGGCTCCACACCAACGAGGCATACGCGACGGCTGTCGTGCTGCTGGTCACGGTGCTGCTCATCAACACCCTCTCGGCGGTGGTCGCCAGGCGGCTTACGAAAGGCTAGGGAACAGGATGAAGGACAAATTTCAAATCGAGGGCCTCGACCTCTTTTACGGCGACTTCCAGGCGCTTAAAAACGTGGAGCTTTCACTCGGGGAACGGGCGATCACCGCGTTCATCGGCCCGTCGGGCTGCGGCAAGTCGACCCTGCTCAAATCCCTCAACCGGATGAACGACCTCGTGGAGGGCTGCCGCATCACCGGGCGGGTGCTGCTCGACGGGGAGGACGTCTACGGGGACATGGACGTGAACCTGCTGCGCAGGCGGGTGGGGATGGTTTTCCAGAAACCGAATCCCTTTCCGATGAGCGTCTACGACAACATCGCCTACGGGCCGCGCACCCACGGCGTCCGTTCCCGCGCGCGGCTCGACGGGATCGTGGAGAAATCCCTGCGGGACGCGGCGATCTGGGAGGAAGTGAAGGACCGGCTCAAAAAGCCGGCGCTCGGGCTGTCGGGCGGGCAGCAGCAGCGGCTGTGCATCGCCCGCGCGCTGGCGGTCGAGCCGGAGGTGCTCTTGATGGACGAACCCACCAGCGCCCTCGACCCGATTTCCACTTCCAAGATCGAGGACCTTGTGTTAGAATTGAAAAAGAATTACACGATCATCATCGTCACCCACAACATGCAGCAGGCCACCCGCATTTCGGACGAGACGGCGTTTTTTCTGCTGGGCGAGGTGGTTGAGTTCGGCGCGACCGAAGACCTCTTCTCGATGCCGAAGGACAAGCGCACCGAGGACTATATCACGGGGAGGTTCGGATAGATGAGGAACCGGTTTGACCAGGAGCTTTCCGCGCTCAACAACGAGCTGATCGAGATGGGCGCGCTCATCGAGCGGGCGATCGACGACGCCTCCCGCGCGCTGCTCGAAAAGGACCCCGCGCTCGCCCGGCAGGCGATCGGGCAGGGCGCGCGGGTGGACGAGAAGGAAAAGCAGATCGAGCGCCGCTGCCTGCGGCTGCTGCTCCAGCAGCAGCCGGTCGCGGCCGACCTGCGGATGATCTCCACCGCGCTCAAGATGATCACCGACATGGAGCGGATCGGCGACCAGGCGGAGGACATCTCCGAGATCGCGCTCCGCCTGATCGACGACGGCTGCGCCGGCTCGCTCGAGCACATCCCGCAGATGGCGTGGGCGACCGTCCGCATGGTCACGGGGGCGGTCGACGCGTTCGTGGCGCGCGACCTCGACCGGGCGCGGGCGGTCATCGCCTGCGACGACATCGTCGACGACCTCTTCAACCAGGTGCGGGACGATATCGTCCGCCTCATCCGGGAGGACGGCGCGGACGGGGAAGAGGCGATCGACCTTGTGATGGTCGCCAAATACTTCGAGCGGATCGGCGACCACGCGACCAACATCGCCGAGTGGGTGGTCTTTTCGATCACCGGCGAACACGGCAACGAGCGGGTCATCTGACCCGGAAACGGAGGGGACTTGAATGGCCGCGAGGGTCTATCTGGTGGAGGACGACGAGAGCATCCGCGAGCTGGTGCTCTACGCGCTGGCGAGCAGCGGCTATGAGGCGCGCGGCTTCGAACGCGCCGACGCGTTCTGGGAGGCGTGCGACGCGTTTGCGCCTTCCCTCGTGCTGCTCGACATCATGCTGCCGGGGGACGACGGGCTGGCCATCCTGCGCCGCATGAAGGAATCGGTGCGCACGGCGGACATCCCCGTCATCATGCTGACCGCGCGCGCCACCGAATACGACAAGGTGAAGGGCCTCGACGCGGGCGCCGACGACTACGTCACCAAGCCCTTCGGGGTCATGGAGCTGATCTCCCGCGTGCGCGCGGTGCTGCGCCGGGCGGGTCCCGGCGAGGAGCCCGCGCCGCTCCTTTACGGGGAGGTCTCCCTCGACCCGGGCAGGCGCGCCGTCACGGCCGCCGGGGAGCCGGTCGCCCTCACCTACAAGGAGTTCGAGCTGCTCGCCTTCCTGCTCAAAAACCAGGGCCTCGTGCTCACCCGCGAAAAGATTATGGAACGGGTGTGGGGCTTCGACTACGAGGGGGAGAGCCGCACCGTCGACATGCACATCAAATCGCTCCGCCACAAGCTGGGCGCCTGCGGGGAGATCATCCGCACGGTGCGGGGCGTGGGCTACAAGCTCGGGGAATAGGCGCGCGGCGCCAAAAGGAGACCAAGATGAAACGGAACGTATATTGGAGCCTGTGCGCCGCGGCGATCGGCATGGCGCTGCTCACGGCGGCGCTGACCCTCTGGTCGGCCCACGGGCTGCTCGTGCGGCAGGTGCAGCAGGAGCTGCGCGACGAACACAAGCTGATCGCCCGGTCGGTCGCCTACACGGGGGAGGAGAGGCTGGACTACCTCTCCAGCCTGGACATCCGGTTCGACAGCTTCCGCGTCACCCTCATCACCCCGGAGGGCGGGGTGCTCTTCGACTCGGACAACGACCGCGCGGGCATGGAGAACCATCTCGACCGCCCCGAGGTGCGGGAGGCGCTCAGCGTGGGCAGCGGCGAGGACATCCGCCGCTCCGAGACGATGGGGCTCGACACCTGCTACTACGCGGCCGCCCTGCCCGACGGCAGCGTCCTGCGCGTCTCCAAGCAGACCCGCAGCATCGGCGCGGTCTTCGCGGGGGTGATCCCGCTCATGGCGGGCATCGTGCTCGTCACCCTGCTGCTGAGCATGCTGCTGGCCTCCCGCCTGACCCGGCGGCTGGTGCGGCCGGTGGAGGCGCTGGCGGAGGACCTCGAAAACACCGACAGCCTGCGCGGCTATGAGGAGCTCGAGCCCTTCTACCGGAAGCTGCGCGAAAAGAACCGCCTGATCGGCGAGCAGATGGAGCGGCTGCGCGCCGAGCGCGACACGATCAAAACGATCACCTCCAACATGAAGGAGGGGCTGCTCCTGCTCGGCCGGGAGAAGGAGGTCCTCTCGGTCAACGCGGCGGCCCTCTCCCTGCTGGGAAGCCCGGCGGGGGAATACGGGGGGAAAAACGTCCTCGTCGTCACCCGCGACGCCGAGCTGGGCGCGTGCATCGAGCGCGCGGCCGGCGGCGAAGGCGCCGACGTGGTCCTCGAACGGGACGGGCGCGCCTGCCACGCCTTCGCCAGCCCCGTGCGGGAGGACGGCGGACAGGTCGCGGGCACGATCGTCCTGCTGCTCGACGTCACCGAGCAGCAGCGGGCGGAGCAGGTGCGCCGCGAGTTCACCGCCAACGTCTCCCACGAGCTCAAAACCCCGCTCACCTCGATCTCCGGCTTTGCCGAGATGCTCCAAAACGGCATGGCCTCCGGGGAGGAGGACGTCAAGCGGTTCGCCGGGCGGATCTACAGCGAGGCCCGCAGGCTGATCGCGCTGACCGACGACATCATCCGCCTCTCCCGCATCGAGCAGTCGGGCGCCGTCGAGGACGAGCCGGTCGAGCTGCGCGCCCTCTGCGAGGGGGCGGCCGAGGCGCTGCGCTTCCCCGCGGAGCAGAAGCAGGTGGCGATCGCCGTCTCGGGCGATCTCGTCACGGTGCGGGGCAGCCGGCAGATGCTCGACGAGCTCGTCTGCAACCTCGCGGACAACGCCGTCAAATATAACCGCCCGGGCGGCCGCGTCGACCTGAGCGTCCGCCGCGAGGGGGACTGGGCCGCCGTCACGGTGGCGGACACCGGCATCGGCATCCCGCGCGAGCACCAGGCGCGCATCTTCGAGCGGTTTTACCGCGTGGACAAGTCCCGCTCCAAGCAGACGGGCGGCACCGGGCTGGGCCTTTCGATCGTCAAGCACATCGTCGAGCGCCACGGCGGCTCGATCTCGCTCGAATCCGCGCCCGGCGCCGGCACCTCCGTCACCGTGCGCCTGCCTTTCTCAGGGGGCTTTGAAAAGCCCCCTGAAACCCGAAACCTTTGATTCAGGCAGTGCGTCCGGCGCGCCCGCGAAACGCCGCCCGTGGAATAGTTTCCAAACTCAAAGGTTTTGCCGGCTTTTTCAAAAGCCGCGGGGCGGGGCCCCGCGCCGCGCCCGCAGGCGCGGAATCCCCATCCTTCAGGCGTGTATTTCGGTTCCTTTTTACAGGATAAAAAGGAACATCGGAAAGGGGGCCGCTTCCCGGCTGGGAAGCGGCCCCCTTGGCGTCCTCTTTTTCACCCCAGCATCCCGAGGAAGCGGCTGGGCTTGGATGGGTAGTTGTTCATCCCGCAGCGCGACCAGGTGAGGAAGAGCTGTTTCCGCGCGCGGGTGATCGAGACGTAGAAGACCCGCTTCTCCTCCTCCAGCTCGCCCGACCTGGCCGCCTGGAAGGTGGGGAAGACCCCCTCCTGCAAGACGGGCAGGAAGACGTAATCGAACTCGCACCCCTTGGACTGGTGGGCGGTGATGACCGCGACCTTGTTGGCGGAGCGGCTCATGCGGTCGAGCTCGCTCGACGAGAGGGCGGAGAGCTCGAGCAGGGCGGAGAGCTGCCGCGCGGGCGGCTGGGCGGGATCGCAGAAGTCGTCCGCGAAGTCGAGGAAGAGCTGCAAATTCGCGCGTTTCTCGGGCGCGCCGTCATAGAGCTCCCACACCCCGAACCGGTCGAGCAGCATCCGCGCGGCGGCGGGCCCGCCGAGCCCCTCCGCCTCCCGGCGGGCGGTCTCCACGAGGGAGGCCGCGCCCGCGAGGCGGGGCAGGTACTTCGCGTAGAAGGCGCGCCGCGCCTCCTGCCCCGGCAGGAGGTATCCCTTTACAAGCGCGCGGAGCACATCGGCGGTGGCGAGGATGTCGTCCATCGCGTTGTGGGTGGGGTCGTTTGCCGCGCCGAGCGCCGCCGCCACGGTCAGGAGCTTGTGGTTTTCGAGGTTTTTGAGGTAGCGGCGGGAGAGGTCGAGGGTGTCGTACCAGACGTTGCCGAACTCTCCCGGCGCGCCGCTGCGCGCGAGGTTCCGGCGGGTGATCGCAACGTCGAAGGCGACGTTGTGCCCGACGATCACACACCCCTCGCAGAACCGGAGGAAATCCCCCAGCGCCTTCGCGGGGTCCTCCCCGCGCTCCGCGAGGAAGCCGTCGGTAAAGCCGTGGACCTTTTCGGAGTCCCCGACCGGCCTCGACGGCCGCAGAAACCGCTCGAACCGCTCGGAGACATTCCCGGCGGGGTCGAGGCGCACGGCGGCCATCTGCACGATCTCGTCGGAATAGACGTCGGTGCCGGTGGATTCCACGTCGTAGACGACGACGCGGCCATCCGCGAGCGCGTCGAGCAGCGGGGAAAAGAAGTCGCCGGTATTTCTGGTGCGCGGGTCGAAAAAGTCGGCGAGCGCGGCCCCGCCGCCCTCGCGGTAGTTGGCGGCGACCGCACCCACCGTCGCGGGGCCGACCCCCTTGACCAGCCGCTTGAGCACGCGGGCAAGCGCCTCCCCGTCCCGGGGGTTCGCGGCGACGGAGACGCAGGCGAGCGCGTCCTTCACCTCGGCGCGCTTGAGCAGCCGCAGCTCGTCCGCGAGCATGAACCGCACGGGCGGCAGGCTGTCGTCGAGGCGGCTGGCGCGCAGGATGCCGCACACGTCGGCGCAGACCTTGTTGGTGCGGGTGATGATCGCGGCGCGGGAAAAGTCGGTGAGCCCGAGGGAGGCGATCTGCCCGTAGATCCAGTGGATTTCGTCGGCCGGGGTGTCGAAGGAGCGGACGACCACGTCGCCGCCGAATTCCACATGCCCCCCGCCGCCCGGCCCCCGCCCGAAGGCGTTCGCGAGAAAGGCGTTCCCGGCGGCGAGCAGGCCGGGGCTGCTGCGGTAGTTGACGGTGAATTCAATCACGCGCGGATGGAATTCCTCGGTAAAGCGCGCGATGAGCGCGCCGGGGTCGGAGCCGCGCCACTGGTAGATCGTCTGGTTGAAGTCGCCGCAGAGGAGCACCCGGGCGTTCCCGCAGAGCCCGGAGAGAAGCCCGTATTCCGCGAGGCTCACGTCCTGCACCTCGTCGACGTGGACAAAGCGGAACCGCTCCCGCCAGAGGGCGGAGGCGCGCGGGTCGGCGAGCAGCGCAAAGGCGCGGATGAGCAGGTCGGAGAAGTCGAGCAGGCCGCTCGACAGGAGCTTCAGGTTGTAGAGGCGCACGACCGACGCGCCGTATTTGACGAGGAAGCGGTGAAATTTGGGGTCGAACCGGCGGTCGGGGCCGACGCACACCCGCTCGACCTCCTCCCGCCGGTGGACAAACGCCCACGCCGCGGCGGCGGAGCAGTCCTCCTGCGGGCGGGCGAGCCAGCAGTCCTTGACCAGCCCGGTGAAATCCTGCAAAACCCGCAGCGCCTGGTCGCCCGGCTCGCGCCCCACCACCTCGAAGACGACCTCCCGGAGGATCTCCCGCGCGTCGTCGGCGTCGCAGACGGAAAAGTCCGGCCCCACGTCGGTGAAAACGCCGGGGGTCTCCCGCAGCAGCCACGCGCAGAAGGCGTGGACCGTCTTGACCGTCACGCCGCGCGCCGCCTCCCCCGCCATCCGCTCCACCCGCTCGGTCATCTCGCGGCAGGCGCGGTTGGTGAAGGTGAGGCAGAGGATCTCCTCCGGTTTTGCCAGCCCACCGGAAAGCAGGTTCGCCACCCGGCAGGCAAGCGTGTTCGTCTTGCCAGTGCCCGCGCCCGCGAGCACCAGCAGGTTGTCCGTAAAGGTTTCGGCGGCGATCCGCTGCTCGTCGTTGAGCGTGAACGCCGGCGCTGTGACCGCGGGCATCATAGGCCCCCCTCCGAAAGAAATGCGAGCCCGCCGCAAAAGCATCGCGGCAGGCCCCGTTCTTTTTTTTCTTGAAAAAAAGAACCAAAAAAATCGCTTCTCAGGATTAAGTGTCTTGCGCCCTGCGGGGCGCGCGTCAGGGCTCCGCCCCGACACCCCGCTGCCTTTAAAAAGGTGTCGCGAAGCGACGGCCCGAATGGGGACACCATTTGCCCGCAGGGCAAGTGGCGGCGAAAATTTTTGTCTGGTGAGTTCATTGTCTCACGGGACGCGCGCGCGGAGTGGAAAGCGCCACGCCTGCATCAAAAGTTCCCCCGGGTTAATCCCGAAAGGTTACAGCGCCCGTTTCCGGGTCCATCGCGTCGACGATGGCGAGCGATTCCACCCGCACGCCCCGTCCCCGGATGAGCTCGCCGCCCTCCTGGAAGCCCTTTTCGATCACGATGCCCGCGCCCACAAGCGTCGCGCCCGAATCCTCGACGAGCTGGCAAAGCCCGTTGAGCGCGCTGCCCTTGGCGAGGAAGTCGTCGATGAGCAGGACGCGGTCCTCGGGGGAGAGGAACTTTTTGGAGACGATGATGTCGTAGACCCGCCCGTGGGTGAAGGACTCCACACGGGTGGTGTAGACCTCGCCGTCGATGTTTTTCGACTGGCTCTTCTTGGCGAAGACCACCGGCACGCCGAACTGTTCGGCGGTCAGGCAGGCGATGCCGATCCCGGACGCCTCGATGGTCAGAATCTTGGTGACGCCGCAGCCGGCAAAGCGGCGCTTGAACTCCTTGCCGATCTCGGCAAAAAGGGCCACGTCCATCTGGTGGTTGAGGAAGTTGTCCACCTTGAGGACGTTGCCGGCCTTGACGTGGCCGTCTTTGAGGATGCGCTGTTTCAGCAGTTCCATAGCGGGTTCCCTCCTAAATTCGACACGGTTCGTTGTCAACAGTTTAGCGCATCCCGCCGATTTGTTCAATGGGGAAAGAGAATTTTATTGCCCCATCCGCTCGTCGACCCGCCGGAAGACCTCGTAAGGCGTCACGCCGAACGCATCGGCAAGCTCCATGATTTTTCCCGCGCCGACCCGCCCCACGTCGGTGCCGCGTTCAAGCTTGCGGATGAGCCGCTCGCTTACCCCGCTTTCCCGCGAAAGCTCCCTCACGCTCCATCCGCGTTCCGCCCGCAGCTCCCGCAGCACCTCCGCCAGACACAAATAAAACCGTTCCTTGTCGGTCATTTTTTCATCCCTCCCGCGGTCATCATAGCACGAAATTTTTGCGGGCTCGGGTTTTGGCCCAATATGGGACAAAAAATTTTCCTTGCCATTTACCCTGTTAAAGTGTAAAATATGGGATATCCCTTTTCGCATGACTTTTGAAAGAAGGAGGAGCATCATGAACGACCAGATCAAGCAGATTGCCCAACGCATCCGCGAGCTGCGCGAGATCCTCGACGTAGACGCGGCCGACCTTGCAAAGCAGGTGAACGTATCGGTAGCGGAGTACAACCAGTACGAGAACGCCGAATCCGACATTCCGATAGGAGTGATCTACGCGGTAGCGGCGGCGCTGAACGTCGACCCCACGGTGCTCCTGACCGGGGACGCCCCCCGCATGAGCGACTACACCATCGTCCGCCAGGGGCGGGGCGTGTCGGTGGAGCGGTACAAGGGCTACAAATTCAGTTCCCTCGCCTTCAACTATATCGGCCGCCAGTTCGACCCGATGGTGGTCGATCTGGAGCCGATGGAAAATCCCCCCGAGCTCGTCGTGCACGGCGGGCAGGAGTTCAACTACGTCTTAAAAGGCACCGTACAGCTGGTAATCGGTTCCCGGGAATTTCTTCTCGAGGCCGGCGACAGCGCGTTCTTCAACCCGATGACGCCGCACGGACAGCGCGCCGTGGGCGGCCCGGTAAAATTCCTGACCATCATCAACGAATGAACGCGGACCAGAGAATTTAAGAAAGCGGTGCAAAAAACATGATCGAAAAATTTTTACCCCGTACCGGGTTCGACTCGTACGAGGATTTCAAGGCGAACTACCGCCTCAACGTGCCCGGGGATTTCAACTTTGCCTATGATGTGATCGACGAGTGGGCCAAAGACCCCGAAAAGCCCGCGCTCGTCTGGGTGAACGACGACCGCGACGAGCGGCGCTACACCTTCAAAGACCTCTCGGAGTATTCCTGCCGCATGGCGCATTTCTTCACCCATTACGGCGTGAAAAAGGGCGAT
>ERZ1673695.2691-NODE-2691-length-12718-cov-6.511490_pt1 | contig 12718 bp, 9 predicted proteins | sample MGYA00580225_ERZ1673695 | MGnify/ENA primary metagenome ERZ1673695 (study PRJEB41218, sample SAMN15661739) | gut metagenome | host: Homo sapiens | place: Canada: London | collected 2015-08-20/2019-03-30 | study: EMG produced TPA metagenomics assembly of...
AGAGAACGCTCCCGCAAACTGCCTCTTGACAACTTATAGGAGCGTCGGTTTTGTTTTCGCACTTTTCAGCATGGTCTGGGCTCTCCGCGTTAACGTAGTAGATGGGCCCCTTTTGTGGCAAGGGGCCGACCTGCGGGCCAGGGTAGCTAAAAGAGCCCCGTCCCAAAAAGACTGTTGGAAGTTGCGGTGGAATAGTTCCTGTTTTTGCAGCTGAAGGCTTTGAGCAGGAACTATTCCACCGCAACTTATGAGGGGGCGGGGGATGCGATAGTATTGCATGGTGGTATTCGACTAACCGAGGGTTTATCCGAGGGCTTTATGGAACAGCACCAGCATTATCAGAGCCTGCAAGATCAGGCATACAACGCATTGCGCTCTAAGATCATCTATGCCGAGCTCAAGCCCGGCACGCGCCTTTCGGCGATTGGTCTGGAAAAGGAGACGGGAATCGGGCGCACGCCCATTCGCGAATCCTTTGTGCGCCTGCGTGAGCAGGAGCTGGTGGAAACGCGTCCCAAAAGCGGCACCTATGTCTCGAAAATCAGCATGGAGCGCGCCGAGAACGCCTGCTTTTTGCGCGAGAAGCTCGAGAGAAGCGTGCTTATTAAATGCTGTTCGGCCGCCACGCCCGAGCAAAAGCAGCGGCTTGAGCAGATTCTTACCGAGTCCGAGTCGCTCGACCATGGCGAAACGCGCCGCTTCTTTGACCTGGATAACCTGTTCCATGAGACATGTTTTGAGATTGCTGGTCGTCACATGTTGTGGGATTGGATGAAGAGCATCAACACGCATTTTGAGCGATACAACTGGTTGCGTATGGTGTCGCAGGATTTGGATTGGGAGCCGATTCGTCGGCAGCACCGCCGGATTCTCGAGGCCATTAAGAGGGGCGATACCGACACGGCGAGCTATCTGGCCGAGACGCACTTGCACCTGATGCCCGAGGAGCAGGGCCCGGTTATAGCCTTACATCCCGATTATTTTGAGCTGTCCAAAGACTCGGCCATCTAGCCCATCATCGCATCTGCTCGAGACGCAAAAACGATGCTGCTCACCTACAGCGTTTTGCAACCGAGATTTTTAATAATGCCTAAAATGGCTCAGATTGCCGACAATTGGGAAACGGGGTGCGTTATGGCGCAGATGAGAATCAAGGACATTGCCGCCGAGGCGGGCGTGAGTCCGGCCACGGTCTCGCGCTATCTCAACAACCGCCCCGGGCAAATGACCGAGGAAACCCGTGCTCGCATCGCGGCGGTTATCGAGCGCACCGGCTATCGCCCGCGTGCCGCCGCGCGCAATCTGCGCAGCTCGCGTACGAACCTCATTGGCGTGATTCTGGCTGACATCGCCAACCCGTTCTCGAGCGCCATGCTCGAAGGGCTTTCCGCCAGCGCCGCCGCGCGCGGCTGCTCGCTTATGACGGCCATTAGCGGCAACGATCCCGCTAAGGAAGCAGAGTCGCTCACCAGACTTATCGATGCCGGCGTGGACGGCCTGGTCGTCAACACCTGCGGAGGCAATGACGAGGCGATCGCCGCGGCAGCGGGACGTCTGCCCGTTGTGCTGCTCGACCGCGATGTTGCCGATGGCGGTGTCGATCTGGTGACATCTAACAACCGTGAGCTGGTTGCCGGCTTGGTAGACGAGCTCGCCGCTGCAGGCAGCGAGCGCCTGTGCCTGCTCACCGAGGCAAGCGACGACAGCCCCGTGCGTCGCGAGCGTGCCGAGGCCTTTGCCGACGAGCTTTCGCGCCGCGGCCTTGCCGGCGAGGTTGTCACCTTGGCCGATGGCGGTGCCACGGGCGTTGGCCGCTTGGACGAGACCATCCACGGCTATGCGGGCAAAAGACTCGGCCTTATCGCTGTCAACGGCCTGGTCTTCCTGCGCCTGACCGAGGCGCTGGCGCAGCTTGGTCCCTCGTTGCCGGCGAGTCTCAAGATCGCAACGTTTGACGACTACCCCTGGAACCACGTGCTCTTTGGCGGCGTGACCACGGCCGCGCAGGATACCCTCACCATTGCCGAGTGCGTGGTCGAGCGCCTCTCCGAGCGCATCGACGTTGTTACCACCACCGTGGGCAAGGCCGCAAAGCTCGCCCCCAAGCGCATCGAGATTCCCGGCCACATCGAACACCGCGCCTCAACCTCGCGCTAGCCGCTCGATCGCAACTGCCTGTTCGCGCACGTTTTTTGAGCGCTTGATACGCTTTAACCCTGCGGAAACATTTTTCTGCGATAGTATCTGCGATATAGACCAGTCGAAACCCGCCCGAAAGAAAGGGGAGCGACATGAACCAGCAGAACATCGATTACGTACTCCGCTCCGTAGAGCAGCGTGACATCCGCTTTGTGCGTCTGTGGTTTGTCGACATTCTCGGCCGCCTCAAGAACTTTGCCATTAGTCCCGAGGACCTCGAGGTCGCTTTTGAGGAGGGTATTGGCTTTGACGGCTCCGCCATCGAGGGCTTTGCCACGCCCGAGGAAGCCGACATGCTGGCGTTTCCCGATGCTTCGACCTTCCAGATTCTGCCGTGGCGCCCGAGCCACAACGGCGTCGCCCGCGTGTTCTGCGACGTGTGCACCCCCGACCGCAAGCCCTTCGCCGGCGACCCGCGCGATGCCCTGCGCCGCATGTTCCGCAAGGCCGAGAAAGCTGGCTATCTGCTTAACGTGGGCGCCGAGCTGGAGTATTACTACTTCCCCGACGAGCACACCCCCGAGCCGCTCGACAACGTGGGCTACTTCGATCTTTCGGTGAGCGATGCCGCCCGCGACCTGCGCCGCAACACGGTCCTCACGCTCGAGAAGATGTCCGTGCCCGTGGAGTACACCTTCCACGCCGCCGGCCGCTCGCAGCACGGCATGAGCCTGCGCCATGCCGAGGCCTTAAGCATGTCCGACGCCGTCACCACGGCAAAGCTCATCATTAAGCAGCAGGCCTACGAGAGCGGTTGCCACGCCTCCTTTATGCCCAAGCCGCTGGCGGGCGAGGATGGCAGCGCCATGTTCCTGTGCCAGTCGCTGTTCGACCACGACGGCAACAACGTCTTTTGGGGAGAGGACGACGAGAAGTACCATCTCTCCGACGTCGCCAAGCACTACATGGCCGGCATCCTGGCGCACGCGCGCGAGATTAGCGCCATCACCAACCCCACGGTCAACTCGTACAAGCGCATCACCACAGGTGGCGACTCCGTGCCGCAGTACGCCACGTGGGGCCTGCGCAACCGCGCGAGTATGGTCCGCATCCCGGTCTACAAGCCCGGCAAGCAGCTGTCCACGCGCATCGAGCTGCGCAGTCCCGATCCCATGGCCAACCCGTACCTGGTCAACGCCGTCACGCTGGCGGCTGGTCTGGACGGCATCGAGCGCAAGCTGGAGCTCCCGCCCGAGGCCACGGCCGAGACGCTCAAACTCACCGACCGTCAGATGCTCGAGGCCGGCTACACGCCGCTGCCGCGTTCGCTCAAAGAGGCGCTCGACGTGTTTGAGGACTCGCAGTTTATGAAGGATGCCCTCGGCGAGCACATCCACAGCTTCTTCCTCAAAAAGAAGCGCGACGAGTGGCATAAGTTTGAGTCCACGATCACCGAGTGGGAGATCAAGCACTACCTGGCGAACTCCTAATCGCGCTGACTCGTTCCAGTACGATTGAGCTCATTTCCTTGGAGGCCGATATGTCCGAAAAGAGTGCCCTGTTCATGGCGCGCACGACGCGCTTCCACGAGTTTGCCCGCAGCTTGACGACCACCCTGGGTGTCGAGGTGAGCCTGGCAACCCCCGATTCGCCGACTGCGGCGCACGACTTTGACCTGCTGATCCTCGATTCCGATGGCATCCGCAGCGACCGCATCGATCAGATTGCCAAATGGCTTGACGATCGCGGCGGCGTCCCCATGTTGGTGATCGTCGACGACGAGGCGCTCGGTACCTTGCGCCTGCCCAATCACGCGCATGCCGACTTTGTATGCCCCACGGCGACATCCAACGAGCTTAAGGCTCGTGCGCAGCGCCTGATGGGCGAGGAGGAGACCGTCGCCGCCGACGATGTGCTCAACATCGACAACCTCGAGATTAACCTGGCTACCTACCAGGTGACGCTCGATAACGAGCCCATCGACCTGACGCTGATGGAGTACTCGCTGCTGAGCTTTTTGGCGACGCATCCCAACCGCGCCTACAGCCGCGAGGTGCTGCTGCACCGCGTGTGGGGCTTTGAGTACTGCGGCGGCACGCGCACCGTCGACGTGCACATTCGACGCATCCGCTCCAAGGTGGGCCCGCAGATCGCGGCGCACATCACCACCGTCCGTGGCGTGGGTTATCTGTTTAAGGACTAGATTTCCACCACAAAGGGGACAGGCACCTTCGTGGTGGTTTTGCCGCATGCGTGGATCCCTTTCGAGTTTGCAGCAGAACTTAAGCCTTCCTAAAAGATTGCGTTCTCATACACGTTCGCCCGCATATTGGGGTACAACTCAACGTGAACAATGATGGCCCGCCACATGTTTGGCGGGCCTTTGGTTATTTGACGAAAGGATCGCAGCTATGAGCGAGTACGATTCCCAGCGTCCCCAGGATGCGGGCAACGCCGGCGAGACCCAGCAGCAGCCGCGCGTGCAGGTGGAGTCGACGCCTGCCGGCAGTAACATTCCCTACGTGCAGGCTTACGACACGCAGACCGGAAAGCCGCTGGGCAGCCAGCAGGTTGTAAACAAGCACACAGTGGTCAAAACCAAGACCAAAAAGTTGCCGATCTTTATTACGGCACTCGCCGGCTGTGCCTGCGGCGCCCTGCTGGTCATTGCGCTCATTATGAGCGGCACGCTCGATATCGGTGGCGGCAAGAATGCCGTGACGGCGGGTGCTTCGGGTTCATCGACGCAAAAGATTACGATTGATTCCGAGGACACCACGCTGGCCGAGGCCGTTTCTGCCAAGGCATTGCCCTCCGTGGTTTCCATCACCGCCACTTCGAGCGGCAGCCAGAATGGCTCGCTTTCGCAGTCTGCTGATGAGTCGGACAGCTCGGGCAGCGTCGGCTCGGGCGTGGTGCTCGATACCGAGGGTCACATCCTCACCAACAACCACGTGGTCGATGGTTATGACCAGTACGTGGTGACCATGGACGACGGCACCACCTATGAGGCCGAGTTCGTGGGCAACGATGCCTCGAGCGACCTCGCCGTCATCAAGCTCAAGGACGCCGACGCCTCCAAGCTCACGCCGATCGAGATCGGCGACTCCTCCAAGCTCAACGTGGGCGAGTGGGTCATGGCGATCGGCTCGCCGTTCGGCAACGAGCAGTCTGTCTCCACGGGCATTGTGTCGGCGCTGTATCGCTCCACGGCCATGAGTTCTACCAGCGGTAACACCATCTATGCCAACATGATCCAGACCGATGCCGCCATCAACCCGGGCAACTCCGGCGGCGCGCTCGTTAACGACAACGGCGAGCTCGTGGGTATCAACTCGCTCATCGAGAGCTACTCGGGCTCCAGTTCGGGCGTGGGCTTTGCCATTCCGGTCAACTATGCCAAGAACATTGCCGACCAGATCATCGGCGGTAAGACGCCGGTGCACCCGTACCTGGGCGCCACGCTTTCGAGCGTCAATGCGCTCAATGCCCGTACCAACAAGCTGAGCACCGACAGCGGCGCGTACGTGGCGAGCGTCGTTGAGGATGGCCCCGCCGCCAAGGCCGGCATTCAGGAGGGCGACGTCATTACCAAGCTGGGCGACGACGAGATCACGAGCGCCGACGGCCTGATCATCGCGCTGCGCAGCCACGAGGTGGGCGAGAAGGTCGAGATTACGCTTATGCGCGGCAAGGACGAGAAGAAGGTCACCGTCGAGCTGGGCTCCGATGAGAAGCTGCAGAACCAGCAGCAGGACGACAGCGCGACCGACACCGGCAACGGCGGTATTACCGATGAGCAGCTGCGCCAGTATCTGGAGGAGCTGCTGGGCCAGCAGGGCCAGGGTCAAGGCTACGGTCAGGGTTTCTAGCGAGCCGTATTGCACATATCGAAGCCAGAGGGGCTGTCCCATCAACGCGGGACAGCCCCTCTTTTCTTATTGATCCGTTGGGGACGGAGAAAAACGGATCATTTAGAAACGGCAAGGGCATGGTTTGATCGCGCGATTCACCCTGATCCGACGGCTGCCGATTCGGTGCGGTTTGAGACCGCTATTCGGCCCCTTTGGGACCGGTGGTACTCTAGTATCCGTTTGAAATCGAGCGAAGGAGTGCCGCTATGGAGCAATCGAGCCTGTTTGGTGACGGCGTGGACATCGATACCGAAACGCCCGCGAGCGCGGATGCCGCCGCACCGACCGACGCCCGTGCTCAGGCGGCAGCGCGCGCGGCCGAGCTGCGCCACGAGCTCGATTACCACGCCTATCGCTACTACATGCTCGATGCGCCCGAGATCACGGACGCCGCCTTTGACAAAATGCTCGTTGAGCTGCAGGAAATCGAGGCGACCTACCCCGACCTGGTGACGCCCGACAGCTATACCCAGCGCGTGGGCGGCTACGTGAGCGAGCAGTTTACGCCGGTCACGCACATGGCGCGCATGTATTCCATGGACGATGCCATGGATCTGGACGAACTTGACGCGTGGCTCCAGCGCGCCGAGGATGCGCTCGGTGCCGGCAGCGTTACCTATACCTGCGAGCTTAAGATCGACGGTCTGGGCGTGGCGCTTACCTACCAAAACGGCACCTTTGTGCGCGCGGCCACGCGCGGTGACGGCACCACGGGCGAGGACGTGTCGCTCAACGTCCGTACCATCAAGGATGTGCCCATGCACCTGTCCGAGCCGGCGCTCGCCCACATGGGTACCGACCGCGAGCGCACCATTGAGGTACGCGGCGAGGTCTATATGCCCAAGGGCAGCTTTGTCCGTCTGAATGAAGAGGCCGATGCCGAGGGGCGCGACCCCTTCGCCAACCCGCGCAACGCCGCCGCCGGCAGCCTGCGCCAAAAGGATCCCAAGGTCACGGCGCGCCGCGATCTTGCCACCTTTATCTATGCCATCGCCGATACCGACCCGCTGCACGTCCACAGCCAGCGCGAGTTCCTCGATTGGCTGCGTAGCGCCGGCTTTAGCGTCAACCCTAACGTGGCTCGTTGTGCCACGCCGGCCGAGGTCCACGAGTTCTGCGCCCAGGCGCTCGAGCATCGCGGTGACCTGGACTACGACATCGACGGCGTGGTTGTAAAGGTTGATAGCTTCCAACAGCAGCTCGACTTGGGCTTTACCGCCCGCGCGCCGCGCTGGGCCATCGCCTTTAAGTTCCCGCCCGAGGAAAAGCAAACCGTTCTGCGCGAGATACGCATCCAGGTGGGTCGCACCGGTGTGCTCACGCCGGTCGCCGAGTTCGACCCGGTGACGGTCGCCGGCTCCACCATCGCGCGCGCCACGCTGCATAACATCGACGAGATTCGCCGCAAAAACGTGCGCGAGGGTGACACTATCATCGTGCACAAGGCAGGCGACGTGATCCCCGAGGTCGTGGGCCCGGTGCTCGATAAGCGCCCGGCCGACAGCGTTGACTGGCAGATGCCCGAGGTCTGCCCCGTGTGCGGCAGCCCTGTGGTCCACGAGGATGGCGAGGTCGCTTACCGCTGCGTCTCCATCGACTGTCCCGCGCAGCTCAAGGAGCGTCTGCTCCACTGGGTGAGCCGCGGCTGCATGGACGTCGACGGCCTAGGCGACGAGATCGTCGACAAGATGATCGCCGCCGGGCTGATCCACGATGTCGCGGACTTCTACCAGCTCACAGTCGACGACATCGCCGGCCTGGACACGGGGCGCACTTATGCCAGCTCCAACAGCAAAAAGGGCGTCAAGAAGGGCGACCCCATTCCGGTAGGCCTCAAGACGGCCGAGAAAATCATCGCCGAGCTCAACAAGTCCAAGAGCCAGCCGCTCGGTCGCGTGCTGTTTGCCCTGGGCATCCGCCACGTGGGCAAGAGCGTGGGCGAGGTCATTTCCGAGCGATTCCTGTCGATCGACAAGCTCATCTTGGCGAGTGAAGAGGATATCGCCGAGTGCGAGGGCATCGGTCCCAAGATTGCGGCGAGCGTCAAGCAGTTCCTGGCCGTGCCCGAGAACCTTGCCGTGCTGGAGCGCCTGCGCCAGGCGGGCCTGTCGCTCGAGGTCGACTTGGGCGCCGCGCACGCGCAAGCCGCAGCCGACGCTGGCGTGGCAGGCGAGCTTGCCGACGCACAGCCACTCGCGGGTCTGACCTTCGTGCTCACCGGCACGCTCGTCAATCGCACGCGCGACGAGGCGGGCGCGGCGCTCAAGGTGCTCGGCGCTAAGGTTTCGGGCAGCGTGTCAAAGAAGACGAGCTACCTGGTCGCCGGCCCCAAAGCGGGCTCCAAGCTCACCAAGGCCGAGCAGCTGGGTGTGCCCGTGCTGGATGAGGATGCGCTCGAGCAGATCCTGGCTACTGGTGAGGTGCCCCAGGCTTAGTGCATCGATAGCCTAATTGAAGAACCGCCCGGAAAGCATGATGCCTTCCGGGCGGTTCTTATTTGGACGGGGCAACCGGCACCGTGATCTGCGTCACATAGGTCGCGGGGTCGTCGCTGATGATGCCGTCAATGAGAGCGATCTCGCGTTGCCCCGCTACGCTGCCAACTTGTCAAAAGCCCCGCGTCGGTTGAGCACGGTAAACGCGACAACACAGATGACTGCCGACAAAATCGAACCGCACGGCGAGGCGATGCCCATGGGAAACAGCGTATCGGAATAGGCATTCGACAGCAGCCAAGCGCCGGGCACGCGAATGAGCGCCACGGCCAGCACGTTGTGCGCAAAGCCGATGTAGCTCTTGCCATACGCAGCGAAAAAGCCGCTAAAGCAAATGTGGATGCCGGCAAAAATCGCGTCGAAAATGTAGCTGCGCATATAGCCGGTGCCGGCGGCGACTACCGCGGAGTCCTTGGCAAAAAAGCCGATAAACGCCGGCGCCACCAGCCACATCAGCACCGTGATCAGGCAGCCGTACACCACCGAGATCGTCATGGCGTCTTTGAGTACCTGACGTGCGCGGTCGCCCTTGCCCGCGCCGGCGTTTTGCGCCGTGAGCGCGCTGACGGTGGCGCCCATGGAACTCGGCACAATGAACAAAAAGCTGATCATCTTCTCGACCAGGCCCACGGCGGCGGCGTCGACGAGCCCTCGGTGGTTGGCGATGACGGTGATAAACATAAACGCCACCTGGATGCAGCCGTCCTGCACGGCCACAGGCACGCCGATCTTAAGAATGCTGCCGAGCACCTCGGGCTGGGGGCGCAGGTCGCTGCGCTTAACGTGGATGTTCGTGCGGCGGCTCTTGAGCCACACGAGCGCGAGGGCAACGCTGGCCGTCTGGGCGGTTACCGTGCCGAGCGCCGCGCCCACGGGGCCGAGCCCCATGTGGCCGATGAACAGAAAGTCGAGCGCGATGTTGATGATGCATGCCACGCCGATCACGTACATGGGCGAGCGCGAATCTCCCAGCCCGCGAAAGATGGCCGAAAGAATGTTGTACGCGGCGATAAAGGGAATGCCGATAAAGCAGATACGCAGGTAGGCGGCGGTTCCTTCGACCGCCTCGGGTGGCGTGCCAATGAGCGCCACAACCTGTGGGCATAGTGCAAGCAAGATGACGGCCAGCACCACCGAGACACCCATAAAGAGCGTAATGGTGTTGCCGATGGCGGTCTCGGCGCGGTCGAAGCGGCGCGAGCCCACGGCGTGGCCGACGATGACCGTCGTTCCCATGGCCAGACCCACGAGCGTCACGGTAATGATATAGAGCGTCTGAGCGCCATTGCCCACGGCGGTGATGCCGGCAGCGCCGCTAAACTGCCCCATCATGTACAGATCGGCCATGCCGTAGAGCATCTGCAAAAAGTACGAGAGCATATAGGGCAGGGCAAAGACCGCGATGGTCTTGAGGACATTGCCGTGTGTGAGGTCGTGTTCCATGGGCGGGGCACTTTCTGGCTCGGTTCGTTTAGCTACCAGTGTAGTGAAAACCCTATAACGATTGTAGAGTCAAGGTTTGTGTTGACAGTGGGGCGAAATATGTCGACCCATTCTTCCCGTGCGGTACTATATTCCCTGAAGAATAAAGACTGGCGTGAGGGGAGGGCTGCGTGGACGGGCTCGTGCAACATGACGGTTTTGGCCGTGATATCAACTACCTGCGCATTGCCGTTACCGACAAGTGCAATTTCCGCTGCATCTATTGCATGCCAGCCGACGGCGTGGCACCCCGCGCGCACGACGAGCTGCTCAGCGCCGAGGAAATCGCCCGCTTTGTGCGCTTGGTAGCGGGGGAAGGCATTCGCCGCGTGCGTCTGACGGGTGGCGAGCCGCTGGTCAGCCGCCGTATCATCCCGCTCATCCGCGACATCCGTGCGATTCCGCAGATCCAGGACATCTCGCTTACCACCAACGGCGCCCTGTTGCCCCGGCTGGCACCACAGCTCAAAGACGCGGGGCTCAATCGCGTTAACATTTCGCTCGACACGCTCGACCCCACGATGTTTGACAAGATTACGCGCCTGGGCCGGCTCGAGCAAACCATGGCCGGCATCGACGCGGCGTTGGCCTGGGGCTTTGAGCCAGTTAAGGTTAACTGCGTGGTCGTGCGCCGGCTCAACCAGGACGTGGCGGCCCTTGCGCGCCTGACGGTCGACCGCCCCATTCACCTGCGGTTTATAGAGTACATGCCCATCGGCGACGAACACACGAGCTCGCATTGTGCCGTGGATCCGCATGCGCCTGCGCTCAATCCCGAGCTGTGGGACGCGAGCGACACCATTCCGAGCGACGAGCTGCGGGCGCGCATCGATACCGCGGCGACGGCGGCGGGCCTGGGTGAGCTCGAGCCGCTCGACATAAACGATGCCCCCGCCGGCGCTGGTCCCGCGCGCTATTGGCGCTTTTCGGGTGCGACAGGCACGGTCGGGTTCATCAGCGCCATGTCCAACCATTTTTGTGCGAGCTGCAACCGTTTGCGCCTGACGGCCGACGGCAATGTGCGCCCGTGCCTGTTTAGCGATGCCGAGTATTCGGTGCGCGAGGCGCTGCGTTGCGGTGATGATATGCAGGTACTTTCGATTTGGCGCGACGCCGTGTCCCACAAACCGCAGGAACACGCGATAATTGAGGGCACGCAACGATTTATGTCCCAAATCGGAGGATGATCATATGGCCAAGAGCAGGTACGCCGATGCCACCAAGGCCGCTCGCAGGGCCGCGATGTCTGCCCACAAAGTCACGGCTGCGGCCAGCGATGCCGTTGCAGGCGCGCAGCCGACTGCCAGCGCTGCCACCGAGCCCGCCCGTGACGCCCGTCGCGACGAGCTGACGCACGTGGACGCCAAGGGCGAGGTACGCATGGTCGACGTGTCCGACAAGGCCGAGACCCATCGCATCGCCATCGCCGAGGGCACCATCCTCATGCATCCCGAGACGCAGGCCATGGTGCTGCAGGACCGTGCCAAGAAGGGCGACGTGCTCGCCTGCGCGCGCGTGGCGGGCATTATGGCTATCAAGCGCACGAGCGACATTATTCCCATGTGCCATCCGCTGCTCATTACCAAGAGTAAGTGCGACATTGCGCCCATCGCTCCGGCGGGGACGCCGGCCGAGGACATGCCCGAGGGCTGGGCACCGGCGCGCGCGGACGGGCAGGTTGGCTTTCACGTGCTGGTTACGGCCGGCGTGACGGGCAAGACGGGTATCGAGATGGAGGCCCTGACCGGCGCGAGTGCCGCGTGCCTAACGATCTACGACATGTGCAAGGCCGTCGATCGCGGCATGGAGATCGTTGACGTGCGCCTGCTGCACAAGGAGGGTGGCCGCTCGGGCGTGTGGGATCGTGCCGAACGCCAGGCCGCTGCTGTTGAGGCCGTGGCCGTTGACGGTGCCGCGCCCGCAAGCGCACCCGTCGCCGTCGCACCCGCAGCTCCGACACCGGCCGTTCCCGCGATCGCGTTTATCGGCTACCAAAACTCGGGCAAGACCACGCTCGTCGAGAAGGTTATCGCCGAGCTCACCCGCCGCGGCCTGCGCGTGGGTTCGCTCAAGCATCATGGGCATCACGGCTTTGATATCGATGTGCCCGCTAAGGACACCTGGCGCCATCACCAGGCCGGATCCAAGCACGTGGGCCTCATCTGCGCCACGCGCTGGGCGGAGTACGCCGACACGCGCGAGGAGGACGAGATGCCCGCGCGTGAGCTGCTGTCGCGCTACAACGATGTCGACGTGGTGATCATCGAGGGCTACAAGACCGAGGGCTTCGACAATATCGTGGTCGCGCGCTCCGGTGTCGACCGTCTGCGTGGCAAGAGCTCGCTCGACCTGGTCGATGGCCATACGCTGGCCCTAGCCTGCAACGAGGCCCTGGCACGCCAGGCTTTTGACGCCGGCTTTGCGACCCGAGCCATCAACATCAACGACGCCCGAGCCATCTGCGACCTCATCCAAGACCACCTTTAAGGCTTGACGCTGCGCCGGCCCCAAGCACCCCATCTCGCCCCTCAAGCCGTCGCTCGCGTACCAAAGTACGCGTCGCTCCTCTTTCGGGGCGACCTGGGGCACTTGGAACCGGCTCGCTGCGTTGCCATAACATGCCAAAAAGGGACAGGTTTATTTTGGCAGGTTTTATCTGGGCAAACGTCATTTCCACCACAAAGGGGA
>ERZ1673695.2695-NODE-2695-length-12675-cov-3.852060_pt1 | contig 12675 bp, 12 predicted proteins | sample MGYA00580225_ERZ1673695 | MGnify/ENA primary metagenome ERZ1673695 (study PRJEB41218, sample SAMN15661739) | gut metagenome | host: Homo sapiens | place: Canada: London | collected 2015-08-20/2019-03-30 | study: EMG produced TPA metagenomics assembly of...
TTTATTGAGGATGGTAATATCACCGGTCGTAAAATAAACGGCATTGCCGAAAGAAAAGGCTTCCGTCGCATTTTTATCCCACCATGGCGCTTCCAAATCAATATACGCAAATGAGCGCAAATCATACAGACTGCCTTCGCCTGCCAGCACTGCCGCCTCACGCAGCGTAGGCATCGCCGCATCGAACATATCGGTACCCGCCATAACCTCGGTACGGATATCCGTAAGCGGTGAATCACTCAGAACCGGAACAATTTTTACGTTATAACGTTCCTCGACACGGGCGTTGCGTTCAAAGACCTGATCATTGATCAAGTCGCCGTACATTGTGCTATGGGTCGTGAAATCATCAGACTGGTAGGTTCCGAATTTTTGACTGCGGACAAGAATACGGAATTCACGCTCTCCCCAGTCTTTATCCGGAAGAGCGGCTTTGTAATTCCCGTTTTCATCACGATACGCATCAACCTCAACAGTACTGCCGGAGGCATCCGAAGCCGGGGAACTGCTTTCGTCGCCGGCGGATTTGCAGGAGAAGAGGGTGCAGGAAAAAACGGCAACAAGCAAAACGGTTGCGACGAATCTGCCAAAATATTTTCCGAACATAAAAATACAGCCTTCTTTCTTGTAATCGTCACAAAAAGACCATCCATCAAAAACGTTTTTCAAAGTACGCGCGCATTCACGCCCCTGTATCCCCCTGTATCATGGAACGATTGATCGCGTTGATATACGCCCGGATACTGGATTTGATAATATCGGTGGACACGCCTTTCCCGGGAAACTCATGTCCTGCAGCGTCGGTGATACGCACGCGCACTTCGCCGAGTGCGTCGGTACCGCCGGTGACGGCCTTGATATTATAAAAAAGCAGTTTGAAATCCTGACCGACGATGCGGTTGATGGCATTGAAGCTGGCGTCGATCGGTCCTTCGCCCGCGCCGGTCTCGGTAAACTTTTCACCCTTGCGGGAAAGGGATACGAGCGCCATCGCCTGCATACGGTTGCCACTTTGGATCTGGAAGGTATCCAACTCGTAGCCGTCGACAATATGCGAGTCGTAAACCGCTTCCTCCACCAGCGCTCGGACGTCGTCATCCGACACATCCTTTTTGCGGCATGCAAGGTCCTTAAACGCATTGAAAGCCGCGAGCGAGACAGCAGGGTCGACAACCAAACCCAGCTCGGACAGTTTCTCCTCGAACGCATGATGTCCCGAGAGCTTGCCGAGCGCAAGGCCCGTACCGGTCAGCCCGACCGACTGCGGGGTCATAATTTCATATGTCAGCGGGTTTGCGAGCACGCCGTGCTGGTGGATGCCTGCGTCATGCACAAATGCGTTTTTGCCCACGACAGGCTTATTCTGCGGCACATATACGCCGGTAACCGAAGCGACGGTTTTGCTTGCCCTGGAGAACATACGCGTATCAACGCCATGCTCCAAGCCGAACAAATCATGCCGCGTCTGCAGCGCCATCACGATTTCCTCTGCCGCAGCATTGCCTGCGCGCTCTCCCAAGCCGTTAAGCGTACATTCGACCTGCCCCGCGCCCGCCATTAAAGCAGCAAGCGAATTGGCCGTAGCCATCCCGAGGTCGTTATGACAATGCACCGATACAACCGTATCGCCCAAATTGCGCGTGCCGCCCATCACACGGCGAATAAGCGCGGCGAATTCGTCGGGCACGGCGTAGCCGACAGTGTCGGCGATATTGACGGTGGATGCTCCGTTTTCTATGGCTGTCTCAAACAGCTCGCAGAGGAAAGCGGGGTCGGAGCGACTGGCATCCTCGGCGGAGAACTGAACGTCCGCACACAGGCTGCGTGCAAGACGCACCGATGCAGCCGTCCGCGCCCGGACCTGCTCACGGGTCATTTTCAGCTTATACTGCAAATGAATATCGCTGGAGGCAATGAAAATATGGATACGGCTTTTCTCCGCCTTTTCCAGCGCCTCGGCCGCACGGCGGATGTCCCTCTCTTCCGCGCGCGCAAGCGCACAGATGACAGGACCCCTGATCTGCTCGGAGACCCGGCGTACAGCCACGAAATCATCCTGTGAGGAGGCCGGAAACCCGGCCTCGATCACATCCACGCCGAGTCCGGCGAGCACGTGGGCAATCCTGAGCTTATCGGAAATGTTCAGGTTTACGCCCGGCGTCTGCTCGCCGTCGCGAAGCGTGGTGTCAAAAATCCGAATTCTTCTGCCCAAAACGCGGCACCTCCGATTCAAACACCCGAATACGCTGCAAAGCCGCCGTCCACAGGAATCACCGTGCCGTTGACAAAACCGGAAGCGTTCGCATCGCACAGATAAAGCAGCGTACCGATCAGATCGGACGGCTCACCGAAGCGGTTCATCGGCGTATGAGCAAGAATCTTGTCCGTGCGCGGCGTAGGCTTACCGTCCGCGTCATAGAGCAGCGCACGGTTCTGGTCGGTGACGAAGAAGCCGGGCGCGATGGCGTTAACGCGCACGCCCACCTTGGAAAAGTGGACGGCCAGCCACTGCGTAAGGTTGGACACGGCGCTCTTGGCCGCTGAGTACGCGGGGATCTTGGTCAGCGGCCGGAACGCGTTCATCGACGAGATATTGATGACCGTCCCGCTGCGCTTGGCCAGCTCTTTTGCAAAGACCTGCGTCGGAAGCAGCGTGCCGAGAAAGTTGAGGTTGAACACAAAATTCACCCCGGCCGGATCGAGGTCGAAAAAGGTCTTGACGCTCTCGTCCGGCCCGCCGTCGAGGTCTTCGGGGAACAGATACTCCTTCGTCGTCTGTGCTTTCGGGTTATTGCCGCCGGCACCGTTGATGAGGATATCCACCGCCCCGAACGACGCTTCAATTTGCACAAGCGCCTTTTGCAGACTCTCGCGGTCGAGCACATCCGCTCCCAGCGGAAGCGCCTGTCCGCCCTGCGCACGGATACGATCCGCCGTGGCCGCGGCGCGCTCGACTGTCAAATCGAGCACGGCAACAGAAGCGCCGCACTCGGCCAGCGCCTCGCAGAAAGCCGAACAGAGCACGCCGCCGCCGCCGGTGACAACGGCTGTTTTGCCGCGAAGGTCTATTTTGAATGGAACTGCCATACGATTTATCCCGTCTCTTTCCCTATCCCGTTTCTATGAAAACGGAATTTTATTTTTCTATCCTGATATTCTGCGCAGCGAGCTTCTCGCGCAGGAAATTTACAGCCATGACGATATCGGCAGCCGGATCCTCACCGACCTCCCTCTCCACCGTCAGATAGCCGGTATAACCGATGTCATTGAGCGCGGCGATGTATTTATCCCAATCGACGCCGCCGGTGCCGAGCGGAACCTCGAGAAAGCTGTTCTCGCCGGTCTTGATGCCGTCCTTGGCGTGTGTATGTACGATGTAATCTTTCAGCGTATACACACCTGCAACAGGATCATCGCCTGCAACCATCACAAGATTGGCCGGGTCGTAATTGACGCGCAGCCCCTTGGCGCCCAACGAATCGAGGAACGCCTTGAGAACAGGCGCCTTCTCGGTGCCGGTCTCGGCGGCAAAGTACGAGCCCATGCTGTCGGCATATTCGGCGAGTGCGCGGGCGTTTTTCCGTACAGCCTCCATAAACGGCGAATCCTCAACCGTAAGATGGCCGATGTGAGTGGTAACGATGTCGCAGCCCAGCTCCTTAGCCGCGTCAAGCACGCGCTTGGATTTGTCGACAATAGTCGCGTCGTCCAGATTCAGGCCGAAGTCGCCGCAGATGGCGGAGAATACGATGCCGTTGGAGGACATGATATCCTTGATTTCGCGGATCTTCTCCTTTGTCATATTCTCTGCGGAAAATTCACCGCCGGTGAGATACTTCTGAACGCCGCTGACGCCCAGCTCCGCCGCTTTCGCGATGCTGCTCGGAAAATCGAGGCGCAGGGAGTCGGATATGAGACCGAGTTTCATAGCTGTTTGATTCCTTTCTTTACTTAAAAATGTTTTTATATCAAATCGAGAGGCAGCGAAAAGGCGGCATAGAAGCGGTCGAGAAAATACCCGACCTCCTCCATTCCCATCCCCTTCAGCGTCGCTTCGACTGATGCCATTGCGGGCGCGAACTCGCGGTTGCCACTGTCCAGCTCGGTCTTGCACTTCAGCAGCGCGGCGAGCTTATCGGCGGCCTTGATGAGACGTTTTTCATCCTCGGTATAGCGGAAAATGTCGGCATAGCCGTCGCGCAGCTCGGCCGGCAGGCTTTGGGCAAAGCGCGCCTTGGCCGCTTCTTCCACGATGTCATATGCTTTTTTTGTTTCCGCATTATAGTATTTCACCGGCGTGGGCAGATCGCCGGTCAGAATTTCGGGCGCGTCGTGGTACATCGCTTTGACGCAGACAGCGCCGCAGTCATATGCTTTGCCGAACACCTGATTGCCGATGAGCGCAAGCGCGTGGGCAAGGAAAGCGACCTCCAGCGAATGCTCGGAAAGATTTTCCCCGAAATTACAGCGCATCAGCCCCCAGCGTGATATGTATTTCATCCGAAACAGGGTGGCAAAAAACGTATTTTCCATCTTTATAACTCCGCATATTCGCATATATATGTACGGCAATATAATACCATATCCAAAAGCAAAAGGGAATAGGATTTCAAAAAAATGTTCCTCGGATATTGAAAAAAACGATTCCAAATGCTATAATCTACCTGAGAAACGAAGGGCATTTCCCGCTTCCCATCCCGGCATAACCGAAAGGGGCGGACGGAAAGGAACAAGACCGATATGAAATTCACGAAAATGCAGGCGCTCGGCAACGATTACATCTACATTGAGCTGTTTACGCAGCAAATGGAGAATCCCTCCGCCTGGGCGCGCTTTCTTTCCCGCCGCCATTTCGGCGTCGGTTCGGACGGAATGATTCTGATTTGTCCCTCCGAGAAGGCCGACTTCCGTATGCGCGTGTTCAATCCCGACGGCAGCGAGGCCGAAATGTGCGGCAACGCATTGCGCAGCACCGCCAAGCTGGTATATGAAAAGGGCTTCACCACTAAAACTGCATTTACCATTGAAACGCTCGGCGGACTTAAAAAACTGTACCTTACGCTCAAAAGCGGACACGTTTCTATGATCACGGCGTCGCTGGGCGCGCCGGTGCTGGACTGCGCGCGCGTTCCCGTCATGCTCGACAACAGCGGCGGACGATGTGTCGACCACCCCATCGAGGCTGCGGGACGGCTGTTCCGCATTACGGCGGTATCTATGGGCAATCCGCACTGCGCCTCCTTTATTGAAGATGTCGCATCGCTGGATCTCTCCCTGTACGGCGCGGCAATCGAAAATCATTCCGCCTTCCCGCAAAAAACCAACGTCGAATTTGCACAGGTCATAGACAAAAACACACTCTTTATGCGCACATGGGAGCGCAACTGCGGCGAAACATTGGCCTGCGGTACAGGCTGCTGCGTCGCAACGGTCGCGGGCGCACTGACAGGACGCTGCGAACCAAAGACAGAGGTGCGCCAGCTCGGCGGCATCATCCGCATCGAATGGGACAGAGCATCGGACGATCTGCTGATGACCGGCCCGTCCGAAATCGTATATGACGGCGTCGTGGACGAACGCGCGGCCGAGGCTTTCTTCGCCGCCGAACGCGAGGCCGGACGAAAGGAGCGAGAGTGCATATGAACATTTTGAAATTGTTTGCAGACTATCCGTTTTTTCCTTCCTTTCTGGACAGCGGAAAAGAAATCCGAGACATTGTCTATGACTCCCGCAAAGCGAAACCGGGTACGATTTTCGTGGCGATGCGCGGCGCCAGCCACGACGGTCACGAAAGCTGTATGGACGCTTACGAACGCGGATGCCGCGATTTCGTCGTTGAGCACAGAGTACCCCTTCCCAACGATGCCATCACCTATCTGGTGGCCGACTCACGGCGCGCACTTTCGGTTATGTCGCGCAGCCTGTTCGAACTCGACCCGAAAACGGAGAGTCAGCTCGGCGCGACCCATTGCATTGCCGTCACGGGCACCAAGGGCAAAACAAGCACCTGTATGATCCTAAAATCGATTTTTGAAGCCGCAGGGCGCAAGGTAGGATACATCGGCACACTCGGGGTTATGTACGACGGAAAGACAATCGAGACGCCGAACACGACGCCCGAATCCTACGAAATATTCCGCTATTTAAGGGAGATGCGGCTGAGCGGCTGCGAATATGTGCTGATTGAAGCATCCTCACAGGGCGTAAAAATGCACCGCACGGCCGACCTTTTCTTTGATCTGGGCATATTCACCAACCTTTCGCCCGATCACATCGGACCGGGCGAGCATGAGAGCTTCGAAGAATACCTCGCCTGCAAACGAGAGTTATTTTTCCAATGCGCACTTTCAATCGGAAACGTCGACGACGAATACTACGATCAGGTTGTTGCCAATCGCTTCGGGCGGCTGACTTTCGGAATGGCCGAAAAAGCTGACTACCGCGCGGAAAATCCGCAATTTACCATATCTGCAGACGGTTTTTCCACCGTTTTCACCTGCCGCGAGAGGGGCAAGCGACACGAGCTGTTCCTGACGCTGCCCGGCCTGTTTTCGGTTTACAACGCGCTCGGCGCCGTCGCTGCCGCGCGGAATTTCGGCGTCTCCTACGAGACGATACAAGCCGGCCTTGCCGCCGTCAAGGTAAAAGGGCGGACAGAGATTGTTCCCGGCACGGGCGACGTGCGTGTACTGCTGGATTATGCGCACAACGAGCTGAGTGTAAAAAGCCTGTTTGATATGCTGCTGCTTTACAAGCCGAAACGGCTGATTGCCGTATTCGGCTGCGGCGGCAACCGTTCGAAGCTGCGGCGCTACGCAATGGGTGAAATCATTTGCGAAATGGCGGATTTTTCTGTCATCACTTCCGATAACCCGCGGGACGAGGAGGTAAACGACATCATAGAGGACATCAAGCAGGGCGCCGGAGAAAACATCAAAAAGGCCGTGGTCGTACCTGACCGCAAAGAAGCCATCGAATACGCGTTGAGCCTGGCGGGCAGCGGAGACATCGTTGCCATCGTCGGCAAAGGCGATCAGGATTACGAGGAAATAAAAGGCGTCCGACACCCGTTTGACGAGCGCCGGATCGTAGCCGATTATTTTAAAAACGCTTCCAGGTAATTTATGGCAAAGCCTTTTTCCGAAAAAGTCCGCTCATACTCGGTCATAATATTCATACCGGCAAGCGGACTGTTGTGCAGATCGAAGCATATATTTTCGAGTCCGTAACCGCACGAATCGAAGGTTTCAAGCGAATAATCGAAGAGCGGGCGGTTATCGGTTTTGAAAAAGATGCGTCCGCCCGACGCAAGAATTGTTTTATAACGTTCCAAAAAAAGCGGGCTGGTCAATCGTCTTTTCGCATTGCGCTTTTTCGGCCAGGGATCGCTGAAATTGAGATATAGACGCGTGACGCATCCCGCGGGCAGAAGTGCATCGATGGCAGCGCCGTCGGCGATCAGAAAGCGAACATTCTTGCAGCCGGCACGGTCCGCCTTTTCCATAGCCATCATGGCCACATCGGTCACCTTCTCAACCGCCAGCAGCGCCGCGCTTGGATACCGTTCGGACAGTCCGGTAACGAACGCGCCCTTGCCGCACCCCAGCTCGACGAACAGTTCGCGCTCCGCACCAAAGCTCGACAACAAATCCACACGCTCACCGTCCATTGCGGCAAGCAGGCCGCTGACGCGTTCAAGCCGGATGTCACGGTTCTTTTTCGGACGCATCCTCATAAGTATAATCCTTTCCAGATGTCTGCTTTCAATTCAGGACGAAGCTGCGGTGCAAGCGGGCTGCGCCTCCCATTCCTGTATGCCGTCCAAATTGAAATTGAAATATTTTTTGAAAAATCAGTGTATATTTTAACGTCTTTCGCAGATACTACATCATGTCGAAAGGAGATTTGACCGATGTTAGACAGAATCGCACTGATTATTACCATCATTGGCTCTATCAACTGGGGACTCATAGGACTGTTCCAATTCGACCTGGTCGCCTGGATTTGCGGCGGTCCGGCCGCGCTTCTCAGCCGCATCGTGTACACAATCGTGGCCGTCTGCGGACTGTGGTGCATTGGAATCCTGTTCAGGAGTCCTGCGAGAGTACGGGAATAGACGGATCAGCAGGCAGCTTAGCTGCTTGCTTTTCTTTTATGTCCCATTCCGGCTGGATGATCGAAAAAAAGTACGGATAGAACCAACTGCCGTCGCCATGCAGTGTTTTATCAGACGAAGTGGATTCATACGTCATCCCGACGCTTCGCATCAGCGAAAGCGCGGCGGTATCTTCCACATCGACATGGGCATATATTTTCCAGAAATTAACTTCTTCAAACAAAAATCCGAAAATGCGTTTCAGCGCCTCGGTCATATAGCCCTTGTGACGGGCGGGCTGCTCAAGAGCAAACATAAGACCGATCGTCTTAAAGCGGTTGGAAACTTCCTTTTCGACCACATAACCGATAAGCCGACCCGTCGCCTTCTCCTCAATAGCCCAGCCATAAAACGAATCTCTGCGATAAGCGGTAATCCAGCGCTGTACCTGAAATTTGGCTTTTGCAGGCGTCTTATGGCGCAAAAGCTGCCCGAAGCGCGCAGCCTCCTCCGTCCCCGACCAGCGCTCAAACATCGGGCGATAGTCGTCAAACACAAACCTGCGCAGCCGCAGGCGTTCGCTTTCCAGTTCTACGGTGCCTTTGTGACGCAGCCCGGCTTTATCCGGCGGCGCCTCTCCAAGCCGATTTTCCATACCTGCGCGGAGATAATCGAGACTGGTGTTGAGGCGTACGGCGTCAGCACCCTTCGCATGGATAGCCGGCGATTCCAGTGTCAACGCACCGGCATAACCGGAGGCCCGCAGACGGTCGAACGTCAAAAGCCAGTTGATGTCTCCCTCGCCAGGCTGATAGATGGGGTAAATTTTCGACCAGTCGCACCGCGCACCCGAGTAGTCGCCGATATGTACGTGTCGGATGCGATCCGGCCACAGTTCCTTGTCATCAAGGATTGTATACAGCTCACGGTGGAATTGCGCGGCGCGCGTGTCCAGTGTAAAGCCGAGTGTATTGTATATGGAAGCGAGCTTTTTCATATGAAAACTCGGGCTCTTATGCATACAAAATACACCTTCGACAAGAAGGTCAATCGAATAGCGCGCTGCGATGTCCATAAGAAGCCCGATTCGTTCGTAAATCATCGGCGCGTTTTGATCGCTATCCGGCACGCCCCAGCAATGAGCGACAAGCTTTTCGGCACCGAAGGCCCGGGCGTATTCACAATTGGTCTTGAACAGTGTCAGCGCGACGGCAAGCGACGCTTCGCCCGGCTCGCCAAGCAGGTCGCCGATATACTTGTCTGCGTGAAAAGCACGGATACGAACGCCGCGCTCCCGGCAAATACGCACCAAATCGGGAATCTGCGCATACGAATCGCGAAACATCATAAATTCAAATCCGTCGCAATGGAACGCATCATTATGTTCTGTGAGCAATTTGAAATCGAACCCGTTGCGCCGTCCGATAAACGCACCGGTAGATAAATAAATCTCGTTCAACCCCAAATTCCCCCTTATCGATTCTATTTTACCACATATTTCTTGCTTCGTCAAGAGTTTGCCTTTGACAAACCAACGGTATTGTGGTATTATAAAATATAATATTTCCCTTTGCTTGATACGGCGCCGCGATGCCAATGCTTCAGGCGTTTATTTAGAAATGTACATATCGGAGACAAAGACGTTATGACGATTTTAACCGTTTCGTCCGTTTCCCTGTCCTACGGGACGGATGAAATTCTCAACGATATATCTTTTTCGGTAAATGAAGGCGAACGCCTCGGCGTAATTGGCGCCAACGGTGCGGGCAAAACCACGCTCTTCCATATCATCACCGGCAAAATCCGACCCGACCGCGGCTCCGTGGCCTTCGCGCGCGGTGCGCAGGTCCGGCTGCTCTCACAGAAGCCGGAAGACGATTTCGGAGACAAGACAGTGCTGGACTGGGCGCTGGGTTCCTTTTCTCATCTGCACGAAGCCGAGCTTCGCCTCACCGAACTGGCGGAACGGCTTTCCGAGGGGCGCAGTGCGGATGCCGAACGCTACGCAGCGCTGGAAGAAGACTTCCGGCGCGCAGGCGGTTATGAATACAAAGCCAAAACGCGCACAATGCTCGAGCGGTTCGGATTTTCCGCAGAGGACTTCGGCAAGCCGGCCGCTCTGCTTGCTTTCCGGCGGACAAAAAACCCGGCTGGCGCTTCTGTCGGTGCTCGTTTCAGACACGGATGTAATCCTGCTCGATGAACCGACCAACCATCTCGATCTCGAAACGACCGAATGGCTTGAAGGCTTTATCCGCACGTCGAAAAAGACCTTTCTTATCGTTTCACACGACCGTTATTTCCTCGACCGCGTCACCACCAAAACGCTGGAGCTGGAGCATACGCGCGCAACGGTATTCAGCGGTCCGTACAGCGTGTTCAAGCAAAAAAAACAGGAGCAGCGCGCCGCACAGATGAAGCATTACCTTCAACAGCAGAAGGAAATCAAGCGCATCGAGGATTTTGTGGAAAACCAGCGCCGCTGGAACCGCGAGCGCAACATCATCGCTGCGGAAAGCCGTCTGAAGGCGCTGGAGCGGATGGAAAAGCTCGAAAAGCCAAAGGACGAAGTCAAGGCGCCCTCCTTTTCGTTCCAGACATCCGCCAAGCAGAGCAGCGACGTGCTCTCGGTTCGCGGCATCGGCAAATCCTTCGGCAACACGCCTTTGCTGACCGATATCGGCTTCGAGCTGAAGCGCGGCGACCGGCTGTTCATCGTCGGCGCGAACGGCTCGGGCAAATCCACGCTCATCAAAATCCTCACCTCGCGGCTGGAGCCAGACCGGGGGCGATTCGAATACGGGTACAATCAAATCGTCGGCTATTACGACCAGGAGCAGCAGCTCATCGACGATGAAAACACGGTCATCGGCGAGCTTTGGGACGACAACGGCGCGATGACGATGACGCAGGTGCGCACGACGCTGGCCTCCTTCGGCTTTACGGGGGACGACGTGTTCAAGCAAAACAGCGTCCTCAGCGGCGGCGAGCGGGCGCGTCTGTCCATCGCGAAACTGATCCTCAAGGGCGCCAGCCTTCTGGTTCTGGACGAGCCGACCAACCATCTCGACATCGCCTCCCGCGAAGTGCTCGAATCAGCGCTGGCCGAATTCGGCGGCACGGTACTCTGCGTATCGCATGACCGTTTTTTCATCTCGTCGCTCGCCAACCGCATCCTGGAGCTGGACAGGCGCCGCTATCCGAACGGATATGCACTCTACGAGCTGTCTTATGACGTGTTTCTTGCCAAACGGCCGCCGCTGCCGGAAAGCATGCCAACCGCTCCCTCCGCCGTCAAAAAGAACGCAGCGGAGCCGAAAACCGGTGTTGATCCGCGCAAGATTCGCAAACGGTATGTAATCGTAGAGAACGAAATCGGACGCAGGGAAAAAGCGCTCGCCGAAATCCGCGTGCGGATGAACGGCGAAGAAAGCAGCGATTATAAGGCATTGGAAGCCCTCACCCACGAGGAGGAGGCCATCAACGCCGAGCTGGAGAAATTATACGACGAATATTTGGAATTGGAAAGCAGGTTAGAGGAATAAACAAGCGTCCGGCCTAATACTATGTACTACGGTCTACGGGGTCGCAGCCGTACCGCAAAACGCATAGTAAAGGGTTGGTTGTCGTGTTCATATACACCTTAAAGGCTTCGAGTATCAAGTTCTTCGCGGTCGTCCTGCTATCCGTGGTCGTTCTTGTCACCCTCATCGCCGTCATACCGGAATACGGCACTGCTGGCGACGTGGCCGTCGTTTCCATTCAATACGGCGAGGTCAAAACAAACGATGACCGGCTGGCATTCATACGGCAGTTCGGTTATTCGCCGGTCAGCGAGCCGGCGGAAAGCGCGGAGGTCATTATCCCCGAAACATTTGACGCCGTGTATGAAAAATACAACGAGCTGCAGCGCGCGCAGGGTTTGAATCTGAAAAAGTATCAGGGCAAGAGCGCGATGAAATATACTTACCTTCTGGAAGAATATCCCGGCTATGAAGGGCGCGTACTCTTCACGATGCTGGTATACAAAGACAAGGTGATCGCCGGCGACGTCTGCGGCATCGACGAAGCGCAGTTCATACACGGCTTCGAACGGAAAACGCCGCGCGATGCCTCCGACAGCAGCGCCGCCGAATCCTCATCCGCACAGACGGAATAACGCACTCCTGATCGGGGCATACTGACATTAACGCCGGCGGACGACCGTTTCACCGGCGTTAATATGCGTTCGGAAAGGCAGTGCGGACAACATGAAGCATCTCAACGGCGTGGCGGTCGGCTTTTTTGTCGCCCTCATATTCATCGCAGTCTCCGCTGCCGTGCTGCTGACGATATTTCCCGAGGTTTTGGAGCTGTACCATACTATTGATTCCTATTTGCAATGAAAGGCATCGTTGTATCATGCAGGATTGTACAAACCGGCCGGAACGGCTCGATAAGCTGCTCGCCTCCAGCGGGCTGGTCTCGCGCAGCGAAGCGAAAACTGCCGTCGCGCGCGGCCGCGTGACGGTAGATGGGATTTCCGCCCGTTCACCCGAACAGAAGGTGACGCGCGGCGCAGATATCCGTCTGGACGGCAT
>ERZ1673695.2700-NODE-2700-length-12654-cov-6.229780_pt1 | contig 12654 bp, 7 predicted proteins | sample MGYA00580225_ERZ1673695 | MGnify/ENA primary metagenome ERZ1673695 (study PRJEB41218, sample SAMN15661739) | gut metagenome | host: Homo sapiens | place: Canada: London | collected 2015-08-20/2019-03-30 | study: EMG produced TPA metagenomics assembly of...
GAGCGTCCGGCTGATAACCGGGAGGTCACAAGTTCGAATCTTGTCAGGTCCACCACTTTCTTTCGCAATAAACACCCCAGCGAGAGCCGAGTCGCCGCTGGGGTGTTTATTACTGTCTCCGTGGGGGTTTAGCTCAGCTGGGAGAGCGCGGGCTTTGCAAGCCTGAGGTCAGGGGTTCGATCCCCCTAACCTCCACCATGATGGACCTGTAGCTCAGTTGGTTTAGAGCGTCCGGCTGATAACCGGGAGGTCACAAGTTCGAATCTTGTCAGGTCCACCATCAAAACTGTGAAGAGCCCTGGGGCATTGCCTCGGGGCTTTTTTCTTGTCTGCGATAAATCTCATTTTGGTTTTGTGTGCTGTGCGAAAGATTGGGTAGTATAGCTATTCAATGCGGTGGAGCTGCCGCGTGTTAACCGCTACGTACCGGAGGTGTTCCATGGTTCGTGTCGACATAGAGACCATCGTCATGGCCGCCGGTCCCGTGCCATCGCTTATCGTGCTTCGCGAGCGCTGCAGCAAATCGGACTCGCCCGCGCCGCTGCGTTCCCTTTCCATTCAGACTGGTTCGTTTGAAGCCGCTGCCATCAGCCGCGGCATCGATGGCGGCCGCGCCGAGCGCCCGATTACCCATGACCTGTTGCTCGATACTGTTGGCGCCCTGGGCGCCAAGCTCGAGCGCATCGAGATCGTTCGCGCCGAGCCGCCGGTGTTCTACGCGACGATCGTCGTACTGGCCGATGGTGGCGAGCGCAAGATCGACGCCCGCCCCAGTGATGCCATTGCCCTTGCTGTGCGCAGCAATGCTCCCATGTTTGTGGAGGACGACATCATGAATCGCCTGGGCACTGTTTCTACCCACGCCGAGGAAGTCGACGACGAGCAGGAGTTCGAGAAGTTCGACGAGTTCGTCCATACGCTCTCCCCCGATGACTTCTAAATGCGGGGCGTCCAGGTTGCGGAGCGTTCGCTGATGGCCGGCGGTATGTCGGCTGAGGCGGCTGCGATCGCCCGCGAGGCCCAGATGCGCTCGGAGGCTTCTGAGGCGGCTCGCATTGCCTATGTGACGCAGGCCCGCACGCTTCGCGAGCGCCGCGGCTCGTTTATCAAGATGGTTGTCGTCTCCGTCCTTGTCGCGGCAATCTGCTCGCGCCTTCGTGGTACAGTTGGTGCGCTTGGGTTTTCGATCTCTACGGGCCTTGTGATCTGGGGTGTGGTCGATGCGGTAATGCTGACCAGTCAGATCAAGGTGCTCGACAAGCGCGCAGCGGACATGATGCGCGCCCGCGACGCTGCCGCCAGGATCGCCGCCGAGGCACAAGAACTGTAACGACGCCAGACTCGATGGGAAGGTCTAAAGATGGCACAGGATATGCAGGACGCCGGTAACGTCTCCGCCGAGCTCGACGCCATGGTGTGCGATCTGATCGGCGCGTTCTTGGACGACCTTGCCGCCGGTGAAAACCCTGGCGTGGTCGTGGCAATTGAGGACGCCGCTTCCAACCGTTATCTGGCGGCGCTCGATGAGGATGGCGAAGAGGCGTGCCTCGAGGCGGCCACCAACTTTATCTCCGAGCACAAGATGGGTCTTAAGGACGAGGGCCTGGGCCGTATCGCTCGCTATGCCATCGGCTACACCGGCTGCGTCGAGATTGACGGCGGCTATCACGATGCTCTGCTCGTGAGCTTCTTCGAAACCACGCTCGAGAGTGGTTTTTCGGCATATGTGCTGTATGAGGGCATGGGCGCCGGCGATGGTTTTATGTGGAGCGACCCTGAACCTGCAGGTGAGGAAACCCCTCTCATCTAAAATCGCTAAAATAAACGAGTTTTCGGTAAAAGGCTCAATATTCCCGCTGAGCGTTGTATCGCTGGGCGGGCCGCATACGCGTGCCGGTTGTATATAGATAGAAGATAGGGGAACTACATGCGCGTAGACAATCTGAGGAACATCGCCATCATCGCTCACGTCGACCACGGCAAGACGACGATGGTCGACAAGCTCCTGCGTGCCACGGACGCCTTCCGTGCCAACCAGCAGGTCGAGGACCGCGTCCTGGATTCCAACGACCAGGAACGCGAGCGCGGCATTACGATTCTCGCCAAGAACATCTCTATCGAGTACAAGGACGTCAAGATCAACGTCATCGACACCCCGGGCCACGCCGACTTTGGCGGCGAGGTCGAGCGCGTGCTGCGTATGGCCGACGGCGCCCTGCTGCTGGTCGACGCTTTTGAGGGCCCCATGCCCCAGACCCGCTTCGTGCTGCGTCACGCTATCGACACCGGTCTTAAGATCATGATCGTCATCAACAAGATCGACCGTCCGGGTGCCAACCCCGAGAAGGCCTACAACGACTGCCTCGACCTTATGGCCGACCTGGGCGCTACCGACGACCAGCTTGAGTTCGCCATGGAGCACGTGGTCTACGCCAGCGCCATGAATGGCTTTGCCCGCCTTGACCCCAACGACGGCAACATGGACATGTATCCGCTGCTCGATATGATCATCGACGACATGCCCGCGCCCGAGGTTGACGAGAACGCCCCGCTGGCCATGCAGTGCGTGACCATCGACCACTCCAACTTCGTTGGCCGTATCGGCATCGGTCGCGTGTACTCCGGCACCATCCACCAGGGCGACCAGATCCTGGTTGTCAAGAATGACGGTTCCAGCGCCACCGCTACCGTCAAGCAGCTCTTTACCTTCGACTACCTGGGCCGCACCGAGTGCCAGGAAGTCGGCGCCGGCGACATCGCCGCTGTCGTGGGCATCGACCGCACCGATATCGGCGATGTCTACACCGATCCCGAGAACCCCGTCGAGCTCGAGCCCATCGAGATCGACCCGCCGACTCTGTCCATCGTCTTCGAGGCTTCGACCTCCCCGCTCGTCGGCCGCGACGGCGACATCGTGGGCGCCCGTCAGCTCAAGGAGCGCCTGTTCAACGAGGCCGAGAACAACGTGACCATGAAGATCGAGGAGCTCGAGGACAAGAGCGGCGTCGAGGTCTCGGGCCGCGGCATTCTGCACCTGTCCGTTCTGATGGAGTCTATGCGCCGCGAGGGCTTTGAGTTCCAGGTCGGCCGTCCCCGCGTTTTGTTTAAGAAGGACGAGAACGGCAACAAGATGGAGCCCGTCGAGCAGGCCGTCGTCGAGTGTCCGGACGAGTACTCGGGCAAGGTCGTTGAGGTCTTCGGTACCTCCGGCGGCATCATGACGAGCATGGACACCTCGGGCATCGTGACGCACCTCGAGTTCAAGATCCCGACGCGTGGCATCATGGGCCTTAAGAACCGCATCATGAACGTCACCCACGGCGAGGGCGTGTTCTACCACACCTTCCTGGAGTATGGTCCTTACGCCGGCGAGATCGGCAACCGCCAGAACGGCGCCATGATTTCCATGACCACCGAGAAGGCCGTTGCCTATGCTCTGGGTACGCTGCAGGAGCGCGGCCAGCTGTTTGTTGAGCCGGGCACCGAGTGCTACGAGGGCATGATCGTGGGCGAGCGCAGCAAGGCCGGCGACATGGTCGTCAACATCGCGCGTACCAAGAACCTGGGCAACCAGCGTTCCTCGACCTCCGATATCTCCGTCCAGCTGGTGCCGCCTCGCACCTTCTCGCTGGAGGAGGCGCTGGAGTACATCGCCGACGACGAGCTGGTCGAGATCACTCCCAAGAACATTCGCCTGCGCAAGCGTCTGCTCAACGCCACCGACCGCAAGAAGGCTGCCGTCCGCGCCGGCCAGGTAAACAAATAAGCGCTGAGGTTTATAACCGCCAATAAGAAAGGGCGTCGACCGTAATGGCCGGCGCCCTTTTTGGTGCAATGGGGCCAGGTTAGTTAGCACCACGGCGGGAGTGGTTGTCCCCTTCTGGGTCATTCCGGGTAAAGTTAGGTTGTTTAAACATATACAGGAATTATCGAAATATAAACATTTTGATACAAAACTGTTAACAGGTAAATATCAACTGGTATTAAATTAAAAGACCTCTTGACCTGCGGTTTACATGACTGGTATCTGTATTGTATTTTATGCATTGTGGCATAGACGAACCGTCTTAGAAGTTGCTCCCCAATGGGTTCTTGCAATGCGCTAGGTAGGTTCTTGTTGATGTTGGGGTTTGTGTTCGATTCGACGATTCGCCGTATTCCACACTGTGTTGTAGGAATTAGGGGACAACTATGGACGCACACCGCTCACGGTCGCTGGGTATGGCGGCCCTGATTTTCATTTTGATTAGCCTCACCGTCGCAGTTTTTCACGGCGCAGCCCCCGTGCGCGCCGAGGATGCGGCAACGACTGCGCCGATTGCGATCAACGGCGATACGGCGGACGTTACGGTTGGGCTTTTTACCGATGAGGGTCGTACAAAGCCCTTGGATGGTAATGCCGCGCTTTCGACCGACACACTCTACGGCTCGTTTAATGCGAAGTTCGAGCCAAATTATGGCCCGAGTGCGGAGCGAAACGTTACGGAGTACTCTCTTCCGGACAGCATTAAAGCATTTGACAATACCGGTGGTCGCCTTATGGATGATTCCGATCAAGAGGCCGGTAGCTGGAGATGTGAGAACAATAAGCTGATATTCACCTTTGATGAAGCATGGATTAAATTGAATCCATCCGATGTTCATGTTGCCGCTGATTTTTCATTCAAGCTGTCGAACCCGGATGTTGGCTCCGGCAATACAACGAAAATCGAATTTCCTGGAACGACCGGAATCGACGTTGTGACTAAAGACGGCGATGTGACGGGGGCGAAAACGGGACAGTTTACTCAATCCGGCGGCGAGGGAAAGGTAACTTGGACTCTCAAGCTCGAGGTTGAGTCCTATGCTCACAACGTCCAGCTTACGGATGTGCTGGGCAGTAATTTTTCGTTTGTGGCTGGGTCGTTTAAGCTGAATGATAATGCGCTTAATCCCCAGCCGAGTATTAATGAGCAAACCGCGATTCTGAATTTAGGGAACTTGTCCAAGGGGACCTATACGATTACCTATGATTCGGTGATGAACAAGAACGTCCCCGTGGACAACTATGTTTGGATTAATGAGCTCCCCGGTTCAAAAAACAATGCCACATGGACGTGGGGCCAAAACAAAGAAAATTTAAAGAGTTGCGAAGGTCTGGCAAATAAGTTTCGCTATGACATGATCAACAAGAGCGATGGCACCGGAACGCCGTCCGATATCAAATGGACCGTTACGCTCAACAACGGTGATATCAAAACCGACATGAATGGCTATACATTCACCGACATACTGGACGACAAGCAGACGTATACGGGTAATTACGTCGTTTATAGGGGGCTCTACGGGGAAGACGAGATCGCCCGCGGCAATCTCGATAGCCCAACTGGTAAAACGTTTAGCTATACGTTCTCAGATCTATCTGACGCGGATAAGTACCAGCCCTATCGCATTGTTTATCACACCCAGATGAAAGAACAAGACTCGTATGACACGGTGAGCAACAGTGCGAGTATCTCGCGCGACAATTCCGTTTCCGGCACGGACAGCGGCACGTTTACGCCGAAGCTGGTGGGGACGCAGATTAAAAAGTGGCTTGTGAATGACTCTGATGTGGCGACAACAGGTCAGGCAACCTGGAAACTCCAGATAGCACTGGGTTCCATTGTTAATGCAATGAATCCATCAACGGTCAAGGTTTACGATACGTTTCAGACGGCCTGGAACCAATATATCGGCCCAGACGTCGACAGCTATTCTATTAAAATCGGCGATGTCCCTTTGGAGAAAGGCGTCGATTGGTGGTTCGACGCCGGCAGTGATTCAACGTCGTTTGGAACCAAGAAAAACTTCAACCTGTTCATTCGGATAAGCGACGAGGTGAAGAACGCGCTCAAAGATAACCCGGATGCGGTAATTACTTATAAGACAAAATCCGATGCGCTTCCTGGCTGGTACTCCAATTTTGCATCAGTGGAAGTAAATGGTACTAAATATTTCACGGACTATATTTATTACTATGTCGATGCGAACTCGACTCCTGATGTCGAGAAGCCTTCGGCGAAGACCGCAGTCTCTTGGAATGGAGATTTCGACTGGAGCAAAATCGACGGGTCTAATGAGAAAGGCGCATGGATCGTTGACTGGACGATTTATGCCAACAGAGCCAAGACGCCGGGAGGGGAGCCTTACGGCGCCGGCAATCTTAATAACCAGCCGCTGAATGTCGTGGACAAGCTACCGAGTGGTATGAGCTATGTGCCGGAGTCTGCTAAATACTCACTGTTCCAGAATCCGTATGACCAGAAAGCGTATAACGGTACCGCCCAGCGAGAGAAGACCGTCGCCGACAACTTGCCCCTTACGAGCGTTGACGTCAGTGATGGCAAGGACACTGTTACCTTCTCCATTCCCACGACGGCGCTCGGCAACTATACTGGTTACGCCAAACTTACGTATCAGACGGCGGTCAAGCGTAGCGAGCTCGATACTTCTAAGAACGAGGTGGAGTTCACCAACTCAGCCAGTGCTGAGTCGGGCGACAAGACGTTCAAGCCTGGTAGTGGCACCGTCACCATTAAGAACAATGTGCTGCAAAAGGCGGGCGAGCAGGTCGCTAACAGTAACCGCATTAAGTACACCATCTTGGTTAATGAATCGGCAGTTGATCTCAAGAAGGACAGCGATTATCTCGAGCTCATCGATACCATGGATGCCAAATGCACGCTGGTGACGGATAAGGTCAAAGTGTATCAATGCGATGGGAAAGACTGGAGCTTGCTGGACTCGGACAAATACACCGCCAGTGCTGAGACCGTCAGGGATGGAAATGGAGCTGCGTGTACAAAGATGACGCTCCGCGTTCCCGATGAGAAGTATCTCAAAGTTGAGTATGAGGTCATTCCTGCCGGCAACGAAGGAGATACGGTCTCTCTGTCGAATACGGCCTCGCTTACGGGCATTTTTGACGGCAATGCAAAGCATGAAAAGAATTGGGAAATTCAAAGGGTGTCCGGTTCGGCGGGTGGCAGCGGCTACGGCGTCACGGTAACCAAGGTTGATGCGAGCGAAATCACAAAGAAGCTGTCCGATGCTGAGTTCACGCTCTATGAGGTTGATATGGATGGGGCTTTGAAGTCCGGTCTTGAATCAGCTACAAAGAAGATTCGGAGTGATACGACAGGCGACGACGGCACGGTGAAATTCGGATCCGCTACGCAAAAGATGGAAGCCTACAAACTGTATTGTCTTGAGGAGACCAAGGCACCCGACGGATACAATGTTGTCTCTAAGCCGGTCTGGATTCTGCTCAGGGGTCAAGATGAGCAGAAATATCAGGAAGCGCTTGCTAAAGCAGAAAGTTTGAAGGCGAAGTACCCTGAACAGCTAGAGACTCCGACGGTTAGCACTGATATCGCGGTCTATGATGTGCCTTACACCGGTGAGGCTACGATTTCTGCAACTAAGCTGCTCCAAGGCTCGACACTGCAGGAAGGACAGTTTGCGTTTGCGCTCAAGGATGCAAACGGCAAGGTTCTTCAGACCGTGAAGAACCTTGCCGATGGCAAGATTAACTTTGTTTTGGACTACACCAAGATGGGGACCTATACGTACTTTATCTCCGAGGTCGTCCCCGAGGGCGCTGAGGGCAACGTCAAGGACCACATCACCTATGACGCAGCCGAGCATAAGGTTAAGGTTGACGTAAAAAAAGGCGACAGAAAACTTGAAGCCACCGTCACCTACGACGGCGCCGACCCCTCGACACCGCCGACTTTTACCAACAAGTACTCGACCACGCTTCCCGAGGCGGGCGGGGCTGGCTTGACTATGACGTATCTGGCTGGCGCTTCGATGCTGTGCTTTGCCGCGACGTGGATGCATGCTCGCCGCCACCGTGATCTTGATCGAGGTGGTCGCCATGAGTAAGCCGCTTCGTCACGTGTTGGCCGTCATGGTGATGGTCATGGTTGTCGTCTTCTCTTTTGCAATCGCCCCTGGAACGGTTCGTGCTGCCGACACCGGAGCCATTACGGTGGACGGTAAAGTTGCGACGCGGTATGACGCATATCAGCTCTTTTCGGCGACCGTTGTCGACGACGCCGATGCTGACCAAAAGGTTGCAACCGACGTGACGTGGGCAAACGACGCAGTTCGCCATGCCGTTCTTCCCGTGCTTCATAATGCGGGGCTTGATGACTCGGCATCGACGGCGCAAGAGGCTGCCGAATGGATGAATGCCGACGGGTATATGATGACCACGCTGGCGGCAAAAATTGCCCGCGCAGTTGTCAAGGCAGGTGCCGTGCCCGTGCCCCTTAACGCGGGCACGGCGGCAGAACTGCCCTGCGGATACTGGCTCATCGTCGCCGACGACGACGCCATCGACCAGAACGAGGCCGGCACCGCGCCGATCATGGCGCTGGTCGGCGGCAGCCCCGTCACCGTCAAGCCCAAGGCCGCGACGCCCAAGGTCCAAAAGCACGTGTTGGAGGACAGCGCCGCCGCATGGCAGAAGGCTGCCGACGCCACGGTCGCCGACGACCTGTACTGGCGCCTCTCTGCAACGGTCCCGGCGGGCCTCACCGCCTACGACACCTACGCGGTGCAGTTCGTCGACACCATGAGCGCGGGGCTCGACCCCTCCAAGGTGGCCGCGAGCATGCGCGTGTACGCGGCGGCGGGCGTCGATGGCGGCTTCGACGCCGTCTCGACCGGCAGGGACGGGCGCGCCGGCACCGAGCCCGCCAAGGGCTGGACCGACATCACGGCCCGGTGCAGGGTCTCGGTCGAGGGGTGCTCCTTCACCGTGCGCACCGGCGACCTGGTCGCCGCGCTCGGCGGGGCCGACGCCTTCACCGCGGGCGCCCGCGTGGTCGCCGTGTACAATGCGCCGCTCAACAGCGCGTGCAACCACGGCATCGCGAAGGGCAACCCCAACGAGGTCTACCTGCGCTACCCGCGCTCTCCCTTTGCCGACCAGTCCGGCGACGCCGGCTTCACCAGCACGCCGAGCGATGACGCGACGGCCTACACCTGGGGGCTCAGCCTGATCAAGCGCTCAAACTCGGACGATAAGCCGCTCGCGGGCGCCAAGCTGCGCATCACCGATGACCGCGGTCGCACGCTGGCGGCCGACGGTACGTGGACGACGGATGCCGATGCGTATGTCGTGTCTGGCGAAGGTGGGCGCGTGGAGCTGAACGGCGTGGACGCGGGCGTCTATACCGTTGAGGAGGTCGCGCCGCCCAAGGGCTACACCGCCTTTGAGGGCAAGCGAACGGTGACGATTGCGGCTGATGGCTTGGACGTCAAGCAAGTGGCCGCCGCGAAGCCCAAGATAACCGTATCGGCCGAAAGCCCCCTGCGGGTTGATACCGCCGATGCCGGGACGGGTTCGATCGAGCTGTCGGTGCTCAACGCCCCAAGCAAAGAAGCAAGTCGAGGCTTTATGCCCTCGACGGGAGATAGAACGTTAGTGCTGGTGGCGGTTTTGGCTGCCATCGGAGTGGCGGCTATTGTCGCCGCGCTCGTCATCAAGCGGGGAGGAGGTCGCCGTGATAAATAATTGTCCCCCCCCCTTGCTCAGTGGTGTACTGCCTCCGTAGCGATTTGGACGCAGGGATATAACCTGCCGACTTTTGGCATCGACAAGTTTTTAAAGCAACCTCCAAGAAAGAGGTCCAAACATGAAGACAACCAAAAATATCGCCCACCTGGCAGTAACCGCCGGCCTCACTGCGGTTCTGAGCTTTGGTGGAGTGATGGCACCCGTGAGCATGGCGTTTGCTGAGGGTGGCACCGCCACAAGCTATGTGCCGACGGCGACGACAGCCGGCAACGTGACCATTGCTGAAAACACCTATACCGGCACCACGTTTAAGGGTATCCAGATTTTCAAGGCCACGGTAACGCAGGGTAAGGCCGATGCGGATGGCGATGACGTTGCGGATGAGGACGGAGCTTGGAACGAGGATGAGGAAAAGACGCTGTCCGACATCCAGTGGGCGACGCCTGAAATCGAGAAAGCTGTAAAGGGCGTCTTTGCTAACGAAACTGGTACGCCTGAAGAGAATGCCACAGCTCAGGATTGGGCAGACTACATCACTAAAATAGTTGCTGGTAATGCCGGCAAAGGATTCAAGGTCAATGCCGACAGCGCGCTCGACAAGATTGCCAAGGCGCTTGAGAAAATAACGACAACCAATGACACTACTGGCTGGATAACTTCGCCTGATGGTACATTCTCTACACTGTCTGCCGGCTACTGGCTCTTTGTGACTGCGGGCGTTAGCGACACCGCCAACACGACTACTGGCAACATGGATGCCTACACCTCGCCGATTTTTTGCCATTGTCGGTGGTTCCGATGTGAACGTGGCACCCAAGAAGGACGTCCCCACTGTGACCAAGGCTGTCATGGACGACAAGGACGGCGGCACGTTTGGTACCGACGTGTTTACTAATCCTAACAAGGCTGCTGATTCTGCCTCTGATCAGCCGATTAAATATCAGCTTGCCGGCACTGTTGCCAGCAACATCAATACGTACGACAAGTACAGCTACACTTTCACCGATGAGCTTCCTACCACGATGGTTCCGAATCTCCAGGACGGTAAGCCGGTTGTTGAGGTTAAGATTGGCGAGTCAGTCGTTAAACCCGATTGTTACAGCGCGACCTATGTCCCTGGGGAAAGCGCGAATACGCTCACCGTTACCTTCGAAAATCTCAAAGAAGCGAAGGGCACGAATGGTGAGCCCATCACCATTGACGTTAATTCGAAAGTCTATGTGAACTATGAGGCCAAACTTGTTGCGAGCAAGATTACAGCGGATATGCTCGGCAAGGCCCAGGTGAACAATGTAAGGTTGACCTATTCCAACAACCCACACAGCGGCGGCACTGGTACCACGGTTGATCATCCCGCCTACGACTACACCTATGGTATCGATGTTACCAAGGTCGGTAGCGACGAGGATGAAGCTGGAAAACCCAAGACCCTCAAGGGTGTTCAGTTTACGCTACAGGAGAAAGACTCCAATGAATTCATCAAGGACGACGGTACTACGACGGCAGATAGAGATGCCGCATTGCTGACTACCAACAGCGAAGGTAAAATCAACGTCGTTGGTCTCGATGAAGGCACCTACATCCTCAGGGAGGTTACCCCTGCTCCTGGTTACAACAACTCTGCATCCAAGGGTGTCACGTTTACCATTGCGCGTGGAGCTCTAAAGCAGGATGGTTCTGAAGTGATTCCCGATAAGGATCTCGCCAATATCACTGCTGATAAGGATGTCGTTAAGACTGGTTCTGCTGCCGTTTCTACTGGTAAGCTCAGCTTCACCATTGTCGACAAGAAGGGCTCCAACCTCCCCCTCACCGGTCTCAACGGCGTGACCTTCACTTGGATCGCTGGTGGCGCGGTGCTGTGCATTGGCGTGGCGCATCTTATTCGTAGTCGTAAGCGCGACGAGGGTTCTGAGGAATAACTGTTCGTCTCGACAGTCAACGCGAGAAATGAAAAAGCGGGGCACCCGGTCGATGTGATCGGGTGCCCCGCTTCGTTTGTTGGTGCAAAGAAACCTGACCCCTTTGCACCAACACAAAGGTGCCTAGCCCCTTTGTGGTGGTTTTGCCAGCTTAAGCGGTGGGAATTCCTGGCGTGTTGGCCGGCTGCTGCGGTTTGAGGTGGGCGTTGCGCCAGATGATCTGGATGATGTAGCCGAGCGTGAAGACGAAGGCTACGCCGCTGATGAAGTTGCCTACGAGAGGGATTGCCGTGAGCACGCCCGCGATTATGCCGCCGACGGCTGCCATGACGTAGCGGTTCTGGCTGTGTCCGACCATACGCGCGATGGCACAACCCGCGAAGGCCGCAGAGACGAGCGCGATACCGATAACGCCGCACATGAGGGCTCCGGCAAGCGACAGGCCGGCAATAGAGATAATCAACAGCAGGACGGCGGGGACGATGGCTACCATGCCCAGAAGACCACTCACCCACAGCGGCGTGGGGCGCTGGTGGAGCATTCCGGCGGCGCTGGCGGTTGCACGCGGAAAGACGAGCTCGAGCAGCAAAGCGACAAAGCAGGTGGAAAGCGCCCCGGCGACGATGCCGCCGATGACATCGTTGACGGTGGAGGTGTCCTCGTTCTCGGTGCGGTCGATCTTGAGTGCGCCGACCTCGGCTCCCGAGGCGCGCTCGGGATCCTCGGAAACATGCGCGTTCACGGTGCCGGAGATACGGGCGTTCTTGCCCAGGATGAGCTTGTCGGCCCAAACCTCAACATCGCCATCGACCGTGCCATCGATGGTCACCGTGTCGCCTGCGAGCGCTGCCGACTTGACGGAGCCGCGCAGGGCAACCGTCTCGCCCGCTGCGTAGAAGCAGCTGGCGGTGCTATCGGTGTTGAGGACGACATGCTGTCCCGCGACGGTTACGCTGCCAGCAACCGTGGTCTGGGCGATATCGATGGTGCGTGCAGCCAGGCGAACGGCACCGCCCACCGTGCAGTCGCGAATCGAAAGCGAATCGCCGGCGGCGATAATGTCGCGGTCGATGGAGGCGTCATCGAGGTTGAGGTTCTGACCGGCCCAATACAGGTCGCCCTCAACACCGGACGGATTGGAGTCGTTGTCGGTCGCAAGAACATTGCCTGCGGTATCCGTGC
>ERZ1673695.2704-NODE-2704-length-12634-cov-46.290325_pt1 | contig 12634 bp, 9 predicted proteins | sample MGYA00580225_ERZ1673695 | MGnify/ENA primary metagenome ERZ1673695 (study PRJEB41218, sample SAMN15661739) | gut metagenome | host: Homo sapiens | place: Canada: London | collected 2015-08-20/2019-03-30 | study: EMG produced TPA metagenomics assembly of...
AGTGCTGTACAGCACTTAGCGAATCGCCTATGGCGATTTTGCGGGTTAACCTCGCGATGCGCTGATCAAGCGCATCGCGACGCCGAAGGCGAGTAGGCGACATGCGCGCCGGCCTTTGATACCTTGGGAGCAAATTAAGACCTGATAGTTGCTTGCAACCGAAGGTCTTAATCTGCGGGTTAATCTCGCGTTGTGCTGAACAAGCACAACGCGAATCGCCTATGGCGATTTTACAAAAAGTCCCCTTTGGCGGGGTATGGGGCAAAAGCCCCATGAATACGGCCTGATAGCTGCTTGCAGCCGAAGGGCGGCTGTTTTACAGCCGCCCGCGAACGCAATAACCTGGGATATTCTTGCCGCATTATCGTTTTCGTGCCCCGCTCGAACCGTTACTCGGCGAACAGGACATATTCCCGCGGGTCCTTGCCCGCGCCATTTACAAGATACTCGAAATGCAGGTGGCTTTGTATGCCGCATTCGCTTGACGCTGTTTCGCCTACATAGCCTATTACATGTCCCTTGTTGACCTTGTCGCCCTCTTTGACGGGTGGGTCCTCCTTAAGGTTTGAATAGATGGTGCTTATACCGTCCGCATGCTCAATTTCAACGGAAACGCCGAGCGCGTCGTCCTTATACACGCGCTTGACAGTGCCGTTTTGCACCGCTTTAACCTCCGAACCAAGCTGGGCGGCGATATCCACGCCCGAATGGGTAGTCCAATGGTTGAGCGTTTCCGAATATATCAGCTCATTTACGGCAAAGTCCCATATGACATTGCCCGAAACCGGCGGCTGAAGCTTTGTCTTTGTAACCTTTGGCGTTGTGGAGGGAGCGGTGGACGGCGTAAAATCCGGCACCGGGCTTGGGCTCATAATTTCTTCAGGGCCAGGGGTGGCGACAGGGGGTATTGTGCGGACCGCGTCAAGGCGCTCGTCTCCGCTTTTTGAGGCGGATGAGTTGTCCGGCGTCGGCTCCGGATTCCGGCCGCCCGGCATAAACATCAGCGCAGCCGCCACGCCCACAACGGCAAGGCATGCAAACAGCACTATATATACGCCCTTCTCCCGCAGAAACCCCGCGATTTTAACCTTTAAGTCTTTGCTTTTATTGTCGTTGTTTTCCATGTGCGTATCACCTCGACAATATTATTGACCGCTTCTTCCAGAGTTATACAATTACTGTAAAATCGAATTGTTTGTAAACGTTATTAAGCGCTTATCAGACTGGGGATAACCCTTTTAAACGGTAAGCGGCATATACTAACCTCAAAAGCGGTTTAAGCTGTGGCCAGCCGCGCTTACGGACGCCTTGGGCCCTAAAAACCAAAGATGAATTAGGGAGCAACTCTGCCCCATCCATCCTCCAGATGGCGCAGGCACGATGCTAATACCGTATATTCCTATAGAATACCAGATAATTATGTATCAATAGCAAACTCAAACTTCTGCTGCTCTGATAGTGCGGCATATTCAAGCGGCGTTTCTCCATAGCTTCCCACCATAGGCCATTTTAACTTGATTTGTTGGTTTTGAGCATCCATTATAGCATCTTCCCATATACACTCTTCCATGCCCATCAGCTCACCAAACTATTTTACATTAATAAACGGATTACGAATAATTATTATATTGAAAGAGTACGGCCTTATCCTTATTGGATAAGACCGTATCAATTTTAGCCGTCTTCAAGTACAACTCAATAGTTATTATCTGAATCCATCGCTTTTGCCCTCGGTGCCATTGGGTATATACTCGTAGTTATAGTGCTCAATACAAGCCTCCATTACCGCGTCCCGCTCCTCCGCAAGCTCAGGAAACTCTAAATTAATTGTATAAAAACGCCTGACAAAAAATCTGTATATGGTGTCGAACTCCTCATAGTTTACAACCTTACGGTCCAGCAGCGCAAGCATCTTTTCCGCGTTTTGCTTATATTCATCCTTGTTCCGGGTAAGCACGTTCAGCTGTTCCCCGTTATTATAGCTGCTGTATATCTCAGCCGCTTCATAGTCTATTTCGTCAAGGAGCTTTATAAGCGCCTCGCGTGCCTCTTTCTGTTCCTGCAGGGACGCTATTACCTCAGGGGATGTGGTTCCCAGCGGCTTTTTCTCCTCTTCATCGTTTATCCTGGCTATATCATCCAGATGAACATATGAGTCCGGAGCTTTTATCCAGTCGCCTATCTGCATCGGCAGTCCATATTTGTTTAAATCCATTGTTATGCCAAGCTGCGGGTTTTGCTTAAGCCATTCCAAAAACGCCTGATCCTCGGGAAACAGCTGGTCGGGGCGTGTTGGGGTATCATATCCATATTCAGTAAATACTTCCACCTCAGATACATTGATTACAAACTCGTCTATCCTCTTTTCCAGCGCGACAGGGTCTGTGGCCAGGCTTGAAAAATCGTAGCCCGTGCCTGGCGTGGCCGAAGCGTCATTATTTTTAGGGCTATCCGGTCGTTTTGCCGTTAAGTTAAAAATAAGATCCGCCGATATAATAGCTGCAAGCGCTATAATGACTATTAATCCCTTCTTTTTCATACGTAATACCTCTAAACCCTATACTAAGCCTCTTCCCTCAATCTGTAAACACTACAATTTGAAAGCGGAACGGCCTCATCTTCAGCGATAAGGCCGTTTTGAATTTAGCCGTAATGCTGTATCAGATATTATCTGAACCCATCGCTTTTACCCTCGGTGCCATTGGGTATATACTCGTAGTTATAGTGCTCAATACAAGCCTCCATTACCGCGTCCCGCTCCTCCGCAAGCTCAGGAAACTCTAAATTAATTGTATAAAAACGCCTGACAAAAAATCTGTATATGGTGTCGAACTCCTCATAGTTTACAACCTTACGGTCCAGCAGCGCAAGCATCTTTTCCGCGTTTTGCTTATATTCATCCTTGTTCCGGGTAAGCACGTTCAGCTGTTCCCCGTTATTATAGCTGCTGTATATCTCAGCCGCTTCATAGTCTATTTCGTCAAGGAGCTTTATAAGCGCCTCGCGTGCCTCTTTCTGTTCCTGCAGGGACGCTATTACCTCAGGGGATGTGGTTCCCAGCGGCTTTTTCTCCTCTTCATCGTTTATCCTGGCTATATCATCCAGATGAACATATGAGTCCGGAGCTTTTATCCAGTCGCCTATCTGCATCGGCAGTCCATATTTGTTTAAATCCATTGTTATGCCAAGCTGCGGGTTTTGCTTAAGCCATTCCAAAAACGCCTGATCCTCGGGAAACAGCTGGTCGGGGCGTGTTGGGGTATCATATCCATATTCAGTAAATACTTCCACCTCAGATACATTGATTACAAACTCGTCTATCCTCTTTTCCAGCGCGACAGGGTCTGTGGCCAGGCTTGAAAAATCGTAGCCCGTGCCTGGCGTGGCCGAAGCGTCATTATTTTTAGGGCTATCCGGTCGTTTTGCCGTTAAGTTAAAAATAAGATCCGCCGATATAATAGCTGCAAGCGCTATAATGACTATTAATCCCTTCTTTTTCATACGTAATACCTCTAAACCCTATACTAAGCCTCTTCCCTCAATCTGTAAACACTACAATTTGAAAGCGGAACGGCCTCATCTTCAGCGATAAGGCCGTTTTGAATTTAGCCGTAATGCTGTATCAGATATTATCTGAACCCATCGCTTTTACCCTCGGTGCCATTGGGTATATACTCGTAGTTATAGTGCTCAATACAAGCCTCCATTACCGCGTCCCGCTCCTCCGCAAGCTCAGGAAACTCTAAATTAATTGTATAAAAACGCCTGACAAAAAATCTGTATATGGTGTCGAACTCCTCATAGTTTACAACCTTACGGTCCAGCAGCGCAAGCATCTTTTCCGCGTTTTGCTTATATTCATCCTTGTTCCGGGTAAGCACGTTCAGCTGTTCCCCGTTATTATAGCTGCTGTATATCTCAGCCGCTTCATAGTCTATTTCGTCAAGGAGCTTTATAAGCGCCTCGCGTGCCTCTTTCTGTTCCTGCAGGGACGCTATTACCTCAGGGGATGTGGTTCCCAGCGGCTTTTTCTCCTCTTCATCGTTTATCCTGGCTATATCATCCAGATGAACATATGAGTCCGGAGCTTTTATCCAGTCGCCTATCTGCATCGGCAGTCCATATTTGTTTAAATCCATTGTTATGCCAAGCTGCGGGTTTTGCTTAAGCCATTCCAAAAACGCCTGATCCTCGGGAAACAGCTGGTCGGGGCGTGTTGGGGTATCATATCCATATTCAGTAAATACTTCCACCTCAGATACATTGATTACAAACTCGTCTATCCTCTTTTCCAGCGCGACAGGGTCTGTGGCCAGGCTTGAAAAATCGTAGCCCGTGCCTGGCGTGGCCGAAGCGTCATTATTTTTAGGGCTATCCGGTCGTTTTGCCGTTAAGTTAAAAATAAGATCCGCCGATATAATAGCTGCAAGCGCTATAATGACTATTAATCCCTTCTTTTTCATACGTAATACCTCTAAACCCTATACTAAGCCTCTTCCCTCAATCTGTAAACACTACAATTTGAAAGCGGAACGGCCTCATCTTCAGCGATAAGGCCGTTTTGAATTTAGCCGTAATGCTGTATCAGATATTATCTGAACCCATCGCTTTTACCCTCGGTGCCATTGGGTATATACTCGTAGTTATAGTGCTCAATACAAGCCTCCATTACCGCGTCCCGCTCCTCCGCAAGCTCAGGAAACTCTAAATTAATTGTATAAAAACGCCTGACAAAAAATCTGTATATGGTGTCGAACTCCTCATAGTTTACAACCTTACGGTCCAGCAGCGCAAGCATCTTTTCCGCGTTTTGCTTATATTCATCCTTGTTCCGGGTAAGCACGTTCAGCTGTTCCCCGTTATTATAGCTGCTGTATATCTCAGCCGCTTCATAGTCTATTTCGTCAAGGAACTTTATAAGCGCCTCGCGCATTTCTTTATCCTCCCGCAGAGCCTCTAAGTCCTCAGGACCCGGGGTATATGCCGGCTTGGTCTCAGACTCCTTCTCTGCTTCATCGTTAATCCTGGCTATATCATCCAGATGGTCATATGAATCCGGACCTTTTATCCAGTCGCCTATCTGCAACGGCAGTCCATAGACGTTTAAATGCATTGTTATGCCAAGCTGCGGGTTTTGCTTAATCCATTCTAAAAAAGCCTGGTCTTCGGGAAACAGCTGATCAGGGCGTTCAACGGTAATAGGCAGTCCATCCTCAGTTGACAAGTCCACCTCATATACGTTGATTACAAACTCCTCTATCCTCTTTTCCAGCGCGACAGGATCAGTGGCCAGGCTTGAAAAATCGTAGCCCGTGCCTGGCGTGGCCGAAGGGTCATTATTTTTTGGGGTATCCGGCCGTTTCGCCGTTAAACCCAGGGCAAGGCTCGTCGATACTATAGCTACCAGCGCTATAATGACCGCTGTTAAACCCTTCTTTTTCATAAATTAGCACCTCCAGTTATCATTTTAATTTGCTTTACTTGATCTAAAAAACCTGCAGTAAACGGATTCCGACCGCGGGTAGGTTTCAAGTACTTCTTTAAGGCAGTTTATTACAACCCCTCCACCCTGATTCTCCCACGCGACCACAAAATCCCTATGGCCGTCAATGATATCTATGTCAACTATATACATTGCCTTCTTAACAGAACGAGTAGCGGCTCCTCCGCTCCCCGAACCATCCCAGGATGCTTCGGAAGTTATTATCTGCACAACATCCCCCTTACCAAACTTGGATCTGGCTTTATTGTAAAATGATTTATAATATTGATTAATAATCTCCTGCCTTTCAGAATCAGGGAACATACTAACATCAGGGAATATACTATCAGTGGTATATGCCACATTCTCTAACTTTGGTCCCCAGTATGCCCAGAAGGCGGTCGCGTTAAACCATGGGCTGTAACCGTAAGAAGTGAATCCATACGGTGACATCTCGCTCTCGCTAAGTACATCATAATCCCAATAACTGCTGGCCATGTAGGAATACATCTGCTGGGGGCTTCCATCCTTCTTTTTATAGATATACCATTTATCTCTATAATGGACTCCCTGAGCTAAGAGACACTGGGATACGAAATTACCATAATCCTCCTCTCCGTAAAGCCATGGGAAGGTGGTAAGGTGGTCAGCCTGTTCATTCCGGCACTTCGTTGCATAATTCTCGCCCAAGGAGACATCGATCTTAACCGGTATAAAGAACCACTCGTCATTAGCCGTACTATTATAACTATATTGTATGACATTTTGGCCAACATTGCAACTGGCTCCCTGCACTACAACAGCCTTTGCAAAGCCGGAGGGTTTGCTTAAAATCCGGTAAGTTACACCGTCATTGTTGGTTGAGATTTTAAATCTGCTGCCAGAGGCGGATTTATTGGTATCAACTATAACATTTGCGTCGTTGTTGGCGCTGCTGCCTGATATAGACAGCGTATACGACTGATTGTTCATCCAAACCAGGTTACTCTCCCCGTTTCCAGCGTGCACGATCTTCCACCTTTGTTTGGCTGAGTTGCTAAACTTTGATTGCTGTACGTTTGTTCCTTGTACGGTCAAATACTGCCCGCTGCGTTTATTCATTATATAATATTCCTTGCCATAGTAAAGGTTGCTGGCTGGACCCCCGGATTGGGAAGGCGTAGGGGTGGGCCTGGGAGTGGGCGTAGGGGTGGGCGCGGAGCCTCCGGAGTAATTTATCTTAAGCTGGGGGCGTTTTGCCGCTGTGGCAAAGTCGGCGGAATAGACGGTGTTAAAGTCGTTTATGGATTCATTATTATATTGAACCATGATCCCATAGTTTTTATTTTGGCCCGTCGTGCTTCCTTTGTACCAGGTCTTTACAGCTGATTTCATATCTATGTTGTATCTGGTCAATCCGTTATGGCCGATGTTCGATTTAATTTGGGCAAATGCGGCGGGCTTATTGGACCATGTTATTGTTTTCGAGTTCCAATCCGCGTCAACCTTATGTGCCTTAAGGCTGTTTCCCGTGGAGGTGCCGCTGGTAACGTAAAAGGTTTGGGTGGCCGAATTTATAATAGCTCCCGATGGGATTGTCGGCATGGTCTTGAACTTTTGATAGAACCTTCTTTTCTTTCCATTGCGTTTCCCCGCGTACAGCCTGTCCAGCGTGTGCGTTATTACGCCGCTGCCCTGCTCCACCGAGTTGTCAATCCCGTTTGTCTGATCCGTACCTGCGCTGACGTCCGGGTCTATTGTAATTGGATACACCCTTGCTTGATCGTTAAGCCACTCCGCGTCCGGCGTAAGCGTCACGGTATAAGACCCATTCCCATTGTCCGCAAGGTCTAGCTCTATCTCCTCGGACAGCTCGTCCGCCGAATCATACATATACGGCGCCCATATGGTGAATATAACCTCCGTCCCGTCGCTGAACACCACTTCTCCATCTTCATTTATACTTGCTGTAAGGCCCTCAGCGGTAATATCCATTATGTAAGATACTATGTTCTGCGGGCTTTCCAGGATTATCGCTTCCTTCACCCTGCCTGGCAGCACCGTGTATTCCACGTCCACGCCCTCCCCAGCCGCGTCTTCATACGTAAGCTGGGCCGCGTTCGGCGCAAGCATAAGCTGGTCTGTGCCCTCAAAGCCCGTGCAGTCCGGCTCCTCCACCCTGGCCGTTACTTTAGGGTCCAATTCTCTGGTCTCCACGCCATTTAAGCCTCTTCCCGATGCGCTGAGGCCGGCGTTTGGCGCTGTGCTGAACCTAAGGCCCCATGAAATTGTGTAACCGTCCTTCTCTATCACGACAAGCTCCTGGCTTGGCTCCTGTGAAAAGCTCACGTTTTCCAAACCCTTCACATTGGCTATGCGGCCGCCGCCCTTGGTCTCGACAAGCGTGTTGTCTATCTCAAACCACTGGCCGTCCTCCTCGTAATGCACGGGCTCGTTGTACGCCACCGCCATGCTGCTGCCATCGCTCATTATGAAGTGCTTTTCATATGTTCCGCGCAAGGCTATATCCTCTTCTACTATAACGGGTTCGGAACCGCCCTGTGAAGCGATAGGATTAAGGACTTCCGCTGATACGGTCGCCCCGATAACGCTCAACAGGGCCAGCAGTATTGAAACCGCTTTTATTATCTTTGGTTTGGTGGATTTCATCAAGTACTCCTTTTACATTGTAATTGTTAATATTTTGTTAAAAATACCTCCTTTGCTTCCATAAATTACCATAATTTTATATAAATGTCTATATTAAACAAACTGGCACAAAAAGCGTGTACTGCTCAACCTACGGCACATGAAAGACGCCCCATTGCCCCGCCCTTTTATTTAACACGAAAGCGGCGCCCTCCAAGATAGCCGGTACTCAAATAAGGTTTAGGCGGCCGCCGTCGATAAAATACGACAATTTAGATTAGTAATACATTACAATTACCCGTTGACAAACAACTCCATTTGATCTAATATTGTATTAGAACGTTTGTTCTAATACATGGAGGTTAATGATGAACAAAAGCAACAATGAACAAAAGCTTAAGCAAAAAGAGCTTGCCAGGATAAGGGAAGCGGCGGCAAGGCTTGCCATATCCGCGGATGAGAGGGACCCTTACACTCAGGCCGAGGGAAGGCTGTACGCGCTGCCGATGATCAGGGCGCGCCTTGAGGGCAACAGGGACGAGCGCGACGAGCTGGCCTCCCTGGGCATTGAGGCCCTTAGGGAGCACTCGCGCTCGCTTGTGCGGCTTCTAAGCCCGTCAATGCGGCTTACGCCGGAGGAAATCCACGAGGCCCAGCTTGCCGAACTGGGCGCGCGCATAGCGGCGGACGAGCGCGAGGTGGGATACATGGAAAGGGCGCTTGCGTATATAGAGGAGCATCCGTACTTTGAAATAATCAAGCTTAAATACTTCAAGTGCATGACCGACGCGGCCATTGCGGAGCGCCTGTCCTGCGACGTATCCACGATAAGACGCAACCGCAAGCGGCTCGTACAGTCGGTCGCGCTGTTCCTGTACGGTTCGGCGGCGCTAAGCGCGCAAATGAGGAGGTAACGCCTGTGTCCGGCGCGGGTTATGCCTTTTCTATCACGCCGCGTCCAGGGGCCGCTTCCGTCCATATCCGTACCGCGCCGCAAAAATGCTAAAAAAAGGGGCTGCCGAGCGTTAAACGCCGTCAGGCCCGCAAATTTAATTTTAAAGTTATGTAATTAAACGCCCTTGCTCAGGCATGAATGAATTATTTTAAAAAGCCCCATTCTACCGCCGCTCCATCTCCTGGCGCTGTCTGCGCCGCCGCTGCGCCGCCTTTTTCCTGCTGTTTCTTTCGGCGACGGTTATCGCCACGAGCAGCGCCGCCGCTACGGCGGTAAGGATGGCAAGCACCGTAAAGGCCGTGTTCAGCGTATTGGTCAGCGCTTTTCCAAAACCGCCGCCTATTATTCCAAGCTCAACGCCTGGCGTACGCGTAGGCAGCGGCAGATCGCCCGAAAACGCCGCTGTAAGCGAAGCCGAATATTGATAGGGGTTGCCCGCGTAATCCTCAAACGACAGGGTAAACTTAAGCTCGCGCGATTCTTCCACGCTGACCGTCACGGGGATCTCCGTGAGCCCTTCCCCGAGTTTATCCGAGCGGTAGACCTCGCCTAAAAGCTCCTCGGTAATCGTTATGTTGTGAAACGTGAGTTCGCCCTGGTTGTCAAACCTGAACGTTACGCCCATAGAGCCTTCGGCGTTAAGCGGGCTTGAAATCTCCGCGTCAAAACGCACCTTTATCTGATCTGGATCTACATAGGGGCGGACCGCAAAGCTGCCGATTTTATCCTCATAGGCTCCGGACGCCATTGAGCCGCTGAACTCAAAGGTGACGTAACGCGGTTCGTTTTCAGCCTTCACCGTATATATAAGCGTTTTCTGTTCGCCTACGGCCAGCGAAAACTCGCCGTCGTCAACGCGCACGCCCAACTCGTCGGTTACCTTTATGTTGTTTATCTTCTGGTTGCCGTCGTTGGTTATATGCAGGGTAAACCTCACGCCGTCCACCGTAGGGTCGCTCTGCTCAACCTCAACGTCGAGCTTCGCGTTTATCATGCCCAGCGTAAGCGCCGAACCGGTATAGGTTTTGGACGATCCGTCGCCCGCAAGCCTGTAGCTGAGTACGGGCTGGGACGTAACGGTTGAGTTGCCCATCGTATATTCATAGCTGAAGGTATGCCTCTGTCCATGGGAGAGCGTAACCCCTTCCACCATTGGCGAGCTCTTGATCTGCCTGTCGGTCAGGGAAATATTGCTCGCGGTGGTTCCGCTGTTATTGGCTATGATGTATGTCAGCGTTATCTTTTCGCCAGGTTTAGCGTTGGTCTTTGACGCCTTGCACGTAACCGTGACGACCCCGAGAACCGACGACTCTATCTCTACGGACAGGTCCTTTGACATAGGGACGCCGCCCTCGGTCCAGGTCATGCTGAACGTCAGCGTGCTGTCAAGCTGCTCCTGGGTTATATCTATCGCCTGCGTATATGTCTGGGTTACGCCCGGCTGTATGGTCGGCTGGTTTATGGCAAACGTAACGCCGCTGCCGCTGATCGCGATACCCTCCATGGGAAGCAGTCCGTCGTTTTTTACCGTTACGGTAATCTCAGCCTGCCCGGGGCCGGACATCTGCTCCGGACTTACGCTTATCGACGCCTGCGCGGCAAGGGCCGGCGCCGAAGGCATAATCAACATAACCAATATAAGCAGTGCGCAAGCGCGCAATATGTTTTTCTTCATATTTCGCTCCTTCAAGAGGCCGTGTAGCGTTATCAAACTATTATAACCCATGGAAAGCCTGCAGCGCAATAAATAATATAAATAAAGCGGTCCCTGTGGGCCGCGCGGCCTTTGTCCCATATATTAGGCTAACGGCACGAAGCGAATCGCCTATGGCGGTTTTGCGGGTTTTGCCCAAGGAAGGGCGGCAATATCCGTGACATCAAAAAGCGGCCGCGCCGCTTTTTACACACTGTCAGCAATTACCGGTTTGATGCGTTTTCTCAATATGCGCTCCTATAAATAACGGTGTTTTGCCGCGCGTCCAGGACGTGCGTTATAATATGAGACCGCCCCTATGCGGTCAACGGAAACGCGCCTAAAGCACAGACGGAAGCCCGTTTTCCGGCGGATGGCTGTCGGATATAGCCTGCGGGCCATTCACCACGCTCACTGGGAAAACAACAGCTAAAACAAAAGCGGGCGAATGGGCGTTGAGTCAAAGCTTATGTCCCGTTGAGAATGAATCGGCCAGGAGGCTGGAGGGACGGCAATCCTTTAAAGTAAAAAACCGTTCGGATATTATGCCGTGGCTGTCGAGCGCTTGGAAACGCAATACAGCGGTTTGCCGGCGTTCTTGAAGTCAGGATCAAGCTGACGGAAAGGCAGGGATAGCGCCGCCCGCGCCGGCAAATCAGAAGTAAAGGCCATGGCGACGGCCAGAGGCGTCACAGGTAAGGCGCGCGGCGGTTTAGCGCTAAGCCCGCCGCGCGCCTTACCTTCCGTCTTCTCCTAGGCCTCTTTCTTTAATACTATGCGCCAGTCCTCCTTGTTTTTTCGCCTGGAAAGGCCGGCAAGATAGTCGATGCTCACGTCATAATACCTGGACATCCTGACCGCAACCTCCAGCGGCACGTCAAGCTCGCCTCGTTCGTATGATAAATATTCCGCCTCGCCGACGTTCAACACCCGGGCTATATCGCCGGCCTCAATTTTGTTGTTCTCGCGCATCTCTCTAATTCGCTGATACATTATAAATTCCCCCCTATGAAAATAAATTGTAATCAGGTACATGTTTTGGAAGTCCCGCATTTAGGCGCACCCGCTAGATATTCAAGGCTAACCCTATAAAAATCCGCTATTTGTATTGCTATGCCAAATGGGATATCAGTTTCGCTTTGTTCATATCTGACGTAAGTGGTCTTATGTAATTTTAATTGGTCAGCTACTGCTTGCTGTGTCAGATCGTTGTCTTCACGCAAATCACGTATTCTTCGATACCTTGGCATGCGAGCCTATCCCTCTTTCCACTAATATAATACAACACGATTATAAAAACACGGACAATATACACATAATTGTGTACAGCAATTCTATGAAATATTGCCGGACACCTGTCGCGGAAATTTGTAACTTGTATTCGTATTGTATGTAGTATGTATCGTCATATTGATAAAAACCTCTAATATACGCGCCTTATTGCTTGACCGCAGGGATAAGCATATTTATTGCCGTACATTTATATGTAAAAAATAAACTTTAACCAGTCTTATGCGGCCTGCTATTTTAAACGGCTCGTCCGGCAGCCGGCGTACTATACCTTATGTTATTATTGATTGTTAAATCGCGCCGCGGACTTTCCAGCGGGCGAAACCTGTGTATTTAAGATTGAGGTTATATACCGTCATACGCATATGCGCGCGGCATGGTGCTGCTGCTATTATAATCTGGCTATGAAACCGGCGGTCCCAGAACGGCGGCCGTCCATATTTAATATTATCCGGCAATCGGGCGCAAATTACAAGTGTTACAATTAATAACACAAACCGCCTGCCGCGCCCGCAAATCCCTCGGCTGCAGGCAACTATCAGGCTGGCTTCATGGGGCTCCGCCCCATACCCCGCCAAAGGAGACT
>ERZ1673695.2713-NODE-2713-length-12595-cov-4.714593_pt1 | contig 12595 bp, 10 predicted proteins | sample MGYA00580225_ERZ1673695 | MGnify/ENA primary metagenome ERZ1673695 (study PRJEB41218, sample SAMN15661739) | gut metagenome | host: Homo sapiens | place: Canada: London | collected 2015-08-20/2019-03-30 | study: EMG produced TPA metagenomics assembly of...
GCTTTTCCGTCATTTGCATCTTTTAATGCCATAAACAGCGTATAATCTTCCAGCCAGTCTTTTTCCGCCTCACAAAATGACGAAAAATCTTCCGGCATATTTTTTACAAAACGGGCATATGCTTTATGCAGCAATGCATAGCGTGATACATACATGGTTCCATAATCAATGTATTCCTCGCTTGTGCCCCAGTCAAATGACTCACATTCCTTTTTCTTTAATAAATTTTCCTTGCAGAGAATGTCCAGATCGATAAAGTACGGATTTCCCGCAAAACTGGAAAACGACTGATACGGTGAATCTCCGTAACTGGTCGGACAGATCGGCAGAATCTGCCAGTAAGTCTGACCTCCTTTTACCAGAAAGTCTACAAATTTTCTGGCTGATTTTCCCATAGTTCCAATGCCATACGGTGATGGCAGGGAAGATATCGGCATAAGTACGCCACTTGTTCTCATAAGTGATTCCTCCTAAGATCCAATCTATAATCTATAATTATATCATACCACCTTTTTGTCCCCTTGTAAAAAACATTTTTCAATGCTAGTATGAAGAAAAGGGATTATGAGGTGAAGAATTATGAACGATGTCATAAAACATAAAATCAAACACAATGCACACCGTACACTGGTGTCGATCAAATGGGTAATTTTTGCAATTATTGTCGGCGGTATCGTCGGACTGTGCGGCACCGCATTTTATTTTTGTCTGACATTTGTCACCGTGCTGCGCGGGCAGGACCCCTGGCTGTTGTATCTGCTCCCTGTCGGGGGACTGATCATTGTCGGTGCTTATCACCTGCTGCACGATGAAAAAGATACCGGAACCAATCTGGTCATCTCTGCCATCCACTCGGATGACGAGCTGCCCCTGCGCATGGCTCCTTTGATCTTTATTTCCACACTGATCACGCACCTGTTTGGCGGATCTGCCGGCCGTGAAGGTGCCGCCCTGCAGATGGGTGGCAGTATCGGAAACGCAATCGGAAAATTCTTCCGTTTTGACGATAAAGATAAACATGTCATGATCATGTGCGGCATGAGTGCTGCGTTTTCCGCTCTCTTTGGTACCCCGATGGCTGCTGCCATCCTTCCAATGGAAATTGTAAGTGTCGGCGTCATGTACTATACCGCCCTTGTTCCATGTGTGATCAGTTCTCTTGTCGCACACGGAGTTGCTTACCTGTTTGGTGTTTCCAACCAATGGTTTTCCATCGAGCACATCCCGGACTTTGGCATTCTTCCTGCCGTGCAGATTTCCATCCTTGCCGTGCTCTGCGCACTGGTAAGTATTGTTTTTTGTGTTCTTCTGCACAAAAGTGAAGAAATTTACCGCAAACTGTTCCAGAATCCCTACATCCGCATCTTTGCCGGTGGATGTATTGTTGTCATTCTGACGATGCTTGTCGGCAACCAGAATTACAACGGTACCGGTATCGGCATCATCCAGATGTGCATTGATGGAACGGTCCGTCCGGAAGCCTTCCTGTTAAAGATGATCTTTACCGCACTGACTCTTGGTGCCGGTTACAAAGGCGGAGAAATTGTTCCTTCCTTTTTCACCGGCGCGGCCTTTGGCTGCCTGTTTGGAACGCTGACCGGCATATCCCCGACACTTTGTACGGCTGTCGGCATGACTGCCGTATTCTGTGGTGTCACAAACTGTCCGATCACTTCACTGTTAATCAGTTTTGAATTGTTCGGTTATGACGGCATGCCGTATTTTCTTCTGGCTGTCGCTTTCAGCTATATGCTCTCCGGATACTTTGGTCTGTACCGGAGCCAGAAGATTGTGTACTCCAAATACAAAACCAGTTACATCAACAAGACAACTCATTAATCCCAAGAACCACACAGCCAATCGCCGGCAATTCCATGTTCGAATGAACCGAACCGATTGGCCGGGTTCCTGCATGCAGGTCATCAATATATAACGTCCATGTCCTGTCATCCGGCAGCAGGAGTGTTTCTTTTCTGCCGGATGCATTGTATGCCACCAGAAGTGTCTCTTCCGGCTGGCGGATTGTAAACGCGATGGTCTGTTCGGATGTCATTTCCATAAACAGAATATTCTGGCGGATCTCCTCTGCGTCTGTCATACGCAATCCTTTATGTGCTTTCCGGAAAGCAATCAGTCCCCTGTAATACTGCTGCAGCCCTTTTTGTCCATCGCTCCAGTCATAGCGCAGTACATTTGTTTCATACGGCAGATTATAACTGTTCTCGGATATCTCACCATTTTTTCCGGCCGGTTTGGTTCGTGCAAACTCTTCTCCACTCAGGAAAAACGGAACTCCCTGTGCGGTAAATACCATCGCAGCCGCCAGACGGTTCATTGCAAGGCGTTCGCCTGCATCACAATCCGGTCTGGAAATCTGCAGTTTATCCCACAAGGTCAGATTGTCGTGACAGGAAACATAATTGATCACTTTCTCCGGTGTATCCGTCCATGTGCCGCCGGCTGCATAGGTATAAGCTGCATAATCTACCTGTGGATGCCACACACCTCCTGTTGCACAGTAACGCACCGCAACTTTCATTTTTTCCTTTCCGCTGACATAGCCGCAGTCTTTGTTATAAAACACATGTCCGCGCACCATGTCCCGGATATCATCCGAAAACATTCCGATGCCGTCCAGCATACGCGCGTTTCTCTTCATGGCACGCCTAAATTCCGGCATGGTTGAAGTACCGCCTGTCCAGCCCTCTCCATACAGAATGATATATGGATTGATTTCTTTTAACCTGCGGCTGATCTCATTCATGGTATCAATATCAAGAACACCCATCAGATCAAACCGGAACCCATCCACATGATATTCCCTTGCCCAATAACAGACAGATTCTACGATGTATTTGCGCATCATCGGCTGCTCCGAAGCAATTTCATTGCCACAGGCAGATGCATTGGAATATCTGGTTCCGTTCATCCGGTAATAATAATCCGGCTCACATTTCTGCAGACAGCTGTCCAGATCATAGGTGTGATTGTACACCACATCCATGATCACTCCGATACCCTCCCTGTGAAAAGCCGCAATCATTTCTTTCATTTCCCGGATACGCACCTCCCCATGGAACGGATCTGTTGAAAAAGATCCCTCCGGTACGTTATAATTCAGCGGATCGTATCCCCAGTTATACTCCCGCTTCTTTGGTGCCGCCTCATCAATACTTGCAAAATCATACATTGGCATGATCTGCACATGCGTAATACCGAGCGATTTCAGATAATCCAGCCCGGTAGCTTCTCCCTCTTTGTTTTTGGTTCCCTTTTCTGCCAGTCCCAGATACTTTCCCGGATATTTTACCCCGGAAGAGCCATCCGCGGTACTGTCCAGAACAGAAATCTCACAGATCACCAGATCCGTACGGTTTGAAAAAACCGGTCCATGATCCTCCTTAAAATTCTCCGGATCAGTTTCTTTTAGGTCCAGCACCATACTCCGCTGCCCGTTCACACCGACAGCTACCGAATATGGATCCTGTGACTCCACGGTCTTGCCGCTTCTCTCCAGACGGTATGTATAATAAACATGCCGCAAATCTCCGTCTACCCGAATCGTCCAGGTTCCCTGTACATCCCGTTTCATCGGAAGTGTATCCGACAGGCAGTCCCCGTCTCCTTCCCGATACAGACACAGTGTTACTGCATCCGCAGTCGGAGCCCAGAGCCGGAACGCTGTATATTTCTTTGTGTACACAGCACCCAGATCATTTCCATCATATGGAATCCTTTGCTGCATTCCCTCTCTCCTCCCTGAAATATATTATTTTCGCTTTTTTTCGTAATTCATTATATTTTAATTTTATGTATCTGTAAATTGGAAAAATCACTAAGTTTTTTTCAATATTTTGTGAAATAAGACGAAGAAAAGAGGCATTCCATGTTTTATGCCATGAAATGCCTCTTTTTTTGTTTTCCGTATCAGGCAAACCCTTATGCGTTTGTTGCCTGTACCATTGCCTCAAGGGTTCTGACTGCTGCTCCCGAATCGATCGTCTTTGCTGCAAGTGCAATGCCATCTGCAATACTGTCTGCCTTTTTCCCAATATACAAAGCGGCTCCTGCATTCAAAAGCACAATCTCCCTCTTTGGTCCCTGTTCCTTTCCGGAAAGAATATCTCTGGTGATCTGTGCGTTTACGGCTCCATCCCCACCCTGCAGTTTTGCGATTTCACACCGCTTTAATCCAAACTGTTCCGGTGTGATTGTATAGGTGGTTACTTTTCCGTCCTTAATTTCAGATACCGTGGTCTCACCGGTCAGTGTGATTTCATCCATGTTATCCTCTCCGCTGACAACCATTCCCCGTTCTACCCCGAGGTTCATCATGGTTCCCGCAATCACTTCCGTAAGTGCCGGGGAATACACCCCTACAAGCATTGCCCTGGCACGGGATGGATTAGAAAGCGGTCCTAAAATATTAAACACCGTGCGGATGCCCAGCTGTTTTCTGACCGGTCCCACATACTTCATGGCAGGATTAAAATGCGGTGCAAACATAAATCCGATCCCGACCGTCTCCACACACTTTTCTACCACAGCCGGATCTGCGGAAATATTTACGCCAAGTGCTTCTAACACATCTCCGGCACCACTTTTAGAAGAAATGGAACGATTGCCATGTTTTGCCACCGGAAGCCCTGCTGCTGCCACAACAAACGCTGATGTTGTGGAAATATTAAACGAATAGGTACAGTCTCCGCCGGTACCGACAAAATCTACATAATCCTCTACCTTCGGACTGATCGTATTTGCCTTGTTGCGCAATACGGCTGCCAGTCCCGTAATCTCATCCAGCGTTTCCCCTTTCATGCGGAGTGCTGTCAGAAAACATGCAATCTGCGCCTCTGTTGCCTGTCCGGTCAGAATCAGCTCCTGTGCTTTCATCGCTTCCTCTTTTGTCAGATCTTTTTCCTCTACCAGTTTGGCCAGAATCTCTTTCATCTATGATATCCTCCTTGTTTTATTCGCTTTTCCGTCACATTTCATTTAACTCTTTTTTGAATGTGCTGCAATAGTCTGCTGCAGCCTGCGGATCAAAATCGTGCTTCCGCATCAGTGTGATAAAATGAGAGCCTACAATGGCTCCATCAATAATCTCTTTCATCGGACGTACATCCTCCGCCGTGCGGATACCAAATCCCATCATAACCGGAATTTTTGCCTCTTTCTTTACCGCTGTCAGGTATTCTAAAATCTGACGGTGGAAGGTTGCTTCCTGTCCGGTAACTCCCATGGAAGACACACAGTAGACAAATCCCCGTGCATTTTTAAGGATTTTTGGCACACGGTCTTTGGATACCGGGGAAACCAGCTGGATCAGAATGGTTCCATCCTCTTTCTGTAACTGTGTCTGGAGTTCTTCCTGCTCTTCCAGCGGCAGATCCGGAATGATCAGTCCATCCACCCCGCAGGCATTGCACTCTTTTACAAATTTTTCCACGCCATAATGCAGTACCGTGTTGTAATACATCATAAATACAACCGGGATCTGCACACCATCGGTCCGCATCTCTTTCATACAGGTAAATGTTTTCTCCAGATTTGCCCCACCGAGAATTGCCTCATAGGAAGCTGCCTGAATGACCGGACCGTCTGCCACCGGATCGGAAAACGGAATTCCAAGTTCAATAATGTCCGTTCCTGCCGCTTCCTGTGCCTTGATGATCGCCTTTGTCTTATCATAATCCGGCAGACCTGCTGTGATATAAGTAATAAATGCCTTTTCTTCCTTTTCCTGTAACGCCTGAAGCGCTGTCTCAATTCGATTCATCCCTGTTATGCCCTCCTTAATTCAGATATCCTTTTCCGTCAAGATAATCCGCAATGGTGTTTACATCTTTATCTCCGCGACCGGACAGACAGATAACCATGCTCTGATCCATAGTCATTTCTTTTGCCTTTTTAAATGCATAGGCAACGGCATGTGCACTCTCAATTGCCGGAATAATTCCCTCTAACTTACACAGTTCCATCAGCGCATCCATTGCCTCCACATCCGTAATTGCCACATATTTTACACGTCCGATATCCCGCAGATATGCATGCTCCGGTCCGACTCCCGGATAATCCAGTCCGGCGGAAATGGAGTGTGCCAGCTGGATATTTCCATCGGTATCCTGCAACAGATACGAACGCATGCCATGCAATACTCCAGGCTCTCCCAAAGCCATGGCGCTGGCATGCTTTCCGGTCTCAATTCCAAGGCCCGCTGCTTCTACACCGATCAGTTCCACCTCCGGCTCATCAATAAAATCGGCAAACATTCCGATGGAATTGGAACCGCCGCCCACACATGCCATAACCACATCCGGATTCTTTCCTTCTGCTTCCATGTGCTGACGCTTTGCCTCCCGGCTGATCACACTCTGAAACTCTTTCACCATCTTCGGATACGGATACGGTCCTACCGCAGATCCGATAATATAGAACGTATCCTCCGCTGTTTTGGCCCAGGTACGGATGGCTTCGTTTGTCGCGTCTTTTAAGGTATTGCTTCCGGATTCCACGGATACCACTTTTGCACCAAGCATCTCCATACGCATCACATTCAGTTTCTGTCTCTGGATATCTTCTTTTCCCATGTACACCGTACATTCCATATCAAACAGTGCTGCTCCCGTTGCAGTAGCTACACCATGCTGTCCTGCACCGGTCTCCGCGATTACCTTTGTCTTTCCCATACGCTTTGCCAGAAGGATCTGACCGATCACATTGTTGATCTTGTGGGCACCGGTATGGTTTAAATCTTCACGCTTTAAATAAATTTTTGTACCGTATTTTGCAGACAGACGCTCTGCATAGTAAAGCGGTGTCTCTCTGCCGACATACTGTTTCAGATAATAATGATACTGCTTCATAAACTCCGGATCATGAATGGCCTCCTCATATGCCTGATCCAGTTCCTGTAAGGTATTCATCAGCGACTCTGCCACATACTGTCCGCCAAACTGTCCATAATATGCTTTCTTATTCATCTTTCTTTCCTTTCTTCTGCTTCCTCTTTGACACATGCTACAAATTGTTTTATCAATGCTTCTTCTTTTTGATCTTTTTCTTCCACTCCGGAACTTACATCCACGATATCCGGGTCAAACAACCGGATTCCTTCGGCAACATTTCCGGCATGTAACCCTCCTGCCAGGACAAATTTTCTTCCGGCGAAAATCCCCGCCTGCCGATCCATATGAAGCTGCTTCTGCCAGTCAAAACTCTTTCCACCGCCATAGCCTGCACCATCCACGACAATCGCTGTAATTTTCTGTTGCAGTTCTTCCGGAAGTTCAAAAAAGCTCTTTGTTTTTGCCTCAAACTCTTCCGGATCTGAGAGGTTTATGGCATACCAGACAGGAAGTTCTGCTGCCGTTATGGCATCCTCTGACAGCTTTCCGTGCATCTGGATGATGTCAAATTTCATCTGCTGCAGTGTCTTTATCTGTGCCGCATCCGGGGAAACGGTTACGGCAACCTTTTTTATCCGTGGACTGATTTTTTTCATGATTTCTTCTGCCTGTTGCCGGCTTAAATTCCGCCTGCTTTTCTCATAAAAAACAAATCCTGCGTAATCGGCCCCTGCATCATTTACATACTGCGCATCTGCAGGCTTTTTCAGTCCACAGATCTTTACTTCTGGTCTCATGCCTGATACAGCTCCTTCCATTTTTGTGCAAGTGCTTTCGGATTTTCCGATTCCATAAACGCACGCCCGATCAAAAAGGCATCCACCCCACAGTCTCGCAGGAACCGCACGTCCTCATCTCCCGTAATCCCACTTTCTGCCACAAATACTTTATCTTCCGGCACATAAGGGCGAAGCCGTCTGGTATGTTCCAAAGAGATCGTAAAATCCTTAAGATTACGGTTATTGACCCCGATGATTCTCGGGTTGATCTTCATCGCCCGTTCCACCTCTGCCTCATCATGTGTCTCAACCAGCACATCAAGTTCAAGTTCTCTTGCCAGCTGATAAAAATCATGCATCTGTGCATCATCGAGAATCGCTGTAATCAGAAGTACCGCATCTGCACCGATCACTTTTGCCTCATAAAACTGATACTCACAGATCATGAAATCTTTCCGCAAAATCGGAAGGCTGGATTTTGCCCGGATTTCTTTTAAATACGCAACATTTCCGTGAAAATGATCTTCCTCTGTCAGACACGAAATGGCATCCACCGATGCATTGTACTCACTGATGCGCTCCATCAGATCAATCTTGCTGGTAATCGTTCCGAGACTCGGGGAAGCTTTCTTAAATTCTCCGATAATCGAAAGTCCCGGTTTCTTTAAATGATTATAAAAACAGTCTGCCTCCCTCGTCTTTGTTTCCTCTGCCATGCGCCGCATTTCTGTTTCCGGAATACGTGCCATGTGCCCGGGAAGCCGTTTTTTCTTATCTTCTACAATTTCATCCAGTATCATATTTTTTCTCCTAATATAAATTGCGATAATCTAACACGTTCCATTTACAAAATTTTCGATGATGCGTTTGCCGTGCTCGGTATAAATGGATTCCGGATGGAACTGTAATCCCACAACCGGATATTTCTTATGGCGCATTGCCATAATCTCTCCGTCATCGGTCCGCGCCAGCACCCGCAGACAATCCGGCAGATCCTTTTCCTGCACTGCCAGGGAATGGTATCTTGCCACACGGATCGGAGAATTGATCCCGGTAAATACACTGCTTCCATCATGTTCAATCAACGACTGCTTTCCATGGAACAATGCCTTGGCATAGGAAACGGTTCCTCCCAGTGCCTCACCGATGCACTGATGCCCCAGACAAATGCCAAGGATCGGTTTTTCTTCTGTAAATTCTTTGACAACATCCATGCAGATGCCTGCTTCCTTCGGATTCTTTGGTCCCGGTGAAAGCACGATCCGCTCCGGGTCCATCGCCTTAATTTCTTCAATGGTAATCTTGTCGTTTCGGACAACTTTGATATCGGAGTTAAAAATTCCGATATACTGATACAGGTTATAAGTAAAAGAATCATAGTTATCAATCAGCAAAATCATAAATTTTCCTCCTCTATAAGCGTCTTGGCCAGTGCCATTACTTTATTGCAGCACTCCTGATACTCATTTTCCGGAACGGAATCTGCAACTATTCCCGCTCCAGCCTGCAAATATACACGGTTTTTCTTTTTGATCATTGTCCGGATCGTAATACAGAAATCCATATCACCGGAGAAATCAATGTATCCGGTTGCGCCTCCGTAGAGTCCTCTGCGCACACTCTCAAGTTCATCAATAATCTCCATCGCGCGGATCTTCGGTGCTCCGGAAAGCGTTCCTGCCGGAAGGAACGAAGAAACCAGATCCAGCGGATGAAATTCTCCTTTTTTCTTTCCTTCCACCATAGATACGATGTGCATTACATGGGAATAATTCTGCACTTCCATAAACTGTGTCACCTTGACGGTTCCGAATTCTGAGATCCTTCCCATGTCATTTCTCGCAAGATCCACCAGCATAACATGTTCGGCGCGTTCCTTTTCATCCCGGAGCAATTCATCCCGAAGCAATGCATCCTCCTCAGCATCCACACCCCTGCGCCGGGTTCCGGCGATCGGACAGGTATACACCCTGCTTCCCTGCTGCTTTACAATCATTTCCGGGGAACTTCCGATCACTTCAAACTCTCCATAATTGAAATAATACAGATACGGGGATGGATTCAGTTCCCGGAGTTCTTTATACAGCTCAAATCCGGTCTGTTTTGTCTCAATCGTCCATCTCTGGGAAAGCACGGTCTGGAAAATATGTCCTTCCCGGATATACTGCTTGATCTTTTCGACTTTTTCGCAATACTGTTCTAAGGTATCGGACTGGTTGACAATCACACCGTCATGTGTAAAATTTCTGTCCGGTATCTGTCCGGCATTTTTTCTTGCCTCCTCAATCAGTTCTGCTGCTTCTGCTAATGCTTTCTTTTTTCCGTCTTCCGAATCTTCTCCAAGAATCACTGCGGTCAGTGTCTCTGCCACATGATCCACCAGGATAAATTTTGTCATGAGCATCATCTGGATGGTCTCGATTCCAATCTCGTCTGGATTGTTATCCGGCAGTACTTCCGCATAGCGGACAAAATCATATCCCAGATTTCCGACCAGTCCTCCGGAAAAAGACAGCTCTTCGTTTTCTTTTACGATATCAAACTCGCTGTAATATTCTTTCAGACGTTCGAGCGGATTTCCCTGCCGGATTTCTTCCGTCCCGTTGTTCCGCCGGATCACGAGTGCATCCCCGCGGGAAGTAATGATCTCTTCCGGTTCTTTTCCAAAAAACGTATATCTGTCATAATTTTTATCATAACTTTCCAGAAGAAATCCTTTTTTGTTTCCTACCAGACTCTCATACATGCCGATCGCTGTTTCATTTACAATGCTGACTGTCTTTTTGTATACCCGTAATCTCCGCTTCATATTACTGCTCCTTTTTTCCAAATAAAAAACGTCCCTGATCCGACTGCTGCCGGATCAGGGACGATTATCCTCGTGGTGCCACCCTTCTTCGCTCCGTAACTGAAAACTAACAAAGGCAGCCATCCCCGAACCGGAAATAACTGCCACCAATTACGCAACCTCTTGTGATACAGAAAACAAAATCTCTTTGTCTCGATATCCATGCCCCTGTAACGTGGGGAAACGGCTCAACTACTCGCCTTACGCTTTCACCTTGCATCTAACGAATCCATTCCATGACAAACTATCCTGCCGGCTCACACCTGCCGCCGGCTCTCTGAAAGGAATCATCTGCTGTACTTACCTTCGCTCAATGATTTTATTTCTCTTTAATTTATTAACAGTTTAATACACTACAGTGTGTCTGTCAACCAAAATTTTAACTTTCAGGAAAATTTCATTTTAGGATACAATCACCTTGCGGAATTTTATATTTTCTTTTTCACTCTTTTCGTGTAAAATACATTTTACGGCAATGTTTATTGCATAACAACTTAAGAAAGGACTTATAGCTATGAGACAAAAAATAGGACTGTTTCTTTGTCTTGCCCTGCTCCTTACCGGATGCAGCTACCAGACAAAGACCATCCGTTTCGGTGCAGCCGACATCGGTGGGATGTATTATACCGTTGCAAATGCTTATGCCGGTCTGGCATCCAAAGAATCCTCCGACCTGAAATTTGAAGTTAAAAACACCGCCGGATCTGCGGCAAATCTACGGCTTTTGTCCGGAAATTACATTGATCTTGGGATCGCACAGGCGGATCTGGTCCGGGCAGCCCATGAAGGAACCGGCAGTTTTTCTGATAACAAACAACAGGGATACCGTGCCATTGCAGGACTTTATACCGAAGCCTGCCAGATCGTCGTCCGGGCAGATTCTGATATCCGGACATTAAATGATCTGCAGGGAAAAACCGTCAGCATCGGTGCCAGCGAATCCGGAACCGAACAAAACGCTACCGAAATTTTAAAACTGAGTGGTCTGACTTCGAAACTGGTGCACATGGTGAATCTGGATTATGCAGATGCCGCCGGAAAACTTGCCTCCGGTGAAATTGATGCCTTATTCTGCACCGCCGGCATCCGCACCGCAGTCATTGAAGAACTGGCAAAGGAATGTGATCTGCGGCTCCTTTCCATCGACGATACCTGTCTGGAAAAACTGCTTGCAACCACAAAGGAATACAGCAAATATGTCATTCCTGCAAACACTTACAGTGGACAGGACGAAGACGTGACAACCATTGGAGTCAAAGCCGTACTGCTTGCCTCCGATGCCCTTTCCGAAAAAACCGTGGAAAAGCTTACAGAAATTCTGTTTTCCCACGCACAGGATCTGGCCTATGCCACATCTTTAGACGCTGCTTTTGACGAGACAGATGCATCCTCCGGTGTAACCATTCCCTTCCATCCGGGTGCTGCTGCTTATTATGCCGGGCAGGGAATCAGCGTCAATACAAAATAACATATGAAAGAAGGACAACTATGGAAATACATTTGAATATGTACCAGACGCTGGCAGTCGCTGTACTGGTACTCTTGTTTGGCAGCTTTTTAAGACACCGCATCGGGTTTCTGGAAAAATTCTGTATTCCGGCACCTGTCATTGGCGGTCTTTTGTTTGCAATTTTGACCTGTCTTTGTTATGTTACCGGAATTGCGAAATTTTCTTTTGACGACACACTCCGGGAAGTATGCATGGTATTTTTCTTTACCTCGGTCGGTTTTCAGGCCAACTTAAAAGTGTTAAAAAGCGGAGGCACAGCCATGGCAGTTTTCCTCGGTCTTGTCGTTGCACTGATTATATGTCAGAACCTTCTTGCCGTGGGATTGTCCCATGTCCTGCACTTAAATCCGCTGATTGGTATGTGTACCGGCTCCATCCCAATGGTCGGCGGTCATGGTACAGCCGGAGCATTCGGTCCTGTCTTAGAAGACTTTAATATTCAGGGAGCCACCACGATCTGTACTGCAGCTGCCACCTTTGGTCTGATTACCGGCAGTCTGGTCGGCGGTCCGCTCGGCAGACGCCTGATTGAAAAACAGAACCTGCTGTCCACGGCAGTCACGGAAGATGACAGTCTGCTGGTTGAGGACGAAAAGAAACATGAGCGCCA
>ERZ1673695.2716-NODE-2716-length-12585-cov-3.916281_pt1 | contig 12585 bp, 8 predicted proteins | sample MGYA00580225_ERZ1673695 | MGnify/ENA primary metagenome ERZ1673695 (study PRJEB41218, sample SAMN15661739) | gut metagenome | host: Homo sapiens | place: Canada: London | collected 2015-08-20/2019-03-30 | study: EMG produced TPA metagenomics assembly of...
GTGTGTATGGGAGTTAGCAGATATAACAGCGAAGGCTACTACGACCCGACGGCCTGTGAAGCCCTCACGAAAGTTACCCAGGAGGAAAAGGCGGCGCGATACCGGCCGTTGGTGTATTTGTTTTAATACGTCTCTTAAATTATTCCATTGCGCTCTTTCCACTTGAAACCCACTCGTCTAATTCAGAACACTTAAATTTCCATTGTTTTCCTATTTTGCGAGCAGGAATGCCTTTTTCTTTTCTGATCCAGTCTCGTATCGTCCCTGGCTTTACGCCCAGATATTCAGCGGCTTCATCGATATTAATCCATTTATCATTGCTGATATCTACCATTTCTACACCTCCGAGAAAATTCGGTCTGATTACAACAAGCCAATATATATTATAGCAGATGTTGTATCGGTTTTAAATAGGTTTTTTATAATTTGCTGTTGTTTGTTGTCGTTTACAAATCCCTCTGCGATATACCACTCATGGCTACAATATTTTCTCCTACAATCGCTATAAACAGTAATAACCTTTTTTCAAGGACGACAAATGGCTGCATAGTACACATTCCAATTTACCTAAGTACGGTAGGTGTTCTACCACTGATTCAGACGCTTATTGCATCATAAGAGCCGACACTTTATTTACGAATGCCGGGTGACCTCACAGTTACAGTTGTCCAATATTTCAGCACATACAACCTTAACGATAGCCCTACTCTGTAACGATAGCTTTTCTATCGTTACAGAGTACCACTGAAGAGGGCGATTCACCCTGGCAAGGATGCCGTTCTGCCTATGCTGCCACAGTGCCGGAAAATAAAAAACCGCCCAGAAACGGCGGATTTACGGCATTTTTGAGGGTATGGAATTGTATCAATCTCGGCGTGGTTTTGTCCGTTGCCACACCGAAATTGATACAATGCAACGATGCACCGGATACTCCATTAACGATGAACACGCCACCCTTTTAACGATAGTGAATCGGTGCAAGGGTGTCGTTAGTGAAAATCGCTTATGCAAACAATTTTTTCAATTTGCAGGTTTACAGACATGTTGTAAATTTCTCGCGACTTCGTTGTAAATTTTCTTACTAAGCACTTGACATACCGCTGTTAACCCTATATACTTTCTTCTGATTAGCTAATAATCAGGAAAGTGATAAAATCGTACAGAATCACTTTCCAGTTGACCCGCAAAATAGCTTGGTAAGGCTCTATTATCTATGTTGCCACTGGCATAGATAAGACCTTCACCAGATTGCGGAAGTCAATTTTCTCACGCGAAAGGAACTATGGTGAAGGACGATATGTACACTAAAGCTCCGGATATCAAAGAAAAAATCCTCACTGCAAGACCAACGGAAGCCTGCCAGCTGATGGGTTCTGATATGCGCGGTCTTACGCAGGAGGAAGCGGAAGCACGATTGGAGCAGTTTGGTAAAAATGAGCTGACGCAAAAGAAAAAGGAAAGTATGCTGAAAAAGCTGCTGGCGAATTTCACAAGCCTGATGGCACTGCTTTTGTGGGCCGGTGGTATCATGGCAATTCTTTCCGGCGCATCGGAATTGGGTATCTCCATTTTTTGCGTGAACCTGATCAATGGGCTCTTTTCGTTTTCTCAGGAGTTTAAGGCAGAACGGGCCACTGATGCGCTACAGAAAATGCTGCCTTCCTATGCCCGTGTAATTCGGGATGGGGAAGAAAAGAAAATACTGGCTACGGAGATTGTTCCAGGGGACATCATGGTTTTGGAAGAGGGTGACCGCATCAGTGCCGATGCCCGTGTCCTCCAAAGCAACGATTTTCGCGCCGACCAGTCCACGCTCACCGGTGAAAGCAACCCCATCCGCAAAAACGGGGATGCGCTGAAGCCGGGATGTACTTATTTGGAATCCGAAAACATGGTGTTCTCTGGTACCTCTGCGGCGGCGGGTACCTGCCGCGCACTGGTGGTTTCCACGGGTATGGACAGTGAGTTTGGTAAAATCGCAAACCTGACTCAAACCACGGAAAAGAATTTGTCCCCCCTGCAAAAGGAATTGAATATCCTGACAAAGCAGATCGCTTTAATCGCATTCAGTATCGGTCTTGTATTCTTCCTGATTGCGGTCTTTCTGGTGCAAGACCCTGTTATGGAATCCTTCCTGTTTGCATTGGGCATGATTGTTGCATTTATCCCGGAAGGACTTTTACCCGCCGTTACCCTGTCACTGGCGCTGGCAGTGCAGAAGATGGCGAAGCATAACGCTCTGGTGAAAAAGTTGTCTGCCGTGGAAACGCTGGGATGTACCAATGTTATATGCTCTGACAAGACCGGTACGCTGACGCAGAACGAGATGACGGTCAATCATCTATGGAACCTTCGGGCGGAAATGACAGTTAGCGGCGAAGGCTATGCGCCTCAGGGTGAAATCCGGGATGGGGATACCGTTGTCACGGTGAAAAACAGCAATGCATTGAGGCTCCTATTAACCGGGGCAGCTCTGTGTTCTAATGCAAAATTGCTTCCCCCTGAGGAAGGAAAAGACCGGTATACGGTGTTGGGCGATCCTACAGAAGCGTGTCTTGGCGTTGTAGCTCAAAAGGGTGGCATTGATATGGACGCTTTGAACCAGAACACGCCCCGTGTGATGGAATTGCCTTTCGATTCCCGCAGAAAGCGCATGACAACTATCCATCAGCTTCGGGAACGTTTTGAAGGGACAAATCGAATCGCCTTTGTGAAGGGCGCACCCAAAGAAGTCATGGAGCTGTGCCAGCGTTGCTATGACGGCACCTCGTCCCGTCCTATCAATGATGAAGACCGTAAACGCATTATGCAGGCCAATGACACCTATGCCAGAGACGGTCTGCGCGTTCTGGCCGTTGCTTATCGTCCGCTGCGCAGAGAGGATGAAACGCTTCCAGAGTCCATCCGCGAATATACCCCGGAGAACGTGGAAAGAGACTTGACCTTCCTTGGACTTGTAGCTATGCAGGACCCGCCTCGCAGCGAAGTGAAAGATGCGGTGGCATTGTGCCGCAGTGCAGGTATCAAGATCATCATGATTACCGGCGACTATGGATTGACAGCCGAAAGCATCGCCCGTAAAATAGGTATTATACAGACTCCCAACGCCCGGGTAATTTCGGGCGTAGAACTGGCTGAAATGGATGACGATTCTCTTAAACAGGCGTTGCAGGGCGAAGTTGTCTTTGCACGAATGGCTCCAGAACAGAAATACCGCATTGTCTGTGCCCTTCAGGAGATGGGCAACATTGTCGCGGTGACTGGCGATGGTGTAAATGACTCTCCTGCGCTCAAAAAGGCGGATATCGGTATTGCTATGGGAATTACAGGAACGGATGTAGCCAAGGAAGCCGCCGACATGATCCTGAGCGATGATAATTTTGCAACCATTGTTCGGGCTATCGAGGAAGGGCGGACGGTTTACAACAATATCCGAAAGTTCCTGCGGTATATTTTTGACAGCAATACACCGGAATCTGCGGCTCCCACCTTGTATCTGCTCTCTGGCGGTAGGATTCCTCTCCCACTGACCGTTCTCCAGATTCTGGTTATTGATATTGGTACGGATATGGTACCAGCTCTGGGTCTGGGTGCGGAAGCAGCCGAGGCAAGCGTGATGCAGAAACCGCCGCGTTCCAGCAAGGAACGGTTGCTGAACCGCAATGTGATTTTGGTCGGCTTCCTTTGGTATGGTCTGTTGGCTACGATTTTCGCTGTCGGCGGGTACTTCCTTGCCAATTTCCTCAACGGATGGCCGAATGTCGCCCTGGCGGCGGTAGAAACACGCAGCTATGCGGAGGCAACGACTATGATGCTGGCTGGTGTGGTCTTTGCACAGATGGGTATGGTGATGAATAACCGGACTGACTATGAATCGGTGTTCAAGCGTGGCCTGTTTACCAACCGTTATATCAATGCCGGTCTGGTGATTGAAGTGCTGATTTTGTTGGCCATTATATACATTCCGTTCCTGAATGGGATTTTCAACACCGCTCCGATTTCCTGGGTGGAATGGCTCTACTTGATCTGCATCCCATTTATTGTATTCGGTGTTGAAGAAATAAGAAAAAAGATAATGCGCAAAAAGCGGTCGAAAAGGAGTGATATCTAAATGAAGGCATTAGTTATAGGCTGCGGAAGATTTGGCGTCCAGGTATCGGAATATCTGGCGTGGAAAAACCATGATGTTGTTGTGGTGGACAGCGACTCTGAGTCATTCCATGCTCTGAGCAAGGAGTTTACGGGACGTACTTTATGCGGTATTGGCTATGATAAAGATATACTGGAACAGGCTGGGATTTCCACGATAGACGTAGTAATTGGCTGCACAAGCAGCGATTCGCTGAACGCCGTGGTGGCCAGTATCGCTAAAAATGTATATCACGTTCCTATCGTAATCGCCCGTATGTATGATCCCATCCGGGCCAGAATGTTTGAGGCTATGGGAATTTATACGGTGTCTATCACTCGGCTCGGGTTGGATAACGTGGTAGAATACCTTGAAGGGATCAAGAGTTGGCGTGTTGTCCGAAAGTTCGGAAATGATGTCCAGTTAGTTAGGGCGCGTATACCGGCCAGCCTGGAGGGTAAGCCCTTCTCCGAACTGGACGTGGATGGAAAAATCAAACTGATAGCCGTGGATCGACAGGGACACTCTTTTGTTCCGAAGCAGGATGATTTCTGTGAATATAGCGACATTGTCCATCTCTCAGTTAGCATGGATTATTTGGAACAGGCCCGGGATTTGTTGCAGCTATAAAAGAAGGGAGTGATATGCAATGAAGGTAATTATTATCGGCGGCGGCCAGGTGGGCGGGTACATCGCCAATTTGCTGATAGAAAACGGGAACGATGCGCTTGTCATCGAATACAAGGAAAAGGCCCTTCAATCGCTGAAGAAGAACGGTCTGAAAAAAGAGAACATTGTGATTGGCGATGGGACGGACGCTTTACTCTTGGAAAAAGCCGGTGTACGCAGATGCAGCGCTTTCGTTTGTGTGACTGGAAATGATGAGACAAATCTGGCTGCGGCTATGATGGCAAAATTCGAATATGATGTGCCAAAAGTGATTGCCAGAGTAAACAACCCGAAGAATGCATGGCTGTTCAACGCGGGAATGGGGGTGGATGTGAGAATCAATCAGGCCGACCTCATTGGTCACATGATTGCCGATGAAATGAACTATCAGTCGATCATGACACTGATGCGTCTGTCCAGAGGAGAATATTCCATTGTCCGTGTGCAGGTAGACTATCATTCACCCAATGTCAATAAATCCATTGCTGAAATCAAACTTCCGGATAATGTTCTTCTGATTGCGATCTATGAAGATGATACGATGGCAATTCCTCATGGTAAAACAGTTATCCGGGCGGGGCAGCATATTCTGGCGTTTGCCGATGAGGCTGCTGTCGAGGAATTGAACCAAATTTTCGGAGCGGGCGAATAAATATAGAAAAACTATTGACAAACGCCCCTACCTCTCGTATAATAAAAGAGATATATTTTGAAAAGGAGCCAAGATTCACTATTATGGACGACGCCGACAGTAGCGACGCTGACCGAAGTAATACTTACCGTAAACTGAATACGTTTTATTATATATAGGCATAACCTGCGTCTAATTTTAGACAGCAGGCTATGCCTTTTTGTATTTCTTTTTGCTGGCCACCGCTGAAAGGCGGTCAGAATATAAATTTAATCAAAGAAAGGAGTGATTGATCCATTATGGATCGACACAGACAGACGCCTTGGCACGCACTGAAACTTACGGAGGTTTATGAGGCTTTACATACCTCCGGGGAAGGATTAGGTGATGTCGAGGCTGCCGAAAGGCTGGAAAAACATGGGCGCAATGAACTGCGCTCGAAACCGCCCAAAACCATTCTTCAAATGCTGAAAGCACAGATCATTGACCCGATGGTACTCATTCTCATCGGCGCGGCAGCTTTTTCCGCAATTTTACAGGAATGGACAGAAGCGGCGGTAATCTTTATTATTGTAATCGTCAACGCCGTTATTGGTATTGTGCAGGAAAAGAAAGCACAATCCTCTCTGGAGGCTCTTCGGAATATGAGCGCCCCAACGGCTCGAGTTCTGCGCCAGGGGGAGGAGAGCGTTATTCCCGCCAGCGAGCTGGTAATAGGTGACGTTGTGATGCTTGGCGATGGAGATATGGTTCCGGCGGATTTGCGCTTGATAGATTCCGCCAACTTGAAAGTGCAGGAAGCTTCTTTGACGGGCGAATCCGTCCCTTCTGAAAAAGAAGCGGAAGACATCCTGCCGGAAGACTGCCCCCTTGGTGATCGCAGTAATATGGCATTCACCTCCGCCATTGTCACATACGGACGGGCGACCGGCGTTGTGGTAGCCACCGGCATGGATACCGAGGTGGGTAATATCGCCGGTATGCTTGACAATCAGGACGATACGGATACGCCCTTAAAGCGGAAGCTGAATGCGGTCGGCAAGACCCTGACTATCGTTGGACTAATTGTCTGTGCCCTGATCTTTGCCATTGGCGCTTTTTATCAGCGCCCGCTGATTCCGCAGTTCCTGGTTGCAATTTCGCTTGCAATCTCCATCATCCCGGAAGGTCTGCCTGCCACCGCTACGATTGTAATGGCCCTGGGCGTGCAGCGTATGGCTAAGAAAAACGCACTGATTCGTAAATTGCCTGCGGTGGAAACACTGGGCAGCGCCACCGTCATTTGTTCCGATAAAACCGGTACTCTTACACTCAATAAAATGACGGTAACACACATTGCGGTCAACGGCGATTTTGAAAATGGCACAACTACCCCGATTGAAAATGCTGCCAAACAGCATCCTGCGGTATATAAAGAATTGGTTTATGCAGCGGCTCTCTGCAATGACGCCAGTCTTGACCCGGATAGAAAGGGAGAAATCATCGGAGACCCCACAGAGGGCGCGTTGATATATATGGCACAAGCGTTTGGAATTGACCATGAAGCTTTGGAGGATGAATATCCCCGCTTTTTTGAGCAGCCTTTTGATTCCGAGCGTAAGAGAATGACCACTGTTCACCGCATCAATGAAAAGTGGATTTCTTATTCCAAGGGTGCGGTGGATGAAATGCTGCCCCTGTGTACTCACATTCTGACTTCAGAGGGTGTGCGGCCTATCACGGAGGCTGATAAAGAAAATATTATAAAACTTTGCCTATCCATGTCGGAGGGTGCCTTGCGTGTGCTTGGCTTTGCCATGCGCACCCTCACGGAGCTGCCTACAGATGATGATGAGAATGTAGAATTTGACATGACTTTTGTGGGTGTGACCGGGATGATCGACCCGCCCCGAAAGGAAGTGGCCGATTCCGTGCGTACCTGCCGTCAGGCGGGCATCCGAACGATTATGATCACCGGCGACCATAAGGTGACAGCCCTTGCCATTGCGAAAGAGCTGGATATTTACCGAGAAGGCAACACCGTCATATCCGGTGAGGAACTGGATACGATGACGGATGACGAATTGGACGATGCTGTAAAAACAACAACAGTATTCGCCCGCGTATCCCCTGCAGATAAACTGCGTATCATCCAGAGTTTGAAACGCACCGGCGAAGTAGCGGCCATGACGGGTGACGGTGTCAATGACTCCCCCGCCCTGAAAGCAGCGGACATCGGTGTTGCGATGGGTATCACCGGTACGGATGTGGCAAAGGATGCCGCCGACATGATCTTGCTGGATGACAGCTTTACTACGATTGCTTATGCCATCAAGGAAGGCCGCCGTGTCTACCGCAATATCCAGAAGGTAATCCAGTTCCTTTTGGTTGGTAATATCGCGGAAATTCTAACCTTGTTTGTTGCAACCCTGTTTAACTGGGATGCGCCCCTTCTGGCCGTTCACATTTTGTGGGTAAACCTTGCAACGGCTACCTTGCCTGCTCTGGCGCTGGGTGTTGACCCGGCCAGCAAGAATATTATGAAGCACAAGCCGGTAAAATCAGGCACTCTGTTTGAAAAGGATCTGGTTCGCCGGGTCATTACGCAAGGTATCTTTGTGGCGGCCATGACCACTTGCGCTTACTGGATCGGCGCAAGCATGGGCGGTCATGTGACCGGTCAGACAATGGCGTTCTGTGTGCTGGCCTTCTCTCAGATGCTTCGCGCTTTTAACCAGCGTTCCAATACGGAGCCTATCTGGGTGCGGGCAGAGGGGATCAACCCCTGGCTGATTATTTCCTTCGTGGTGTCTGCCCTTCTGATGGCGTGCATCCTGTTTGTCCCTGCACTGCAAAGTGCGTTCCAGTTGACCTTGTTGGATGGCACACAGTGGCTGATCGTCATAGGATTGTCCCTTATGTCGATCCTGCAAGTGGAAATCGTGAAAGCGATTAAAAAACATATCCATAAATAAGCAAATAAGCAGAAAAGGCGGAGGGTTGACTCTCCGCCTTTCTAAAGTCAATATTATTATTGATAATTCAATATTTTTTAGCAACTTTATATGTGTAATAAATGTCAATAGGGAGAGAAAGTATCAAAATGCCTATTGACCACAAGTAGCAAGCAAAGCCTTTTGTGAAGCAGCAAATCAATATGATAAGGACTCCGACTACCATAAAAGAAATTCCACCAAATCGCTGGCTTTTCTTCCAAGTCATCTCGTTTTTCATACTCCACTTAGTTCGCAAACCCATAGCGGAGTTCATACGAATTTTCGGCATTATATTCCCGAAAACAATCATGAATATACCGAGCAATATAAAAATAAGCTGACTTAAATCAACTGAAACAGTAGACAGATTCTCCACTTTGTTAAAATCAGTATACAAAAAATATGCAGTCATTACATTAAAAATTAAAAGAAGGAATATACCAGCTACGATGCAGATTTTTTCATTATTTTTTCCCTGTTTTTCCTGCTTTGCGGAATACTTTGAAATTCCCACCATAATTAAGCCAAATATAATAATCACAAGTGGGAAAATAAGCGTTTCATATTTACTGCCCCACCGGGTTACCTGATTGTCCGAGCCATAGTGGGCAGGGATTTGATCTGGCAAAAACACTAATGAAATAAGCGTTACGGGTAAAGGCAAAAACATAAGAATATAGAAAATAGTTTTTTGAATTTTCATGGTTTGCCTCCTCTTAAATCACTCATCCAAAGAATTGCTTCATCCAGAACAGAAAGATTCAATTCATAATAAATAAAGCTTTTGTATCTTGTTTCGTAAATTAAATCCGCTTTTTTTAGCTTAGACAGATGATATGATAGGGCTTGAGGTGTCATATTCAACGCCAGAGCCAAATCTCCCGAATTAATTTTGCCTTCTCTTAATTTCAAGAGGACTTTCCTACGGGTTTCATCTGCTAAAGCAGATAAAACTTCGTGCAATGCCAAAATATCACGCTCCAAGTATTTCAAATTTCTTTTAAATAGATTATACTATCTGTGCTGTAAAAAGTCAATATCTATTTCAAATTAATTTGAAATAACTGCAGTATTAAGCCCGCTACTCCCTAATGAAACATCATTATTCGGACTAAACAGATCTTCATGAATTGTAGCGAGACATTTGAATGGAATCGGATAAAAGCAGGGATTACATCCAATTTTTACAGCTAAGCGGCGACCATGAGAAATAATTCAAGGCCGCCGCTTCTCTATATCATCTTCTCTTATGCCTGTATCTCCGTTCCATCCTTAAAGGTCACGCGGATGTCCTTCTCGCTATACACCGTTACGAAATCCACCAGGCTTGACCATATGGGAACAGCGAAATCAAAAGGCCTGCCGCACTGCTCTGCACACAGGGACTGCTTTGCCAATAGGGACGGTGTGTGCGTCTGCCTGGGTGACAATGACTTCCACGGGAAGGACTGCCCGTTTTTTAAGACCACGGCGCAGTGTGACGCGGACAGGCAGAAAAGCTGCGAGCGGCTGGTCAGCATCGGACGGGACGATCTGATCGAGCGGTATCAAGTGAGGGGTGTGTATGGGAGTTAGCAGATATAACAGCGAAGGCTACTACGACCCGACGGCCTGTGAAGCCCTCACGAAAGTTACCCAGGAGGAAAAGGCGGCGCGATACCGGCCGTTGGTGTATTTGTTTTAATACGTCTCTTAAATTATTCCATTGCGCTCTTTCCACTTGAAACCCACTCGTCTAATTCAGAACACTTAAATTTCCATTGTTTTCCTATTTTGCGAGCAGGAATGCCTTTTTCTTTTCTGATCCAGTCTCGTATCGTCCCTGGCTTTACGCCCAGATATTCAGCGGCTTCATCGATATTAATCCATTTATCATTGCTGATATCTACCATTTCTACACCTCCGAGAAAATTCGGTCTGATTACAACAAGCCAATATATATTATAGCAGATGTTGTATCGGTTTTAAATAGGTTTTTTATAATTTGCTGTTGTTTGTTGTCGTTTACAAATCCCTCTGCGATATACCACTCATGGCTACAATATTTTCTCCTACAATCGCTATAAACAGTAATAACCTTTTTTCAAGGACGACAAATGGCTGCATAGTACACATTCCAATTTACCTAAGTACGGTAGGTGTTCTACCACTGATTCAGACGCTTATTGCATCATAAGAGCCGACACTTTATTTACGAATGCCGGGTGACCTCACAGTTACAGTTGTCCAATATTTCAGCACATACAACCTTAACGATAGCCCTACTCTGTAACGATAGCTTTTCTATCGTTACAGAGTACCACTGAAGAGGGCGATTCACCCTGGCAAGGATGCCGTTCTGCCTATGCTGCCACAGTGCCGGAAAATAAAAAACCGCCCAGAAACGGCGGATTTACGGCATTTTTGAGGGTATGGAATTGTATCAATCTCGGCGTGGTTTTGTCATAAAGTGTACCATCAAAAGGCTCAATCATAGCCGCAATTAACTGCACCACATCGTGAGGGGTATAGAATTCGCCCTCCTCTTTGGTTGCGTTTACAGCGAACTCTTTGAGGAAGTATTCATATACTCGACCTATAAGGTCTTTTTCTTCGCCAAATGCCTTATGGCTGATTTTATTAACTTCATCAACAATTTGCTTAATATCATTGGGAGCAAGGTTGCGTGTGGTAAAAGTGCCCTCAACAAAGCAACCCTTTAACTGCTTACTGCTGGTAGCAATGCTATGCAAGGCAGTATCAAGAGCAACATTCAGTTTAGACGCAGGGGTATTGATAATGGTAGACCAACGGGCATCCGCAGGCAGATTATATGTGCCGTCTGTAAAAGTGGCATCATCAAAGAACGCTGCGAAGATTTCCTCATCATCCGGATCAAGCCCTTGGGCAATTAAATCCTCACGGAGTTTGGCAACACCGTCTTCAAACTTTTCACCAATAAAGCGCAAAAACACAAGGGTAAGCATCATATCGCGCTTCTCAAAGAACGAACCCGAGTTACGCGCCTTACGCAATATATCACGACATTTGAACAGAATCGTGTCCAAATTCATTTTTTCTTCAACTTTTTTCTTAGCCATGGGAGCTTCCTTCCTTATGATTTAATCATTATGTTTTACTATTACTAACTCAACACCGCTGTTGGATCTGTTTTTCGATTAACTCCAAACGAGAATCAGGTAGGTTATCGCAAGAGTGTTTTTTAAATCTAAAGGTGATCAAGTGTCTGAGTCCTTCCTTATGAGTGGGGGAGGACTTGCTATTTAGATTTACAGAATACTCAAATACTCTTCCACATTTTGATACTTCACTCCGTTTTCAAGATTGGCGTTTTCACCACGGTAAATGACCTTGCGTTCGGTGATGGTGCCGAAGCGAAATTCTATATCCTTGCATTTATCTGTATCTACGAGATAACGGTACTGCTGCTCGGCAATTTCTGTGCTGTGCTTAATCTCATAGATTTTGCAGGACAGTGCCTCAGGGTCGAACACCACCATATCGATTTCGCCGACGGCAAATTGAAGCTTGAACACTTCCTTTTTGGGATTGGCAAGCATCGTTTCCAGAAGAACAATATCCTCCATCATTCTGCCTTTGATTTCGCTGAGGATGCGTTCCAGTACGTTGTTTCTCGCAGTAAGAGAAAGGTTATTAAACGCTGCATCAAGAAGCAGACTGTTTACCAATGCCTCTGCCTGTGCATAACGTAAACCGGGCTGAGAGATCACGGTGATTTGACCTTTATCGCCGATATTCGGGAAGCTACGCTTTTCAATCTCATAAATCAGGTCAAGCAGCTTCAAATATTCTCGGATTTCACTTGCATGAACCTCGGCAACCTTGATTTTTTGCTCACTCTTATTGAGAATTTCAAGCAGTTTTTTCAGATTATCCGTAAAAGCGTCTCGGTCAATCCGATCAAGAATATCATTAGGCTCGTTCCTGTCACGGCGAAGATTACGTGCGGAAATGGATAAATCCCCCGATGAAAAATCGCGTGTAAGCACCTCAGCGGTAAAGCGATGGTTGATATCCTCCACCACACGGTTGATGGCGCTTGTCAGTTCATTTTTCTCGTACAGCTCCAGCAAATGACGAAAGTGACTGCCGTTCTGATAATATTTCAGCGAATGCTGAATATTTCCGGCGATGGCACTGTCCACATAGCTGTCGGTTTT
>ERZ1673695.2719-NODE-2719-length-12550-cov-71.368147_pt1 | contig 12550 bp, 10 predicted proteins | sample MGYA00580225_ERZ1673695 | MGnify/ENA primary metagenome ERZ1673695 (study PRJEB41218, sample SAMN15661739) | gut metagenome | host: Homo sapiens | place: Canada: London | collected 2015-08-20/2019-03-30 | study: EMG produced TPA metagenomics assembly of...
CCCCCTATGTTCGACTGTGTTGTTTTTCACTGTCTCTCATAGGGGGAGCATATCATTTTTGAAGTGGCGGCTTTTTCTATTTCCAGAAGCCATAGAACAATTCAGAAATGAGGTGAAGTCATTGAACACGCAAATTATCGCCATCGCCAACCAAAAAGGTGGCGTTGGCAAAACAACCACCTGCGCGAACCTGGGAATCGGGCTGGCACAAGCCGGGAAGAAAGTGCTGCTGATCGACGGGGACCCGCAAGGTAGCCTGACCATCAGCCTGGGCCACCCCCAGCCGGACAAGCTGCCCTTTACCCTGTCCGACGCGATGGGCCGTATCCTGATGGACGAGCCGCTGCGCCCCGGTGAGGGTATCCTGCACCACTCGGAAGGCGTTGACCTGATGCCTGCTGACATTCAGCTCTCCGGCATGGAGGTCTCCCTGGTGAACGCCATGAGCCGTGAAACCATCCTGCGGCAATACCTGGACACGATCAAGGGACAGTATTCCCATATCCTGATTGACTGCCAGCCATCCCTGGGTATGCTCACGCTCAACGCCCTGGCCGCCGCCAACAGGGTCATAATCCCCGTTCAGGCGGAGTACCTGCCCGCCAAGGGCCTGGAACAGCTGCTCCAGACCGTAAACAAGGTGAAGCGGCAGATCAACCCCAAGCTCCAGATCGACGGCATATTGCTGACGATGGTGGACAACCGCACCAACTTCGCCAAGGAGATTGCTGCCCTGCTGCGGAAGACCTATGGCAGCAAAATCAAGGTGTTCGGCACCGAGATTCCCCATTCTGTCCAGGCAAAGGAAATCAGCGCCGAGGGCAAGAGCATTTTTGCCCATGACCCCAATGGCAAGGTGGCCGAGGGGTACAAAAATCTGACCCAGGAGGTGATAAAACTTGAAAAGCAGCGCGAAAAAAGTAGAGCTGGCTCCATACGATGACTTGTTTTCCACCGAAGAAAGCCGCCAGGATGCCAAACTGGAAAAAGTAAGGGAAATCCCGCTGCCTGAGCTGCATCCTTTCAAGAACCATCCCTTCAAAGTCAAGGATGACGAGGCCATGATGGAGACCGCCGACAGTGTTCGGCAGTATGGTGTTCTGGTTCCGGCGATTGCCCGCCCGGACCCGGAGGGCGGCTATGAGCTGGTTGCCGGTCACAGGCGGCACCGGGCCAGTGAGCTAGCCGAAAAAGAAACCATGCCTGTCATTGTCCGAGACCTAGACGATGATGCCGCCACCATCATCATGGTGGACAGCAACTTGCAACGGGAAAGCCTGCTCCCCAGTGAAAGAGCATTACTTCAACTTCGTCGGGCGGTTCGTCCCTCCGGCGTTCGGAGAAGCGGAGCTGACCCCGGAGGAATTGGAGGAACGCCGCAAGAAAGAGGAACGCAAGGACAGACTGCATCAGAACTACTTGAAGCGCAAAGCCAGCGGAAAACATCAAGCCTACGAGAACAAAATCAAGGACAAGCGTAAAGCCGACGTCGACGCAAAGAAAGCCGCCATTCGTGCGGAGGATATTGCAAAGGGCGTGTTCGTTCCCGTTTGCCAGCTGCCGAGAGCAGAGCCAAAAGTCGCAAAACCGAAAGGAGCATGATAATTATGAAGGAATTGAAGCCTCGAATCCACGAAAACGGCATCGACTACATTCTTGTGGGCGATTACTATGTGCCGGACTGGAAGCTGCCGGAGGAAAGACGCCCTGTCGGGCATTGGGGCAGACTGCATCAAGCCTACCTGCGGATGTGCCGTCCCGGTTTTTACAATGAACTCGTTCTCTCCTGCAAGCTGCACACCTACCTTGCCTACCTGAACGAGCAGGCAACGGAAAGATGCAGCCTTATCATTGAGCAGATGGCAGAAGCCGAGGGCGTGGACGAAGCCCTGAAAGCGTCCGACCAGGTGCTATGGGTGCAGTCCATGAACTCCATCCGCAGCCGAGCCGAGGAAATCATCAAGCATGAGCTGATTTATTGCTGATATTCCAAGTTCAGACCCGCTAATTTCATACCGCAGCAAAAGCGACAGGCATTTCCTTGTGAAGTCCCTGCCGCTTTTCATTTTCGGAGATTAAGGAGGATTCTATGGCGAAGCTGACAAAATATGAGAAAGAAACCATCATTCTGTTCAACGAGGGAGAGGACACGGCAAGCATCTACACCTTCAATGCCGGGCTTAAAAAGCGGCTGGCGATGTTCGCCAAGAAGTACCCCGACTTCTGCCGACAGGAAAAGACCCATGAGCAAGACGGCGTTTCCTATGTGCTGGACAAGTCCCGACTATCCATCCGTCTGCAACCGCCCATGAGCGAGGAACGCAGACAAAAAGCGAGCGAGAACGCCAAACAGAACGGCTTCAAGAGTCGGACAGAATAATGCGGCGTTTAGGGTGCATTTACAATCAAAACGCAGCATCTGCACCCGCTTTTTTGACCGTGAGCGTATGAGCGCGTATAAACCCATACCCTGCCTTGACCGTGCGGAATCGGGCATTTCAGGGAAAGAATACAACTCGAATATTACGGCGTATATGTTGATTATTTCACATTTGCGTGATATAATAAATTTTAAGTCAATCGCGAAAAAAGGAGGGCGAAAAATGGCGGTAAGCTATAAGAGGCTGTTCCATTTGATGATCGACAAGGGCGTGACCAACGCCGAGCTGATGGAAAAGGCGGGCTTCAGCGCAAACATCATAACCAGATTAAAGCGTGACCACTATGTGGCGTTAGACAGCATTGAAAAAATCTGCTATGCCCTTGACTGTGGCGTGGATGATATTCTGGAGTTCATACCGGAGAAAAAGGAGAATACAACCGATGATTGATACAAAGAAAGAGCAGGAACGGGACGAGCTGCACCGTGCGATATGAAAGAAATAATGCGCCGGAATCTCATCACAGTGCGAAAGGAAACGAAGAAATATGGACAATCAGGTGCATAATCAAATAGTTAGCTTTATATGGGGCATTGCAGACGACTGCCTTCGAGATGTGTATGTGCGCGGTAAATACCGTGATGTGATTCTGCCGATGACGGTCATCCGTCGTTTGGATGCTCTTTTGGAGGACAGGAAAGAGACTGTCCTGGATATGAAGAAAAAGCTGGACGCGGCAGGTATCGATAACCGGTGGCCTGCGCTGTGCAATGTAGCAGGACAGGCTTTTTGCAATGCGTCTCCGTTCCGTCTGCGCGACCTTACCAGCCGTGCGAAGAAGCAGACATTGAAAACGGATTTTGAAGCATATCTTGACGGTTTCTCTCCGAATGTGCAGGAGATTCTGGAGAAGTTCAAGTTCCGTAATCAGATCGATACCATGATTGAGGCAGACATCCTTGGCGCAGTTATTGAAAAATTTATATCTTCGGACATCAACCTCAGCCCAAACCCGGTATACAAGGATGAAAAAAGGACCATCCTCAAGCATCCCGGTCTGGACAACCACGGCATGGGTACGATTTTCGAGGAACTGATCCGTAAGTTCAACGAGGAGAACAACGAGGAAGCCGGCGAACACTGGACGCCCCGTGATGTTGTTGAGCTGATGGCAGACCTTATCTTTATGCCGATTGCGGATCAAATCAAGGACGCTACTTACTCCTGCTATGATGGGGCCTGCGGAACGGGTGGTATGCTCACCGTTGCACAGGATCGGCTTATGACACTGGCGGCACGGCGCGGCAAAAATGTTTCTATCCACCTTTTCGGGCAGGAGATCAACCCGGAAACCTATGCCATTTGCAAGGCGGATATGCTGCTCAAGGGCGACGGCGACCAGGCAGAACATATCAGCTACGGCTCAACGCTGTCCTTGGACGGCAATGCCACCCGGCAGTTTGACTTTATGCTCTCAAATCCGCCTTACGGCAAGAGCTGGAAAACCGACGCCGAAAAATTAGGCGGCAAGAAGGAAATCCTCGACAGCCGTTTCAACACTTATCTGGACGGCGGCGAGCAGCTTACGATGATTCCGCGCACAAGCGATGGTCAGCTTCTCTTCCTGCTGAACAATGTAGCGAAGATGAAGAAAGATACGCCCCTCGGCAGCCGCATTGTAGAGGTACATAACGGTTCGTCCATCTTCACGGGCGATGCGGGAAGCTGCGAGAGTAATGCCCGACGTTATATGATCGAGAACGATCTGGTGGAAGCTATTATCGCCGTGCCGGAGAATATGTTTTACAACACGGGCATCGGCACATTCATTTGGGTGCTTTCCAATAAGAAAGAAGAACGCCGCAAGGGCAAGATTCAGCTCATCGACGCAACGGCGATGAAGTCGGCACTGCGTAAGAACATGGGCAAGAAGAACTGCGAATTTACCGAAGAAATCCGCAAGGAGATCGTTCGCATGTTCCTTGCAATGGAGGAAAGCGAAGTCAGCATAATTTTGAACAACGAGGACTTCGGTTATTGGAATGTGACGGTGGAGCGGCCGCTGCGTTTGCGCGTGTATCCTGACAGAGCAATTCCGGCGGATACATTCAAGAAGTCGGATGAATACGACAGCGTGATCGCAGCTATTGAAAAAGCTGCGAAAACCGCACCGTTGGATGATTGGACCGCCTTTGCCAAGGCTACCAAGCTGAAAGCCGCCGCGTTGAAAAAGATACGCCCCTTTATCACCGAGAAAGACCCGGCTGCACAGCCGATTGAGGGCGAGCCGGATGCTGACCTGCGCGACACGGAGAATATTCCGTTCACCTATGCGGGTGGCATTGATACCCTTATGAAAAACGAGGTTCTGACCTATGCGCCGGATGCATGGGTAGATGAGAAGAAAACCCAGGTTGGCTATGAAATCAGCTTTACAAAGTATTTCTACAAGCCCGTGGAGCTGCGAGACATGAGTGATATTTTGAGTAGTTTGTCTACCCTTGAACAGGAAGCCGACGGATTGTTGGCGGGTATCATGGAGGGCGTGCAATGAGTGGATATGAGAATTACACACTGTCTCCCGCGCCGTGGATCAAGCAGATGCCGGAACATTGGGGACTGGTGCGTGGAAAAAATCTGTATCATAAGATGCAACGCCCAACCAGTGATACAGATGAAGTCGTTACCTGTTTTCGTGACGGCACTGTAACATTAAGAAAAAACCGTAGAACAACAGGCTTCACAGAATCATTGAAAGAAATCGGCTATCAAGGAATAAGAAAAGGCGATCTTGTTATTCATGTGATGGATGCCTTTGCTGGTTCGATAGGCGTTTCTGATTCTGATGGAAAAGGTACTCCTGTTTATAGTGTCTGCCAAGCGAAAGGCAATAGTAATAATCAATATTATGCCTTGCTGCTTCGAGAAATGGCACGTTCAGGGTATATCCAGTCGCTGTATCGAGGTATAAGAGAGAGGTCATCAGATTTTCGCTTTGAAGTATTTGCGGCTCAATTTTACCCTGTTCCGCCCCGCGAGGAGCAGGATCAGATTGTGTGCTTTCTGGACTGGAAGGTTTCAAACATCAATAAGCTGATCAATATCAAGAAAAAAGAAATCAAAGCAATTGATGCGCTGAAGCGGTCAATGGTAAGCCATGCGATCACTCGCGGGCTGACAACAGATGCCCCCATGAAGGATAGCGGCGTCAAGTGGCTGGGAGATATTCCGGCCCACTGGAAAATCACAAAACTTCGGCAGATTTTACATCCGGTTAGCGAGAAAAATCACCCGGAATTTCCACTGCTGTCAGTTGTCCGTGAACAGGGTGTCATTCTCCGTGATGTCGAGGATAAGGAAGCCAACCACAATTTTATTCCTGATGATTTAAGCGGCTATAAAGTTGTGCGAAAAGGGCAGTTTGCGATGAATAAGATGAAGGCTTGGCAAGGCTCCTATGGCGTTTCGGATTATACCGGAATCGTCAGCCCTGCTTACTTCATCTTCGACATTGCTTTTGAGAATTTGGAGTATTTTCACTATGCCATCCGCAGTAAGGTTTATGTGAATTCTTTCGCCCAGGCGTCCGATGGCATTCGTGTTGGGCAGTGGGATTTACAAATGGATAAAATGAAGGAGATCCCATTCATTGTCCCGCCTGCGGATGAGCAGATTGCCATTGTCAAATATATAAAGCAGGCACTGCCCCAATATGATGCTGCAATCGAAAAATTGACAGAAGAAGTTGCTGTGCTTGAAGAATATAAGAACAAGGTTATTGCTGATGCCGTCACTGGCAAAATCGATGTCCGTGGCATCAAAATCCCCGAATACGAATTTGTGGATGAAGATAACGATGCGGACAACGAGGACGACGGCGAAGAAGATACTGAAGAACAGGAGGATTAAACATGGCTGTTGCTAAACAAAACGGAGATGTTATTCCTTTTGTAAAGCAGAAGGATTACATTATGGTCAATAATGACCTCGGCGGTGGTTCATTCGGAAAGACGGTATTACTCCAAGACCCGTTTATAGACGAACTGTTTGTCGCAAAAAAATATGAACCAGAGTACGATGGAATTAAGGAGCAATTCTATAAGACTTTTCTTGATGAAATCAAGATTCTCTACAAACTCAACCATAGAAACATTGTCCGTATTTATAACTATTACGCTTATGAAAATATTTACACGGGCTATATCCTTATGGAGTACATTGACGGGGAAAACATAGGGGACTTTATCAGCGATTACTTTGCCCCGTTTGCAGAAACCACTTTGGATGATGTTTTTCTGCAGCTTATCGATGCGTTTTGCTACATAGAAGCGCACGGAATCATTCACCGGGATATTCGTGAGGGAAACATTCTCGTAGATAAAAGTGGAACGGTGAAAGTAATTGATTTCGGGATTGGAAAGATTGCTTCAAGGGTAGATGGTTGCGACGCTGACAGCCTTGTGGCAGACATTAATCGTGCTGCATCCGACACTCTGCCGCAGGAATATTATGATGGTATCTATACCAGCCTTACTGATATGTTCTATCTGGCAGAACTGTTTGGTCGGTTAATCGATAACGCAGGAAGCTGTGATCGGACAGATTTTTCTTACAATGACATTTTGAATAAAATGATGGAGAAAAAGCCTGAAAATCGTTTTGAAAGTTTTGCTGCTATACGAGAGGCCATAGGAAAGCACGATTTCCTTCATATGCAAATATCTGATGAGGACAGGGAAATCTATCAGGAGTTTACTAATTTAATTTATAAGTCTCTAACATCTTATATGTCGGAACCCCGATTCAATACTGACTGTGCGATTTTTATTTCCAGATTGGAAAAAGCACTTACTACTAATCTGTTTGAAACGATGATTCAAAAGAATGCCGATGTAATTAGTAGTGTTGTAGACTGTGGTTACCGTTATAACAATGGAGTGAATATCCCAAATGAAACGGTCGGAAAATTTTTGGACTGGTTTCGCGCAGCGACACCACAATCACAGGCTCTTGTGCTAAATAACTTTATTGCTAAAATCTCCGATATTAAGGTTGTAGAGCCAGAACCTGAATTGCCGTTCTGATTTTATTGGAGAGGAGGAATGATATGTTTGCAAATACGAAGGAAAGCGGACTTGAAATGCTTATCGTAAAATGGCTTGTTGAGCACAACGGCTATGAGGAAGGCTCCAACGCTGATTACAATAAAGAGTACGCCATAGATGAGACTCGACTGTTCCGCTTTCTGCAAGATACACAGCCGGAGCAAATGGACAAGCTGGGCGTGTTCAAGTTTGAGCAGAAAAAACGCCAATTTCTGAATCGCCTGCAAGGCGAAATTGCAAAGCGCGGAATTATTGATGTGCTGCGCAATGGCATCAAGGTTTATCCGGTCGATCTCATCATGTTTTATCTAACGCCGACCGAGAAAAATGCCAAGGCACGGGAGATGTTTGAAAAGAACATTTTCAGCGTGACCCGTCAGCTTCGCTATGCGCAGGATGCCGGGAAGCTGGCCCTTGATATGTGCGTTTTTATAAACGGTCTGCCTGTTATCACCTTTGAACTGAAAAACCAACTCACGAAGCAGAATGTTGATGATGCTGTGCAGCAGTACAAAGATGACCGCGATCCCCGTGAGTCGCTGTTCACCTTTAAGCGATGCATGGTGCATTTTGCCGTAGACGATGCCCGCATCAAGTTCTGCACGAAACTTGCCGGACAAGACAGCTGGTTTCTGCCCTTTGACAAGGGATATAATAATGGAGCAGGTAACCCGCCGAATCCAGACGGCCTTATGACCGATTATCTTTGGAAGGATATCCTCACCAAGGAAAAACTGACGCTGATTATAGAAAACTACGCGCAGGTCGTCGTCGAGGTGGACGAGGACACCAAAAAGAAAAAGGAAAAGCAGATTTTCCCCCGTTACCACCAGCTCGATGTCGTAACGAAGCTGCTTGCCGATGTGAAAACAAATGGTGTTGGGAAGAAGTATCTCATTCAGCACAGCGCAGGCAGCGGAAAATCCAACTCAATCGCTTGGCTTGCTCACCAGCTCATCGGGCTGGAACATGACGGTCGCCCGATGCTGGACTCCGTTATCGTAGTCACTGACCGCCGTATCCTCGATAAGCAAATTCGGGATACGATCAAGCAGTTTATGCAGGTCGGCAACACGGTCGCATGGGCGGAGCACTCCGGCGATCTTACGAAAGCCATTACAGATGGAAAGCGTATTATCGTGACCACGATTGAGAAGTTCCCGTACATCGTTCCACAGATTGGAGCAGAACACAAGGATAACCATTTCGCCATTATCATCGATGAGGCTCATTCCGGACAGAGCGGAAGAAACTCCGCGCAGATGAACCTTGCACTTTCAGGGCTTGCTTCTGATGACGAGATGGATAACGAGGATAAGATCAACGCCATGATGGAAGGGCGTAAACTGCTGAACAATGCCAGCTACTTTGCGTTTACCGCAACCCCGAAAAACAAAACACTGGAAACCTTCGGCGTTCCGTATCAGGACGGCGACGATGTTAAACACAGACCTTTCCACGTTTATACGATGAAGCAGGCGATCCAGGAAGGATTCATTCTGGATGTGCTGCAATACTACACGCCTATCGACAGCTTCTATAAGCTGATGAAGACCGTCGAGGATGACCCGATGTTCGATAAGAAGCGGGCGCAGAAGAAGCTGCGCAGCTTTGTGGAAAGCGACAGCTATACCATTGCCAAGAAAGCGGCTATGATGGTAGATCATTTTCACGAACAAGTCATTGCCAAAGGAAAAATAGGCGGGCAAGCTCGTGCTATGGTCGTGACCTCCAGCATCCCCCGCTGTATCGAGTATTATTACGCCATCAATAAACGCCTTGCGGACAGGCGCAGTCCGTATAAGACAATCATCGCCTTTTCCGGCGAGAACAAGTATCAAGGGCAGGAACCGCCGCTGACATCGGCAGGGCTGAACGGCTTTCCAGATGCCAAGATACCGAAGGAGTTCAAAAAAGACCCGTATCGCATTCTCATCGTTGCGGATATGTTCCAGACGGGCTTTGATGAGCCGTTGCTCCACACCATGTATGTGGACAAAATGCTCTATGACATCAAGGCGGTACAGACGCTCTCCCGCTTGAACCGCTGCTGCCCGAAAAAGTACGATACCTTCGTCTTGGACTTTGCCAACAAACCGGAGATGATTCAGGAATCATTTTCGCGATATTACCGCACCACGATTCTGTCCGGCGAAACCGATCCGAACAAGCTATACGACCTTGTTGCAACAATGGAGGAATACCAGGTGTTCTCCAACGAAGATGTCGAGCGGCTTGTCAATTTGTACCTGGATGGAGCGGATCGCGACAAACTTGATCCCACATTAGATGCCTGCACTGCCGTTTACAAGCAGCTTGACACGGATGACCAGATTAAATTTAAGAGCGCAGCAAAGGCGTTCGTGCGTACCTATGGCTTTCTCGGAGCGATTTTGCCGTATGGTAACGCCGACTGGGAACGGTTGTCCATCTTTCTTAATTTGCTGATACCAAAGTTACCGTCTCCACGAGAGGACGATCTTTCGCAGGGGATTCTTGAAAAGATCGACCTCGAAAGTTACCGCAACGAAGCGCGTGAGGTCATGTCCATTCGCCTGGAAGATGCCGATACGGAGGTGGCTCCCGTACCGGCGGGAAAGGTTGGGCATATCGTTGAACCGGAAATGGATTTGTTGTCTGTCATTCTCTCCAACTTCAATGATATGTTTGGTAATATCAACTGGAATGATGCGGATAATGTGCGTCGGCAGATCCTTGAGATACCGGCCATGGTGTCTAAGGACGAAAAATACCAGAATGCCATGAAAAACTCTGATGAGCAGAGCGCGCGCTTGGAAAGCGAACGTGCTCTGCAGCAGGTCATCTTTTCGATTATGGCGGACAATATGGAGCTGTTCAAGCAGTTTCAGAACAATCCATCGTTTAAGAAATGGCTGTCCGACCTTGTATTTAATTTGACCTACAACAAGGACAGAAAGCCGTACGAAATACCCGTGCAAAATAGAAAAAACTGACATAAAAAACATGTAGCCTGACGGAAAGTATCAGAGAAGAAAGAGACGGAGGTGTTGCTCATGAACGATAACAATGTGATGATTTACCAAGATGAGAACGGAATCACGAAGGTTTCTGTCCGTTTCTCCGATGAAGATATCTGGGTCACACAGCAGCAGCTTGCTGAGGTCTATGACACCACACAGCAGAACATCAGCCAGCATATTGACGGCATATACAAGGATGGTGAGCTTGCGCCGGAGGCAACTAACAAGAAATTCTTGTTGGTTCGCACCGAGGGCAACCGGCAGGTAAGGCGAAACATCGACCACTACAATCTGGATATGATTATCGCTATCGGATACCGCGTGCAGTCGCAGATTGCGACCCGCTTCCGTCGATGGGCAACAGAAAGGCTGCATGAGTATATTCAAAAAGGCTTCACAATGGACGATGACCGCTTGAAGCAGGGCGGCTCCCGCTATTTTCGAGAGCTGTTGCAGCGTATCCGGGATATTCGTTCCTCTGAACGCAATTTTTATCAGCAGGTGACGGACATCTATGCAACAGCGACGGACTATGATCCGAGATCGGATTTGACGAGAGCTTTCTTTGCTACCGTGCAAAACAAACTCCATTACGCTGTTCATGAGCACACAGCAGCCGAGGTTATCTATGATCGGGTGGACAGTGAAAAGCCGCTGGTGGGTATGACCAATTTCAAGGGCGACTACGTCACCAAAGATGATGTGAAAATTGCGAAAAACTATCTCTCTGAAATAGAACTGCAGCGACTCAATCTTCTTGTCGCACAATTTCTCGATTTTGCGGAATTGCAGGCTTTGGAGCAGATACCTATGACTATGCAGAACTGGATTGACGCTCTTGATAATCAGATTGTGTCGAACAGAAGAAAGCTTTTGGAGGGAAAGGGGCGAGTTTCTCACAAGCAGGCTGTTGAAAAAGCCGAGAAGGAATTTGAAATCTACCGTGCAAGAGAGATGAAGCAACTTGAAAGTGATTTTGACCGTGCCGTAAAATTGCTACAACAGCAGTATGAGAAAAACAACGGCAGCAGCGATGAGGACTGATAGATTCTACCTGTATACATTGCACTCTTAAGGTGTTTTCCTTCACCGATAGAAATTCAAAAAGAGAAAGGGGGAGTAAATATGGCAAAGTCTATTCCTGCTATAATTACGCCGGAAGTGCTGGCCTGGGCGCGGAACCTTGACGGCATTACTATTGATGACATTGCCGCGAAGCTGCATACGGCACCTGAAAAGATACTGTCATGGGAGCAGGGAACTTCGTACCCGACAGTAACTCAAGCAAAAAATTTGGCAAAACAGTATAGGGTTCCATTCGTATATTTCTATTTGCCGGACACGCCGAAAAAGCTAAAACGCCTTGAAAAAACTGACTACAGGACATTCGGAAATAATGGAAACAGCATCATAACTTCTCGCGAGCTCCGTTGGTTTCTCCGTGATATAGAGGATCGCCGCGATGCAGTATTGTCTCTTTATGAGGAAGAAAAAAGAAAGCCTCTTTCTTTTCCAATAAAGCTAAGTGCTGGAGCAGATATGGAGGAAGTAGCGGCAGCTATACGAAACCTATTAGAACTGACGGAAGATATCCAATGCAAGTTCAGAAAGCCAGAAGTCGCTCTATCTCATTGCATTCGAGTTCTTGAAAAGTGGGATGTTCTTATTTTTCAAGCAACAAAAATCGCCCCGTCTGAAATGCGTGGCTTGTCGATCGCATACGAGAGAATGCCAATTATTGCTTTGAATCGAAAAGATGAACCATCTGCGAGACTATTCACGCTCTGCCATGAGTTAGTTCATATTGTTACCCGTACATCTGGAATTTGTAACGATGTTAACGAAAACAGTGTTTCTCAGAATGTAATAGAAATGAAGTGTAATCAAATTGCCGGCAAGATTCTCGTTCCTCTGAACGAACTATCTTCTCATCCAACCATAGGTAAAATACGGAAATACGGTTTTGACGATAGCTACGTTTATCAAGTATCCAGAGATTTTGCTGTAATACTAATATCTTTTTAATAAGATTGATGATTTATCGTCGTTGTTGTATAATGAA
>ERZ1673695.2730-NODE-2730-length-12508-cov-3.831205_pt1 | contig 12508 bp, 19 predicted proteins | sample MGYA00580225_ERZ1673695 | MGnify/ENA primary metagenome ERZ1673695 (study PRJEB41218, sample SAMN15661739) | gut metagenome | host: Homo sapiens | place: Canada: London | collected 2015-08-20/2019-03-30 | study: EMG produced TPA metagenomics assembly of...
CTTACTCAGATTATCGAAAATCGCTTGTGCCTTCTCCCACTCAGCAACACTGGACTACCCTTGCCGCATCCGATTGTATTTAATGTCTGCATCCAACGACGCCTTTGCTGCCTTACGAGCATAATCCTGGATATTTTGATTATCCAGCACAAAGCCTTCTTCCAGACGGGCATAGTAATCGTCCAGATAATCAATCTCCCGCTGAGTATAATAACCGTTCCACACTCTGGAATATAACTGTTTTTCAGCTTTCTCCTGCGGAAGACTGGTCTCATCTTCTCCCTTGTCTGCTATTGAAAGAGGACCGTATCCGCCTTCTTCAGTCATATTAGAGACATATCCATATAGGTTTTCAAGATTCATGACGCTAAAAAACGCTCGAACAATCGCTCGGTTTTCCACGGCTTTTCGTCTCTCGCTCGATACATGGACGTCCAAATAAACCGGATCATTTGCAAGGGAATACCTGGCTTTCTTTTCTGCCGCATCATATAGATCACTTGACCAGCGACGATTATTATACCAACAATATGCCTGCAGCGATTCTCTGTCTGTACAATGCTTTATTGCGCATTCGCGGCACCACGCATCGTGAAACGATTGGCTGTCCCATCCGCGGTTGGCATAAAACTCATTTAGAGGCTTGACTTTTCCGCAGCGTACGCACAATTTGCTGGGGATGCGTTTTTCTTTCCGTCTCGAACGCGTGCTTTCAGCTGCCATCCGCTTCACCTCCCAGGACGATCGGGTAAGAACAGCGGCGTCCATAACCACGCTCAATCACAAACGCCAGTGCACCCGGCTGTCCGCCGTATCCCTATCGCTGCGCATAATCATCCATGCCGCAGAGACTTGGCACACGTAAGATCACAGCGTTTCCAGAATCAGTATAACCAGAAATCATTTCTCGCTCTCGATGCTTATGTCCACAGATCATAAAATCAATCCGCTCATTGTACAGCTACATTGCCTGCTTTGCTGCTTCTTCCATTGTCCGCGTGTCTGTATCATGGGACAAAAGAATGGTATACCCCTGTACCCTAACCAACTTCCTTTTACCTGCCTGTTCGTCAACTCTGACTGACTGTACACTTCGCAACCGTTCCGCCATATGCCATAAAATGATCTTTTCCAGGTTTTCATTTTCAAACTCGCCGCGCCGGCTGCCCAGCGGACGAATTTCGGAATGGTTTCCATCAACGCCATAGACCTCAATATCAGCATCTGCGGCAAGTGCACCAATCCAACGAGCCATGTATTCCGAAAATCTCATACAGCTTTCCACTACTCCCCAACGCAGCCTCATGAGTTGATTTGCCCGGAGCATACCGTCCAGCGCGTCACCACATAGCAGTAGCACGATACGCTCAATTTTCTCTTTTTTCAAAATCAACCGCGTCTGTGTCAGCAGGTCGGCCATACGAGCCTCAAAAATCGCAGGATTGTACGCATTGATCACTTCCTCTTTCAAGCCACGAATCGTCCACTCAGCGCCATAATGACAATCCGCAATGCATACAACCAGTGAACGGTGCGAATCTACATTGACGGTACGACCAGGAACGACCTGTATCGTTGGCATGTTCCGTACGGCTTGAACAACCTCTTCTCTCAACGCCTCACTACGTGATTGCGCACGACGCGCCTCATTGATTTCATTTCTCAGATCCCTCAGTCGTTGCGGGTTATCCTTTTCTAGTTCCGACATGTCTGGGTATAACCGTAGCATCCCGGCATCCGATGCAAGCTTGATTCCTGCGCCCATTTTGCGTAGATGATCAGGATGCAGTCCCGAATCAAACAGTTCTGCAATTTCAGACCAGTCAAGATCAGATGCGCCGGTTACCTTGCTGTACATCTCGCGAACCTATTCCTGCTTGTCCATGCTGCGTAGCACCTCATTTCTTTTCGCATAATTGTACATATTCCGTATCCAGCAAACAGGCGGATTGATCTAAGAACATCACCGGCTTCCCGCCGCTTTCGACGATTAGCACCCTATCCATATCGTATAACTCGCCTTCACGCGTTTGCCGAGGCGCATACTGGACAGCCTGCTCAGATATACAAAATCGCCGTCCACCAAAAACGAAGCAGTTGTCTGTATCCACCGAGACAATATGAATTATACATCCGGGATGTCTTTCTCGGATGCTCTGCAATCGTTGAAAGCGAGTCTCACTTCCTCTTTTTTTCTGTTTCTTTCGTTCGCTTCGCCTTGGTACATGCGCATCAAGCCGATCTAAAAGGCATTGAAATCGCGCTTTCTCTTCAACAGCGTTTCCAAGTGAGTAGCTTCCAGCGTCCAGCAACCCACCTACCCAGGCTGGGCAGGAAGACACGCTGATTTCCCGCCCCCTGTGCTTCATTTCTTCGTGCTCCGTCAGCGTGTCTCCTGGGCCATCCCGCAAAAGAAGATACGCACAGCCATCCAAAAAACGCTTAATTCTCTGTTCAGCTGATCCTGGCTTCCAATCATCACTCATCCAGTGACGCAGGCAATATTGCATCCAGGGCTGCAGCTATATATCTTCCACGATCGCTTGCTTGGATTGGATCGGGTTATAAAAAATCGGCTTTCTTGTGCCGTTTGGCAAAATTATGTCGTATCTTGTGGCCATGGTATCTCCCCCTATAACGTATATGAACCGTTGAATCCACCTGTCAACATTTCGGGTGTTCTCGCAATCACTAGCGTCCCGTCCAAACAACAATCTCCACCCTAATTAATATATTAACCGAGATTTCTGCTTGTCAACATGGCCATTCTTAAGCTGCTCATCTGCAAAGCGTCTCCATTGTGCATTGTTGGCTGCAACAATCCGTCCGACCCCATCACGGAACAATCTGCAAACAGCCTGTCTCGAACACCCTCGTTCTTGAGCAATATCAGTTTCCGTATAGCCTTGCATGATCAAATGGACAACCCAACTCTGCTCCTCCGTCATTTCGCTTTGTTCTATCAGTCGGTCTAAATCCAGATAAGTGCAAAGGATTGGTTCAGCAATATCTGACACGCCGCTGGATTCCACCAAGCCGCTATATCCCAGACGAATCGCATAAGCTCTATCCAGCCTTATACGATGCTTGATCTATTCTCTAACAACCCTTTCTTCACTAAGTGGGACGTCCATGTGTACAGATCCCATCTTGATCACTCTCCTCAGATTTCATTCAACTGCGCTGTCGTTTCCAACGAAGTCATCCATTCATATTTTTCTCTACGGCGATCATCTGTTGACAGAGAAGTCAGTCGCCTTATATCCGCCGCACAAATAAGGTTCCTATCCAGCAATTGATATGAAATTGAGCCATTTGGAAGCCTTTTTCGTGGCATCCTGATGTGCCACAGTTCTTTGCTAGGACAGCGGCTCCCAACGACGCTCGGGTTTTTCAAGCCAAGAATTCTTGCACATTCACATGCTGGATACAGAATGTTGCCACGATGTTCATACACGATCAGTTTTCCAAAGTTCGAATGATTGAGGACTCTGCCCGCACTTTCCTGATCAATACATTTGCCTTCCAACTGCTCCTCCATGTTCATGAAACCTTCTAACCAGTTCATATGTTCCTGCCATTCTACAGTCAAGAAATGCTGTTTTACTACCGACTGCGGTAGCAGCGTACAGATGGTTTCATGGTAACAGTGGTCAAAATTATGCATGAGATTCTGCAAGGTTACTCGTATGCTTGAGCATCGTGCATCTCCGCGCGGATGCGAAACAAGATATCTCCGACTCTCTGTGCGATATCCACCTTCGTGTTGGTACACTCTCTTTTCCTTCAGAACGGTTACGGTTTCTGCTTCCTCCAACTTCCTAAGTGCCTTTCGAATCGTCACGACGCTGATTCCGATTGTATCGGACAAACTCTTCATGGAAATCCGCTCATGTTTCATACGGTATCTCGCTAACAACAAAAATATCTAACGGCGTGCCGCTCGTGTTGGCTGTGCAAGGATTATTTCCATTTGGTTAGTATAAAGCTAAGTGCTTCCTCTTGAATAGCCGTTTCCAGCGTCATTGAATCGATCTGAATAGGCCCATGCAATCAACTCATCTATATCTTGATATACCTGGCCAATGGTGGAGCGGATTAGGGAACGATCTTGCTCAGCATACCACTCTTCAAGCCGTTTACGGCAGATTTCTTCAGAACTTCCGTGCACACGCTCGTAAACAGCGATGTTGCGCATAATATTGTGACGCGTACCTTCTTGCACCAGCTTTGTTCCAAGACGTCGGCTTTCGGTAGACGACGTTGGAGCCTTTTCCCGAATTTGGGATGTTTTCATTACGTACTATGTTGGTTTCGAAAACGAAAAAGAAAAAAGTTTCTGCATTTCTCGGGAGTCAAGAGGTTCGATACTTAGCAGGTAATCAGGCTCACAGATCTCTTCCATCGAAGAGATCTCGATAAACCAACATACTTTCCCCGTTCTTGGATGAACTGACAAGGGCAACTTAATAGCAGCCTTGTCTGTTGGGCGAAACTCCACCTTCTTCTGATCCAGGCAGCATTCTTCTATGATATACCTGTACAGGTTAAACAGGATATCCGTCTTTATGGTATCGCCAAAAAACAGTTCGACATGGTATCCCTTGCTCCCACTGAAGGAGCCATAGATCTTCCGGGTCGGTATTCCCATTGTATTCTATCGCTCAGTCAGGTTCCTTGCCGTTTCCTAGCTGCCGTCATCCACATCAAAGCACATGAACTTGCTGCCCTGATTTCCCGCGAATACAGCGACAGCATATTTATGCTCCAAATGGTTGCGAAGTACATTATCGCTTAGGTAGCACCAGGAGCCGTCCTTATTTTTGGGTGTAATGATTCTTCCATTTGGCAGACACAGCACATAGCGTTGCCTGCACGAAATATAAAGCTCTATCTATTTTTTAAGGAGTGCCTCTTTATCGCACATCAAATACCCCCTTTTCTCAAAATGTACAACTCTGGACTGTCTACACAATACAGAAGCCTGCTTTTCTCCATATACAAGAGATGCAAAACCCCTAAAAACTTGCATTCTATAATTTCCAGTCAGCACCTTGTTATGGGTTTCCCATTTATATATAAAGGTGTAGTTCCTCAAGGGTGTAGTGAGTCAAATAATAATCATCTTCCAGGACAATAGATATCTTTAAACTATACTCATATCGGAGAATATCCCCGTCTACTAATGATACATATGTTCTTTCATATCTAATTGCGCCTAATTCAGTTTCATCGTCTCTGAAAGATCGTCTCGCACCCACGGTATATTGCAGATGTATTTTCCCTCATTCTGCAATCAAATCCTGCATAATGTGCCATATTCCCGATATATCTTCGAACGATTTGCAATATATGCATGTGAAGATCATGACTTCTGGGCAATCAGATGATAAGAACTCAGATCGTATAGCCTTTTCTCTTCTGATATTCCCCGTTCAGTGCTGATGTTCCCTTATGCCGCATGTGCATAAAGCTCTGTGTCGAATGCGCTGAATTATGTCCAACGGCATTCAGACACCTGCGTCTTTGTCTGGCATTATATATAATGTAGAAATCCCTTTTTCAGGATGTCAGATGGCAGGCATAGGGGTTTTCCTGGCTTCAGTCCGTTTTCAGACGTAAAACAGGACATAATATAGCATTATGTCACGTTATTTTGACCTGTTTTTGTCGGTTTCCCATCTGCCAAACCACCATGCAAACAGCTTGCATAATGGGCGCATATTGGGCGGCAATGTGCGCGGCTTATTCGGGAAAACACGTCAAGCATTTTTACTTGACAATTCTTTTGATGAGCATATATCAAGCGCCTTTTTTTACCCCTTGTCTCTGCCGCTATTTTGCTCTTGCCTCGCGCGCGCACGCGTTATAGGGCAAAGCGCCCAACAAAAAACCTGTCAACCCGGAAAATTGCACAATTTTTTTTGCGTTGTATCAGGGCGGATGTGCCTGATGGTTTGATAGCCCTAAAAAAACTGCTTCTAAAGAGCGCGAAAAACGCGCTTTTTTCGTGCTGTCTGCCCTTGCCAAGCATCAAAAAATTCCCGTGCTATGCTTGACCTGCCGAAAGGCGCGGCGACAAACCACGACGGACGGCAGGAACACGGAACCCCACGACGACGAACAGGAGGGATGCATGTACGAGCGGTCACGGCTGATGTGGCACTTGCGAACATAGTCAAGTGTTCGGGCACCATGTGCCAAACATGGCGCGTCAAGTGCAAGGCTTGACAGGTGGTAACTTTAGAACCTGTGCCTATCCCATGGGCGCGATATGCGAGAAAGCGCAAAAAGGCGACTTTGTGGGCGTGGTGGAAAAATTGAATAGGCGTATAGCGGATTCAAGGCGCGACGCGTAGGAATCTTTCACGGTGGAACATAGGTTGCACAGGATGTCCCTGCCCGTGGTATGCCGAATAGCATGGGGTTACTGTCTGTTGGGACAGACCATAGCAGGCGGCAGGATTGCCAAAGGCGGGAACAGGTGGGAATTATGTTCAATGCGGCCCGTTTGTCCTTCGATTGGTGACGGAATCAGCCTGTATCTGTCGGGATGCAGGAATCAGTTTCTTTGAATTTGCTGTACGTTGGGACTTGCCCATGTCGTAGAAAGGGCATGGGCTGTCTGTCCCCACGGTAAAAGTCCGTGGGCTGATGACGGCATGAGCCGAAACAGACAGAGAAGAAAGGGGTATCACTATGTCCAAAACTGCCAAGACCATCGTCAACGCCATGAACACCAACAACGAAAAGCAGGAGGGAATCAGCATGAAGAAAGCAACCAGCAACACCACAAGCGAAGTTATGAACGCTAAAGAGTTCAAGCAGAAGTCCTATGACGCCTACCTTGCCTATGTTGATTTCATCGAAGGGAAGAAGTCTATCTCCGAAACCGTGGATGCACTGTCTCCCCTCATGGCTGCTTATGGCTTGATTCTCACGCTGGAGAACCTCGCCAACCTGCTGACCGTCAAGATGACCGCCTACGGCAAGGACAAGGGCGAACAGGCGAAGAAGGTCAAGTCTATCTCCACGTTCCGCGCTTTTGTCAAGGGCGGTTGGAAGGATGTCAAAGCCGCTCCCGTGCACTCCAACGCTGGCAAAAACCCTGCCGATGTCAAGACCTCCGCGAAGGCCAAAAAGCCCACGAAGGCCGATATGGAAGCCAAAATCGCCGAGCTGGAAGCCCTGCTCGCCGCGTCGAAGTCCGAAGAACAGAAAGCCGCTTGACGCTCTATTCTCCCTGTTGCGGCGGCTCCATCCTTGCGGTGGAGCCGCCTTTCTTTGTCTTTAGCCGCCTGATGAGTCTTTGAAAACTAAGACGAAACGCCCGTATCGGCGTCGCGGTCAGTTGTGAACCTTTGAATACGCTTTATTGCAGACCGTAGAAAGGAGGTCGCTTATCTTCATAGTTTGTTCATGCTTCCATGCAACAAAACTCAAGCGGCAAAGCAGGCACATGAGCGTCCAAAGCACTTACGACGAACGATTATATGCGAAATTTTGAAAGGAGGAATAAGGGATTTGCACATTCGTCAGGTGTAATCTGTATCCTTAGGGCAGATTCTTTTTTTACCCATATTGTTTATTTATACTAAATTTCTACTTTTGTATAAATAAACAATTTTCGTGAAGGGAGGTGCTGGAATTGAAGAAATTCACGCTCTATTGCGGACTTAACGACAAGGATACAAAGCGGCAGGAAATTTCCACGTTAGAAGCTGCAAAAATGGTACGTAATGCTTGCCTGTCATATACGGATGGCGCAACCATCTTTGAAGCTGACGGTATCTATCGGCACGATAATGGCGAACTCATCGCGGAAAAAACACTTCGTGTGGAATTGATGATGGTGGAGCAATCTGTTGTCCGTCGCATTGTGGACACGCTAAAAAGCGTACTTAACCAAGAGGCAATCGCAGTGCAGGAACAAGAGATTTTCTCAGCTCTTTGGTGACACAATGAACCAGCATAACCCGGAAGCAGCCGCAAAGAGCCTATATTGCGGCATCATGCGCGACTTGTACAAAGAAGGTGAGGCAATCCGGACCATCCATGGAAGCCAATATATGTTTCTCTTTACTGGGTTCAGCACAGAAATAACCCGTAATGGAGCGTTTTTCTGTGAGGTTCTGCATGGGTGGGAACTGGAAGAGCTGCTCAACGATGTATTTACAGAGCAGTTTTAATTCATAGCGGAAAATTCCGCAAACACACAAGCACACGGAAAGGAGCATCACACATGGCAAGGTACTTACTTCTCACTGTCCGCAAAGAATCCATCCGCACCTTTCTATCCGGCAAACGGGAACTGCACATCTTCGGCATTGTCATCCGAATTCAACACGCACATACAAATCAGTATCAGGTTCTTTTGCCCGATAATTCGGAGATCTTCCGCATCGTTGACAAAGGTAACCGGAGGCTGACTGTTTATACGGTCTAAGCGCGGCTTTGGTATCATGCAAAGTTTTGGAAAAACTGCCGCTCTTGTTATGGGCGGCAGTTTCTGATTTCAGAAAAAAGGGGGTCCGCCATGGAAAGCTACCAAGCCATGCAGAAGCGGCACCAACAGGAGATTAGCGCCTTTCCGATAAAATGGGCGTTTAACAACGCTCAATTCGAGGAAGGCATGAGGGCCTTAGGCCTTGAGCCAACCCAAACTGACGAGATTGTCGGTATTTCCGGAGGTGGGTTCATCCGCAAAAGTGACAGGCAAGCATTTTGGGATATGCTCAAACGGCAGGATAAAGAGCGAAAGACTGCCCTTATGGCGCAGAAAACCGGTAGCGAGTATACCTATCAAATGTTCCTGCATGAATTGGGTAATCACGAGTACATCGTTACGGAGGATTTGACCGACACGCTGAACGCATGTGGACTGTGTGACGAGGACATCAATAATGACCCGAAATTGCGAAAAGTACTGGCAAGAGCGATAAAGGACTACATGGAGGCGGCAGTTCAATGACAGACAAAAATCAGCATGTTTTGATCCGGCTCATTCCAGAAGGCGAGTGCATCGCGATTCGCACATTCAACCGGGAGATCGGGCAACGCGGGCGCTTTCTTATTATCCGCGACTCGCTACAGAAATGGTTGAGCAGTAATCAGGAGCATGCGTACTATGACATGGATTGCGGAAACATTTTGCGCATCCAGCCGAACGGACATACTTTGTTGTTCACTATCTTTTGGCTTAACTATTGGGGAAACAGGTTAGGAGGACATACGCAGCAGTTTTACATTCCCGAAAGTCTGCTGATTGCGACGCTACGTAGCGTTGCGCCTACCCGTTATCTGTATATTCCGCAAGAGAATCAGGCGCGCATCGAACTGCAAAACTGCGCCAAAACTATGCGGGATATATGCGCAGATAAGCACATCAAGCGTGCTTTCAGCAAAGCCATGCGTGACTGCTTTCACTGGCGGGGCGATTCTGTCCGGCTGTATTCGGATGGAAGATTTGATTTCTACTTTACCGCGCAGGATGGGCTGCGCGGCGGGTTAGTATTACACGAATCCATTATCAAAATGCCCACTGGCCAACATACAAAGCTCTACTATTCGGTACACACATGAAACATGGGACGGGAGGCGCATGATATGGGCTACTATATGGAGCAATTCGATCAAGATTTTAAAATTCTTGCCGCGAACAAACCGGCAGCGTTTGCTTTGTTGAAGCAATGGGAACAGAAAGAGATTGCCAGGAACCCCTCCCTGGGTGAATACCAGCCTCTAGGCAATGCCAGCACACTTGAGGATGCACTCGCAGAACTGGACTGGGAAGCGGAAACTGACGAGGATGGAAATATTACGGGGATGTGCTTTACAGGCGAAAAATTGCACGATGAGGACGTCTGGCTAAGCGCTTTTGCGCCGGCCGTCGAAAAAGGTTCAAAGTTAATGATGAGTGGTGAGGACGGCTTCCATTGGTGCTGGTATTTCAATGGGATATCCTGTGCGGAATATCCCGGCGAGATCGTCTTTCCTGATATGCCTGAGGACTGAAGGAGGGAGAATATCATGAGAAAAGAGCAACTACGTTGGTTCCGCGACCAGCGTTATCCGGATCAGCTGATCTGTGAAGAACAAATCAAGCAGGAATACGGAAGTCATATCGTTGACGGCAGCATCGACCCTGCGGAAAAAAGTTTTCAGCAATACTTGTTGTCCTGCATGGAAAACCGAGGCGGTACGCTGACTGAAGTGTTACCTGAAGCAGAGAACAAAGTGAAATATCCTTTCATGATCCGTGAAACGCTTACGTTGCGCGTAGATATTGAAGCCAACTCTTTTGACGAAGCAAAACAACAGGTCGAAGCTCTTTACAATGAAGGTGAAGTGAATCTTGATCACAACTGTTTCGCCGGGGTGGAATTCCATCCTTGTTGTTCCTGCTGCAACAATGATTTTGAAGATGACTATGATCTGCGTGAGGTTGATGATGGAACAGAGGAAACAAAGCTCCTCTGTGACCATTGTGTGGCCGACATGGAGGATTCGGGGCTGTTGACACGATGTGAGTGCTGCGAGGAGCTATTTACACCCTCCCGCCTCAAGGTGAATCCGGAAAATGGTTTGCAGGAAATCTGCCCTCTTTGTGGCGAGGTCTGGTGTGAGTAAAGGAGAAGATGTCATGCATGAATGTAGCGTCCACATTATCGTCTACCATGATCCTCAAGAAAACTATGTGGGCATGGATGTCTTTGCCAACTATGATACAGCACTCGCTTGTTGGACCAGCGAGTTGCAGCGGTGCCGGAAAGCGGATTGCGAAAAAGGCATTGTAGACCTCATAAGAAATGAACCATTTCAAAACCTGTACTTCCGCACAGGTCGTGGTTTTGAGTGTTTTTATCGTGATGAAGTCCTGCAAAATGAAGTTGCTGAGATAAAGGAGGATTGATCATGCCGTTCGGATGGATAGACCCTGAGGTGTTCCTGACGCATGGCGATGTAACGATCTACCATGTCTATAAAGACGATGAGATTGCCCAGGGTCGGCGCGAATATTGGTACACAACAGACCTGTCCGGTGGGGACTATGAGGATCCCTGCTCTTTTGATGTGCGGGATCTTCCGACTTTTACGCCTAAAAAATCTCATGAGCAAGTCATCATTGAGGCCATCAAATCCGGAGTCCTTCCACTGTCTGAATCATAATCACTTCAGCAAGGTGGTGAACACATGGTACCCCTTTCGCGCAAATGCATTTGCGATACTCTGCTGGCAAAGCGACAGTGCCATGGTCAGTTAAATTAAACTGAAAGGAGATGTTGCGGTGTACGCAGCAACCAAAGGGAAGTACACGCTTCTGGTCCTAGAGGACAGCGATCCAATGAATCCCCGCGAAGATTACGAACCCTTCGGCAAAATGGTCTGCTGGCACAGTCGCTATCAGCTGGGAGATGTGCATGAGTATGTCGATCCAACCGTTTTCCTGCAAGATATGGTCATGACGTTGTTCAAGGATAATCCTACATTCGTATTTGAATACGTCAAGCGTGGCCAAGCCAAAGAAGTTCGCCTCGAATACGATCGTCGTCTTCGCCAGTGGCATCTGAAGGAGCCCTGTTCATTTGGCAGTGAAATACGCTGGTATAACACCGGCAGTTATAACCGTTTAATGCAAAATAGACGCATTTCCGACGATGCTTTATATGACGTCGTCCACGCGTTGGGCATCACCGATCTGAAGGTACTGCTGTCGCATGTAAAGGGATTTATTCTGATACCACTTTATCTTTACGATCATAGTGGAATTACCATGTCTACATCACCCTTCAGTTGCCCATGGGATTCTGGTCAGGTGGGGTGGATATATTGTATGCCTGAAATGCTCCGAATGGAATTTGGAAGCACTGCAAAAGCAAGCGTCGCTAATGCCAGAGGTATAATGGAGGCAGAAGTCAGGACATATGACTGCTATCTGCGCGGCGAATGCTACGGCTACCAGCTATACCTAAGCGGAGAAGAAGTAGATTCTTGTTGGGGGTTTCTTGGCGAAATCAAAGATCTGAAAGACGATATTCGCGGGAATTTGCCACTCGAAGCTGCTTCGTTGGTAGACATGCTGGAATATACCTCTGAATCAGAAGCCTCCTATCTTCTCAATCATACTGTGGCTTAAGGAGAACTGATCGTGATAGAAATGACGCGCGATAATATCCGTATCGACCCCGTCTTGGAAGTAGATACAAATTGGAATCCACCCTGTGTCGTAGCCTACGTTGAAATCTGGTTTGATGCCGACGCCAAGTTCGGTACGCAAACGCAGAGCAGAGATGACGCTTGGGTCAATCTGTACGCTATCTACAGTCCCGTGTATCACACAGTACAGCTGGAATATTACGTTGACACAGACACAGGGGTCACAGGGCCGTATTCCTATGGCCCCACCGAAGCTGAGAGAGCCCTTATAATGGAGATGATTGAAGAAAAGTGCCAGGAAGTTGAAAAGTGTTCTTGTCTATCTCTACTGCTGATGGAGGGATGAACATGC
>ERZ1673695.2731-NODE-2731-length-12505-cov-6.048273_pt1 | contig 12505 bp, 11 predicted proteins | sample MGYA00580225_ERZ1673695 | MGnify/ENA primary metagenome ERZ1673695 (study PRJEB41218, sample SAMN15661739) | gut metagenome | host: Homo sapiens | place: Canada: London | collected 2015-08-20/2019-03-30 | study: EMG produced TPA metagenomics assembly of...
GCACATAGGCGGAAAGCGCAGCAAAATCCTTTGCACGGGCCGGGTTGACAGACTCTTCCTCCAGTCGCTGGTACGGCGGGTGGAAAAGCTCTGAAAGCGTTTTAAAATATTCCTTCATCGTCCCCGCATCCGTGCCGAATACGTCTTCCAGGTATGCGTCCGCTACCTGGTCGAAGGATTGCTCCCGGTTCCAGAGGGCGGAGGCCATCGCGGTCATTCCAAGGGCGGTGGGAAAAGCGGCGCGCTGCATCTGGCAGCTCATCATTCCGTTGATCCCCAGTTCTTTCAGGTCTTTCATATCCTCAAACAGCACCTGGGAGGAGCGGTAACCGCCGAGGTCAAAATTCCAGTCCCAAAGCAGGTGGTAGTCGTAGTCGAAGCTGTCTCCCGAAAAGCCCTTCTGCCACTCTTTCAGGTAGGCGATATTGTCTTCTACTTTGGTTGGAAGCTCTACCCGGTTGCGGCGATAAGGCACCGTCTTTCCTTCGCCGATTCTGTTTTCGCCAAGGAAAGTGTTGGTATAGGTCCGGCTGATCGGGGCAAACATCAGGGTGAAACGCTCCCGCTCAATGATCCGCTCTTTTTCCGGGGCCCAGAGCAGGTCCATGTAAACCAGGAATACAATTCGTGTTTTCAGCTTTTCCGCAGTCAGCCGTGCGTCGATTTCATTGAGAAGCCTGACATAATAATCAGACGGGCGGGTATCTTTACACCTTTCACACTCACAGTGGTTGTTCGCTTCGTCGGCAAGCCAGAAGTGGATATAATCCACCTGCGGATGTTCCTTTGAATAAGAGACAACCGCCTCAACCACAGTCTTTCGGACGTCCGGATTTGAATAACAAAGCTGGGTATTGAGGGAAATCCCTTTCCAGATGCCCCGTTTCCCGTTTACCAACGCAAAAGGTTCCGCCTCTTTTTCGGTGAGGTGGTATTCCTGCGGCTCCCAGCCATGCCCCGGAATCCCGAAAGGCTCGCAGGTCCAGCCGTGGCCGACCCGGTGGAGCATCATACCGCGCTCTTTGATTTCTGAGACTGTCTCCTCCACCATTGCGGTCACTTCTTCCACACTGGTTTTCTGCCCCTGCATTTCAGGGTTAGAAGCGTGGGAGTACCACTTGTCAAAAAAGGTGTAGGGCACCATAAACTGGTGGAAATACCCGTTTAAGCCCACTTTCGGCATCCAGTTGATAATTTGCCGGACATGGTTGTAAGAGCACGCGCCTTCAATACAAACGCCGCGGTGGCGGTAAGAAGCCTTTTCATGAATGGACACACGCAGTTTTTTCAGGTCCCCCGGAATTATTTTTTCTCCGTCTTCCCCCGGGCGGATCCATCGACAACCTGCTTCCCGCAAAAAACGGTAGGCGGCAATCAATACGCTTCTGGGATTGGGACCGGTGATAATACCTTCACAGCCCGCAACTTCAATTTCAACCGCGTCGTCTAGCTCCGGGTTTTCGTCCGCCGAAGTTTGGCCTGAAACCCCCACCCGGATTCCCCGCAAGCCGCTGCAATTTTCCCCGGCAAGCAGTACAGCAGTTTCCACCGACGGATCAACCATCGGCAGATATTTTTTCAATTCCTCGGCGGCCAGCCGCACAGTCGGGTCGGAACCCATTTGAATGATTCTGATTTCCACCGTATTCCCCTCCTCATCTAACCGTTAATCAAATAAAATATTTCCCTCCCGCATCACAAAGCTGACGCGGATATCGTCGTCAAACATCACTATATCCCCGGTCATCCCCACAGCGAGGCTTCCGCGGCATTTTTCCAGGCCGACCGATTTTGCAACGTTATAACTTACCATGGCAACCGCCTGCGGAAGCGGAATTCCTACATTCTTGACCGCATTCCTCACCAGAATGTCGGCAGTTGCGACGCTCCCGGCAAAGGCGGTGCGGTCGGCCAGCATAGCGACCCCGTCTGTCACCAGTACGGGAAGCCCTCCCAGTTCATACTCACCCTCCGGCATATCGGCGGGACGGGTTGCATCGCTTGTAAGCATCACCTGGTCGGAAGGTTTGCATTTTAAAAGAAGCCGAATCATCTCCGGCGGCATATGACGTCCGTCTGAAATAATTTCCGCACTGTAGCCGTCAAGCTCCAGGGCCGCTTCAATTACCCCGGCCCTGCAGTAATAGTCGGGAGAACGGATACCGCTCATCGCGTTGAAACAATGGGTAACATGGCTGAACCCCGCTTCGAGCGCCTGTTTCATAACGCTGTAATCGGCGTCGGTATGGGCGGCGCTTACCAACACACCCTTCCTCCTTAAATAAGCGGCCAGCTCAAACGCTCCCGGGAGTTCCGGCGCCATAGAAAGCCGCAGCACATCCTCCCCGCCGTCCGAAATTGTGTGAAATGCCTCTACTGATGGGCCTTGCAGGTAAGCAGGATTCTGCGCACCTTTATATTTCATGGAAATAAAAGGGCCTTCCAGGTGTATGCCCAAAACAGAGGCTCCGCGATGGGAGCATATTTTAACGTTACGGACGGCGCGGCAGGCTTTTCGGATCGCCTCAGGCGACGCGGTTAGAGTCGTTGGAAGGAAAGCGGTCATCCCGTGCTTCGCATGGGTTTCGGCAATCTGAACGATCGCTTCCTCAGTTGCATCCATTGTGTCTGCGCCCCCGCCCCCGTGGACGTGCGCGTCAATAAATCCCGGGGAAATATACCGCCCCGCAGCGTCGATTACCTGATCGGACGGCGAAGGGGTAAACTCCGCAGTAAAAACCCTGGATATCTTCCCGTCTTCTACCACAACGCCGCCTTGTTCCAGGATATTGTCCCGCAAAACCAGCCTGCCATTATAAAGGATTGTTGCCATTCTTGGTCATCTCCCTTCGCCGGAATCATATCCGGCAAACCAGCATTTGGTGTTCCAGTTCTCCGCCTCAATTCTTTTTTTCAACGCTTCGGGTGTCACCTGCATTGCTATGCTGTCAGGCGACTCCACCGCCATCCCGGCGCAAAGAGCGCCGAGTTCAGGCGCGCTCGCAAGAGCGGTCTCCCCAAACCTCAAATCACTATGCCCCTTTAAGAACGGGCAGCCCAGTGCCAGCGCGGCAATTGTCCCGCCCAGGAACGCATCCCCCGCACCGGTGGTGTTGACTGCGGCGGCCGGGATTGCGGATATAAACTCCATTCCGGAAGAATCAAATGCGTACGCGCCGTCTTTTCCGCAGGTTACCAGCACGCGGATTTCCGGATTAAACTGCTTTGCATATTCATAGAGTCCCCGCGCGGTTTCCTGTGCATTTCCATTTGCTCCGGAAATGGCATGCGCCTCTTCCAAGTTAACGGCGAGCAGGTCGCAGTACCGCAGCATATCAAGTTCTTTTAACTGTCCCGCTTCTCCGGCAGCAACTGAAAGAACGCAAAAGCTTCCCTTTTCACGGCCAAACCGCAGAAGCTCCAAACGGCTTTCCATCGAAACCTCGGGAATTGCGGCGACAATCGCCTCCGGCCCCAGGCCGATCCGCCGCAGGCAGGTTGTTATATAATCGGGGGTTACAGCGCAGCCCGCCCCATTTGAAGCGGTAAAATTGCACCCTTCTTTATCCGGGTACTGCAGGCAGACACTGACAGCCGTAGGATACTCGGAGACTTTGCTTACATAGGTCGTATCCATTCCGGCACGGCGCATTTCGCCGATCAGCCGCTCACCGGCGCTGTCCGCACCCACACAGCCAACCGGAAAAACTTCCGCCTCAGGAACAAGCAGGGTTGAAATATAATGAAAGACGATATGTAATTTGCAGTAATCCCTGGCGTCACTCAGGGTCACAAGGCGGGATTCGCTCCGGCCAAGGGTGCGGTTGTCATCCGTTAAAAAAAACATTCCGACGCCAATTCCGCCCGTGCCGATTACTTTACTGAATTTCCGTTTCACAGGTTAACCCCCTTGAACTTCCACTCAGGATGATGAGCGAACGGATGTTCTGCCGTCTCCTCCGTTGCGGTAATCAGGGCGTCGGGGTGCTCCTGTAAAAGCGTCATAGGATATTCCGGCGTTGGTTCGTCAGCAAACAGGGCGACCCGCAGCGCCGTCTGTTTCCAGGCGCCAGTGGCGGAATAGACCCTGATTTTTTTTGCCTTCATGCACTCCTTGACTCCAAGTGTGACGGACATCGGCGGCAAAAACTGCCAGGCTGCACCGAAACTGCGCTGAGAAAGTGCCAGAACGGTATCAAAGTTGTTTTCCTGAATCCGCGCGGTAGACTCCCTGATTTCCTCGATGGTGACGGGAGAATAGGGGCTCCGCCTTGTCTGATTAAAAGCAATATGGCCATCCTGGCCCCAACCGCCGAGTGTGTAGTCAATTTCCGTTTCTTCAATCATTCCGGATATCTCCTCAAGATTTCCTGGCGTAAGGTAATGCCGGTTTGCAAGCGGAGTTCGCAGCTCTTCCTCAACAGCGCCGTAGAAAAAGCGGTCCATAAAGCTTTTAAAATTGGACGGGTCGTCTTCTGGAAGGAGTTTTCCCTCCCAGTCAAGGTTTTCATCCATATGGAAAACTACCATTTCCCGTAGGGAAATCCGCTCCGTGTTGACAATCCGCGCAAATGGCTCATACCACTCTTTTGGCCCGCAGGGGACAATTGCGTTAAAACGCCGCCCCTCCTCGTTGGCTTTTTTGATTTCATCCGCAAAATCCCTGGCCATTACTTCTCCCAAAGCCGCCGCGTCCTTGACAATCCGCAGCGGGACCTTCCGCCCCGGATGACTCAGCAGTTCCTGTTTTGGAATTGTGCACCATTCATAAATTTGTTTTTTACTCAGCATAACACCATTCACTCCTTTTAAAACATTCACAAAACACCGGTAGGATCTTTGCGATATTTCACAATTCTAACCGCATTTTCAGGAAACGCACCCAAGCGTCCGGTTGACAAAAATTCCTTTTAAAGCTACTCTTAGTATAGAATTTTACCCCCTTATAGTAAATGTACAAAAGCTCAATAATTTGGATTATTCTAATATATTTTTGCTGTAAAAAGGCGGTGTTCAAAATGAAAAATCCTGACGGGATTTTTACCGTTTCCCTCCTCAATTTCCCCAAGTTTTTATATGCTCACTCCTTTAGTTCCCCCAATTACCGCTTTTCTTCCAGGCAGTACCAATTTCTTGAAATTGTTTACGTAACAAAAGGGAGAATCCAAATGATCCTTGACGGCACTGAATATTACGCCGAAAAAGGCGATTGTCTTGTCATATGCCCGGGGACAATGGCAGACCTCGTTTCAGACCGCAAGTTTGACCAGCACGCCCACCTAAGCGTGGGAATTGAATGCGCAATGGAAATTAACGAGGGTGAAGCACCGCCAAAAAGCGGCTATTCCTTTAACTTTACCTTTCGCACCAAACCCCGCCTTGCATTGCCGGAAACATTCTCCTCTTTATTCGAAGGACTGATTCACGCATATAATCAAAACGAAATGAATCTGGCAACAGGGCTTTTTCTTCAGCTGTGCAGTATGCTTTCTCCGGAGGACAGCGCTTCAGTTCAGCATAAAAGCTCGGCCTATACCCGAAAAATTAAGGATTACATTGAACACAACTATCAAAACCGCATCACCATTTCATTTTTGGCCGACTATCTCTCAATCACCCCGGAATATGCAAGCAGCGTTTTCAAACGGGAAACAGGCGAGACGATTATTACCTACCTCAACCGGAAGAGAATCCGCGTCGCAAAGGAGCTGCTGCAAAACCGGAGTATCAGCATCCAGTATATTGCTGAGCAGGTTGGTATTTCGGATGACGCCTATTTTTCCCGCCTGTTTAAAAAGGAGGAAGGAATCTCGCCCAGGGAGTACCGCAGCACCCTGCAGCGCGCATATATCAGCTACTAAAAAACGCGCCGAAAGGAAACCTTCGGCTCGTTTTAAATATTTAACATTCAAGCAACTTCGCTGTTATAGTCCTCCCATTCACATTTGATCCGGGTGATATGCCAGGACAGTTCCTCACGGGATAAATGTCTGATCTGCATAATTTCAGCCGTGGTGAATTGATCTACAAACAGCCAGGCCGTCGCCTGGATATCCTCGCTCAGCCGTTTCATAAAATCGTAAAACAGCACCCCGTTTACAAAATCTCCCACGCCGTGGTACAGCTGCCCAATGGAGGGGCTTTCCTCACCGTCAACAGGCATGTCCAGCGAGAAATCGCTTTCAATCCGTTTCATCCGGTTTCTGCGGACCCTTTCGTTTTTCAAGGCGTTGAAAACGCATTCTTTTGCGTAGGGCAAAAATTCTGACAAACCTTTTCTGTAGGTCCGTATCGCACATAAAAAGCCGGCCCTTGCTATTTCCATCCGGTCCTGTTTTTCAAGACCACGGCCAAAACGGCGGCACCATTCTTCAATGTTATCCTCATACGCGTTTAACACGTCAAGCTCGGTCATTCTTTTTTCTCCTTTGGAAGCATGGATGCAAGGTCGTTTTTCCTGGGCTTTTTAACCCGCTCCGGCGTCATTTTCTGGATGGGAAAGCGATGCTCCGGTATATATTCCCCAACCCAGGCCTGCTCTCCCGGAAGCTGTTCCACAATAAAATATGCCGGAAGCTTAATCCCGCTCTCGTTGAGCGCTTTGCAGATTGAATCCATAGGGAAAGCGCCGCCCTTTTGAACGACTGCCGTATCATCCCCTTCTTCGTCGCAGGGCTCCAAAAGGATTTGCCTTCCCTCCGGCCAAAAGGAAAGGTATAAAAAACCTGCATTCGGTTTCACGCATCATTTTCTGGTTGAGCAGCGTATTGAGCCGGACCATATGGTCCGCCATAATACTTAACGACAGTCTCTTGGATGGACGCGGATTCGGCTTCATTCGGTTAAAATGGCTGCGGTCAAATGTTTTTAAATCCATAATACATCCCTTTTTCGTCAAAATTCGCACCTGTGTCTATTACCATTATACAGCGTATCCCACTTCATATCACTCTGCAATGGGCTTAAAAAAATTATAAAAATTTATTAATTATATGGATAGTCAAAGGCGGTAAAAAATGGTATTATATTAATAATGTGTGTAAAACAGCCGCAGCGGAATTCCGCTGCGGCTGTTTTAATTTGGTAAAAAATTTTAAAAAACCACGCGCAAATAGTTGCATTCGCAACGATTGAATGATATTATAATTGCACAAGAAGTTGCGCGCGCAACAATTAAGGAGGATACATAATGGATTCCCTCATGCGTTACATCAGCAGGATCCACCGCAGCGGCAACGTATACCGCGAAAGGCTTGTGAATATCGGCCTAAGCGGGTTCCAGCATGTATATATCCTTGAGGTCTGTCACCATCCCGGCATTTCCCAGGAACAGCTGGCGCGGCATATCTGCGTCAATAAAAGCAGCGTAACCCGCCAGTTGAGCGCATTGGAACAGGCGGGATTCATCACCCGCAGTCCCTCGCCGGACGACAAACGGGTTTTGCAGGTGTTTCCCACCCAAAAGGCCGAAAGCGCATATCCGCAAGTCCGCGCGCTGATGGCAGAATGGAACCGGCGCCTGCTTGAAGATTTTACAGAAGAGGAGCGCAACAGCCTGATGTCCATGCTGGAACGCGCAATGGGAAAGGCGATTCAGATCATAGAGGAAGAGGACGGCGGAAAAGGCGGTTCCTGATTCAATCTGCACCGGAGTTCAGACACCCCGCAATGGGGCGCGGAAAGGTTTGACTGCTCACATGAAAAAAATTTTTCAGTACCTGCGGCCTTACGCAGGCCGTATGGCAGGAGGACTGGTTATCAAATTTACCGGTTCAATTATGGACCTGTTCCTGCCTTGGATCTTATCTTACATTATAGACGTAATTGTGCCTCTCAAAAACGTCCAACTTGTTTTTTTATGGGGCGGCGTCATGGTTTTATGCGCCGTTATCGCCTTGGTTGCGAACATCATTGCCAACCGGATGGCCTCAAAGGTTGCCCAGAAAACGACCCAAACGCTGCGACATGACCTGTTTGCAAAAATTTCCTCCCTCTCCTGCAGCCAGGTCGACGGCTTTTCGATTCCATCGCTCGAGTCCCGCCTGACCTCAGATACCTACAACATCCACCAAATGATTGGCATGATGCAGCGCCTCGGCGTGCGGGCGCCGATTTTGCTGCTGGGCGGCATCATCGTCACCTTAGCGCTCGAACCGGTGCTGGCACTCGTCCTGATCGCCACCCTGCCCATAATCGGGTTCACCATCTACATCATCTCCAAAAAAGGAATTCCCCTCTACACCCGCCAGCAAGCAGGGGTGGACGCCATGGTCCGCACGGTGCGTGAAAACGTCTCCGGCATCCGGGTCATCAAGGCGCTTTCCAAAACAGAGTATGAAACCGGCCGCTTTTCCGGTGTAAACGCCGAGTTGGTGCAGCGTGAGAAAAAAGCCGGAGTCACGATGGCGTTGACAAACCCCATCATGAACCTAGTCCTTAACACGGGGCTAACCCTTGTTATTGTGGTCAGCGCTTTCCGTGTAAACGCGGGGTTGACCACCCCCGGCACCACTCTTGCATTCCTGACCTATTTTACCATTATATTAAACGCCATGCTCTCCATCACCCGCATGTTCGTCATGTTCTCCAAGGGGAGCGCCTCTGCCGGGCGAATCCGCGCAGTACTGGAAGCCCCCGAAGACCTTGCTACCGAGCCTTCTGAAACAAAAGACTCGGAATACCACATCGTTTTTGACCGCGTATCTTTTTCCTACCAGAAAAAGGGAAATAACCTACAGGATATCAGCTTCCGGCTGAAGCGGGGCGAAACACTTGGGATCATTGGGGCGACAGGCTGTGGAAAAAGTACTCTCATCTCCCTCCTCATGCGGCTTTACGACGCCGATAAAGGAAATATTCTAATCGGCGGACGGCCGGTTGCTTCCATCCCGCCCGAAGAACTGCACACCATGTTCGGCGTGGCGTTCCAGAACGATTTTCTCTATTCAGATACGATTGAGGCAAATATCGACTTTGGCCGGGGGCTTTCGCATGAACAGATTGTAAAAGCGGCCGCCTGCGCACAGGCGCGGGAGTTTATTGAAGCTCTGCCGGACGGATACAGTCACCGGCTGACTGCCCGGGGCACCAACCTGAGCGGCGGTCAGAAACAGCGCCTGCTGATTGCCCGTGCGCTCGCTGCCAATCCGGATATCCTTATCTTGGACGATTCCTCCAGCGCTCTTGACTACAGGACCGATTCCCTGCTTCGCCAGGCCCTTGCGCGCGATTATAAAGGCACGACCACCGTTATTGTAGCACAGCGAATCAGCTCCATCCTTCACGCGGACCATATCCTCGTGCTGGAGGACGGGTGCGAGCTGGGTTACGGCACCCATGAAGAACTTCTGGAAAGCTGCGGGCTTTACCGTGAAATCAGCCGGTCGCAGATGGGAGGCGGAGACGTTGCCTAACGCTTTTGCGCCGCGCGGCGCGATTGAAAAACCCAAGGACCGCAAAAAGGTTCTCCGCCGCTTATGGAGTTACCTCGGCCGCTATAAATGGATGGTTGCAACGGCCCTTGTCCTGACTGTAACAAGCAATTTCTTCGCCCTTATTGGGCCAAAACTTTCCGGCGAAGCCATTGACGCAATTGGGAGCGCGCCCGGAGAAGCCGATTTTCCCGCCGTGTTCTATTACTGTTTTCTCATGCTGGTTTTCTACCTTCTTTCAGCCCTGCTCTCCTACCTCCTTTCCGTGCTGATGATCAAGCTCAGCCAGAAGGTGGTTTTCCAGATGCGGGAAGACCTTTTTTGCCGGCTCGTCGCACTGCCCATACGCTTTTTTGACAGCCACCAGGCGGGGGATATTATCAGCCGTTTTTCCTATGATGTGGACACGGTCAACGCCTCCCTTTCGAACGACCTTTTGCAGATTGCCACCAGCGTTATCACCGTGGCCGGCTCATTTATTATGATGCTTCAAATTTCGCCGCTGCTCCTGCTGGTTTTTGTTGTAACCATCCCGGTTTCAATCCTCTTTACCCGCTACATGGTCCGCAAGGTCCGTCCGCTTTTTCACAGGCGCTCCGTCAAGCTGGGGGAACTCAACGGATTTGTAGAGGAGATTATTTCCGGGCAGAAAACAATTAAAGCCTATCATCAGGAAGAGACAATAATCGGCCAGTTTGACCGCAAAAACAAAGAGGCGGTAGACGCCTACTACAACGCCGATTATTACGGCAGCATGACAGGCCCCTCCGTCAACTTCATCAATAATTTCTCCCTCGCCCTGATCGGTATTTTTGGCGCTCTGCTCTTTTTAAACGGAAACATCATGCTCGGCTCTCTTTCCGCCTTTGTCCTCTATTCGCGCAAATTTTCGGGGCCGATTAACGAAATCGCCAATATCATCAGCGAGCTGCAGTCGGCTTGCGCCGCGGCAGAACGGATCTTCCGGCTGATTGACGAAGAACCTGAAGCGGCCGACCCGCCGGGCGCCGGTGTTCTTTCAGATGTGGAAGGCGAGGCCTCCATGAAACATATTTCCTTTGGCTACACCCCCGAACGGACCATTATCCATGACCTCAACCTATATGCCGCCCCCGGAAGCCTTGTAGCCATTGTGGGCCCAACCGGCGCCGGGAAAACAACGCTGATTAACCTTCTGATGCGGTTTTACGATCCGGACAGCGGGCAAATCCTGCTGGACGGCCGGGACATCCAGACAGTCACCCGGAGCAGTCTCCGCCTTTCCTACGCTATGGTATTGCAGGATACCTGGCTTTTCAACGGGACCGTTTTTGAGAATATTGCTTACGGCAAAAAAGACGCCACCCTGGAAGACGTTGAGCGGGTTGCGAAGGCCGCTAAAATCCACTCCTATATCTCCAAGCTGCCGAAGGGATACGACACCGTACTCAACGAAGACGGCATGAATATCTCCCAAGGGCAGAAACAGCTTCTGACAATCGCACGCGCCATGCTGCTCGACGCAAGAATGCTGATTCTGGACGAAGCTACTTCAAACGTCGATACCCGAACCGAACTTCAGATTCAGGAAGCGATGCGGGCCCTGATGCGGGGAAAAACCTGTTTTGTCATTGCCCATCGGCTCTCTACCATCCAGAATGCGGATACTATTCTGGTGGTACAAAACGGAGAGGTGGTAGAACAGGGGACCCACCAGGAACTGATGAAGCGAGACGGCGTCTACTCCGGGCTGTACCGCTCGCAATTTGAATAACCGCCGGAGAAAAACCCGCCCTTAAATTCAATTTGAGGGCGGGTTTTTCTTTTTTGTTCATCCGGTTGCACGGCCATTGCTTTATGGACGGCACTGTAAATTCCCGATATTTCTCGTGGGGCGGCGGAAAAATTATTGCCGTTATGATTTAAGGAAAAAACAACGCCTTCATATCGGCAAAATAAATTACTTTACATTTTTATGCCCAAAGGCGTATTTCAATTTAAAATAAAATTTATTTTTCGTTGTAATTACAACAGATAATTAATACTACATGCGTTATACTATGGTCACAAGCTCAGAACAAAGGAGGAACCAAAATGGTTAGAAAAATCATTCAGATTGATGAAAATAAATGCAACGGCTGCGGCGCGTGTGCGGCGGCCTGCCACGAAGGCGCCATTGGCATGGCAGACGGAAAAGCCAAACTGCTGCGGGACGATTATTGCGACGGATTGGGCGACTGCCTGCCCACCTGCCCGACTGGAGCAATCACCTTTGTAGAACGGGAGGCTGCGGCATATGACGAGGCGGCAGTCAAGGCGAACATGAAAAAGGTTCACGCGCCCGGAGGATGTCCGGGAACAAAATCCCGCTCCATTGAGAGGAAGACGGATTTAGAAGCCCCACAAAGAGGGGGCGGCCTGCCGAGCCAGCTCAGACAATGGCCGGTGCAGATTAAGCTTGTTCCAGCCAGAGCGCCGTATTTTGAAAACGCAAACCTGTTGATTGCGGCTGACTGTACCGCCTATGCTTATGCAAACTTCCACGAGGAGTTTATCCGCAACCGCATCACACTGGTCGGCTGTCCCAAGCTGGACGAAGGCGACTACGCCGAAAAGCTTACCGAAATCATTAAAAATAACGACATTAAAAGCGTCGCCATTGTCCGGATGGAAGTCCCCTGCTGCGGCGGGCTTGAAAGCGCCGCCAAACGGGCACTTCAGGCAAGCGGAAAGTTCATTCCGTGGCAGGTTGTGACCATTTCAACCGACGGTAAAATACTGGATTAATTCATTGTTTTCGAAGCCGCATCCGTCCTGCAGGTACCGGAAAATGATGCGGCAACCAGAAAGGAGCATTTCATGAAATACTTTGTAAACGAAACCTGCATTGGCTGCGGCCTGTGTACCGAGCTTTGCCCCGAAGTTTTCAAAATGACGGAAGAAGGGGTTGCCGAAGCCGCCGAACAGGAAGTTTCCGGCGCGGAAGAAACGGCAAAAGAAGCCCGGGAAAGCTGCCCGGTCGGCGCTATTGAAGAAAAAGAGGCACTGTAAAGAAAAAATGAAGAAATAGGACCCGAAAGCACAAAAAGGGTCTA
>ERZ1673695.2734-NODE-2734-length-12496-cov-4.198537_pt1 | contig 12496 bp, 12 predicted proteins | sample MGYA00580225_ERZ1673695 | MGnify/ENA primary metagenome ERZ1673695 (study PRJEB41218, sample SAMN15661739) | gut metagenome | host: Homo sapiens | place: Canada: London | collected 2015-08-20/2019-03-30 | study: EMG produced TPA metagenomics assembly of...
CCGGTCACCGGCCGGATTCTCTTTTCGTCAGCCGCCCTTATGGGCGGCTTTTTTCTTTGCGGGGATCAAAACGGCCGCCCCGCGGGCGGCCGTCTGTCTGTGCCTTATGGCCCGCCGGGGGCAGGGGCCTCACTGGTTATCCAGCTCGTCGATCTCCTGCTCGAGGGCGGCGATGCTGCTCTCCCATTTGGTAATCTCGTCCTGGTTGCCATGCGTTTCGGCGCGTCGCAGGCCGAGCTTGTAAATGGTGAGACGGCTTTTCATGCTGGATAGGTTCTTTGTGGTGGACATGGGAAAACACCTCGCATTTCCATTCAACGGTTCCGTTGCGTACAGCGGCCCTCCTGCACTCCACCGCGAAAAATCCTGCACGAAAGGGCGCTTCGCCCCGCTGGGATTCCCGGAAGATGCCGGCCGCCTCCATTCGTTCAACAGTATTAATGATAGCACAAATCCGCATAAAATGCAAGTCTGCGGGGATTCTGCTGCAAAATGGAGGTGCGCGCAGGGAGGAATTGACAAAGGGGGCGGGTTGTGCTAAGATATATTTGTAGCAACATGCGCATTTGAAAACTGAATCGCCCCGGGGGAGTAGTCGGCACGTTCGGTGCAGTTAAATCAACATCTCGGGCCATTTGGCCGTGGTTTAACTTGAAATGACAAGACCTGTGTTTCGTTTTCCGGAACACAGGTCTTTTTTGTTTGGCGGCGGGGCAAGATAAATCAGGAAAAGGGGAGTTGCAAATGGAATTTCTGCTGCGCGGCGTCACGGCCATCACCTGGCAGCAACTGGTTATGTATGCGATCGGCGGGCTGCTCATCTATCTGGCGATCGAAAAGGGGTTCGAGCCCGCCCTGCTCATGCCGATGGGCTTCGGTGCCATCCTTGTGAACCTGCCCTTCTCCGGGGTGCTCGACCAGGTGCTCCAGGGCGGCATCCCCGCGCCGGGCATCATCCAGTGGCTCTTCCAGACGCTGATCGACGCGTCGGAGGCGCTGCCCATCCTGCTCTTCATCGGCATCGGCGCGATGATCGACTTCGGGCCGCTGCTCTCCAACCCCAAGATGATGATCTTTGGCGCGGCGGCCCAGTTCGGCATCTTCTTCACCTTCTCGCTCGTGACCCTGCTCGGGCCGTGGTTCGGCTTCACCCTCGCGGACGCGGCCTCGATCGGCATCATCGGCGCGGCCGACGGCCCCACCTCGATCCTCGTCTCGAAGATTTTCGGCACCCCCTATTTCGGGGCGATCGCGGTGGCGGCCTACTCCTATATGGCGCTCGTGCCGATCGTCCAGCCGTTTGCCATCCGCCTGGTCACCACCCGGAAGGAACGCCGCATTCGGATGCCCTACCACCCCAAGGACGTGACCCGGAGGACCCGCATCCTCTTCCCGATCCTCGTAACGGTCATCGCCGGGCTGGTCGCGCCGATGTCGGTGGCGCTCGTGGGCTTTCTGATGTTTGGCAACCTGCTGCGGGAATGCGGGGTGCTCAACTCCCTCTCCCAGACGGCGCAGAACGAGTTCGCCAACATCATCACGCTGCTGCTGGGGCTGACGATCTCCTTCTCGATGCAGGCGGACGCCTTCGTGACCCCGCAGACGCTGGTCATCATGCTGCTGGGGCTGGCGGCCTTCGTGATGGACACGGTCGGCGGCGTGCTCTTCGCGAAGCTCATGAACGTCTTTCTGCCCGAGGGGAAAAAGATCAACCCGATGATCGGCGCGGCGGGCATCTCCGCTTTCCCGATGTCGGCGCGCGTCGTCCAGAAGATGGCGCTCAAGGAGGATAACCAGAACCATCTGCTCATGCACGCGATCGGCGCGAACGTCTCGGGGCAGATCGGATCGGTCATCGCGGGCGGGATCCTGCTCTATCTCGTCCCGCTCTTCCTGTAAGGAGGCTGTGAAATGGAAAACTTCATCATTTCCCTGGAGATCATGGGCCTTGGCATGGCGGGCATCTTCGCCGTCATGCTCCTCATCATGGGGCTGGTGGCGCTGCTGGCGAAGTTCGGCGGCAAAAAACCGGAGGAATAGAACCCGCGGGCGCGTTCCGGCGCGCCCCGGCGCCGGTCCGCAAGGAGGAGACGGCGGGGACGAACCTTGCCTCGGGGCGGCCGACTCCACCGGGGCGCTTCCTGACCACCGCGGCGGAGCCGGGAATGGTCCCGCCGCCGGCGCTTTCGGGGCGGATGCTCCTGCTTGGGCTGGCGGCGATGGCCGTGGAATATGTTAAGCGGGGGGGAGTGACCCCGCGCAAAAAGGGCGGACGGCCAGAGGCCGTCCGCCCTTTTGGTTTTGAGGGTTAAAATTTCTTGCGCAGCATGGTAAAATCAAAGAAGTCGGTATAGAACTCCAGCGAACGCAGCACCGGGCGGCTCAGCTTGCAGAAGCCGACCTCGTCGAGCAGGAGCAGCGCGTCCCCGTCCGGGACGCCGAGCTTCTGCCGGATGGCGGGGGTGGCGTTGGTGGCCGAGACGCGGGCGATGTCGGTGACGACGATCAGCCCGCAGTGGCGGTCGAGGATATCGAAGATCGGCTCCGACCAGTCGATGTCGGCGTAGCTCATGCCGTCGAAGAGGGAGAGCGCCAGGTAGTCGACCGAGTAGATGACGGGGATGCTGCCGGCGAGCACCCGCTTTTCGCAGACGATCACGCCCGCGCCCACGTCGATCTGGAGCTTTTCGGCGAGCTCCTCGTCGGCGTATTCGACCCGCAGGGAGATGCTGTCGCTGTGGGGGGTGTAGCCCGCGGCGCGGATGAGCTCGTTATATTCGAACTTGAGGTCGAGGCGGCTGGTGAGGTTGACGATCTCGCGGTTGATGACGGTCCCGATGCCGCGCACCCGCTCGATGAGCCCCTCCCGCTCGAGGTCGGAGAGGGCGTCGCGGATGACGGTGCGGCTGACGCCGAGCCGTTCGGACAGCTCCACCTCGCTGGGCAGCCGGTCCGCCTGCTGGAAGACGCCCTCCGAGAGCTCCCGGATAAGCAGCGCGCTGACCTGCGTGGACATCAGCTTTCCCCCGAGGTGGGGCAGTTCGTATTCTGCTGGCATGGCCGATTCCCTCTTTCCTGCGAAATCGCCCGCATGGCGGACGGGCGCGACTGTGAGAACTCACAATCCGCCTCAAACTATTTTATGGAAAATGAATCTTGCTTTCATACTTTAAATAGGATATCATTATGAAGTAATAAGTATGACTTATACGCGAAACACACAAAAACTTTCCACAATCGCCGGGATCGGAAGAAGTATATGTTCAATTATACTCGATATTTGTCAAAAACACAAGCGGCGATTGCAAAAATCTTCTGGAGGCAGTATTATGTTAGAGAAGACAACTTTCGCGCTCAGGGGCCATATTCTGCATACGCCGACCCCCCGGGCGATTGTCTGCATGCCGGAAAGCTACCTCGTCTGCGAGGAAGGGAAGACCGCCGGCGTTTTTACCGAGCTGCCCGAGCGGTTCAAGGGGATTCCCGTCGAGGACTGCGGGGACAGGCTGGTCATCCCCGGCCTCGTCGACCTGCACCTGCACGCGCCCCAGTATTCCTTCCGGGCGCTGGGCATGGACCTCGAGCTGCTCGACTGGCTGAACACCCACACCTTCCCCGAGGAGGCGAAATACGCCGACCCCGCCTACGCCGGGAGGGCCTACCGCATCTTCGCGGACGACCTGGCGGCCTCCCCGACCACCCGGGCGGCGGTGTTCGGGACGATCCACCGCCCCGCGACCGAGCTGCTGATGGACCTCATTGAGGAGACGGGCGTCAGGGCGCTGGTGGGCAAGGTCAACATGGACCGCAACAGCCCCGACATCCTGCGGGAGGAGAGCGCGGCCGCCTCGCTCGAGGACACCGCGCGGTGGATTTCCGAGACGAAGGGGAAGTACAGGAACGTCGCCCCGATCCTCACCCCGCGCTTCACCCCCTCCTGCACCGACGAGCTGATGGAGGGCCTCGGAAAGCTCCAGAGGGCGACGGGCCTCCCGGTGCAGTCCCACCTGTCGGAGAACTTCTCCGAGATCGCGTGGGTGAAGGAGCTCTGCCCCTGGTCAGGCTGCTACGGCGGCGCCTACGACCGGTTCGGCCTCTTCGGCGGGGACGCCCCGACGATCATGGCCCACTGCGTGCACAGCACCGGGGAGGAGATCGACCTCATGCAGGCGCGCGGCGTCTTCATCGCACACTGCGCCCAGTCGAACACGAACCTCGCATCGGGCGTCGCGCCGGTGCGCGCCTACCTCGACCGCGGCATGAAGGTCGGGCTCGGCACCGACATCGCGGGCGGCTTTTCGCTCTCCGTCTTCCGCGCGATGGCGGACGCGGTGCAGGCCTCCAAGCTGCGCTGGCGGCTGCTCGACGATTCCCTCCGACCGCTGACCGTGCCGGAGGCGTTCTACCTCGGCACCAAGGGCGGCGGGGAATTCTTCGGGAAGGTCGGCTCCTTCGAGGAGGGGTACGAGTTCGACGCGGTCGTGCTCGACGACAGCGGCTTCCCGCATCCGCAGGCGCTCACCCCGGTGGAGCGGCTGGAGCGGATCCTCTACCTGGACGACGGGCGCTGTGTGCGCGGCAAATATGTCGCGGGCGCGCGCGTCAGATAAAACAGATCGGAACCCATGCCTGTCAGGACATTCCCCCGGCCGCCCGTGGCGGCGGAACAGTTTTTGTATGGGCGCGCGGAAGCGGACGGACCACCCGCGGCCGCGCATCTCATAGAAGCAGTCCGGCCGGAGGGCCGGAAACCATTCGCGCCGTGCGGCTGCGGCAATGCCGCGCGGCCAGATGCAAACTGTGAGGAGGTAATTCAATGACACAGACAAAAGAGAAGGGGTTCTTTGAGCGCTATTTTGAGCTCGAAAAGAACCACACCAACGTGAAGACCGAGGTGCTGGCCGGCTTCACGACCTTCGTGGCGATGGCGTACATCATCGTCGTCAACCCGACCATGCTCGCCGACCCCTTCAACATCATGGGACAGGCGGAATATGCCGCGCAGGTCCAGAACGGCGTATTCTTTGCAACCTGCCTGATCTCCTTCTTCGGCACCTTCCTGATGGCGATGTACGCGAAGGTCCCCTTCGCGCAGGCGCCCGGCATGGGGCTCAACGCCTTCTTCGCCTACACGGTGGTCCTCACCATGGGTTATACCTACGGGCAGGCGCTGGCAATCGTCTTCATCTCCGGCATCCTGTTCATCCTCATCACGGCGGTCGGCTTCCGCGAGGCGGTCGTCAAGGCGATCCCGCACTGTGTGCGCGGAGCGATCAGCGCCGGTATCGGCCTCTTCCTCGCGCTCATCGGGCTTAAGAACGCGGGCCTCGTGGTCTCCAACTCGTCCACCCTCGTGGCGCTCGTCGACTTCTCCAAGATGGGCGATCCCGAATTGCGCGGCCTCATCTGCTCCGCGATCGTCGCGCTTATCGGCCTCGTCGTGATCGGCGCGCTGCACGCCCGCAACATCAAGGGCTCGATCATCATCGGCATCGTCGTGGCGACGATCGTCGGCATTCCGCTCGGCGTGACCTCCTTCCACGGATTCTCGCTCGACGTTGGCCGGCAGTTCTCCGACTTCGTCAACGTCTCCCTCTTCAAGATGGACTTCGGCGGGCTCTTCGCGGGCGCGACGAACATCTTCCAGATGATCTTTACCCTCGTGATGATCGTCATCTCCTTCTCGCTCGTCGACATGTTCGACACGATCGGCACCCTGCTGGGCACCGCCCGCCAGGCCAAGATGCTCGACGATAAGGGCGAGATGCCCCGCATGCGTGAAGCCATGATGTCCGACGCGATCGCGACCACCGTGGGCGCCTGCCTGGGCACCTCCACCGCGACGACCTTCGTCGAGTCGAGCACCGGCATCGCCGAGGGCGGCCGCACGGGACTCACCTCCCTGACCACCTCGATCCTCTTCCTCGCGTCGATCATCATCGCCCCGATCGTCGGCATCATCCCCAGCGCGGCGACCGCTCCGGCGCTCGTCTTCGTGGGCGTGCTGATGCTCAGCTCGATCAAGGACCTCGACTTCTCGGACATGTCCGAGGCGATCCCCTCCTTCGTGACGGTTTCCTTCATGCCGTTCACCTATTCGATCGCCAACGGCATCGCGTTCGGCCTGTTCACCTACGTGCTCATCAAGCTGCTCTCCGGCAAATACAAGGAGATCAAGCCCTTCACCGTGGTCCTCGTCATCCTCTTCGTACTCCGTTTCGCGTTCATGACAACCGGCTGATTGCCGCCGTCCCGTGCTTTTGCCTCCCGCCGCGGGCGGGAGGCAAAAGCACCTTGTTTATCCCCGCTGGTGCGGTTCTGTTTTTTTCTCGTCGGAATAGTATTACTTATGACTAATGAACACCCTGCCGCGCTGCGCGGCTTGCCGTTATAAATCGATCCCTCTAATTTATCCGCAAGGAGGCTTGTCATATGGGAATCGGAAAGAGCATCACCCGCGTGGACGCATACGAGAAAGTGACCGGCGGGGCCAAATACACCGACGATTTGCGCCCCGCGAACTGCCTGGTCGCCAAGGTCGTGCGCAGCACGATCGCCAACGGGCTGGTGAAATCGTTCGACCTCTCGGAGGCCGAGAAGGTCCCCGGCGTGGTGAAGATCGTCACCTGCTTCGATTCGCCGCAGATTCAGTACCCCACCCCCGGTCATCCCTGGTCGGTCGAGCCCGCGCACCAGGACGTCGCCGACCGCATGCTGCTCAACCGGCGGGTGCGCATCTACGGCGACGACATCGCCGCGGTCGTCGCGGAGGACGAGGTGGCCGCTTCCCGCGCCGCGCGGCTCATCCGCGTGGAGTATGAGGAGTACCCGGCCGTCACCACCGTCGAGCAGGCGCTCGCGCCCGGCGCGCCGGTCATCCACGAGGAGCGCCCCGACAACCTGCTGGCGCACAGCCGTTTCACGATCGGTGAGGGGGACTTCGACGAGATCGTGAAGGCGGACCCCTCCCTGCGGGTTTTCGAGGGAGAGTACGACACCCAGGCGGTCCAGCACTGCCACATCGAGGTGCCCGTCTCCTACGCCTATATGGAAAAGGGGCGGGTCGTCGTCGTCTCCTCCACCCAGATCCCCCACATCGTCCGCCGCGTCTGCGGACAGGCGCTGGGCATCCCGTGGGGGAAGATCCGCGTCATCAAGCCCTATATCGGCGGCGGCTTCGGCAACAAGCAGGAGGTCCTCTACGAGCCGCTCAACGCCTTTTTGACGATGCAGGTGGGCGGGCGCCCGGTCAAGATCGAGCTTTCGCGCGAGGAGACCTTCTCCTGCACCCGCACCCGCCACGCGATCAAATTCAAGCTCAAAACCGCCGTGCGCCCCGACGGCCGGCTCGTGGCGCGCAAGTTCGAGGCGTGGTCCAACCAGGGCGGCTACGCCTCCCACGGCCACGCGATCGTGGCGAACGCCTCCAACGCCTACCGGCACCTCTACCAGGATGAAAAGGTGCTCGACGCGGACGCCTACACCGTCTATACGAACCTGCCGTCGGGCGGCGCGATGCGCGGCTACGGCATCCCGCAGGTCGATTTCGCGATGGAGGCCCACATGGACGACATCGCGCGGGGGCTGGGGCTCGACCCGGTCGAGCTGCGCGAGAAGAACTGCATGAAGCCCGGCTACGTCGATCCGGGCACCGGCATCACCTGCTATTCGAGCGGGCTGCTCGCCTGCATCGAAAAGGGCAAGGCGCACATCCATTGGGACGAAAAGCGCGCGGCCTACCGCGGCCAGACCGGCCCCGTCCGGCGCGGGGTGGGCATGGCGCTCTTCAGCTACAAGACGGGCGTCTACCCGATCTCGCTCGAGACGGCGAGCGCACGGCTCATTCTCAACCAGGACGGCTCGGCGCAGCTCCAGATGGGCGCGACCGAGATCGGCCAGGGCGCCGACACCGTCTTCACCCAGATGGCCGCAGAGACGACGGGCATCCGGCTGGAGGACATCCACATCGTCACGGTGCAGGACACCGACGTGGCCCCCTTCGACACGGGCGCCTACGCCTCCCGCCAGACCTATGTGAGCGGCATGGCGGTCAAAAAGACCGCCGAGAAGTTTAAGGCCCGCATCCTCGACTACGCGGCCTACCTCAAAAAGCGCCCGGCCGACACGATGGACCTGCGGGACAGCGCGGTGGTGGACGCGCACACCGGCGAAAAGCTCGTCGAGCTCGCCGACCTCGCGATGGAGGCGTTCTACAGCCTCGACCGCTCGGTACATATCACGGCGGAGGAGACCTACCACTGCAAGGACAACACCTTCTCGTTCGGCTGCTGCTTCGCGGAGGTGGAGGTCGATATCCCGCTGGGCAAGGTGAAGGTGCTCGACATCATCAACGTCCATGACAGCGGCGTGCTCATCAATCCGCAGCTCGCCGAGGCGCAGGTCCACGGCGGCATGAGCATGGGGCTCGGCTACGCGCTGGGCGAGCAGCTCCGCTTCGACGACCGCGGCCGCCCGCTCAACGGCAACCTGCTCGATTACAAGCTGCCCACCGCGATGGATACCCCGGAGCTGAACGTCGGCTTTGTGGAGACGATCGACCCGAGCGGGCCGTATGGAAACAAATCGCTCGGCGAGCCGCCGGCCATCCCGCCGGCCCCCGCCATCCGAAACGCGGTGCTCAACGCGACGGGCGTGGCGGTCGACAGCCTGCCGCTGAACCCGCAGAAGCTGGTCGAACAGTTCACCGCCGCCGGGCTCATCCAATAGAGGGGAGGACGAAGGGATGTACGATATCGAGAAAATCCACCTGGCAAAGAGCGTCCCCGACGCGATCGCGGCGCTTGTGAAGGACCCGTCCGCCGTCGTCATCTGCGGCGGCAGCGACGTGCTCGTCAAGATCCGCGAAGGCAAGCTCGCGGGCTGCTCGCTCGTGAGCATCCACGGCATCCGGGAGCTGGAGGGCGTCTCGATCGAGCCGGACGGCACGATCGTCATCGGTCCGGCGACCACCTTTTCCCACGTCACCAACGACCCGCTGGTCGAAGCGCACCTGCCCGCGCTCGGCGACGCGGTAGACCAGGCGGGCGGACCGCAGCTGCGGAACATCGGCACAATCGGCGGCAACATCTGCAACGGCGTGACAAGCGCGGACAGCGCCTCGACGCTGCTGACGCTGAACGCCGAGCTCGAGCTCACCGGCCCGGACGGCGTGCGCCGGGTGAAGCTGGAAAATTTCTACTGCGGCCCCGGGAAGGTCGATCTCGCGCGCGGCGAGCTGCTGACCGCCATCCGGATCGCGAAGGCGGACTATGACGGCTTTGGCGGCCACTACATCAAATACGCGCAGCGCAACGCGATGGACATCGCGACGCTCGGCTGCGCGGTCCATGTGAAGCTCACGGCGGACAGATCTGCCGTGGAGGAGCTGCGGCTGGCGTTCGGCGTCGCCGCGCCCACCCCCATCCGCTGCCATAAGGCGGAGGGGCTGGCGCGCGGGCGGGAAATCGGGCCGGACCTCTTCCAGACGGTGGCGGAGGCGGCCGCCGGGGAGGTCAATCCCCGCACGAGCTGGCGCGCCTCGAAGGAGTTCCGCCTCCAGCTTGTGCGCGAACTCAGCCGGCGCGCCCTGAAACAGGCGATCATCCATGCGGGAGGTGCGGTAGAATGCTGAAACTGATTCAGATGACGGTCAACGACAAACCGGTCGAGCTGGCGGTCGACGAGCGGGAGAGCCTGCTCGACACGCTGCGCAACCGCCTGGGGCTCACAAGCGTCAAGCGCGGCTGCGAGGTCGGCGAATGCGGCGCCTGCACCGTGCTGGTGGACGGCGAGGCAATCGACAGCTGCATCTACCTGACCGTGTGGGCGGAGGGGAAACACATCCTCACCGTCGAGGGCCTGCGCGGCCCGAACGGGGAGCTGTCCCCCATCCAGCAGGCGTTCATCGAGGAGGCGGCGGTCCAGTGCGGCTTCTGCACGCCGGGACTCATCATGACGGCGGTGGAGATTGTCGGCACCGGCAAAAAGTACAGCCGCGAGGAGCTGCGCAAGCTCATCTCCGGCCACCTCTGCCGCTGCACCGGCTACCAGAACATCCTCAACGCGATGGAACGGATCGTCAACGAGACCTACAGGGTCGTCGGGAAATAACCCGTTGATCCTGTCCCGGGCGGCCCCGCCGCAGGCGCGGCGGGGCCGCCTTTGTCAATCCTCCACATTGACTTTTCCGGAATTTGTGGTAATATGGTGAAAACGATATATTTTCGATAACATAACGGTCGGGAGGGACGCGGAATGATGCCAGAGGGGTTGTCCTTCTCGCTGCGGGTGAGCCTGCGGCGGTCGGAAAAGTTTTTCGGACCGGGCGTGGCGTCCCTGCTGCGGCTGGTCGAGCGGACCGGGTCGCTGCAAACGGCGGCCGCCGAGATGCAGATGAGCTACAGCAAGGCGTGGAAAATCATCCGCAAGGCGGAGGGGGAACTGGGCTTTCCGCTGATGGAGCGCCGCGTCGGTGGCGCCGGCGGCGGCTCCTCGAGCGTGACCGCCGGGGGAAAGCGGTTCCTCGAGCGCTACGAGCGGTTCCGCCAGGAGGTGCAGGACGCGGCCCAGAGGCTGTTTACAGAATGTTTTGAAGGCGGGGATACGAATGAAACGGATTAAGACGGAGGATGCGGTTGGGCAGGTGCTCTGCCATGACATGACGCAGATCATTCCCGGGGTGACCAAGGACGCGCGCTTCCGCAAGGGGCACGTCGTGACCGCGGAGGACATCCCGGTGCTGCTCTCGATGGGCAAGGACTACCTCTACATCTGGGAAAAGCAGGAGGGCATGCTCCACGAAAACGAGGGGGCGCGCATCCTCTGCGACCTGTGCAAAAACGAACACATGTCCGAAAGCCCGGTCAAGGAGGGAAAGATCGAGCTTTCCGCCACCTGTGACGGGCTCTTCTCCATCGATGTGGAGCGGCTCGACGCGATCAATTCCCTCGGCGAGATCATGATCGCGGCGCGCAGCAACCACCTGCCGGTGAAGGCGGGCGACAAGCTGGCGGGCACGCGGGTGATCCCGCTGGTGATTTCCGAGGAAAAGATGAACGAGGCAAAACGGATCGCGGGAGACAAGCCGCTGCTTTCCCTGCTGCCCTACCAAAAAAAGAGATGCGGCATCGTCACGACCGGAAACGAGGTCTTTTACGGCCGCATCAAGGACGCATTTTCGCCCGTCGTCGCCGCCAAGCTCGAGGAGTACGGCGGCGAGGTGATGGGGGTTACCCTCTGCGGCGATGACCCGGCGGGCATCACCGCCGCGATCGAGGCGTTCCTCGCGGACGGCGCGGACCTCGTCGTCTGCACGGGCGGCATGAGCGTCGATCCCGACGACCGCACCCCCGCCGCCATCAAGGCGACAGGCGCAAGGATCGTCAGCTACGGCGCGCCGGTGCTGCCGGGCGCGATGTTTCTGCTCTCCTATCTCGACGGAAAGCCGATCATGGGTCTGCCCGGCTGCGTCATGTACGCACGCCGGACGATCTTTGACCTTGTGCTGCCCCGCGTCATGGCGGACGACCCCGTCACCGCGAAGGACCTCGCACGGCTGGGGAACGGCGGCCTTTGCCTGAACTGCGAGACCTGCCACTACCCCAACTGCGGCTTTGGAAAGGGCGGCGTGTGATGAGCGGGCTCACCCACATCGACCGGAACGGCAACGCCGTCATGGTGGACGTCGGCGGCAAGGCGGAAACGCTGCGCATCGCGGTCGCCAAGGGCCGCATCCGTATGAGCGCGGAGACCTTTGAGACGATCCGCACGGGCGCCGCGAAAAAGGGCGACGTGCTCGGTGTGGCGCGGGTGGCGGGCATCATGGCCGCCAAGCGCACCTCCGAGCTGATTCCGCTCTGCCATCCGCTGATGCTCACCAAATGCACGGTAGACTTCGAGCTCCTGCCCGAGACGCTCGAGGTGGAGGCGGCCTGCGCCGTCCAGCTCACCGGGCGCACCGGCGTTGAGATGGAGGCGCTCACCGGCGTATCGGTCGCGCTGCTGACCATCTACGACATGTGCAAGGCGATCGACCGGGGCATGGTCCTCGGAGACATCCGTCTCATCCATAAGGAGGGCGGGAAATCCGGCGTGTTTGATCGGTGATTCCGCTCAGCGAGCTGCGAAGCTGCCGGGTCCCGCCCCGGGGCGGTTTGAGATTTCCACCCGAGGGTCGGGGGCCTGTCGGTATGTCGACCGACGGCGGTCTTGGATTTTCCGCTCATTGAGCGGCGGAGCATGTCGGTAGTCGACCGACGGCGAGTGACTTTCTTTACGCCAAAGAAAGTCACCAAAGAAGGGCGCGAGGGGCTGCACCCCTGCGACCCCAGCGTCGCCTCCGGTTGGCCTTCGGCCCAAAGTCGGCGGCGCCCTGTCACGGATGAGCGAACGAGCCTACAGCATCCCGCCAGCCGCCGCGCCGCGGGCGCAATGCCTCTGCCCGAGAGTCTCCGGAACCGTACCGGAAGTGCTTCCGGGGAGGCACGGCCGCTTTTGC
>ERZ1673695.2735-NODE-2735-length-12489-cov-4.756313_pt1 | contig 12489 bp, 10 predicted proteins | sample MGYA00580225_ERZ1673695 | MGnify/ENA primary metagenome ERZ1673695 (study PRJEB41218, sample SAMN15661739) | gut metagenome | host: Homo sapiens | place: Canada: London | collected 2015-08-20/2019-03-30 | study: EMG produced TPA metagenomics assembly of...
TCGCCCACGATGCCCAGCACGTCCCCCTCCTTCATCGAGAAGGAGACGCCGCCCAGTGCCTTGACCTCGCCCGCGGGGGTGAAGAAGGAGAGGCGTTCATCTTTGATATCCAACAGGTTTCCCATAAAAATCCTCTCCTTTCTATTCTTTCATCTTGGGGTCGAAGGCGTCCCGCAGGCCGTCCCCGAGGAGGTTGAAGCTGAGGATGATGATGCTGATGAGCAGCGCCGGCGCGAGCAGCCGGTAGGGGTAGGACTGCAGGCCGTTGAGCGCGTCGTTGGCGAGCGAGCCGAGCGAAGGCATCGGCACCGCGACGCCGATGCCGAGGAAGCTCAGAAAGCTCTCGGTAAAGATCGCCGACGGGATCTGAAGGGTGGTGGTGACGATGAGGGTGCCGATGCAGTTGGTGAGCAGGTGCTTGCGGATGATGCGGCCGCTGCTCGCGCCGAGCGCGCGGGCGGCGGTGACGTATTCCTGCTCCTTGAGCTGCAAAATCTGGCTGCGCACGATGCGCGCCATGCCGACCCAGTAGAGCAGCGCGAAGACGATGAAGATGCTCGTCAGGTTGACGCCCACCGCCGCGATCCAGCCGAAGCCCGGCTGCTCGGCGAGGTTTTGCAGCGGATATTTCAGCGTGACCGCCAGCAGGATGATGATCAGGATGTCCGGCACCGTGTAGATGATGTCGACGATGCGCATCATGATGATGTCCACCCATCCGCCGAAGAAGCCGGCGACCGACCCGTAGATCGAGCCGATCAGCAGGATGAGGCCGGAGGCGATGAGGCCGACCAGCAGGGAGATGCGGCTGCCCATCATCACGCGCACGGCGAAGTCGCGTCCGAGGTGGTCGGTGCCGAGGATGTGCGGGAAGACGCTCTCCCCTGCGGCGATCTGCTCGAGCTCGCCGTCCGAATACTGCATGGGCGCGAGGTTTTCCGCGCCGCGGATCTGGTGCTCATAGCTGTAGGGATAGAAGCTCGGGACGATAAAGGAGAAGATCATGACGATCAGGATGACCACGAAGCTGACGATCGCCACCCGGTTTTTGAGCAGGCGCTGGAAGCCGTCCTTCCAGAACCCGACGCTCGCCCGCATCGTGACCAGGCTCTCCTTCTCCGCCTCGTCGGCCGGGAGGAAGTCGTCCACGTTCAGCTGGAAGGTGGGGAATTTCTTATTCTGTTCCGACATCAATCTTCCCCCCTCACTTCAGCTTGATCCGCGGATCGATCAGTTTATAGGCGATGTCGACGATCACGTTCATCGAGACGATGAGCACGGCCAGGAAGATGGTCGTCCCCATGATCAGCGGGTAGTCGCGCCCCGTGATCGAGCCGACGAACTCGCTGCCCAGCCCGGGGATGGTGAAGATCTTCTCCACCACGAAGCTGCCCGTCAGCGTATAGGCGAGCAGCGGGCCGAGGTAGGTGACCACCGGGAGGACCGCGTTGCGCAGCGCGTGCTTGAAGATGCACTTGAACTGCCCGAGGCCCTTGGCGCGCGCGGTGCGCATATAGTCCTGCCCGAGCACGTCGAGCATCGACGAGCGCATGAGCCGCGCGATATACGCCGTCGGGTAGAAGGCGAGCGCCGTCACCGGCATGATATAGTGGAGCACGCTGTTGAGCCCCACCGTCGGCAGCCATCCGAGCTTGAGCCCGAACAGCATGAGCAGCAGGGTGCAGATGACGAAGCTGGGCACCGCGATGCCGCAGGTGGCGATGAAAATGACCACGTTGTCCGCCCACTTGCCGCGGTTGAACGCCGCGATGCTTCCCAGCGGGATGCCCACGCAGACGGCCGTCAGGATCGAAAGCCCGCCCAGGCGCGCCGACACGGGGAATTTGGTGGCGATGATCTGCGCCACCGTGCGCCCGCGCTGCTTGACGCTGAGTCCGAGGTCGCCCTTGACCAGGCCGAGCATATAGTTCTTATACTGGACCGAGAGGGGCTTGTCCAGCCCGTACTTCTCCTCCATCGCGGCCTGCGCCTGCGGGCTGACCGCCTTTTCCGCCAGGAACGGCCCGCCGGGCACCAGATTCATCAGGAAAAAGGTAATGGTCGATACCAGATAGATGGTCAGCACCGCCATCGCCACCCTCTTCAGGATGTATTTTCCCACAGTATCACTTCCTTCATTTGTTTGCGTCGAAATCCGGGCCGTTTCGACGGCCCAGCCCCGCCGCCGCGGGGCCGCAAGAGTGCGGCTCCGCCTGTTTCTGGAGCAAAAACAGGCGTTTCCAGCCAAAAAACACCGGCCTGTCGCACTTCGTCGCCATAAATATTAATTTTACCGATTTTCGCGGATTTTGTCAACGGCGCACAGCCGGATATTCCCTTTTTCTGCCGAGAAATGTTTGCCTGTATCCGAAATGAGACCCGCGCGGAGGCCCGCGCCGGCCAATCCCGGAATCGGCGGCGCGAAAGAGCCCCGGTTTCCTTTCCGGAAACCGGGGCTCTTTTCGTTCAGCCCTGCCTTCGCAGATGCGCGCCCGTCATCAGGCCCTTTTCATACCGGTCGATCTTCTCGTCGAGCCGATCGAGCGACCGCTGCATTTCGGCCATCCGGGCCGCGAGCTGGCCGCGCTGCTCCTTGAGCAGCTCCTTGCGGGCGTCGATCGTCCCGTCCCCCTGCTGGAAGAGGTTCACATACTCGATCAGCGCCTCGATCTGGACCCCCGCCGCCCGCATGCACTTCATCAGCTCGACCCAGCCGCAGGACGCCTCGTCGTAATCCCGGATGCCGCTTTTGCTGCGGGGCACCGGCGGGACCAGCCCGATGCGCTCGTAGTAGCGCAGGGTGTCGGCGCTGATCTCATATTTCCTGCTGACCTCCGCAATCGTCATGGCCGTTCTCCTCCCATCATTTCCCGAACATGTCGGCCGCCTGCTTCATATTTTCGACGGCGGGAACCCCGAACGGGCAGCGCTTTTCGCACGCCCCGCACGCGACGCACTCCCCCGCCTTATGGGAGAGCGCGGCGTAATGCTCCCGCACCGTCTCGGGCACGCCGCCCTGCGCCTTCGCGAGGTTGAGGAATTTGGTCACCGTCGCCACGTCGATCCCCTTCGGGCAGGGCGCGCAGTGTCCGCAGTACATGCAGTGGCCCTCCCAGCGGATCCGCGGGAAGGAGGCGAACGCCGCGGCGTAGTCCCGCTCCCCGTCGGAGGCGGTCTCGTAGGCGAGGGAGGCGCGCAGGTCGTCCAGGCTGCGCGCGCCGACCATGACCGAGGCCACCGCCGGGCGCGTGGCGGCGTAGTGCAGGCACTGGACGGGGGTGAGCGCCTTGCCCGCCGGGGAGAGCTCCCCACTGAGCAGGTCGCCGCCGCCAAACGCCTTCATGACGGTGATGCCCACCCCCATGCGCTGGCAGGTCTCGTAGAGCCGCTCCCGCGTGGGGTCCATGTTGGTGAGGCCGCCGCTGTAATTATCCGGAGCCCACAGCTGTTCCACGTCCTCGTTCGGCGGCTGAAGGTCGTAACAGGGGTTGACGCTGAACATCAGCACCTCGACCAGCCCGCTCTCCACCGCCGCGAGCGCGGCCTCGGGGTTGTGGCTGCTGACGCCGATGTGCCGGATTCTGCCCGCACGACGGAGCTCCCGCGCGTAGGCCATCACCGGCCCCTCCGCGATCTCCCGCCACAGCGCGGGGGAATCGACATAGTGGATCATGCCGACATCCACGTAATCCGTGCCGAGGTTGGCGAGCATCGTTTCAAACGCGGCGCGGACCTCATCGATCCTGCGGGTCGCGCGGTACTGCCCGTCCTCCCAGACGGCGCACAGGTGCGCCTGGAGGACAAACGCCCCCCGGCGGTCCCGGATCGCCCTGCCCGTCCGGCGCTGGACGTCGGGGTTGGGGGTGTAGAGGTCCATGCAGTTGACCCCGTTTTCAAAGGCCAGCTGGAAGAGCTCTTCGGCAAAGGCGTCGTCCCGGAGGACGAAGCCCTCGCAGCCCAGTCCGATCTCGCTGACCCGCAGGCCGGTTTTTCCAAGTTCACGGTAGTTCATCGCTGTTCCCCATTTCTCCTATCGTTTGTGAGCCCATTGTAACACTTGGAGCGCACTCCAAGTCAACCCCCAATTTTGCGTATTTCCGCCAAATCGATCCGTTCACAATTTGTTTACTTGACCTGGAGCGCACTCCATGGTGTAGGGTTTAAACGAACCGGATTCCCTGTGCAAAAAACGGGGCCCGGAGCGCGCGCCGCGCGGCGCTCCATGCCTTCCGGGCATTTTACACCATCAAAAATAAGCATTTGCTATTCTTTGCGCGGGAAATTATACTTTTTCCAGAAGGCCGGACCCAAAAGGAGGTATCCCGATGAACCTGAAAAAACGACTGACGGCGGCAGCCGGCGTCTTCCTCTCCCTCTGCGTGGCCGCGGGGTGCGGCGCCGGGGCGGCCGGCGCGGCCGCTTCCGGGTCCCCGCCCTCCAGCGCCGCGGCGGAACCCGCCGCCCCCGAACCGGCGCCCGCCCCCGAACCGGAGCCTGACAACAGCTGGACGCTCGACGCGCCGGAAAATCACGGGATGGACCCCGCCGTGCTTACGCGGCTGCACGAGGCGCTGGCGGGCTCGTCGGTCTACGCCATGGTCACGGCGAAGGACGGGGTCCTCATCGACGAGTATTACGGCGAGGGGTACGACGAAACGAGCGTGTTCCCGCTGCATTCCTGCTCCAAATCCTTCACCGGCGCGCTCGTCGGCATCGCCATCGACGAGGGGCTGTTCGGCGGGGTGGACGATCCGCTGTCCGACTACCTCCCGCAGGCGGCGGAGCCGGAGGACGCCCGCAAGCGTCAGATCACCCTGCGCCACCTGCTGACCCACACCTCCGGGCTGGAGTGGTAGGAGTGGGGCGGCGGCCAGAGCAACTGGGCGGAGTTCCAGTCGGCCCCCGACTGGGTGGCCTATATCCTCGGGCGGCGGCTCACGGCCGAGCCGGGCGCGGCCTTCAACTACAGCACCGGAAACACCCACCTGCTCTCCGCGGCCCTTCAGCAGGCCGCCGGCAAAAGCCTGCTGGAATACGGGCGGGAGAAGCTCTTTGAGCCACTCGGGATGGACAGCGTCGTCTGGCGGGCCGACCCGCAGGGCGTCACCGACGGCGGCAACGGCATCTCCATGACCGCCCGGGATGCGGCCCGGTTCGGACAGCTCTACCTCGAGGGCGGCGTCTGGAACGGCCGCCGCCTCATCCCCGCGGACTGGCTCGCCCAGTCCACGGCCGCGCAGAACAACGGCGCGGGGGACGGCACCGGCGGCTACGGCTACCAATGGTGGGTGCGTTCCTTTGGCGAAGGGGGCTACGACACCTACTACGCCTTCGGCGCATGGGGGCAGTACGTCTTCGTGGTGCCCGAGCTCGACCTGGTGACGGTCATCGCCAGCCACGACCCGCAGAACAGCTACGCGCCGCGCCCCTTCTTTACCGACTACGTCCTCGCGGCGTACGACGGGCGGCGGCCTGAATAAAAAACAACGAAACCGGCAATGAGGAAGGAAAGAGGGAACCAGACATGATCTACAAAGACTTTCAGGATTTGAAGCTCTCCGCGCTCGGGCTGGGCGCCATGCGCCTGCCCGTCGTCGACGGGGACGACGCGCGGATCGACGAGGCCGCGGCGGAAAAAATGGTCGATTACGCGATCAAGCGGGGAATCAACTATTTCGACACCGCGTGGGGCTATCACAGCGGGCGGTCCGAGCTCGTCATGGGGAAGCTGCTTTCCCGCTACCCGCGGGACCGCTTTTTCCTCGCGGACAAATTCCCCGGCTACGACCTCTCCAATATGGGCAGGGTGGAGGAGATCTTCGAGGAGCAGCTGAAAAAATGCCGGGTGGATCACTTCGATTTCTACCTCTTCCACAACGTCTGCGAGATGAATATCGACGCCTATCTGGATGAGCGGCACGGCATCTTCGACTATCTGGTCAGGCAGAAGGAGGCCGGGCGCATCCGGCACCTGGGCTTCTCCGCCCATGGGAGTTACGGGGTGATCGAGCGGTTCCTCAAGGCCTGCGGCGACCGGATGGAGTTCTGCCAAATCCAGCTCAACTACCTCGACTGGACCTTCCAGGACGCGAAGGCGAAGATCGCCCTGCTCGACGGATACGGCATCCCCGTCTGGGTGATGGAGCCCCTGCGCGGCGGGCGGCTCGCCTCCCTCTCCCCGGAAGACGCCGCGAAGCTGAAGACGCTCCGCCCGGGGGAGGGCGTCCCGGCCTGGGCGTTTCGGTTTTTACAGTCGCTCCCGAGCGTCACGGTCGTGCTCTCCGGCATGTCCAGCTTCGCGCAACTCGAGGAAAACCTCGGCACCTTCGAGGCGGAAAAGCCCCTCGACGCCCGCGAGATGGAGACCCTGCTCGCGGTCGCGGACGGCATGGTCCGGAAGATCGCGCTGCCCTGCACCGCCTGCCGCTACTGCACCTCCCACTGCCCACAGGGGCTGGATATCCCCTCGCTGCTGGCGCTCTACAACGAGCACTGCTTCACGGAGGGCGGGTTCCTCGCGCCGATGGCCCTGTCCGCGCTGCCCGAGGACAAACGCCCGCCCGCCTGCCTCGGCTGCCGCAGCTGCGAGGCGGTCTGCCCCCAGCAGATCAGGATTTCAGAGGCCATGGCGGATTTCACGGCGAAGCTGAACGCGTGACCGTCCGCGCCCCCGCGTCCCGGCGGGATGCTTCTCCGGCGCTGGCGGCGGCCCTCCGGGGTTGGCCGCGGATCGGATCTTCTGACGGAAAACAGGGGGCGCCTCGTTGAGGCGCCCCCTGTTTTCCGTTGTCATTCCGGGCGGCGGCCGGCCTGCACGCCCGCGGAAAAATCCTCCAGGATCCGGTCCAGCGGGTCCCCCCGGACCATCTGCGCCGCCGCGCCGTTCAGGAGCTTCAGCAGGTTGAAGGGAATCCGTGAATCGGTGTCGCTGTATATCCGGTCCTCCCCGATCAGCGCGAGCTGCTCGGCAAACAGGGGGTCACCGCTCTGCGCGCCCTGAAGCGGGCTCAGGCTGTTCTGTTCCGCCGCGTAGCTCTCGATGTGCTCCGGCTGCATCAGGAAATCCAGAAACCGCAGTGCCTCCTCCCGGTGCGGGCCCTCGTTGTTGACCCCCACGAGGACCGACGCGCGCACGCAGGTCAGCGGGCCCTCGTCTCCGACCGGAAGGCCGGCGTACCGGTATTGAAAGCCGGGCTCCCCGGCCAGAAAGGCGGACAGGCTCCAGCTCGGCGCCACGGCGAAGGCCACCCCGCCGCCCGCGAACCGTTCCCCGAGCACCTTGCGGTAGGACCGCGCGTCCGTCTCGCCGGACATCTGCTCCCGGTCAATCAGGCCGTTTTCCACCAGGGCGTACACGTCGCGGATTCCCCCGGCGTAGACCTCCTCCGCGGTCAGCCCTTCCGACACGGTCCGCGCGCCCTCGATAAAGGGCGCGGCCGAGCGCCCCGACATCAAAAAGGAGATGCTCGCGGCGTTGCCCTGATAGTTGACCATCGGCGTGTAGCCATGGTCGCGGACGATCTCCATGTCCCGCACCCACTCGTCAAAGGTGCGGGGCATCTCCCCGATCCCGCAGGCGCGCAGCACGTCCATATTGCCGAGCATCCCCACGACGCTCAGGCACATGGGCACCGCCGAAATTTTTCCGTCCACCGTGATAAGCTGTTGGATGATCGGGCTGTAGCGCTGTACAAAGTCCTCCCCCGAAAGGTCGGCGATCAGCGTGCCGTACCAGCCCCTGGTTTCGTAAGTGGTCAGCGCCTGGTCGCTGATCATGAACAGGTCGTCGGCGTACCCGTTCTCGAGGCGGTTGGTCAGGATGTCGACAAAATCGTCCCCCAGCCCCTCGTAGACGATCACCACATCTTCATTTTGCTCCATGTAGCGGTTGAGGATGCCGTCGATCTCCTCCACCTTGTCCGCGCCCACCTTGAAGCCCAGAAAGCGCAGGTTGACCGTTTCCCCGGCCCCGTCCACCACCTGGACCCCATTCTCCCGGCACCCTGCCGGGAGAAGGGCGAGCAGGACGGCCATGAGGGCGCAGACGGCTCTACGGCGCAGCTTCATCGCGTTTCTCCCCCCTTCACCGCCCGCTCGATGGTCTGGAGCAGGTTCTGGATATCGATCGGCTTGGCGATATGGCCGTCCATACCGGTCTCCAGCGCGCGGGAAACGTCCTCGGAAAAGGCGTCCGCGGTCATGGCGAGGATCGGCAGGGAGGAATCGGCCCGCCCGAGCGACCGGATCGCGCGCGCCGCGTCATAGCCGTTCATGCGCGGCATCTGGATGTCCATGAGCACCAGATCGTACCGGCCCTCCCCGCCCGAAACGAACCGGTCCACGGCTTCCTCCCCGTCCGCCGCCCGGTCCACCTCGGCGCCGAAGTGGCTCAAAAGCTCCACCGCGATCTCCGCGTTCAGTTCGTTGTCCTCCGCCAGCAGGATGCGAAGGCCGTCGAGCGGGCGGTCCTCCGTACGGTCCGCGGCGGGATTGGTCCCGCCGCCCAGCGCCGCCGCGACCTTCGACGCAAGCAGGGGCTTGCCGAGGCAGCCCGTTCCCTCCGTCGTCCCGGCGGACGGCAGGCTGAACCCGCTCAGGCAGAGGACGGCGCCGCACCGGCGCGCGGCTTTTTCCGGCCTGCTTCCGAGCCGGTCGTCCACGATCACCAGATCCGGTCCCGAGCCGTCCGGCATTTCCAGCGTCTCCGGTACGGACCCGGCGCAGGATACCCGGTATCCCGCCGCCGAAAGCGTGTGCCGCGCGGCCTCCAGCGTCTCGGGGTCGGCGTCGGCCACCAGGACGGCCTTGCCCGCCGGCTGCCCGCCGTCCCCGTCCGGCAGCGCCGCGGGCAGGGAAAGCCGCACGCGGAAGGCGCTGCCCCGCCCGAGGGCGCTCTCCACCGTGATCTCCCCGCCCATCAGGCGGACCAGCTGCGCGCTGATCGCCATGCCGAGCCCCGTGCCCCGGCTGAGGGAATTTTTCTCCTGCGTGAACGGCTCGAACACCATCGCCTGGTACTCGGGGCTCATGCCGACGCCGTTGTCCTCCACCTCGATCCGCACCAGCATGTTGTCCGCGCGCTGCGGATCCCGCCCGCCAAAGAGCCGCAGGCGGATGCGGCCCCCCTCGGGCGTGTATTTCACCGCGTTGGACAGGATGTTGACGAGGATCTGGCTCAGACGCATCCCGTCCCCGACCAGGCATTCCGGGCCGTCCCAGAAGGCGCAGGCGTCGAACGCGTGCCCGCGACCGCGCATCAGCGGCAGGACGAGATCGACCGCCTCCTCGATCACCGCGCCGATCGGGAAGGGGGCGTGTTCGAGCGTCATCTTGCTGCTCTCGATCTTCGACATGTCCAGCACGTCGTTGATGATCCCGAGCAGGTATTTGGACGAGACGCCGATCTTGTTGAGGCAGGCGGCGATCCGGTCCCGGTCGCCAGTGTTCAGCTTCATGATCTCGGTCATGCCGACGATGGCATTCATCGGCGTGCGGATTTCATGGGACATGTTGGAGAGGAAGCTGCTCTTGGCCTCGCTGGCGAGCTTTGCCGCCTCCACCTCCGAACGCAGCTTCCACCGGCGGCGGCTCATCCAGAGCAGGAGCGCCGCGCCCAGCAGCACCGTGACGCCCAGCAGGACGATGGCCGCGATGGCGATCATGCCGTTTTCCTGCAGCGCGTCCGACGGGATGATCGAAACGATGAACCAGTCGGCCCGCTCTTCGAGCGGGACAAAGCAGAAATAACAGTTCTCGTCGCGGAAATCCAGCTGCACCGTGCAGGCCTCGCCCCGGGCCAGGACGGCGCGGATCTCTGCGATTACCGCCGGGTCGTTGCTGCGGTAGGCCTCGAGCATGGTGAACAGCCCGGAGTAGAGCCCCTGCCCGAATTTGTTGTGGGGCAGCATGATGAAGGTCCCCTCGCCGCCGGAGATCATATAGCAGTAGCCCTGCTGGCTGTGGAACTCCATGAAGTCGTCCATGTACAGGTCGTCGAGCACGCACTCGGCGTAAAACCGGCAGGGGACGCCCGCCACCGTGCCGGAGACGGCAACCGCGGTCTGCCAGCGGCCGCTCTTTCCGAGGTACCCCGCGGAAAACGCGCCGTCCTCCGGGCAGAGCTCCTCCAGCCGCGCGGCGTCCCCGGCGGTCAGGCCGTAGTCCTCCGTCAGCGGCGCGCCCTCCTCCGTCACGACGTGGAGGCGGAAGATCGGGTGGCCGTCCAGCTGGCGGGAGGCCATCTCCCCCACCTCGCCGGGGCCCGCGCCGCTCGAGGCGACGCTCCGTGAAAAGGCGGCCAGCGACGAACGGATATCCTCCAGCCGCAGCTCCATCACCTCGGCGGATTTCAGCGTCATCTCCCACGCGAGGGTCTTGCTCTCGTTCACGATGCGCGTATAGAGGTGGAAGGTGAACGCGCCGACCCCCAGCAGGATGAGGAGCAAAATCAGGGCCGCCCCGGCAATCGACCGCCCGCCGCCGGGTTCCCGGCCGGATCCTTTCTTCATCTCGCGTCCCTCCTGACCGTGGGGCCCGGACGGGCCCCGTGTGTGATGCTTTTCCCCGCGGCGCGGGATCACTGCCGCGCCGCGAAAGCGCGGAACCGTTCCGCCTCGTTTTCCAGAAAGCCCTGCCAGCCGGCGGCGATGCGCTCGAAATCCCGCGCGCGCAAATCCGCCTGCGCCTGTGCGATCGTCCCGGAAAACGCATTGTCAAGCCGGTTTTCCCCGAGCCGCCTCAGCGTGGCCGGATAGCCGCAGGCCAGCAGCTCATTGAGCTTGCGGTAGCACTGGCGCACCGCCGCGGACGGGCAGGCGTCGGTGATGAAGGCGAGGTATGCCTCAAAGACAAGGTAGCTCTTTTTTTCCTCCCGGATCCGCGCGAACCGTTCCGCCAGCCGGTCCAGCGTCTCCCCGGACGCCGCCTCCAGCGTAAAGAGGGACACCTTCCGGACGGTCAGCGCCAGAAACTCCAGGCTCTCCGCGTAGAGCCCCAGCGCCTCGCGGACCTCCGGTTTGGAAAAGTCGATCCGCCGGGGGTCCATGAGGACCCGCGTCCCCTTCCCCTGGAAGGACGCGGCGACGCCGAGCCCGGCCAGCAGGTCCAGCGTGCGCCGGACCGTGGAGACCGCGACGCCGAACCGCTCCGCCATCCGCGGGAGGGAGGGGAGAAAGCTCCCGACCGGGTAGCGTTCCTCCAGAATCTCCCGGATGATGCGGGAGGCGATCGAATAGCGCAGCTGGGGACGCTGCCGGTAGATGTTCCACTCGAACGGGACCGGGCGGACGTCCTCCAGCGCGTACTCCGCGCGCGCCGTTTCGAGGAAGGCGAACAGCTCGTCGATGTCCTGCTTCCAGCCGGCCAGACAGGCGCGCTTCGCACGGTCGGCGTCCCCGCCGGCCCTCAGCTCCCGCAGGCAGTCCTCCGCCGCGCCGTGGGCGTCCAGCAGGGGAAAGCACAGGTACCGGATCATCTCCCAGCAGAGGTTCATGACCAGATGGTTGCCCAGCGAGGAGAGGACGGTCAGGGAAAACCCCGCCGCGGCCGGCGGCGCCCCCGTCCTCTCCCGGTTCCAGGTCCGGAGCCCCGCCTCCCAGAGCGGGTCGTACAGGAGCCCGCCGGTCCGGACGATATCGAGGATCCCCTCCCGGCGCGGCACGAAATACCGCGCGGCGTTTTCCCGGAACCGGGCGGGACCCGCCCGGTAGACCACCCGGGCGGCCTTTTTCGCCTCCACCCGGATGAGGCCGTCCGCCTCCAGCCGGGCCAGCGCGCTGCGGACGGTCGGGACCGCCACATGGAACTCCGAAGCGATCCGCGGGATCGCGGGCAGGGAATCCCCGAAGGCGCAGCGGCCGAAGCAGATTCTGGCCGCATAGGAATCATATATCAGCTTATACCGTTCGTATGTCCCCTCCACGGGCGCGCCTTCCTCCCTTTCTCACGCCCGCGGCGGACCGCCGCCCGCATCCTCCAGCGCGCGGCGCAGCGTGCTCTGCAGGATGGCGGTGTCGATCGGTTTCGCCACGTGGGCGGTCATTCCGGCCGCGAGGGCCGCCTGCACATCCTCCGAAAAGGCGTTCGCCGTCATGGCGATGATGGGGACCGTCCGGGCGTCGGGGCGGTCCAGCCCCCGGATCGCCCGGGCGGCCTCGTAGCCGTTCATCTCGGGCATCTGGATGTCCATCAGGACGGCGTCGTAGGTGCCCGGCGCCCGCTCCCGGAACTCCCGCACCGCCTTGGCGCCGTTGGTCCGGACCACCGTTTCCGCCCCGTAGATCTCCAGCAGGCCGCAGAGAATCTCGGCGTTGATCTCGTTGTCCTCCGCCACCAGGATGCGGCGGCCGGCGAAAGGCGCCTCCTCCGAGGGGGCCGCGGACTGCGGCCCGGCCGCCTTCCCGGCGGGGAGCCCCGAGGCCCCGCCGGCCTCGCACTCGAGCTCCACCGTGAAGGCGGAACCCTCGCCGGGCCGGCTCTCCACCGAGATCG
>ERZ1673695.2737-NODE-2737-length-12484-cov-16.354896_pt1 | contig 12484 bp, 9 predicted proteins | sample MGYA00580225_ERZ1673695 | MGnify/ENA primary metagenome ERZ1673695 (study PRJEB41218, sample SAMN15661739) | gut metagenome | host: Homo sapiens | place: Canada: London | collected 2015-08-20/2019-03-30 | study: EMG produced TPA metagenomics assembly of...
CCTGCGTCCGGCCCTGATTCCAGAACTGGGTGCCGATATAGCCGCAGGTCCGGCGCGCCACGTTCATTTTCGTCTGATCGCGGTTGCCGCAGCGCGGACACTCCCAGACAAGCTTTCCGTCCGCGTCGCTTACGATCTGGATTTCTCCGTCAAAGCCGCACTCATGGCAGTAATCGCTTTTCGTGTTCAGCTCGGCATACATGATATTGTCATATATGAAACGGATGATCTGAAGCACCGCCTCAAGGTTATTCTGCATGTTCGGCACTTCCACGTAGCTGATCGCGCCTCCTGTTGACAGCGCCTGGAACTGCGCTTCGAACGCAAGCTTGGAAAAGGCGTCGATTTCCTCAGTCACATGGACATGGTAGCTGTTTGTAATATAATTTTTATCCGTAACACCTTCGATCACGCCGAAGCGCTTCTGGAGGCATTTTGCAAATTTGTACGTCGTGCTCTCAAGCGGAGTGCCGTAAATTCCGAAGCCGATCGTCGTTTCGGCCTTCCAGCGGTTGCAGGCCGCATTCATAAATTTCATGACTTCGATTGCAAACGGCGTCGCCGCAGGATCGGTATGCGGTTTTCCCGTCATATACCGGACGCATTCGCAGAGCCCTGCGTATCCGAGGGAAATCGTGGAATATCCGTTGTACAGGAGCGGATCGATCACTTCGCCTTTTTTCAGGCGGGCGATCGCCCCGTACTGCCACAGGATCGGCGCGGCATCCGAAAGCGTGCCCTTCAGACGGTTGTGCCGGCACATCAGCGCCTTGTAGCAAAGCTCCAGCCGTTCTTCGAAAATCTCCCAGAATTTTACCATGTCGCCGCCCGAGGACAGCGCGACGTCCACGAGATTCAGCGTGACGACGCCCTGATTGAAACGCCCGTAAAATTTATAATTCCCATTTTCGTCCTTCCAGGGAGTCAGGGCGCTTCGGCAGCCCATGACGGGAAAACAGTTGCCCTCCTTCAATTCCTTCATTTTCTTCTCGGAAATGTAGTCGGGAACAAGCCGTTTGGCCGTACATTTCGCAGCCATCTCTGTCAGATAATAATACGGCGTCCCGGGGCTTACGTTATCTTCCTCCAAAACGTAGATCAGCTTCGGGAATGCCGGAGTGATCCAGATGCCCTCTTCATTTTTCACGCCCTGATAACGCTGCTTCAGCGTTTCTTCTATAATCAGGGCGAGGTCCTTCTTTTCCTGCTCCGTTTTTGCCTCGTTAAGGTACATGAAAACCGTTACGAAGGGCGCCTGGCCATTCGTCGTCATCAGTGTGACGACCTGATACTGGATGGTCTGTACGCCCCGGCAGATTTCGTCCTTCAGACGGCGTTCCACAATTTCGGAGACGACGTCTTCGTCGGCCAGCGCCCTCAGATCACGGATTTCGTCGAGCACATCCCGACGGATCTTTTCGCGCGACACCTGCACAAACGGCGCCAGATGCGCAAGCGAGATGCTTTGTCCGCCATATTGGCTGCTGGCCACCTGCGCGATGATCTGCGTCGCGATATTGCACGCGGTCGAAAAGCTGTGCGGCTTTTCAATCAGCGTCCCGCTGATGACGGTGCCGTTCTGAAGCATGTCCTCGAGATTGACAAGGTCGCAGTTATGCATGTGCTGCGCATAATAATCCATATCGTGAAAATGGATGATCCCCTGCTCGTGCGCTTCGACGATCTCGGGCGGCAGCAGCAGGCGGCGGGAAATATCCTTGCTTACCTCGCCTGCCATATAATCGCGCTGGACGCTGTTGACCGTAGGATTTTTATTCGAATTTTCCTGTTTGACCTCTTCATTGTTGCATTCGATCAGGCTGAGAATCTGGTTGTCCGTAGTATTCGATCTGCGTACCAGTGAACGCGTGTATCTATATCGGATGTAGCGCTTTGCGACCTCGAACGCGCCGTGGGACATAATCTCATTTTCTACGAGATCCTGAATCTCCTCGACAGACATGGCGCGGTTCATTTTCGCGCAGCTATCTTCTACGGAAGAAGCAATCTGCAGAATCTGCTCCGACGTGAGTTCTTTCGTATTTTCATCAGCGTTATTGGCTTTTGTAACGGCGGTAATGATTTTCGAAATGTCAAATACCGCTTCGGAGCCGTTCCTTTTAATGATTTTCATTTTCCAACGACCTCTCATCTTTATATTGTGTATCGTTCTAATTTATAACACATTTTCCGCCACAAATATTGTTGCAATTGCAACAACAATTGTTTATAATAATAAAAATTACACTATTTTTTTGAGGAGGCGGCCAGGATGAGCTCCCTGTCCATTTTCAGCGGAATTACGGATCAGGAAAAAGAACATATGTTTCATTGTTTCTCTCCTGTGACAAAAGTATTCTTCGAGGGCGAAACAATCATGAGCTACGCGCATGAAATAGATAAGGTCGGCATTCTTCTGAGCGGCAGGGCGCATCTTTCCTGCATCGATTACGAGGGACGCCACAGTATTCTTGAGCAGCTTGAGAAAAACGATATTTTCGGCGAGGTGTTTACGCTGCCGCTTGAGGATTTTCAATATTTTGTAGCGGCGGACTCGGCGTGCGACGTGCTGTTCATCGACTATTCTCAGATCATCAAGCGCTGCTCCAACGCGTGCGCCGAACACAGCCGCCTCGTAAACAATCTGCTTCAGATGACGGCGAGCAAGGCGCAGTCCATGGCGCTGCACATCAATATTTTAAGCCGCCGCACCACGCGCCAGAAGCTGCTGACGTATTTTGAAATCAACGCGCTGAAAACAAAAGAGAAATATTTTCCCCTCCCCATGTCGCTCAGCGCGCTTGCCGATTATATCAGCGTGGACCGCAGCTCCATGATGCGCGAGCTGCGTAAAATGAAGGAAGAGGGACTCATCGAGGACAAAACGGTCGACGGGAAGCGGTATTTCTGCCTCGCGCGCGGCTGAGCGGAGCCGCCTTCAGACCGCTTCTCAGCGTTCCGAAAGCGGTTTATAGTCTCTCCGCGGCTGTACGCATTTATATGAAGGGCGGATAATTTTTCCGGCGTTGACCAGCTCCTCGATGCGGTGCGCGCTCCAGCCGGAGATTCTCGCCATGGCAAAAATCGGCGTGTAAAGCTCCAGCGGAAGGCCGAGCATGTTATAAACAAAGCCGCTGTAAAAGTCAATGTTCGCGGAAACGCCTTTATACATCTTCCGCGCATGTTCTATTACGTGCGGGGCAAGCCGTTCCACGTTGGAATAAAGCGTATATTCCTTCTGCATTCCCTTCTCGTCGCTGAGCTTCTTCACAAATCGTTTGAAGATTTCCGCGCGCGGATCGGAAAGCGAATAGACGGCATGTCCCATTCCATAGATCAGTCCTGACCTGTCAAATGCTTCTTTATTAAGAATCGCTGCGAGATACGCTGTTATTTCTTCCTCGTCCGTCCAGTCCTTGATGTTTTCCTTGATATTTTCCATCATCTGCACGACCTTAATGTTCGCGCCGCCGTGCTTCGGGCCTTTTAAGGAGCCGAGCGCCGCCGCAATCGCGGAATATGTATCCGTACCCGAAGAAGATACGACGCGCGTCGTAAACGTAGAGTTGTTGCCTCCGCCGTGCTCCGCGTGCAGAATCAGGGCAATATCCAGGATTCTGGCTTCCAGCTCCGTATATTTGCTGTCGATCCGCAGCATATGCAGAATGTTCTGCGCCGTAGAAAGCTCCGGACGCGGCTCGTGAATAAAAAAGCTCGTGCCGTCATTCAGGTAATAATCATACGCCTGATAGCCGTAAACCGACAAAAGAGGGAACAGCGCAATCAGCTGGAGGCACTGGCGCAGAACATTCGGTATGGACGTATCATTTGCCCTGTTGTCATATGCATAAAGCGTAAGAACGCTTCTGGCCAGCGTATTCATCATGTCGTGACTCGGCGCCTTCATAATGATATCGCGTACAAAGGAACCCGGCAGCGTGCGGTATCCGGAAAGAATCCTGGTAAAACTGTCCAGTTCCTCCCGGTTCGGCAGGTCGCCGAACAAAAGCAGATACGTCGTCTCCTCAAAGCCAAAGCGATTGTCTTTGATAAAACCGCCGACCAGCTCCTCCACATTAATGCCGCGGTAGAACAGCCGCCCGCGGCACGGATGCTTTTCTCCGTCCTCACCTATCTCGAACGACTGGATATCAGAAACCTCGGTCAGCCCCGTGAGGACGCCGTTTCCGTTCAGATCCCGCAGCCCCCGGAACACTTTATGTTCTAAGTACATTTCCGAATTGATTACGCTGTTTCCCGAGCAAAGCTCCGACAGCTTCAATATGTCGGGAGTAATAGCAGAATAATCCTTTGCCATGGTAAAATCATCTCCTTGATAGGTGTTGTGGATTCTTAACTTTACCATGGTTTTGTGAATTTTGCAAATGAATTTATTCCACTGTAACGGATTTTGCCAAATTACGCGGCCGGTCCACATCGCAGCCGCGCAGCACCGCCGTGTAGTAGGCAAGCAGCTGCAGCGCGGCGATCGCAGGGAACGGAGCGTAAACTTCGTTCAGCTGCGGCAGATCAATCCGGAAATCACAGACTGACGGATCCGCAGGGCGTCCGCCGGGGCAGACCAGCACGACGCGCGCGCCGCGCGTTTTGACCTCTTTGACGTTACTGAGCGTCTTTTCAAATAATTCTTCATTTGTCGCAAGTGCGATTACCGGCGTGCCATCCGTAATCAGAGAAATCGTACCGTGCTTCATTTCCCCCGCGGCGTAAGCCTCGCTGTGAATGTACGTGATTTCCTTGAGCTTTAGCGAGCCCTCCGACGCCAGAAGACAATCCAGTCCCCGACCGATAAAGAATACGCTCGGGCACTGCAGAAATTCTCCGGCAAGAAGGCGAATCTTTTCTTTTTGTCCGATTACCTCCTCAATCGCGGCCGGAACCTTGCTGGCAAGCTCTTCCAGCAGCGCCTCCGCCTCGCCGGCGGTCAGCTTTCCCTTCAGCGCGGCCAGTTTTACGGAAAGCACATACATTACGGTAATTTGCGACGAATAGGCCTTTGTGCTCGCAACGGAAATCTCCGGCCCGGCAAGCGTCAGAATCATCCGGTCCGCCTCGCGCGCTACCGTGGAACCGATGACATTCACCACGGCCAGCGTGCGCGCGCCGCGCGCCTTGGCCAGCCGGAGCGCTGCGACGGTATCCGCCGTTTCCCCTGACTGCGAAATCAGAATGACAAGATCGCGGCTTCCCAGTATCGGATCCTGATACCGGAACTCCGATGCGATATAAACATTTACGGGAATCCGCGCCAGCTTCTCCGTCATAAATTTTCCGATCAGGCCGGCGTGCATCGCCGTCCCGCACGCCACAATGTTTATGGTTTCAAATTCGTTTTCCGCGAAAAACGCCTCGATGTCCGAAGACAGGACGGAGGACAGCGTATCGCGGACGGCGCGCGGCTCCTCATGGATTTCTTTCAGCATAAAATGCGGGAAGCCTTCCTTCTCCGCAGCATCGACGCTCCAGGTAACTTTTTGATATTCCGGCGAAAAGGAAGCGCCGGAAGCCGGAGCGATCGTAATCGACGCCGGTGAGACTGCGGCAATTTCACCCTCCTCCAGACGGTAGTATTGATCCGTATGTTTTAATATCGCAGGGATATCCGAGGCAATATAATTGCCGTCCTCTCCGGCGGCCAGGATCAGCGGACTGTCCTTCCGTACCGCATAAATTACGGAGGGACGGTCGTGAAAAAGAATCCCGAACGCATACGAGCCGCGGAGCTCTCCCGCAGCCGCGCGGATCGCGGCGATGGGATCGCCTGTTTGCCGATAATAAAAATCAATTAAATCAGCCGCCGCTTCGGTGTCCGTTTCTGAAAGAAAACGGTATCCCCGTCCGGCCAGCGTCTCGCGGAGCGCCGCATAATTTTCAATAATCCCGTTGTGTACGAGCGACACATGCGCCGTGCAATGCGGATGCGAATTTAAATCAGACGGTTTTCCATGCGTCGCCCAGCGCGTATGTCCGATTCCGGAATACGCATCGATTGGCCGTCCCATGTCCCGTTCATATGCTGCCGCCAGCGTCCTGATTTCTGAAACGCGTCCCTTTTCTTTCAGGCACACCATTCCCGCCGTTTGTTCATAGAAAGCGATTCCCGCAGAATCGTACCCCCTGTATTCCAGCGACTCCAGGCCGCAGAAAAGCTTCGGGAGCACCTGCGAGACGCCTGTGTAACCGATAATTCCGCACATAGTTTCTATTCCACCTTTATTAAATTTTATTGACTGATTCTGCATCTTTTTTGTGCCGCGGCTTCCGCCCGGCTTTGTTGGATGCATAACGACGGCAGAATCCATCTTCGCTCTGCCGCCGGAGGACCACCCGCCGAAATGCTCGATACTGTCCTCTCCTCGTCAACCGCATATCATTTCACGCGCATATGCGGTTCTGGCGCTTTGTTTGTAAAATTTTCTTATTTTCCCCCCAGTCTTTCTTTAATAATTTCAGAAACGCTTTTGGCCACGTTCTCCGTCAGCGCCCGGTCCTCGCCCTCCGTCATAATCCGGATTAAAGGCTCCGTACCCGACGGCCGTACCACAATCCTTCCGGCTTCTCCGAACTGTTTCTTTGCGCTTTCGATCGCCGCCTTAATCTGCGGATCCGTGTAAAACGCAAGCTTTCCTTCTTTTGAAACCTCGACGTTTATAATGGACTGCGGATAGCGCTTCATTACCTCGGCCAGCTCGGAAAGCTTGCTGCCGCTTCGCTTCACCAACGAAAGCAGCTGGATCGACGTAAGCTGTCCGTCGCCCGTAGATGCAAAATCGCTGAATATGACGTGCCCGGATTGTTCCCCGCCGAAATTGTAGTCCTCCTGAAGCATTTCCTCAAGCACAAACCGGTCTCCGACCTTAGTTGCGACGAAGGAAATTCCATTGTCCTTACAGAATCTGCCGAATCCCATATTCGTCATCACGGTCCCGACCACTGTGTTCTTAGCCAGCTTGCCGCGTTCTTTCATGTCCTTTGCGCAGATTGCCAGAATGAAATCTCCGTCGACAATGTTTCCCCTGTCGTCTACACAGATGCAGCGGTCCGCGTCTCCGTCGTAGGCCACGCCCGCGTCAAGCTTGTTGTTTAAAACGTATTCCCTGAGCCGCTCGATGTGCGTAGAGCCGCAGTCGCAGTTAATGTTGATCCCGTCCGGCCTGCTGTGCAAAATATCTGCGTTTGCTCCAAGCTCTGTAAAGAGCCTCTCTGCCGACACGCTTGCGGAGCCGTTTGCGCAGTCTACTGCGATATTAAGGCCTTCCAGCGAATTCATAACCGTGCTTTTCAGATGATCCACGTAGTCCTTGACGGCGTTGGACGCATATGTCACCTTGCCGATATCCGTTCCGGAAAGCGCCTGTTCTTCGCCGTCCAGCACGAGGGATTCGATCTGTTCCTCCAGCGCGTCCGGTATTTTATATCCGTCGCCGCTGAAAATCTTGATTCCGTTATACTCTGCGGGATTGTGCGACGCCGAGATCATAATGCCGGCATCCGCCTTGTATTTTCCTACGAGATATGCGACCGCAGGAGTCGGCACCACGCCGAGTATGATGACGTCCGCTCCCACGGAACAGAGTCCCGACGCAATGCTGAAGCTGAGCATATCCGATGAAATTCTCGTATCTGAGCCCACGCAGAACAGAAGTCTTCTCCGGCTGCCATCCGACAGTACGCTGCCCGCGGCGCGCCCAACCTTGAGGGCAAGCTCGCAGGTCAGAAACGAATTGGCGATTCCGCGGATTCCGTCCGTTCCGAATAATCTTCCCATTTGCTTTCACCTCCCTTTTTAATTATTGCCGCTTTATTATATGCTCCGGGTCCTTGTAAATGCTCCCTCCGTTTACAACGCCCCGTACGCGCGACTGCGGATAGATAATACATTCCCGTCCGATGACCGTCCCCGGGCAAAGCACCGTATTGCAGCCCACCTCGGTGTAGTCCCCGACGACGGCGCCGAACTTCCGAAGCTCCGTGCTGAGCACGGTGTTGGTGTCGCTGTGCTTTACTGTGACCGGCGTTTTGTCGCTTTTGACATTGGAAGTGATCGCGCCGGCGCCCAGATGGGCTTTATAGCCAAGCACCGAATCTCCGACATAATTGTAATGCGGCACCTGCACACCGTCGAACAGAAGACAGTTCTTAAGCTCCGTGGAGTTGCCGACTACCGCGTTTTTTCCAACGATCACGCTGCCGCGGATAAAAGCGCAGTGCCGAACCTCCGCGCCCTCATCGATGATGCACGGCCCGGCAATGTATGCCGTATCATAAATGTTCGCCGTTTTTGCGATCCAGACATTTTCCTGCGGATTGTCGAAGCGGTCCGGGCTCAGCGACGCGCCGAGCCGTAAGGTAAATTCTTTAATATTCGGTAAAATCTCCCATGGGAACAGGACTTCGTCGAAAAGCTCCTTTGCGATTGTTTTCCCAAGATCCAACAAATTATTTACACTGCAATGATTCAAAATTAATTCTGCCCCTAACTGTCATTGATCCATTCGAAGCAGATTATAAAGCATCTATATCTATTTTACAAGATCAAATTTTGCGTGCCGTCGGGACGCGAAGATTTATATAATATAGTAAATCAAATTTTATAAGACGGGCGGCGGTGCAGCTGATGGAAAAACGGAACAGTGAAAAATATGAATATGTGCCCGACGTCAGCCATATCATGCGGCAGGCGGGCTTCTCGATGGATCTGATAGAGATCCTGGCGGAGCCCGTTTCTGCAAAAGCCGGGCGGAAGGCTTCCGGCAGCGTGGAACCTGCTTTTGTCCCAGAGGTTTTCTTTTATTTCAAAAATGATATAAATGGGTGATTATTTCCATTTTTGGCACAATAAAACTGTTTGCATTGTCCCGATTTGCGTGATATACTCTTTTCGGGAGTGATTCAGATGAGGTTGTTTGCACGTTTATCTCTGCGATGCGCCGCTCTGTTCGGAGCGCTTTTATTTTTGATGGTGCCCGCGTCGGCCTGCCGGACGGGTGAGACGGAAACGCCGGAAGAAACCGGCGGCCCTGACGCGCCGGCCATTCAGACACGGCAGGAATTTTATTACGAAGTATACCGGAAAATTTTAAACGACGAGATTCTGCGGGGTGTCTATCTGCCTTCCCGCACGCGTTCCGGCGCCGCCGATCTGCTTTGCGGAGAAAACCTTTACGAGCCGGGCACATATCGCTACCGCGTGTACGCGCGCAAAAGAGAATCGGCTTCACGAATGACGGTGGAAACGCTGAAATATGGTTATGCGGATAACGCCGTCCCGCGGCAAAGATGGATCTGGCGCGCGCCGGAGAACAGCGTGGCGCTCTGGTCGGGACTTCTTTCCGATTTTGCAGAGGTCGACGAAAAAAACCGCGAAGCCGTAGCTTTCTTATGCGATGCCGGTCTTGCCCGCATCCAAGAAGATACGTCCGCCTATCTGCTCCGTCTCGGACCCAATGAGCCCGTTACGGCCGAAGAAGCGGAAGCGCTGTCGGCCGCGGTCGATTCTTACGTGCGCGCCATTCCCGGAAACGCGGTGCGGACATGCGATCCGGAAGGAAACGACATTCTGCTCTGTTTTTCCGATCCTGTCTCTCTGTTTGCTTTTCGCGGCCTTATCACCCGGCTGCACGGGAGCGGAGAAATCGATCGCTCCTTTGTATATTATGACGAGACGGGAACCGTTCTGTCTTTGTGGATCAGTTCCGCGTCGGGAGGCATGGTTTCGATTCCGCTGGATCTTGCATTCGGCGCCGTATGCGCGCTTCCGTATGCCGGAGATTTTGCGCTCTTCCAGCAAAGGCTTGAAATTGCAGCGGCAATCCTTCCGGAAAATCAGCGCGCGCAGTTTCTTTCCGACATGACCGGAGCGCGCGAGGGCACAGACGGGAGCGGTCCATTTTATTATGAAATTGAAGGAAGCGGCTGCTCGATATGGGTATCAGTGGCGGAGAACGCCGGCTCCGCGGGTACGATCCGGATCGGAATTGCCGCGAATCAATAAAAAGGGGGAAATTTATGATGGCAAAACGCTTAGCGATTCTTTGTATCGCACCGATAGTTTTTTGTTTTTTTTATCCCGGGGTGCTTCCGCTTTCGGCCAAAGACGATCCGTCCTATTACGGCGACGGCGCATCGGTAAGCTGGGAAGAGCTCTCGCAGTACCTTTCACCTCTGTATCAAAATACACCGTATATCAGTGTTTCAAACGGCTCAGAGGTCAGAAGGTTTTCTTTTAATATCGAATTATTTACGGATCTTGGACTGTATGTCTACGGCGAGCCGTCCTCTGTACAGTTCTCCGGAACCGTAAATGATTTCAAGACGGCGGACTACGGGTATTTCCGGGTACAGTCGGACGGTACGCAGAAGAATGGAGAATACCGTTACCTTGGATATTCTTTAAGTGGCGTTCCGATGACCAACACGCGCTTCCCCAACGAAATCCATACCGATTTTTCTGAAATGACGCTTATGAAATACACGGACCTGCCAGAATCGCTGAAAGAAACGTATCAAGTCAAGGGCATCGACAACGAGCCGTACGCTGTCCTCCGCGATCTGATCGAAGCGCCGGACAGCCCCGTATGGGAGTTTGAAAATATAAACAACGGTGTCCCCATTACTCTGCGGGAGCGGCTGGAAGGCTTCGGTCTGATGCAAAACGGCGTCCCGTCCATTTCACTGCTTGACTATGCAATTATCTACAGCTGGGCTGAGACCGGAGGAATTCTTCGTGTATTTTACCAGTCGAAAAATAACAAAGAAGTAATCCGTTACGCGACCTTCACGGGGCCCGTATCCGTCGATTTTGCGCGGAAGCTTCCGGAATTTACGGCAGAGCTCTCGATTCCACCCGGTCAGCCCGGTTTAATCGGAAACCGGAAATTCCGCCTCGGACCGGATCAGGAAAGTCTTTCACTGCGGATTGACATGAAAGCCGTTTTACTGGATGGATATGCGGAGCTTACCGAATTCGGCAAAGCGCACACGTATACCAGAGCCGATATTCAAAGTCTCACATTGTCCATTCAGAATACGGAGCTGCAAAACACGGAGCTGCGCTGTTTCCCAAACGAAGCGATCGCCCAGGGAAGCCTTCCGACATATACGGTTCCGGCAGAAATTCTGGCCCCAGGCAGAAATACGCTTCGTCTTTCCGGGACAGCGCTTGTACGCTTTGAAGGAAAAGCGCTGCGCGCATCCTGTTCTCTTTTATTTGATATTATATACGAGCCCTTCGCCGAAACGCCTGCGCCTTCCGCCATGCCTGAAACGCCCGCCCCCACTGCCGGAACGCCCGCCGCGCCTGAGACGACGCCCGATCCAACGGCGTATCGTTTTGCAGTTTCAAGAAAATGGTAGAAATCTTCCGATTTTTGCTTTATTTAGTATAATTTTACATTGATCTTCCGTTTTTTGGGCCGTTTTCCGCCAAATCGCGCCGCGGGAATTGACAAAGGCATAGTTTGATTGTATCATGCTATATGCCGTTGATTGTATTCCGAAAAGAGGTGACGCCGCATGGCTGCGGGAAAGGGCAGGAAATCGATCGCATCCAACAAAAAAGCATATCATGATTACTTTATTGAGGAAAGATACGAGTGCGGCATCGAGCTCGCGGGCACGGAGGTGAAATCTCTGCGCGCGGGGAAGGTCAATCTGCGGGAGTCCTATGCTGTAATTCGGAATGGAGAGGTTTTTTTATGCGGTATGCATATCAGTCCATACGAGCAGGGAAACCGATTCAACCGGGATCCGCTGCGGGACCGCAGACTGCTGCTTCACAAGCGAGAAATCATGCGCCTGCTGGGATACGTTCAGCAAAAGGGACTGACGCTGGTTCCTACGGAGCTGTACTTTTCGAACGGACGCGTAAAGGCAGAGCTGGGCGTCGCGCGCGGAAAGAAGCTGTTCGATAAAAGGGATGCAATCGCAGAGAAGGAAACAGCGCGGGAAATCGACAGACGGCTGAAAGAATCGTTCCGCGAATAAATTATGGGGGTGTACTGGTTTCGACGGGGTCGTTGACACACGGACTGCGAGCAGAGGATTCTCGTTGGCCTCTATAAAAAACGGGAAATTAAAATTAAACGCAAGAAATAATACTTCTTTGCAGGCTGCTTAATGCAGCCGCGTTGACCCGGCGGTCACCCGTGCCGCCGGCAATCAGCGTCATCAAGTCGGGCCCGCCTGCGCGGCGGTCAGCGCAGGGTACGGAGCCGCTTAAGCTTTGCGGCGGTTCGGCATTTATGAAGCTACCGGTTGTACGTTTTCGGCCGTCTGAATTTACAATCGGGAATTTGATCGGCGGCATATGCTCGTAGACGTTCGCGGGAATACGGTTTCGGACAGGGGTTCGACTCCCCTCACCTCCACCATAAGAGGGCACTAAAAAAGATGCCTAAGCAAAAAACTTCGATAAAATCGAGGTTTTTTCGCATTTTCAGGGCAAGTTTTTCAGCATAGATTC